>Ga0055452_10000098_pt1 | contig 19554 bp, 15 predicted proteins | sample China_Galinas_PW_6_FD_57735 | JGI IMG/M metagenome (GOLD analysis project Ga0055452, IMG submission 57735) | Wetland microbial communities from San Francisco Bay, California, USA, that impact long-term carbon sequestration - China_Galinas_PWC_D2 | ecosystem: Environmental > Aquatic > Marine >... | reverse complement strand
TGGGCCCACGAGGACTTGAACCTCGGACCTCGTCGTTATCAGCGACGCGCTCTGCCAACTGAGCTATGAGCCCTCAAACTGATCACCGGGTACGAGAACGCCGCTTCAGCGGCCTCGGCGTCTCCAATACCCGGTCACCGATCAGGAACGGTGAATTTAGCCTTCCGCAAGGGGTTGTCAACATGGTGGGGGCGCTGGCGGGCGATGGCGGTGGTTGGGCCCAATATGGCTCATTCCGGCGCCTCGTTCGTGGTTTTCCGGCGCGAGCCGCCCACGTACCCGCGTTTGGACTCGCCTTGAAGGAACGCTACCAACTCCCTGCCGGCAGGTGTGCGTGCGGTTTCCACCAAACGGGCGACCGCGTCATCCCACCGCCGACCGGGGGCGAATAAGGATCGATATGCTTGCCGCACCTCTTGCACGTCTTCTCGAAGCATCTGACTACGCCGCATACCGATGCGATTCAAGCCCGCGATGTGGCCGTGGGCATCGACCAGGGCAAACGGCAGCACGTCCATACGCACCGGGGCGTTTCCCGCGACCATGGCCAGCGTGCCGATTCGCACGAACTGGTGAATCCCCGCACCGCCTCCGATCGTCACCTTGTCGCCTACGCTGACATGCCCCGCGAGCAGCACATTATTGATGAGCGTAATCCCATTTCCCAGCGTGCAGTTGTGGGCGACGTGGGAGCCGGCCAGAAGGAAACAATCGTCGCCGATCGTGGTCTCCGATTCCGGAATGGTGCCGCGGTGGATCGTGACATATTCGCGAATGATGTTTCGTTTACCGATCCGGCAGAAGCTGCGCTCGCCCCCGTATTTTATGTCCTGGGGGGCGTGACCGATGATACAACCCGGGTGCAACTCGCAGCCTTCCCCGATGGTCGTCCATCCGATGAGGTAAACGCCCTGGTACAGGCGGCAGCCGGCGCCGAGCTGAACGTCGGCATCGATGACACAGAAAGGACCGACCTCGACGGAGGAGTCCAGTTCTGCTTTTCGATCGATGATCGCCGTGGGATGAATGGCCAACCTTTGCCCTCCTGATGACCGATGACGATGCAGCTAGTTCCCAGGTAGCGAAAGCCCCAGCTTGCCCATGACCTTCTGCAGATCTTCCCAGGTCTTCTTCTTTTCCCCGGGGTTTCGCAGCAGGTACGCTGGGTGGTACGTAGGCATCAAGGGGACCGTGCTATCCGGCTCCAACGGCGAACCAATCTCGTAGTCGTGAAAACGACCACGCAGCTTGCCGATGGACTGAGCGGTACTTAACAATGTCTTCGCAGCTGGAGCGCCCAATGCGACCAGCACCTCCGGACGGATGATCCTGAGCTGTTCTTTGAGATAGGGGCTGCACGCTAGAATCTCATCCGCGGATGGATCGCGGTTGCCCGGTGGGCGGCATTTCAGCACATTGCAGATAAAGACGCCGTCACGCGATAGACCCATCGCTTGGATCATCTTCGTAAGGAGCTGGCCGGCACGCCCGACGAACGCAAACCCCTGTTTGTCCTCTTCGTAGCCCGGCGCCTCGCCGACGAACACCAGACGTGCGTTCGGATGACCCTGGCCGAACACCGTTTGCGTTCTTGTTCCGCTCAATCCGCACTTGGTGCATCCTCTGACCTGCGATTCATCAAGGACCCGTAAGCGTTCCTGTTCGTCGCCGGATGCGGTCGGTTTGCTGGTGGCCGCCGCTGCAGGAGCAGGCCGGCTGGAGACGAGGGACGCCAACGCCTCAGCCGGAATCGGCACAAAACACATGCCTAGCAGGCCGTCGGATAGGAGTTGCTGTCTCAGCGCGTCCTTGATCTGCTCGGATCTACTCTTCATGAGGCTGCGTTTCAACTCTGTCGCGCCGCGGATTGCGGGATACACTTGCCCACACTATGACGTGATTTGCGTCGGGATTCAAGGTAACATCGCCGGGGCCAATGCGCTACGAAGAACTCACAATCCGTTTGTCCGACGATTACAGGGCCTACGCACGGTACTGGCCGACGAACGCCGTGCGCGGGGCCGTGTTGTATCATCACGGAATCCAGTCTCACTGCGGCTGGTATGAGTCGTCCGCTGCGCACCTGGCCGAGGCCGGGTATGCCGTTTTGCAGTTCGATCGACGGGGATGTGGGCGGAACGAGGCGGATCGGGGGCATGCGGACTCGGCCGACCAGCTAATCGCCGATTCGCTGGCGGCACGGGATGAGCTGCTGCGGCGTAGCGGGCAGACGAGCTATCACGCAATCGGAGTGAGTTGGGGCGGCAAAATGGTCGTTCGGGCCTACATCGCAGATCCGACCGGCACGGAGAGCCTGACGCTGGTGACGCCCGGGCTGTTTCCGCTGGTGGGTGTCTCGAAGCCTGAGGCGGCCAAGATCGGTTTTGCCATGCTCTATGAACCGCATCAACTTTTCAATATCCCGCTCGATGCCGCCGATCTTTTCACGACCGTGCCGCGTTGGCAGCGATTCATCAATGAAGACCGGCTGACACTACGGCAATGCTCGGCGGGTTTCTATCTGGCGTCCCGCCGTATGGACAAGCCGATCGGAAAGCTGGGCCAGTGCTCACCGGTGCCGATACACCTGCTCTTGGCCGAAGATGAACGAATTATAGACAACGCCAAGACGATGGACTTTGCCGCCGGTCTCGGTTGGGAGTGCATCAAAACTACGACCTACGACGATGCACGGCACTCCCTCGAATTCGAAAATGATCCAAACGTATATTTCCGCGACTTGCTCACATTCATCAACGATGTGCCGCGGACCGGTACGTCTGGTGCCCCCGCTCGAGTGGATTGAGCAAGCTGCGGCGATGCCCTGACGTACGCCAATGTGTTCCGAAGCCGGCGCGAAATAGTGCGCATGTCGCCTTAGCCCCTGGAAACGCAGCATATTTGGGACGTGAGTCTGCTCGCATTGGCTGCAGAATTGTGCTATGATAACAGGCTGTAATTCTAGGGCCGTTCATCGAATCGCTTGCCGCAAAGCGGAGGATTGGAAGCACAATGATTTTGCCAGTGAGACGTACACGCTTGACAGGCGAGGGGAGAATGGGCGGCCTCAGCGCAGGGCCGACATTGGCGCGCCTGTGTGGCATCGTATTGCTTCTTCTGATCTTCGTAGTGGGCGAGTCGCGAGCGCAATCTCCCTCGTTGTCCAACCGGCGGCCTCCGCGCACAGACGAGAAAGTTTTACGCCCCCCGGCTGGCCCGACAAAGCAGGGGTCGGCACCAACCAAAGAGAAGTGCAACCTTCCACCTTCGCGGGTCGAAGTTGGCAGCGATGGCAAATCAGTCGATACCAAGCCTGCGCACAAAAACATGCCGTTCCAGCCCATTTCGCAAGCGGCACATTGGCGCTGTGACCGCCCCAGCATTCGCGTGAAAGAGGTGTGGGCCGGCGAGCCGGTGGTCTGCGAATTCGAGTTTCTTAACGACGGTGCCAGGCCTCTCTCGATTCAAGCGAGGGGCGGGTGAGGGATTCGCGTGAGCGGGCGGTCTGCCCGCACCATCAATCCGGGACAAACCGACCGCATCAAGGTCTCGATTCCGACGCGTAATCGGTCGGGTCTCATGACTCGCACGATTCGCGTCACAACCAACGATGCTGGAAACCGCACGGTCCGGCTGCAATGCTCGGGCCGTGTCAAAAGGCCGTTTGGCGGACATCAGCCGGTTGTCAGTTTCGGCGCGGTGAAACGAACGATGCCGTTTGTGAAGAAAACCATCAAGCTCACCCGTGGCAACGGCGGTCCGATCAAGCCCGAAATTGGGAAGATCGAGCGACCCGGTATCGCGGCCGAGCTGCGTACGATCAGGGAAGGCAGCTATTACGAACTCGATGTCACTTTGACGCCTCCCTGGCCTAACGGACGAATCAACACCTTTTTTCCGATACGCACCGGTGTGCCCCAGGCGCCGGTGGATCACGTGCGTGTGGCGGCCAATGTGGAGCCTCGCGTGCGGACGGCTCCCAGCCGTTTCACGGTTCCGCTTCGTCCCAAGGCGGCGTCGGCTGCCTCCGTATCGGTGTTCTGGGCCAATGGTGTGGATAGCAGGGTCACGAAAGCTAGACCGAATGATCCGCGGCTTTCCGCGCGTGTGGACGAAAGAGGCGGTACGCAAACCGTGGTGCTAAGCGTGCCCGCTGACTACGTCGCGAACAGGCCGGTCGTGGTGACGCTGCACACGACGGACAGCGAGATTTCCACGTTTTCCGTACCGATTCAGTTCGACCGGCCCGGTCGCTCCGCACGGCGCAAGTCGACCCGTCGAAGTCCCCTCAAATCGGCCAAATCCGGCAAGTGCGAGACCTCGGCCGATCCGCCGCCTAACGTGGCCGGTACGCGGGCTCCGTAACGCCAACGCGGCGCAGGTGTCGCGCACCTCGAATGCTCTCGGATTGGCCGACGCTGCTCTGCCCCCTCCTCGACTAGAATTCGCGATTCGTAGCGCCGTGGATCGGCATACACTGTTGGGTTACTATGCCGCCCACCATGAAAGAGCCACTCAGGAATTTCACGACTTATCTGATTCCTCTCCTTGCCGTCCTTCTGTTTGCGGTCGCGCCCGTGACGTACGGGCGGTCCGCGGACCCACCCGCAAATGGGAACCAGACCGATACCGTGGGGGACGTACCGGAGGGGGCTGCTACACCGGATTCTCCGGAGGCATCTAACGACGCTGAGCCCAAACCCGCGCGCACATTGGACCTGAGCAACCCGCGCGCCACGATGCGCACCTTCCTCGTGGCCATCCAGGAGGCGGCCGCCGACCAGCCGGAACGGATTGATGAGGCCGTCGCCTGCTTGGATACCTCCCAGATTGAAGGGGACGAAGCGAAAGACCGCGCCCGGGCATTGGCACGCCGCCTTCATGCTTTGATCGATCGAATCGGAGTCACGATCGATGATCTCCCGGAAGAAACGCCGAACGATCAACCCTACGAGTTCTATAAGCCGGAGCCCAAGGAAGGTGAGGAGGCGACCAGCGCGATCGTGATTCAGCTTGATGACGAGTCCGGCAGATGGCTATTTTCGGCGCAGACCCTCGCGGCGATCCCGGCATTGGAGGCCCGTCTTGCCGAGAAACAAGAGGAGCCCAAGTCAGCTGAAACGGGCGTGCCACCTTCGCGACGCTCGCCTCGCGCCACCATGACGACGTTTCTAGCGGCCATGAACGCGGACCCGCCGAACGTTGACGAGGCCGTCCAGTGCCTGGACCCGATTGGTCGAGACCCAAAGGCCTGGGAGGTGCGCGGGCGGGATCTGGCGTTCATGCTCAAAAATGTCATGGATAAGGTCGCCGTTGTTGTTACCACCGAGATTCCCGACGCGAGTGAAGGCCCGCCCCACGTCTGGTTCACCAGTGCGACGGGTAACATCACCATCGCCAGGGTAGACGCAGACGATGAGACACTGAAAACGCGCGGTCTGGTTCGCGGCGAGTGGCGGTTCACGCCCAAAACGCTTTCCACGCTTCCGGCGTTGTATGCGGAATACGAAAAGAAGGAAATTCGGCAGGAGTTGCAGGATAAAGGGGTGCAGGAGGACCTGCCCTGGGGGCTATGGATTCAAAAACAGATTCCCGACTCGATGCGCAGGGAGATCCTCAGTCTGGAAGCATGGCAATGGCCGGGACTCGCGCTGGTTCTCTTTGCCGGCTGGCTCGTCAAGCACGTCGGTGCCTTTCTGGTGTCACTCATTTTCTGGAGATTGTTTCACAGTAAGAAGTTGGACATCGAGGCGGACATTCGCCGCCGCGCGCTCAGATCTTCCGGTGCCGTGCTGACGATGATCTTCTGGTTCTACGCGGTGGTGGACGCGAACGTCATCGTACTACCGGAGACCTGGTTGGGCGTTTTGACTCCGGTGATCAAATTCGGACTGGCCCTTACGTCCGTTATTGTAGGCTACCGCTTCGTAGACATCGTCGGCGGCTATATCGTGGCCAATAAGGAAATTCGCCTGACGCAATTCGACGAAGTGCTCGTACCGATGCTGCGTACGATTCTGCGTATCGTCGTCGTGGTGATCGTCATTCTCTTTGTGGCGGATTACTGGTTTGAGCAGCCGCCTTCGGCCGTGATCGGTGCGTTGGGCATCGGTGGTGTGGCGTTGGCCTTTGCCGCGAAAGACACCATCAGCAACTTCTTCGGCTCCATCACCGTGCTGCTCGATCGCCCGTTCGGTATCGGCGATTGGATTGTGGTTGGTGACGTCGAGGGTACGGTCGAGAAGCTTGGCTTTCGCTCGACGCGCGTGCGAACGTTTTACAACTCCTTGATCACCGTCCCCAACTCACGCATGGTGGACACCAACGTCGACAACTATGGTCATCGGCGGTACCGCCGGGCCAAGATCATGCTGTCGCTCACCTACGATACGCCGCCCGAGAAGATCGATGCGTTCTGTGAGGGGATACGCGAACTGATTCGCCTGCATCCGTACACGCGCAAGGACTACTACCATGTCTACTTCAATCAGTTCGGGGCGGCGTCGCTCGATGTGCTTCTCTATGCGTTTTTCGAGGTTCCGGATTGGTCGACGGAACTCCGCGAACGACACAAGCTTTTCAACGACATCCTGAGATTGGCCAAGCGAATCGGCGTCGAGTTCGCCTATCCGACTCAAACGCTGCTGCTGGAGCGTGTCAAGGAGCAGGCCAAGCGCGTGTCGGAAGCGGAGTCGAAACTCACCATTGACGATCCCGACGCTCACGGTGTCGAAAAGGCGGCGCATATATTCACTGAAGTATACGGGACGGATCCGGAGCGCCCTTCGCCGGTCTACATCGACCGGAGTCCCAAGTCGAGGAGGGATTAGGAAAGCGACGAAGCGACGGAGCGACGGAGCGACGGAGGAATGGGGCCGCTGTTCTCGCGCATTAGGCACCGTGCGGGCGGGCGGCACGGTCTGGCGAAGCCAGGCCGTGTGCGACGCACGACCAATGCGGTGCGTTCCTTCTAATCGGCATAGTCTCATGATTTTCAAAGCGGCGTACTACGGCAGACATGGATTCGGCACGCTTGCACAGGTTGCACCTGAAATCGGCGTGCCACCGCCACTGATGCAGTCGAGGCTGCTGCCGAACGTGTTGTCTTCGCAGAAAGTACCGAAGCAGCAAACGGCCGGCTCGTTCGTGGGCACGCAGGCTCCGTTGGCGGGGTCGCACTCCTGGCCAGCTTGACATTTGGGATTGCTTACACAAGCCCCGCTTTCACAGAGCGTGATCAGGCAAAGGTCACTCGCGGTGGGGCAGTCGTCCGCGAACGCGCACGGACAGCCGGCACTACAGGTCGAGCCCTCGCCGAGAAACGTGCCGCCGGCGTCGCTGCACGCCGTCATGGACACCAGTTCGCATGAGGGCGACGACCCTGACAGGCAGCATGCGCCGGTGACGGTCTGCGCGCAGGGGTCGGGTTCGCACGTCGTCGTGGCACCTTGATATGTACCCTCGATGCCTTCACATTCCACCTGCGTGGCGACAGAGCATTCGCCGTTCTTGCAGCACGCGCCGAGGCACGAATCCGCCGAACATGCCGAGCCGTCGCCGAGGTACTGTCCCAGGTCGGCCACACAACTGGCTTCGAGAACTTCTTCTTCACAGGTGCCGTCGGTGCGGCAGCATGCGCCCGCGCAGATGTTGGGATCGCATGACACGCCTGCGTGGAATTCGCCCAGGCAATCCTCTTCTTTTTTCACGTCACAGAGCCCGCCGGAGCAGCATGCCCCTCCGCAGGGATTGGGTTCGCATACTGTGCCAAACCCCTGATGCGTACCTGAGGTGACACCGCAATTGCGAATCGTCTGAAGCGTGCACGCGACCTCGCGGCAGCAGGCTCCGATGCAGGCCGTGGCGTCGCACACCGTGCCGCCACCTTCGTAGTTGCCGCTGCAGTTATCCTCGGTCGTCACCGTGCAGTCGCCGGTCTCGTCACAACAGGCGCCCACGCAGGGATTGGGTTCGCACGTGGTGGCCGGTCCCACGAATTCCCCGTCGCAGTCCGGCTCGTTAATGACGAGGCACTGTCCCTCCGGCCCGCAGCATGCACCGACACACATGTTCGGATCGCAGGTCGTACCGTCACCCAGGTAGCGGCCAACGCCTTCACATTGTTCCGCGGTTCGTCCGGCCTCGCAGGCACCTTCCTCGTCGCAGCACGCGCCTGCGCACGGGTTCGGTGTGCAGCTTTCGCCGACACGAAAGACGCCGTCGCATTCTTCTTCCGTACTGACGTCACAGCGTTCATCGCGGCAGCAGGCACCGCTTGGCGCGCACCCGGAGAGCAGGGCGAAAAGAGTGACACTCAATACCGTGGCACCGAACGCCTTCATCTTGATATTGCAACTCATCGTGATGGACATGGTTGATTCCTCGCGCTGGTCCGGCGTGTCGCGGCCGCATTCTTCAGAACTCGAACCAGATCCCACGACGGGAAACGGCTCTTAGGCCGGAAACGTGTGCTTAGGACTTATAGGCCATGGGTTGGTTAGGGTCAAAGCGGACGAGGCGACGAAGCGGAGGCGAGGAACAGCCGGCGTGGGTTCGCGATGAAACGCCGCCATCAGAGCCCCAAGCGCAAGCGCGGGGTCCGCGGAGAGGGGCGAAGCGATGACGGTGCGATCGCGATTGCACCGAGATTGGCCACATGGGGCGCTGAGGAGATTACTGTCGACGACGATGGCAGGGACACAGGAGATTCTGTGCCGGATGGAATGCGACCTCATTCGCCGAAGGCCTGTCCGTGACTTGTCGCCCCCTCTGGTCGAAACGCTGGAATCACGCCGTCCAGGTCGACGACCTTGCCGCACTCGGGGCATCTCGGTTGGATCAAGCCGGTGAGGCTATAGCCGCAATGGATGCAGCATCCCATGGAGCGGCGGCGCGCGTGTTGCAATGGGCCGCGCAAGAAACACCACAAGGGCCACACTGCCAATACGACCAATAACGCCCACGCGGGAATCATTACGGTTCTTTCGAGACCCAATGTGACTCCCCGCGACGCGAACCACCTCGGCGGGATCAACATTTCCACGGTCGGCGCGGCGATGCCTTCCTCCAGGAACTCGAATCCACCGAAGCCGAATTGTGTCCTGGCTGAGGTCGAGCGTGCCGGCGCGTCGGCCTTGAAGTAGCGGAACGCGAATTGCCCCGCCATGACTTCGACGCTGACATGGTGCTGTGGTCTTTCCAGTCGCGCTTCGTGTTCTGACACGATTTGGTCGATTTTTTGCATGGCTGTGAGGCCACTGTCTCCAGGGAACTGAAAGGTGTAACCTATGTAGGGCTTGGCCGTGGCAAACGCGAAGTTCTCGCCCAAGTAGCTCCACGCGGGCGGGAGGCCGACATGACCGGCAATCCAAAGGAATGCGGTGATCGCCGTAAGTACGCTAAGAAAACATAGCAAACCGGTTCGAAGGACGCCGACCAGTCGGTTTCCTTTTCGTTTCCGCCGGCACTCCTCCCAAATCAGACCCGCCGGCGCGCCCCAGCGTTTCAACGCCCATACCGCGATCGCCAATCCAAGCAGTGTCAACAAGACCGGAAGCAGGGGAAAGTCGAATCGGTATGTATCTACCGGCGTGCCTTCCAGGTCGGCCGTGGCGTGGTAGACGGCGTAGCCGAACGAGCCGATACCCAGGCCGTATCGCCAGGTGTCCTTGTCGCGCCCGATGACCGTTCCGGACATCCGGGTCGCGGAAGGGTCGCCGCAAAGGACGACCAACCGCACGCCGCCGCCGCCCGTCGCCGCCTGGAGCCAGATTGTTCTGGTCAGTTGATACTCGACGGCGGCAGATCGAAAATGGCTGCCCGCAAAGGCGAGCAGAAGTAGACTCCAGAAAATCCAGAAGAGCTTTCGCATGGAGATGCTCCGGCATCGTTCGCCAGCCGTTACGGGGCGGACGAATCGGTATGTTATCATACGTGGCTCTCCAGATTGTGGTGCAAATGCACCAGATTTCCCAAACTTTGTTGATGCGAGACGTCTTGCGACCGATGCACTTTCTAGAGGCTGGAAGAGCAGTCCGGAAACTGTCAAATGACACGACCGATTGCACCCTCAACCGGTCCGGAGTCCACTCATGCAGAAATCACGTATAGCGTTATTGACCCTTCTGTTGCCATTAGGGGTGGTTGGATGCAATCCTGCCGGAAACGCGCCGCAAGATGACGGCACTTGCGATCCGGAGGCCCCGGAGTGCGGTGAGGGTCTGGTCTGCGAACAAGTGCTGGATGGGGAACCCACGTGCCTGTCGCCCATCGTCATTCGCGGCGACGTGTTGGCGCTGCTGGACGACGCGACGATCGAGGGCGCCCTGGTGCAGGCCGTTGATATCAACGGTGCGGCCATCGGCACTTCCGGCACTACCGACGCCGACGGACGATATGAGCTGACCGTACCCGCGCTGCGCGATGAGAACGGCGCGCCACTCGAAGGAATCTACACGCTACGCGTACAGGCCGCCGGCTTTCAGGAGTTCCCGACCGCCCTCCGCCCGGCACTACCGTTGGATGCGACGAGCGCAGTGGCTGATGGTGCGGGAGGTCAAGGTGGGAGTACAGGTGAGGGTTCAGTGGATTTCGTCATTGAGAATGCGCTGACGACCGTGAAGCTCATCGCTTTGCCGGGTGACACCAGCTTGCTGGGTTCGATCGTGGGTACGGTCTCCGCGGAAAAGAACGCGGGCATTCTCGTGATCGCGGAGGGGACGGCCGGCACGCTTACCGGTTTCAGTGATAGCGAAGGCGTATTCACGATCTTCAATGTTCCCGCCGGATCCTACGCCGTGAGCGGCTTTGCCGCCGGTGTGCAATTGGATGACACAAATGTGACATTGGATATCGGAGAGAATGTACAGGGTGTTGATCTACCAGGAGCTGATCGACCTCTGAGTACGGTCTCCGGCAACGTGCAAATCGTGAACGCGCCCGGTGGGTCGATGACGAGCGTCGTGCTGGCGGTGGAGAGCACCTTCGTCGAGGCGGCCGGTAGGGGCGCCGTGCCGCCCGGATTGCGCGTGGGCGAGATTGAAGGCGCGTTTACCATCGAAGAAGTTCCGGATGGCCGGTACGTCGTGCTGGCGGCGTTTGAAAACGACAATCTTGTGCGCGATCCCGATCAGACGATCGGTGGGACAGCCATTGTGCGCATCGAACTGCCCAATCCCGACGGCAGCGGATTGCTGACGCTCTCAGAGGGTTTCAAGGTCACCGAGGCTCTGAACGTCGTTTCGCCGGGCTCCGATGGACCGGAGGAGATCGCCCCAGGCGCGCCGGTGTTCGAGTGGGAGGACGACTCCAGCGAAGACGGCTATGAAATTCGTGTGTTCGATGCCTTCGGAGATTTGGTGTGGACGGATGAGACGGCATCGGTATCCGGCTCGGCGACCGTGACACGAACATACGCGGGCCCGGACTTGGAGCCCGGCGTTTTCTACCAGTTTCGCGTGACTTCGTTTCGCGATCGTACAGGCGGACGAACAGCCATCAGCGCCACCGAAGATTTGAAGGGCGTATTCTACTTCGTGGACGCCGGCGCGATGGAACAGCCGTAGATATCGAAAACACGATAGGATCACATTTGATACCGTACCGCGCAAGTAACATTCAGACCTGTATCATGTCGTAAGCCGGCCATCGGGCTTATCTTCACATCTGCCGAGAGCCGTATTGCGCTGATCGTTCGCTTACGCTCGGTGAACTGTGAACAATTCAGGAGGTGTTGCGTGTGAAGCGACGGGGCGAGATTACGCTGACATGTGGTGTGGCTGTGGCGTTGATATTTGGCACATCGATGTTTGTCGACGCACAGAGGCCGGATCAGGCAGACATTAACGTCGCGGACCGAACCGCGCATGGCGGTTTTGTCGGCGACGTCAAGTTGGTCTTTTACGTGAATGATGTGCGCAAAAGTGTGGAATACTATACGAATGTGCTCGGCTTCACATTCCACCATTACTACGACCATGTGTCAGGCGGCAGCGTGAAGACATGGTCGCATGACGTGGCGCCGATCTATGCAGAAATGTCTTACGCCGGGCGGCGCTTCGGACTTCATCTGCCACAGAACGATCACGACCGTGCATCGGTGGGTCAAATGAAAGTCTACTTCCGGGTCAAGGATTTGCAGGCCCATCACCGACGGGTGGTCGCGTGGGGGGCGAAAGCCGGCGATATCCAAGACCGACCGTGGATGCGAATGTTCCTGGTGACCGACCCCGACGGCCACCGCATTTATTTCGCCTTCACCGACAACGCGATTCACGGAAACCCCTGGTTTGGCGAGTAGGCAGGCAGGACATGCGATTCGCCCGACCGAGCGTTGGTGCGCAGGCGATGAGCCTTGCGCCGTCATCGTCGCAATTCCCACGGCGCGGGGTGTCGTGCCCCATTCGACCCACATGGTTCGGTCTCTTTCTTGCGGTGCAGTCGCGCCGAACGTTCCCGCTACACGCGGAATCCTTTTCAATGTACACTTCCGGTCATGAGCCGATATCGCGTGCCCAAAGCGAGACACCGCGCAGAGATTCGCGTGTCCAACTCGCGGTTTGTCGCGACCGTCGCGCCGGTGTCCACCGTGAAGGAGGCGCAAGCGTTCATCCGCGAGATTCGCAAGGAAATGCCCGACGCCACACATCACGTCTACGCCTTCAAGGTCGGATACGGCGCCAGCGTTTCCGAAGGTATGAGCGACGACGGCGAACCCTCCGGCACATCCGGCCCGCCGACGCTGGCCGTCTTGCGCGGGGCGGACATCGGGGATACCGTCATTGTCATCACCCGCTACTTCGGCGGTACCAAGCTCGGAACGGGTGGACTGGTGTCGGCCTACGGAGGGGCGGCCAAGGCTGCCCTGGAGTCTCTCGAAACGGAGGAGAAGGTCACGCGGCACCGCTGCGAGCTGACCGTTCCCTATTCGCTAAGAGAATCCGTGCGTCGGCTCCTTGACGCGCATCAATGTCTGCTGGAGGACCAGTCATTCGAGGCGGACGTGCGCCTGCGCTACCTCATTCCCGAAGAGCAGGAGGCTGGTTTTGCACAGGCCGTTCAGGACTTGACGGCCGGCAAGGTGATGCCGAATCGAGTGGTGTAGGAATTCGCGGGCCGCACGCGGTGCCTGGGTCTATTCGACAGCCGTGTCAGCAACCGGGAAATACAGCCTGAACACGGTTCCTTTCCCGGGAGCGGTCTCGACCGTAATGTGCCCCTTCGATTGCGTCACTATCCCGTACACGATGGAAAGACCGAGCCCGCACCCTTCTCCGGGTTTCTTCGTCGTGAAGAACGGTTCAAAAAGACGGGCCTTTGTGTTCTCATCCATACCCATGCCCGAGTCTTTGACCGATAGCATCACGTGTTCGCCTGCCTGCACGTCCGAATGAGCGTTCGCATAATCCCGGCTGAGTTCGACATTGGTCGTCTCGATGACGATCCGGCCGCCTGTGGGCATCGCATCACGGGCGTTGAGGAGAAGATTCAGAATCACTTGTTCCATTTGACCGGGATCAGTGACACACGGCTTGAGGTCAGGCGCCAATTGCGACCGTATGCTTATTGTAGGGCTCAAAAGGTCGTCCACCAGGTGGATCGTATCGATCACATTGCGATTCAGATCGTTTGCAACCGAATTTGATGCGCCCACCCGTGCAAAGGTCAGCAATGACTGCACCATGGTCTTTCCACGGCCGACGGATTCCTGAATACGCTCCAGCGCCTCCTGGGCGGACTGCCTTGAGGACTTACTAGGCGTCTCAATCCCCTTCTCGGCGAGCTGAGAGTTGCCGAGGATGACCATGAGTAGGCTGTTGACGTCGTGGGCCACCCCCGCCGCGAGGCGCCCAATAGCCTCCAATGCCCGTGCCTCGCGTAATTGTGATTCGAGCTTTTGTTGGTGCTCTTCCGACTTCTTTCGCTCCGTGAAATCGCGCGCGGTAACGATGACGCCCCCGGGCGTGCCGTCACTGGTCACAAAGCGGCTGTACCGGCAGTCCATAAACCGCCTTCCGATCCCGGGAAAGGAAAACCAATCCTGGTAATGAATCTCCCTACCCGCAAGGCATTCTTCAAGCCTGGGTCGAACGATGTCTTCGAAGGTCTCCTCCCCGAGCAGTTCCGCCACGGAGTGGCCGACGATCTCGTGACGTTGTCGATCATGTGCACGAAGATAAGCGTCGCTCACGGCGCAATAAATGAAGTCCGTGTCAACAAACGACATATGATCGGGGGCCGCAGAGACTATCCGTTTGTAGACGCGCAGTTCTTCATTGGTCCGTTCGAGTTCCGTGACGTCAATGACCACGGCGCTAAGGCCGACGACGGTACCATCATCAAGCGTCACCGGGGCATAGTTCACAAGCCAGTGGCGCTCGATGCCGGGCTCGGCGGGCGTTGTGCCCTTGACCTTAGAATTGAGGATCGGCTTGCCGGTTTGCAGGACACGCCGCAAGACCGCCGTGATATTGTCGGCGATGGCCGGCAGTACCTCTTCGATACTACGGCCGACATGCGCCTCGGCGGATATGCCGTTGAAGGCGGCAAGTTTCTCGTTGACGTGTACATAGCACAGATTGGCGTCGATCAAGCCGATGCCGACGGAGGCCGTACGATAAAGGCTTTCTAATTCGGCAAGCCTTTTCTGCAGGTTCTTCGTGTCTAGGGGACTCGGCTCTCGGGCGGTCCTCCCCTGGTTCCGGGCGGGCGGTGTGCGTTTTTTTGGCATAAGCCGATGCGTTCCACGCGGCCGGGCGTATCGATCGCTTCCGGCGAGCCGGCCCGGCTCGCACTCAAGTGCATTCTACCGAGACCCACGAAGTTCGGCTACTTTCATCGCGGCAATGATCCGGCTACTCAGGCTGTCATAGACCCAAGTCTGACACCGTGCGTTCGGTCAGCGTGGCAGTCGCGAGCGCCAGGACATCGCAAGCGGTACGGCGTATGGCCTCGATGAACCTGAGCCCCCGAGGAATGCTCAACCCATCTGGCGAAAGTCCCTCGATATCTCGGGGCGCCATAGCGATTGTCGAAACATTCATCATGGTTTCAGGCGTCAGCATTGGTTCACTCCGGGGAGTCACGGTAGGGGTGGTTTTTCTCATAGTACGTCAGGCGCTTTCGAATGGCATCGATGGCGTCGGCTTGATTCGCGGCGGTGACGATTTGAAGGGCTTGCCGTGCCGTCTCGCGCGCACGCTCGTAGTTGCCGTGTTCAGCAAGCGCCGCCGCCAGGACGTCCAGCGCGCGGGCGTCTTTCGTGCCAAGCTGGCGGCAGGCATGCTCAGCCAATGCGACGGCGTCGGTGCCGTTGCGGACTTTGGCGTTTGTGTGCGTCGCCAGCATCCATGCCAGATCGAGCGCGCGTTGGGGATCTCCCTGTGATACCCGTACGGATTCATAAAGGTATGCCATCGCTTCTTCCGGGTGCCCCTGGCCAAGCAGAAGGCGGCCGAGGTTCCAATAGGCGTTGGCATAGCCTCGGTTGAGCCGAATGGCCGAGAGGTATTGCGCAGCCGCCTCATCGAGCCGCCCCATGTCGCGGTAGATACTGCCCAGGTTGTTGTGAATGACAGGGGATCCGGGATCGAGTTCGAGTGCTCGCTCAAGATGCCACGCGGCGTCCTTCAGGCGACCTTTCTCGACGAGCAAGTTGGCAAGATTGTTGCGGGCCGCGGTATGTGCGTTGTCCAGTTCGATGCAGGTTTGGAAGGCGGTCATGGCTTCGTCGATACGCTGCTGTCGCAGAAAATTCAGCCCTCTGTTGTAGTAGGCGTTTGCCAGCGCCGGATCGTCTGCGATAGCTGCGTTGAATTGACGGTCGGCATCGGCGAAACGTCCTTCTTCACTAAGCAGGCCACCGAGAAGGTCGTGCGCGTGCGCGTCGTGAGGGTCGATTTCCAGAGCCCGCTTTGTGGCGTTTTTCGCCTCGGCGCGTTTTCCCGCCGTCGCCAGGGTCTTTGCCAAGCGCGTAAGGACATCCACCTTGGCGTGACCGGCAGTTACGTCTGCGGCGGCGGCAAAACTCGCCGCGGCCATGTCCAGGCGTCCCTGCTTTTCGTAGGCCACCGCAAGGGTCTGATACGAATTGGAATCGTCTTTCATCGAGTCCGGTCCGGGCCCGATCCAGACGAAGCACGCGGACACCATCAGGGTGCACGCCATGACGGCGATCTGTCGTTTCTGTCCGTGGCGAACCGATTCGACCATGCGGAATGCGGCGAAAGTGCCCAGCAGAATCAGAATCGGCAGGACCGGCATGCGGTATCGTGCGGTGCAGAAGAACAACACGACGCTTATCATGTAAACCAGAACGAAACCCCAGAGTGGAAACAACGCGCCGGCGCGGCGTCGACTGAGGAACAGGCCGAGCAGACCGAGGGGGCCGACGATACCGAAACTCAGCGGGAGAAATCGGACGATGGGCGTGAACCGTTCCGTCCAGAAGTAGATGTCCTTGTTGTTGGAAATCTCCCAACGACGCCAAAAAAGGTGTAGCTTTCGCAACATCAGCGCCGCCGCCACCGAAGGATTGGACTTCATGAATTCCCACGCTTGCTCAAAGTAATAGTCCGACACTTCCGAGGGTTTGAGTTTTCGGCCACGCGCTTCCTCCGCCCGCGCGATCGATGCGTAATAGCCGCCCCACCAGTCGGCCGGCGTACCGGGCACCTGCGCCACCATGCCGTTGGAATCCGGGTTGTTTCCGATGTAGAAGTTGACGCCGCCCTGTGAGGCAATCAGCACCAGATCGTCGCCCACCACGAGATTGCGCACGGTGACGGGTAGCACTGGAATCATACACCCGACGGTGAAGCAAACGACGGGCAAGACGGCCCTACGCCACGCCGCACGGTGCATGACGACGATCCACACGGCCACGGCGGGCGCGAACAGAAGAATGTTCGGACGCGCAATCGCGGAAAGACCGAGCGCGATGCCCGCCGCCCCAAGCCGGAGTCGGTCGTGCCGTGTTTCTCTCGGAAGAAGGCACCATATCATGACGAGGTCGAGGAATACGATGATCGTCGGAATCAAGAGTTCGCCGTCGAAATAAATGAGCATCCAATATGTGGCGGCGACAAATCCGGCCGCCGCGCCCACGGCACGGGAGAACACTTGTTTACCGATGAGAAAGAGCAGACCGCAGCTCAACGCACCGATCAGCGCCTGCGCGATTCGCGGTACGTAGTAATTGTGTCCGAAAACGCGATACAGTCCGCCGACGAAGGCGGGATACAGGGGGGCGCGAAAATAGGGTCCGTCCACGAACTGCTGACCGGCGGCGATCGCCTGCGCCCAATCGTCGTGGTACTTCTCATCCATGACCGGGAAGTGAAAGCCCGGGCTGTCGGCCAACTGGACCACGTAGACCAGCCGCAGCAGGCAGGCAAGGGCGACGATGGACAGAATTAAGGCGGCGTCTCGACGCCGGCCACTGGTCGATCCCTGGTCGTGCCGGTTCGGTCTTTTATTCGTTCTACGCATGCCCGGATGCAATACCCGTCCCTTTGCTGGGCCGTGAAACGTCGTTCGGCAATCGTGTCGCCCTGCCCATCCGGGCGATAGCCGTCCCGGCGTTTGCGGCCGCCTTACCGTCGTCGAAGCGCCAATAGAAGTACTATACGTACAACACGGGCCGGCGTACAAACAGCGCTGGATTTCGGAGTCCTGAGCAACGGGCTTGAAGATTGCCATCGCTACGCCTGACCATTCCGCGCACTAGGTGTTGAACGGTTCGATGGTCCAACATCTACAGAAAGTTCAGGCAGCCTCGCCTGCGAATGGGTGGCCGGGAACTCCCGTTGAGTGAGAATCGTGTGAAGCATCACGACCGCACCATCTGACTCCCCCGATTTTGGGAAGGCCGGATTGGCAAAGTAAAGGACCGGTACACACACCACGACTACATCCAATTCAAACCCGTCGGGCACGGAAATGTGAACGGCCCTGAGAACCGGCCTTGGTCCAGCTTTTATCGCCACGTACGGCTTGGTTGGTCGGCCCCCGATTGACCTGGATCGTCCCCCATGGAGATTCCCAAGTTCTACGGATAATGACGCAATCGCCGCGAAAGTGTTCAAATATGGGCACGCACGCGATTCTGCCTTCGATTCATATGGACATTTATCTCGAGACAGGCTTGACGAAACTACAGTTCTCGATTTGAATAAGTTGGACTTGACCATTCAGTGGGCCGGGCAAGCCGTATCTCTATCGCGACTATCGCATCTATTCGGCCTTTCTTCGATGTGAAGGACGTGGTGGGCAACGATACTGCATCGTAGCGAGAACATTTTCCCGTGCGCCCATTGGCATTGCGTGTGCGGAACTAGTCCCCTTGGGCGTCATCGCTCGCGCAATAGAAAAGTCGAACGCGTTTCTTTGGGCATAGGTTTGGGTCCCGATTCATTTTGAGAAAGGAATTACAATGGCACCTCCGGCAAATTTAAGAGCACGCGGACGCACCGTTAGATTGTCCATCCCGGTGCACGTAGCAGCTGATCTTGGTAAATTCCAGAGTACACTCAAGGGTCTCGCCGAGCGCCTTGGGTGCGAGAACTGCTTTTCGGGAGCCAATTGCCTTTTCGAACTGGAGCGCAATTTCCTCGTTAACGAAAACCTGGACGTTGTTCCGAACCATAATTTTGGTGACCCGAACCCGCAACCGGACGTGTCTGGCGGTCCTCAACCCGAACCGCCGACATTCAATTTTGGCGAGCCGAGTCCGCGTCCCAATATATTCAACGGGATCGACGTGGTGGCTCCCGGCAAGGTCAGCAACAACCTCGACAATTTGCTGAGAGCCGTTGCTAACATCGCGGAAGTCATAGGATGCAAGGCCTGCTGCTCCGGGTTTGATCTTCTGCTGCGAGAAGAACTCTCCCATGTCGTCAACCCTGATGGGAGCATTCATGGCGTGGGCTGATGTGGACCTCCCTTGCCTTGGGGTCGGCGTGACCTACAGTGGGCTGCTGGATCCCATTCTCGACCCGGGCGTTGCGGACGTGCTGGAGATTGAGCCACAGGCGTTCTGGATTCGGTCGATCGGGGGTGATACCCCATATCAGTTTCCGGAAGCCGCGATTGCTCACATTGACGAACTTCCGGGACGAAAGCTGATTCACAGCGTGGGCGCACCGGTTGGGGGATCGGTGCGCCCTGACGATGCCCACCTCGCTTTGCTGAAACAGACGGTCGATCGTTTTGAGTCGCCATGGGCCAGCGATCATTTGAGTTTCAACGCGACGCCGGAGTTCAGCACGGGTTTCTTTCTGCCGCCGCGCCAGACAGCGGCGAACATCGAACCGGTAGCCCGAAATATCCGCGCATTGCGGCAAGCCTTGAATGTGCCGTTGGCCGTTGAGACAGGCGTGAACTACCTACAACCTCGGTCCGACGAGCTACCCGATGGCGAATTCGTCGCAAGAGTGGTCGAGGCTGCCGACTGTGGCGTACTGCTAGACATCCACAATATTTTTGCAAACGCGTTAAACCAGGGCCAGCGCACATTAACCTCCTTGCGCCGTAAGGACTTGCATCAGGAACTCGTTG
>Ga0055452_10000097_pt1 | contig 19569 bp, 20 predicted proteins | sample China_Galinas_PW_6_FD_57735 | JGI IMG/M metagenome (GOLD analysis project Ga0055452, IMG submission 57735) | Wetland microbial communities from San Francisco Bay, California, USA, that impact long-term carbon sequestration - China_Galinas_PWC_D2 | ecosystem: Environmental > Aquatic > Marine >... | reverse complement strand
AGCTACGGTGTCCACAACGGCGCCTACGTGTCGGCCCTGCTCGATGCGGCCGACACGCTGCTCGGCATCGGTTTGGGCGACGCGGTATACCTCGGTGCCGAGGCTTGCGGTGCCTGCCACATGACGACGCACGCCGAATGGGAAGGCACGTTGCACGCTGAAGCGTTGCAGACCCTGAACAACATTGGCAATGGTGCCAATCCGGCCTGCCTGGGTTGCCACACCGTGGGATTTGGCGAGACCAACGGTTACGTCGACGAGGCGACGACGTCGCACCTGGCCGGCGTACAGTGCGAGAACTGCCACGGCACGGGCGCCTACCACGTGCTGAATCCGAACGAGGCCACGACCCAGCCGTTCCCCAGCTTGGCCGCAGAACTCTGTGGTTCATGCCACACGGACAGTCACCACCCGACCTATGACGAGTGGGCAACGTCCGCACACGCCGTGTCGTACGAAGACTCGCACGCCAGTTCCTGCGATGCTTGCCACGCACCGTTACGTGCCGATCCGCACATTGATTCCCACGCAGAGTTGGGCGTCGAGTGCGTCGCTTGCCACGATTCGCACGCCCAGACAGGCAACGCGATCAACGCGACGCCGCCGGCCGACTACCAGTTGAAGTTCCCGCAGGCGACGCCCGGCGACACCGTCCCATCCAACTCTGTCATAGACGCGACAGATCCGGCTCGCTTCGGCCTGTGTGGTCAGTGTCACCACAGCCGTGGTCGGACATGGGATTCGAACAGTCGCGGGCCGCACCACAGCCTGCAGGCCAACGTGCTGCTCGGCGAGATGCCAATGCCGGCCGACCAAGAGGGCACGCCGCTGGTGGATAACTTCACAGGCCCTCACTTTGCCGAGGATTGTTCAAGATGTCACATGGAAACGGCACCGCATGAGGACGGTCCGCCTGAGGTTGATGCCGTCACCGGTCACAGCTTCCAAATGACGACCGGCGGCTGCAACACAGAGCCAGGATGCCACAGTTCCCCCGCGGCGGCCGAAGCGGCGCTGACCTTCCTCCATACGACGATCGCAGCGGATATCGCCGCCCTGGAGGTTCGCCTCGGCGATCCACTCTACTGGGAATACTCCTGCTGCGGTGGCCCTCCGGGAGGTTCGCCGGGACAGAACGAGGTCCCGGTCGAGGTGCAGAAGGTGCGTTACCTGAAGGCCTACATCGACGGTGATGGAAGCCTCGGTGCCCACAACCCGGATTACGTGGTGTCGATCATCGCCGAGATGAATGCCCTGCTCGATTCGTACATCGCCGGTGGTGGCACCTGGCCGCCGACGACGGCTTGGTGGCCGGGCGCGTGCTGTGACGGCTCACTCGTCTGCACCGATACCATGCAGGCTGATTGCCTCGCCGCAGGCGGCACGTGGTATTCTGGTGAAGATTGCACGACCGATACCGACGGCGACGGGACGCCGGACTTCGTCTGTCCGGCACCGTAGGACGCTGCCGGCGTCGGATGCTTGAGTATCAAGCCCCGCGGTCGATCTTCGACCGCGGGGCTTTTCGTATGGGAGCACGAGAACCCAACCCGACGAGCGCAACTGCTGCGCAAGAATGACCGGAAGATCCGGCTGGATGATTCAATCCACGGCGTGGGAATTCCAAATGTGTCGCAACGTCCCCATCTGCACCGCCGGCGGCGCGGACCAGACGAGGAAGAACATGGCCTCACGGAGAAGTCGTTCAGAAGGCCGATCCGACAAGTATCCGCTACCTTTCGCCAACGTCATCGCGGTGACAGCCAGTCGCACGACGAGATCGTTGACGGCCACCCGAATCTCCATCGACGGCACTTCCGCCTCCGGATCGTGCAACTCGTTCGCCGCGTCGTACAGGCGTTGGCGGACGGCTTGATATTGCGCTTGCACGTGGTCATGCAAGACCTGTTGATAATCGGGCAGGGTCTCCGCCCGCTCGTTCACGTATTCGAGAAGCGTCTGCGCTACCCCGATGCCGACCGCCGACACCGAGAGTGGCTTCGCCGGTGCCCGCAGTGCCAGTACGCGCTCCTCCGGACCGCGCAGCAGGAAGTCTTGCGACACGCGACAGCGCTCGCAACGCACCTCGCTGGTGAAGCTGCCCGTCAGCGCCATAAGTTGCATCGGCTCGCCCTGGCTTAGCCCATCGACGCCGGTCGGCACACAGAGCAGAATCTGCATGCCGTCATCGAGCACGGCGCCGGTCACAATGTGGTCCGCGTATTGGGTGCTGGTCACCCAGGGCATGACGCCGTCGAGCACGAAATCGTCACCGTCAACCGCCGCGCGCATGGCCGACCCCGACCCGCGTCGCGAGGTCGTCAACTGACTGATACCGACCGTGGTCAGCGCCCGCCCCGCGGCGAACTCAGGCAGGAGTCTGGCGGCGAGCTCGGGATTTGAGCAGTCGCCGAGCAGCTCGCACGCCCCGTCGTGCTGGGTCAGGATCAACGCACAGGTCAGGCTCGCGGCCGCTACAGCTTCATAAGCTCGAAGCTGGTCTGCCGGAGCGACTTGCGACCCGCGGAACTCGCGTGCGATGGCAAAACCGAAGCATCCGGCCTCCGCCAGGACCGTCAATGCCTCGCGGGGCCAATCGGCCTCCGGCACATCGTCGACGGCAATTCTCAGTCTGTCGCGTAGCGAATCGAAATCGATGGGTTTCAGTACCATCACTTCCCCTCCGTTACCGCCAAAACGCTTACGGCCCCACGTGCACCACAAGGTGGCGCGCCGAGCCCCGATGCCGATGTTCCCAGAGGTAGATCCCCTGCCAGGTGCCTAGCGCCAGGCGCCCGTCCATAATGGGAATGGAAAGGGTCGTCGAGGTCAGTGCCGCTTTGATGTGCGACGGCATATCGTCGGGACCCTCATGCGTATGGGTGTAGAGGGGGTCGCCCTCGGCCACCGTGCGGCTGAGCCACGCCTCCAAATCGTGACGCGCTGAAGGGTCTGCGTTTTCCTGAATCGTCAGGCTCGCCGAGGTGTGCTGCACCATAATCGAACACAGCCCCTCGGTCGCGCCGGACTCGCCGACAACTGCCTGGACGCAGCGCGTGATGTCGTGCAGCCCCTGCCCTGGCGTCTGAACGCTGATCCGCTTGGTCACAAATACCCCCCCTTCGTTACCGTCCGATCATGGGGTCGCCCTGTTCATTGTCAAGCCGGAGATATCGGACGTCGCGCGGTCCCGCGCTCCATGAAGCGGTCGCACGTCCGCGGTAACCATTAGGATTGCTCCTGACCTGCCTGAACGTCAAGCTGGCGCCGTGACCCGCCGATGCCCTATAAGTAATTGAGCAGATATGGACATGACGCGATCACGACAGGATGGCAACGCGAATGACCGTACAAGCCGATCCCAACCGAGCTGATGCTTTCTACGACGACTTCTACAAGACCGGCGGCTGGAAGTACTCCTTCTGGAAGGAGTACTGGTGGCATCGCAAGAACGTCGTAAAGGCCTTCGGACTGAGGCACGGTCAACTCATGGTCGAAGTGGCGTGCGGAAGCGGCTTTCACACGAACCTCTTCAATCGGATGGGCTTCCGCTGCATCGGCGTGGACCGGTCCAAGGTGGGGATTGAATGGGCGCAGCGCCATTACCCGCGATCCACCTACTATTGCCGCGACATTATGGACGAATTGCCCGTGCCGACCGGCAGCCTCGATGCCATTCTAGCGCGCGGGTGCAGCCATTATCATTACGACCTGAGTTCGACGCAGGCGATGGATACGACGTCGCACCTGATGCGATTCCTGAAACCGGGCGGGGTCTTCATCATGGCCATCGTCACGGACTTATCCGGCAAACGCGAACCGGACAGGGTGTGGCAAAACGGGCTTCAGGATTACGAGAAGCATTTTTCGTCATTCGGCCGTCGTTGGTCGGTGAATTGGGTGGACGGGATGGCCATTTGCGGCCTGTGGGGCACATCCATCACGGAATCGGCCGGCAGCGTTGCGGACGCCGTAGTGACCGCCATGGCATAGTCCGAGTGCCGGCTTGGTTCCCCGGCACTTGCCGCTCGCCGGTCACCCTCCGAAGTTCGCTTGCCAGATAGGCGTCGGAGAGCTCAGCGTTCACAGAAAGTAACCCGAAAAAAATATCAGGCTGGTATCGGAATTGCTTCCAAAATCAGCCGAGAGAGCCTTGGGGGCCTCCATACTGGGAGACAAATCATGCCGGAAGTTGGGAAACTGAAGATCCTGATCGATCGAGAGGAGTGCATCGGTGACGCGGCCTGCGAGGCTGAGGCGCCGGAGACCTTTTATATGGACGACGACGCGAAGGCCTGCGTTCGACCGGAGGTCGGAGACGACGCAGAGTCCATCGTGGCGGCAGCGGAAGCCTGCCCCGTCGATTGCATAAAAATCGTCGACAGCGAAGCCAACAAGACCCTTTACCCTGAAGAAGACTAGGACCTAGCTCGGTCCTCAACGAAACATCCCCGGGCGGCGCGGCATCCGTGGCGCGCCGCCCGCAGGGTTTTTGTACGCACACGAGGGATGCGCCGCTTGCTTTGACGCACCGTGCCTCTCGCGCTACGATTGCGATATGGGGTCGGCGCGGACGATTACAAAGCGGAGCCTTTTCAGACCGCTCGTTTCGGCAAAGCCGATCCCGCCCGCCGTGCTGACCTTCGCCGTTCTGGTCGTGGGGTTCATCCCGGCTGCACCATTGCGCGGGCAACCGATGGTCGAACCGAAACCTCAGCCGCCGGGGGATGACGCCCCGTCGCCCACCGCTGAGGACGTGGATTGGGCTGTGTCTCGCGCCGTTCGGTATCTGTACGCCGCACAGTCCCGGCAGGGTATCTGGTCGGATGCCGGTCTACCTGATCCCGACGGCGTCACCGCGCTGGCATCCTACGCGCTATTTGAAGGCCGCGCACCGGGTCCGGGACTCAATCGTGCGATGGGGCGACTGCTTGGCGACGCGGACGAGCGGACAATTCTCGATCGCCTGTTCACACTCCAGTTGCTTGTGGCGGCCGGCAACAAGCAATCTCGACTACAGATCCAAAAAGTCATCCGATTCCTCGAGTTGCAACAATCATCGGGTGGCGGGTGGTCCTACGAGGCGGACGCCGACCGAGCACACGGACCCATATCGTACCTGGTCCTGCAGTCGCTGAATGATGCCGCCGCTAAGGGGCACAGAGTATCGAAGAAACTCTGGCAAGAGGCGGAACGCTGCTGGATCGATAGTCAGCACGATGACGGCGGCTGGCCGCTTCTGCCTTCTGCATCTGAAGACTCGGCGGCGCAGCGTGAACCGTCGACACTGGGAGGTACGGCGACCGGCCTGGCGGCGCTGAATATCATATACAAACAGCAATACCTCAATGCCGAGCTTGCGTTCAACGGCCGCTTCAAGGCCAAATGCGGCACGGACGTCGTGCGAACAGGCGCGATCAGGCGCGCCATGACGCAAGCGATCGCCTGGCTCGATGAATGCTACGCGGCGGGCAAGGGAATCAAACCATCTACCTGGTCGCGGGGCGGCGAATCGGCTTTCACTTCAAGCCCCTACGAAGTATTCGCGCTGACACGTGCAGTGATACCGACGGGACGTACGCACTTGGGTTCAACGGACTGGTATCGAGATGCTATTCATGCGGTGACACAGGCGCAGCAGGATAACGGATCGTGGGGCGGCGTCGCGGGTACCAGCCTTGCCCTTGCCGGATTGACCCGGGGCCACGCCCCGCTCATGTTTCAGAAACTGCAGTACGGTTCGGAAAGCGACTGGAACCTCGACCCGCTGGATGTCGCTCATTTGACAGACTGGTGTGGTGAGAGGTTCGAACAGCCTTTGTCCTGGCGTACGGTCACGCTCGATGCCGATCTCGCGGCATTACGTCTCTCACCGATTCTCTATTTGAATGGGCACGACGCCCCCGCGTTCTCCACGACGGAACGAAACCGCCTGCGTTCGTATATCGAAGATGGCGGTACGGTACTGGCCGTCGCCTGCTGTTCAAAAAAGGAATTCGCCAATGGAGCGGCCGACCTTGTCGCGTCCATTCTACCGCGGCTGAAGAATGCACCGCTTCCGCCTGACCACCCGGTGTGGACCATGGAGGACAATGTCGCACAGGGAGACGATTGCATCGGTTTCAGCGACGGGTGCCGCACGAGTGTCTTCGTCCTTACCAGCGGCGCATGCTGTGCCTGGCATCAGAATCGCACGAAGGAATACACGCGGCTCTTCGCGCTAGCCGGGAACATCGCACGGTACGCTACCTTTGAGCGCCCGCTTCAGTCGCGCCTATCCGCAGGGCTACCCGCCACACAAGCACCGACTACCGCGATCCTGAAAGTTGCGACACTCCAACACGGCGGCGACTGGTGGGCCGCACCAGGGGCACTGGACAAGTTGTCGCGTATCCTAAGGACGCGGCAAGGAATCGAACTTCAAATCAGCCACCCCACGGACGCCGGCGGGGCAGCCCATAATGGCGTCAACGTCTTATGGCTGACCGGACATGAATTCGCTTTGTCGGACACCAATGAGCGTGCCGCGCTTCGCTCGTTCGTAGATGCAGGCGGCACGATCGTCGCGTCCGCCTGCTGCGGTCGCGCGGCGTTCGATGACACGTTTCGCGCCTTCGCCAGGGAGACCTTTGGAGAAGACAGATGGAAACGTGTCCCGGCGGACGATCCCCTGATGACGGGCGCGTTTGCTCCACAACTCGCCGCCACACTTGAAGACATGGACATTCGACAGCGACTGAACGGTAGTGCGCCTCCCCGTCTCGACTGGCCCATCCTCTTTGGCGTACGGGATGGCGATCGATGGGCGGTCATTTACTCACCTCTCGACTTGCCCTGCGGCGTTGTGGGCCACGCGTGTCGGGACTGCCTCGGCCTGGAGCCGCGTGATGCCCGGGCGGCAGCAGCCAATTTGATGCTCTATGCTGCGCAACAGTCGCTCCGTGCAGCCGTACCATAGTCGCAGACGCTCGCCCTTCGGCGCTCAGCCAACGGTTCGCAAGCTTGCAACAGGTTTCCATTCCACAAAAAGCGGCCACGCCTACCAACAGGTGGACGTGGCCGATCGGAAATCAATTGAGCTAGTTGGACGAAGCGCCTGCAAACAGGCCGTTAGTGCTCGATCTTGTCAATGCGAAGTTGCAGAAACTTCTGGCGATGCCCCTTCTTCAGCGAGTAATTCTTGCGCCGGCGGATTTTCTGGATGACCACCTTGTCGCCTTTGATCTCGCCAACCACGGTGGCGGACACCTTGGCACCCTCGACGGAAGGCTGGCCGATTTTCGGACCGCCTTCGACGTCGCCTACCATGAGCACGCGTTCGAACTCGAAGGACTTGGCATCCTCGGCAAGATCCTTGCGCTGGATCTCGAGGGTCTGCCCTTCCTCTACACGGTATTGGTGCGAGCCGTCGCTGACTATTGCATACACGCCTGAAATCCTCCCGTCTGCGGTGATTCGCTTTCCCTTACCAGGGGGCAGAGACGCCCTCGGGCAATACCATCACCGCGTATCACTCTGGCGGTCACATTGACCGAGCCAAGTAGTTTGGCGGACGCAGCCCCCCTCGTCAACCCCCGACCCGGACAGCGCCATCCAGCCGGACCCGTGACAGAATCTGCGGACAGGAAGTCGGGCAGGTCGTTACTCCACTCTTGCGGAGCGTGGCCTGCCGTCGAGGGAAAGCGGGTGTATCCGACGGCACAGCCTCGGGAACCACTCGCCCTGCCGCGGGTCCGCCCCAAACGCCATGACCCCGTGCATTTAGGTCGTATCGATAATCCGGGGATTGGCGGCGTGGGTCCGGTTGGACCGCCAAATGCCGTTTTTGAGTCCTCGAGGACATCGCGGAACGGCTGGCATGTGTGCCTACAGACCGCCGGTGACGGGAATGACCGTGACGGCCGGCGATGGGTCGCTCGGTCCGGCTTGATTGGTCCCGGTACAGGTGAAGGAGAAGGCCGTGCCTGCATCTGACTCCGACGGCAGGAAGACCGCGGTACCAGCCGACGTGCTGATGTCGATCAGCACCCCAGTCGGCTGAAATGCGAAACTCGTGGCCGGCGCACTGCCAAACACCGACCGGCAGGTCAAGGCTACCTCTTCGTTGGCCGATGGGCTCGAATTGGACACCACCAGGGTCACCTGCGGTACATCCGGCGTCGTTCCGTCGTCCGGTGGGTTGCCGTTGTCGTTGGGTGGAGATCCGCCGTTTTGATCCAGTGACGTACCAGTGATCAGGGCTGCCAATTCGATACAGCCGCTTGATCCCAGGGCGAGGAGGATCATCGCCAAGACGATCCAGCTTCTCATCTGTGGTTCCTTTCTCCTCTTCGCTTCGAACGTGGTCACATCAGCTCGCGGTGGCCTCCAACTTCGCAATGGCGGTGGCATTGTCAATGACCAGAGAGACCAGCTCGCCGTCCGGTTTTCGAAGCATCAATCGCTTCAGCCAGAGCTTGTCGTTCTTGCCGTGAGCGTACCAGCTACCGGTTGGACGATCGGCCCACGATTCCACCGTGCCCATCACCTCGATCTCGACCGGGTCGGTCCGGTGATCGACGGTTTGCCGGACACAAACCGGTGTACCAGGAGGAAATTTCTCTTCAATCATGGAATCAGACCTCGCCAACTCTCTCCGACGCCGCCGATCGAGCAACGGTACGCGTTTCATTGCTTACGAAATGCCCGCCCAGTGGCGGAAGCTCAGCCACAAACTGCATCGGCGAAGGACGCCAGCGTTGGAAACTCCGCCTGCGGTTTCACCTGTGTTTCGTTGGTCTCGTTGTAACGATTGATCCAGGCGAAGGCAATGCCTAACTGATTTGCCGGAGCGCCATCGTGAAAGAGGCTCTGGGCCACGTGGAGCACTCGGTCCTTGGACGTGAAGTCGCTCAGCAATCGGTCGAAATGTCCCAACCGCGGCTTGTAGCTCTGCACATCTTCCGCGGTGACCACGAAGTCAAACGGGACGACCAGGCGCTCCGCCGTACCCTCGAACAGATCGCGGTCTACGTTGGAAAGGACTCCCAGCCGAAAACGTTCCTTGAGACGTCGCAAAGCGTCTACCGTATCCGCAAACGGCGACCAGTGAGGTAGATCCGCGGCCAGCCGGTTCGCTTTGTCGGGTGACAATGGCACATCGAAGACGTTACCCAATCGGCGGACCACCTCGCCCAGCACCTCGCGATAGCTGCGGTACGACTCGGCCTCGACCTCCGCTTCGAGCCGCACGTATTCACCGAACAGTCGGGAAAGGTGGGGCCGGAGTTCGTCGCCGAACACGGCGCTCAAGGAGGTTTCCAACCCTTCCGCCCAACTGATCAGCGTGCCATAGCAGTCAAACGTGAGCGTGTCGATACGTGGCAGAACTTCGTCCAGTTCGGTCATGCGGCGCACCTCCGTTCGGGAGCGGGATTTCAAGCGTATAGGTAGTGCCTCGATTCCTTTGATTTTGCGGGGGCTCTGGAATCAGAGCCGTGGGCGCAAGCCCACGGACCGCCGGCGCCGCCAAGGAGTCACCGGGCTCGCGCCCGGTGCTCTGACAGCAGCACGCCAGCCGTGCGAAGTGGCACCCGCAGTTTCATGCGAATCGACGTAGTAGTCTGTACGGTGTGCAGTACCGCGTCAACGCCACTGAACGGTCCTTGGCGGCCGTGGAATGCTCAGCTACAGTCTCATTAGCATTATTCAACAAAGTGCCACGCCGGGTGGCATGGGCAAGCGAGAGCTTGCCCGTGAGTCCGACCAAATCGCACGGGCAAACAAGTTTGCCCATGCCACCCGCGTTGCCTGACGCGCATTGATGCTGATATTCTAGTGGCTATCCCAAATCCAGGATTCGGGGTGGCACGGTCTGGCGGAGACAGGCCGTGGAGTCCGCAATAGCCGTGGCCTGCCCCTACGGGTCAGACCATGCCACCCGAAGTTGGCGGTTTTGGGATAGCCTCTAGACCTTCGCGCCGACACTCGGCGCGGCGTACGGCTGATCGAGAACAGGACACGGAGGGATTGCACGTTGCCCGGTACCGGCTTGGCGCAGCATTCACGGTTTCGTGAACACATTACGGGCCCCAACCACCCGGAGCGCCCGCAGCGGCTTGTACGCATCGAAGCCGTGCTGGCCGACTCCGGTCTCGCGGCCGCATGTTCCCCTCTCGACATCTCGCCGGTAGAGATGTCGCTGGTCGAACGCATCCACACGCGTCAGTATCTCGATCGCTTGCAGCAAGCGTGTGCCACCGGGATGCCGACGATTGATTGCGCGGACAGCGTCATTTGCGCAGACAGCTTTGAGATCGCACAGCTTGCCACCGGCAGCGTGATCCATGCGGTCGAGGCGGTCATGACCGGGCGATTGAAGAACGCGTTCTGCGCCGTAAGGCCACCGGGGCATCACGCGGAGCGCGATCGGTCGATGGGCTTCTGCCTGATCAACAACATCGCCGTGGCGGCACAGTACTTGATCGATCGTCACGGGCTATCACGCGTGTTGATCCTCGATTGGGATGTACACCATGGGAACGGCACGCAACATTCCTTCGAGGCCGACCCGCGCGTGCTGTTCATCAGCCTGCACGGACATCCGATGCACGTGTATCCGGGCACGGGGTACGCGGAAGAGAGGGGAACGGGAGACGGCGAGGGCTTCACGCTCAACCTCCCCATGATGCCCGGCGCGGATGATGCCGCGTACGGGCAAGCCTTCGACGACGTGGTGCTACCGCGCATCGATGAATTCGAGCCGGAGTTCGTCCTTCTCTCAGCCGGTTTTGACGCACACCGGCGCGACCCGCTGGCACCGTTGTCGCTCGACACGGAGTCGTTCGGTTGGATGACGGACGAGGTGCTGGCGATGGCTCGCAAACACTGCGACGATAGGCTGGTGAGTATTCTCGAAGGCGGCTACGACCTCGACGCGCTCGGCGAATGCGTGACACTTCATCTACGGCGGTTTCTGGACTAAGAACCTATCTCAAAATCGGGGGACGGTTCCAGGTCGGCACTGGCGGACAAGCCGCCAGTGGCACCCAAGTTGAGATTCTGGGATCGGCTCTGCACCACTGTGCGTGAAGAAGCGCCACCCGGGATGCGTGGTGCGCAGTCATACACACTGGTTTGCGAGTTCTTGATGGCCCCGTACACCTGGGGCCCAGACGGCGGTCTGCTGTCTCCGTTGGCCGATTCGTACAGGGCTGGTTACAATATCTTGGGATTTGGCGGACTTGGGCACGGTGATGACATCACACACACTCGATGACAAACTTGAAAAGCTGCGGGAGATTCTCCAGGAACTAGGGAGTGCCGCGATCGCGTTCAGTGGCGGCACGGACTCCGCGCTGCTTCTTCAAGTGGCCGCCGACGTTCTGGGCGCGGATCGCGTCGTGGCGGTCACCGGGCGGAGTGACAGCATCGCACGTTCGGAGTTGGAGTCGTCGCGCGACTTGGCGGAAGCCATGGGCGTCGAGCACGTCGTACTGGACACAGACGAGTTCGATGACCCCAACTACACGCAGAACCCGACGAATCGCTGCTATTTCTGCAAGGATCACCTGTACACACAGATGGCGGGGTTTGTGAAGCGGCGGAACATCGCCGCGATCTTATCGGGCACCAACGCGGATGATCGGGGCGACTACCGCCCCGGCCTACATGCGGCCGATGAGCACGGCGTTCGCGCGCCGCTGGCGGAGGCCGGGCTGACCAAAGCCGACGTGCGGGACCTTTCTCGCCGTTATGGATTGCCGACACATGACAAACCTGCGAGCCCTTGTCTCTCCAGCCGCATACCCTACGGTGAGGCGGTGACCAGTGAGAAGTTGCGGATGATCGAGGCGGCCGAAGCATATTTGCACGACATGGGCATCCGCGAATGCCGCGTGCGCCATCACGGACAATTGGCACGTATCGAAGTACCGCAGGAGTGGTTGCCCAAGCTGGCTGAAGACGAGCATGCCACAAGGGTCGATGCCTATTTTCGCGACTTGGGGTTCCAATACGTCAGCCTTGACCTGCGCGGGTTTCGCAGCGGATCCCTGAACGAGGTGATCTTGCTCAATGCGACGAATCGCACTTAACATTTAGGCTGTCATGTCTCCACCTTGGTCGTACGCCTGCCGGGTGCAAGCTCACAATTCGGATGCCTTGCCGATGTCGCTTGACACAAGTCGGGCGATGGCGTACGGAGTCAAGCCGCCGGAGTGGCAAGAGAGTGGGCGATGATGCCCGCAAGCTCAGGAGATTGCATTTCGCATCATGCGACAACACACAAACGCAAATCCATGGCGGTTCTCCTACGGTCTTGCCCTGCCTCTTTCGCTTCTGGCAGGCTGTGGACAGTACGCCCCTGGACCGGGGAAGCTGGACTCACGTCGTGACGCGGTCCTCGCCGCGTATTTCACCGAGGAGGCTGAGGAAATATTGCGCGTCGTTCCGTTGAACGAAGGGACTGTGAACCGCGCTGCCGGCTTCGCCGTGGGTGACGACTGGGGTTCTCAGTTAGCAAGTTGGGTGTACGGTTACGGTGCGTTTAGACAGGTGCTCATCGCGCCTTCGGCTGACGAGTGCACGATCTTCCACGAATATGTGCATCAGGCAGATTATTCCGGGCTGATTGATCGCCAAGAATTCAACACTCGGGTCGAACAGTTGAGGGCGGAAGTCGGGTATCGCGCCATTGTCGAGAAGGCGGAAGCCGTCATTCGTGATGCTCATTCCGGGGACTTCCTGAGCGAACTCGCCCTCGCATATAACGATGGTTTGACGAGAGAATTGATCGCGAATCTCATCGTGGGATATGTGCGTGGCGACTACGATCTGCCTGAGTATTTTCTTGAGGTCTACAGCCGTGCCTTGCGACTTGGCGCCAATGAATCGTGCCGAAGTTGATTCATTTGTGCTAATCGTCTCACATGCAGGCGTCGTCGTACCTGCGCTTGAAGAAGCCGGAATGGTCTAGTGCGTTTGTGAGACCAGCGGCCTGATAGCGCTAACGCGACACATTCGTATCACATTCAGTCTCGAGCACATCAGCCCAAAACCGATCTGCATAGGTAGGGTCAAAACTGCCGACCCCGACCTCCATGGTGGGAATCCGTATCGCGCGATCGGGAAACCGCAGGCCGATGGCCAACGCAATTTCCGTCTCACGGATCATGCGTAGACGCATGCGATCCAAGCCGCGTTCCCAGGATCTTCGGATGCGTATCATGACACTCGCCCGGACACGGCGGACACGGGACGGCGCGGCGCACGATCTCTGCTTTCTTCGACCAGGTGTGGGGGCAGGGCATACCACGACATGGCGATGACCGCAGCCGAACCGACGGCGATGTACTGTACTGGCAAAATGCGCAAAAAGTGACTTGACGGCAGAATCGCCGGGATGTGCGCCTCGGCGGGTCGCACCGCCGCCCACGCGAAGCCCACGATCGCCACGAGCGGCACCGCCAGCAGTGACCAGAACGGTGAATACACCGGCAGGATCCGGTTCGCGAAATGGTACGCCAGCGCCATACCCGCGGCCACAATAAAGCAGGCTTGCCCATGCGTGATGGTCCGTGCCGACAGTCCCGACGAGAGCAGCGCAACGAAGAGCACGCCGAGAAAAGCCGCAACGCCCATGTGGCGCAGACCGTCTCCCGGTCTCGTACGATTCGCGCCAGTCGCCTGCATGACGTGATCACCAATCCAGGGCGCATCGGCGACGGCCAGCAGTTTCTCATCCTTTCGCGCGGAGGATCTTTCCGCCTCGTCGGCGCCTGTTCGATTATCCGACTTCATAAGACGCGTGACCACGCCGGAGACGACAACACAGGACAGTATGACAAAGAACCAGACAGCCGATTCAACCGCCAGGGAGGCAGCCAGGGTCGTTTCGTAATGGCGTTCTACGTCAGCGACGGATACGATTAACGCCCCCGCAGGATTCCCGCAAAGCGAGGCCACAGCCAATCCAAGCGCGGCCGCGAATGTACCGATGTCTGCCAATAGACGACCCGCGATCGCTGTCGCAAAGGCGGCCGCCCCTGCAGCGAGAACGAGCACCTGCACGAACATGAACAGGCTTCCACTACGCGCAAAGAGGCTGACCGCGCCGAGCGGATCATCCGGGCGCATCGCCGGCCAGCCGACGGTCACGAACAACGCCACCACCAATCCCCACACGACAAGTGTCACAATCTTTTGCAAAAACGTGAGATGCGAGTGTTCGTGCATGTTCACCTACGATACTGTTTCCGGCTCCGGCCTCGCCCCATGCGTGAGGAGTTCGTGCCGCCTCAGGATTTCCTTGATCGACCGCCGTGCATCCGCGTCAAGTGAGCAGAGTGGCAACCGGAGTTCGTCATCGATCAGCCCGCACACGAACATCGCGGTCTTAATCGGAATCGGGTTCGGTCCGTGTCGCCCCAACTCGACCGCAAGATCGTACACAGTGCGATGCAGACGACCGGCGTCTTCCAACCGTCCCTCCAAGGCGGCGTCGACTTGTGATTTTATAAGAGATGGGCAGAGATTGGCAACCACGCTGATCGTACCGACCGCTCCCACGGCCATGAGCGGCCAATTCAGCGCGTCATCGCCGCTGAGGATGGCAATATCGCATTTCTGCTGGAGTTCGCACACGCCGCCGAGCGCGCCGGTGGCGTGCTTGATCCCCACCACGTGTGGAAACCGCTCGCGCAGGCGCACGACAACTTCGTGGCCGATGCTCACACCCGTTCGCGGCGGCACATTGTAAAGAACGATCGGGAGGTCCACACTCTCGGCAATGGCGGCGAAGTGCCGGAACAGACCCTCCTGCGGCGGGCGATTGTAATAGGGCGCTACCACCAACACGGCACCGGCTCCGGCCGCGGCGGCGGCCCTGGTCTTGGCGACGGCCCTGCGGGTATCGTTGCATCCGGTACCCGCCATGACGCCGCACCTGTTGTCCGCGCAGCGCAATGCTATTTCCGTGATCCGACTCCCCTCGTCTTCGCTAAGTGTCGGCGTCTCGGCCGTGGTGCCGCAGGTAACCAGCCAGTCGATGCCATCGGCAAGCTGTCGGTTGATGAGCATCTCCAGGCATGGCCAATCCACCCTGCCCTGGCGGAAAGGCGTCACGAGTGCCGTCATCGCACCCCGAACTGCGCGTGATCCGTTTCGATCCGTCATCGGTGCATCTCCTCCCTGATGATGATGGCACCGGCGGGCCGGGTGCCCACCCAGGTGCGTGCAATCGCGCGACGATGCGCGGCGTCTTGATTCCCTCAAAACGTGGGTGAGGCGATCGCAGTCAGCGCGATCCAATCTCCCGAGTAGGCGGCGCGGTCTGAATGAGCCGCTTCATTTCGCGCACGGCTTTTCGCATCCCCACGAATACGGCACGCGACACGATCGAATGCCCGATGTTGAACTCGCTGAGGCCAGGCAGCGCGGCAATCGGCGTGATGTTGCGGTACGTTAACCCATGACCTCCGTGTACTTCCAGCCCCAACTCATGACCGACTGCAATAGCCTTTCGCAACTCGGCAATCGCCGTACCCCGCGCCTCCGGCGTACGCGCGTGCGCATAGCCGCCCGTCCAGAGTTCCACTGCATGGAATCCGGCATCGGCCGACGCACGAAGCTGATCGGGGATAGGTTCAATAAAGGCATTCGTGATGATCTTTGCGTCGCGGAGCCGGCGTACCGCGGCCGCAACACGCGACTGGTGCGTCACGACATCCAGACCGCCCTCAGTGGTCAACTCCTCCCGCTTTTCGGGTACAAGCGAACATTGTGTGGGCAGAAGTTCGACGGCAATATCGACGATCTCGTCCGCGATGGCCATCTCCATGTTCAGCTTGACGGAAACGGTCTCGCGCAGGAGGCGCGCGTCGCGATCCTGTATGTGCCGGCGATCCTCGCGCAGGTGAAAAGTAATACTGTCCGCCCCACCCAGTTCGGCCTCGACGGCCGCCCACACCGGGTCCGGCTCGTCGGTCCCTCGAGCCTGGCGAACCGTGGCGACGTGATCGATGTTGACTCCAAGCAGTGGCATGCGCGTATCGAGTAGCCTCCGTGCAAGAGCATCCGACGGGTGCGCATTATACGCGGAATGCGCCGGAAGTAAATTGAATCGCATGCGACAATGGGGCTGCGTGTGCGCAACATTTTCGGCGGAAGGGACGGACCGGCGGGCAGGGCAACAGTCCGGGTCCGCAGAGCGTTGACCCGCCATTCGGATGTGGTCTTGCGAATCACCGGCCCGACGTCGGGCTCGCTAAAAATGCCACGCACCCCAAGTCTGCCGTCCGGGTGACACTCTGCGTCAATTGGGTTTTCACAGCCCACGTAGGGATCAGGTCGACATGGCAGCGGTCGCTACACGCAGCGTCAACCCCGTGGACAAGACGACGCTACGAAACGCGTCAATCGCCTAGATGTTCTCGCCGGAGAAAAACGCCGCGCCCATGCGGTCGGCCATCGGCTGATTGGAGAAGATCAGCGGCAACAGAAACTGGTGGTCCGTGTTCGGAGAACGGAGGTAATCGGCCATTTTCATCCGCCACGCCGCGTCGAATCCCATCAACTCATCTTGCGATTGTGGGCTGCTGAGGGCGGCCAACAGAACCTCCGATGCGATTTGTGCCGACCACATCGCAGGATAGATGCCCTCATTGCTCGCCGCGGACACAAAACCGCCGGCATCACCGATGACCAGGGCGTGTTTCCCGACGTGAGTGTCGAGATCCAGCGCCAAAGAAGCCGGACTGCGTACGAGCTTGGCACGTGTGGCCTGCGTGGCCAGATCGATCGGCAGCACTTCATGCTGAAAGGCTTGCTTGCACAGTGCGATAAGCGAGGTAATCGCGTTCGCTTGCTCGCCAAGCCAATTGATCGAAACGGACACACGCTGATCCGACAGGCAGCAGACGCCGAAACTTCCGAGTTTGTCCATGCCCAGCACGACAGCCACGCGAGGGTCTCCATCGAGCGGAGCCTCGAGGTGTCCATCGACCTGTGCGGTCCACATGGCGGATGCGCCACCTTCCAGCGAAAAACCGGCCCGATCGAGAAGAAGGCCGCCGCGGCCCGATGCCAGTACGAGCAGCGTACTTTCGACGGTCTCACCGCCCACGAGGCTGAGGACCGCGGTGTTTTCGCGAAGTTTCAGATCCGACACCGCCGCACCGAACCTAGCGGTCGCGCCGGCTGAGATCGCAGCGCCCACCAGATCGTTCGCAAAACCCACTCGATCGATGAGATAGCCGGCCGCACCATCGAAACTCGGGGTCGCAGACTTGGAAAAATCGGCACTGAAGAAACGAACATTCTGGAAAGCCCGCTCCACGTGTGACTTGACCTTCACCCCCAGATCGTCCAGCAGCGGCTTGGCGCGCACGTTAAGCCAACCGAACGACGTCGCTGTACGCGGGAACGAATCGCGATCAACGAGCACGACGCTTTTCTCTTTCCTGGCGAGCAGATTGGCCACCGTCGCTCCGGCCGGACCGGCACCAACGACCGCCACGTCAAACACGTCGTTACTCATCCGCTGATTCCCCTTGCAAGGTACTCAAAATACCGCAGCTCTCGTGATTGCGCAACGGTACGGTACACGCGATACACCACTCCTGGCAAGTGCCTGACGCAACCCATCACAACCAAGGTTCGCATGCCATACGCACCGTGAGATTCTCAAACTCACAAGTCATGCGGCATCATGCCGGACCACCGGTCAGGACGATGGACCGAGTGGATTCGCCATCAAAATGCGCCGGCAATCGTCGCAGACGTCGAATCGATAGGCCCGGTACGTCTTGTCCTCGATCTCATCCGGGTCCGCATGTCGCAGCGATTCGATCACCCGGCTCAGGGCGCCGGGTCCGGCGTCGGCGGCGGTCGCATCGAGATCCACGTGGCTCGCGGCGGCATAGATTTCCATCTTCACAATAAAGCGATGAGCATCGTCCGGGTTCATCCGTGTTCCGCACTTGTCACATTCGTAGCGGATCATGTGCACGTCTCCCCGGTCCGCGCATGGGATGATGTACCCGCGATAGATCGCCAGAGCTCGAGCGTATCAAGGGCCGCACCGGAGTCGATGGCCTCCGCCGCGAGCACCGTCCCTTCGCACAGATCCTCAGCCCGACCTGCCACAACCAGCGCCGCACCGGCGTTCAGGAGAACATGATCGCGAGGTGGCCCGGTCTGCTTCTGCAGTACGCCCATGACGATGGCGGCGCTGTCCTGGGGCGACTTCGCCTGCAGATCTTTCAGCGACGCACGATTCATGCCGACTTCCTCGGGCGAGACTCGAAACCGCTTGAGCGATCCGTCTTTCAGCTCGATCACCGTCGTCGGCGCGGTGATGGTCAGATCGCACAGCCCATCGTCGCCGTGTACCACCCAGGCGTGTACGGCACCGAGTTCCGCCAGCGCTTCGGCAATCCTATCCGCCGCGTCGAGACGCGGCACGCCCAGCACCTGCCGTTTCGCACCCGCCGGATTGGCCAGCGGACCCAGCAGATTGAAGATGGTGCGGACCGGGATCGCCTGGCGGACAGGTGCCGCGTGCTTCGCCGGAGGATGGAGATTCCGCGCGTTGAGATAGCCGATACGAGCTTCGACCAGGCTTCTCTCGACCTGGTGGATGCTTGCGTCGACGTCGATTCCAAGCTGCTCGAGCACCTCGGTGCTACCGCTGACCCTCGTGATGGAGCGGTTGCCGTGCTTGGCCACCGTCGCCCCGGCCGCCGCGGCGACGATGGCGGCCGTTGTCGAGACGTTGAACGTGCTAATGCCGTCTCCGCCTGTGCCGCACGTATCGATGCAGTCGGCATCGCAGCGAATGGAGACCATGTGGGCGCGCATGGCCTCGGCGGCACCGACGATTTCATCGACGGCCTCGCCCTTTGTGGCGAGGGCGCCGAGCAGGCCGGCCAGCGTCGAGTCGGGGACGTCACCGGCCATGATCCGCTCGAAAAGGGCCCGGGCGTCGGCACGACTGAGGTCGTGCCCGCCGGTCACGGTTTCGAAGACGGATTTGAAATCACTCACGCCGCGTGGATTCCTTGGTCACTGGGCGGCATCCGCGTCGTCGGCACCTCCCGGCTCCATTGTTCGGCCCCAGTTTGTGGTGATACTATCCGACTTGGCAGTGTGACGCACACGCACGCTTCGACTCGATAGACCGACATGCTTGATCGAATATTTGACACCATTGTCGCGATTTCTTCGGCGCCGGGGCACGGCGCGGTGGCGATTGTGCGTCTTTCCGGGCCGGATGCCCTTGCGATCGGCGACCAAATGGCTGTGATTGAGGGTGATTCGTTTGCGGCGCGGCCCGGGTTCACGCGTTTGTCCGGCGAGGTGTCGATCGGCGAGGGTCTGACGCTGCCCGCGGTCTACTATCTCTTTCGCGCACCCCGGAGCTATACGCGGCAGGACACCGTCGAGATTCAAACCGTCGGCTCGCCCGCGGCAGCAGAATTGGTACGAGAACAAGCGATCAAGCACGGTGCGATTCCCGCCCTGCCTGGGGAATTCACCGCTCGGGCCTTTCTGAACGGTGCGATGGACCTTTCGCAAGCCGAAGCCGTTGGG
>Ga0055452_10000096_pt1 | contig 19611 bp, 13 predicted proteins | sample China_Galinas_PW_6_FD_57735 | JGI IMG/M metagenome (GOLD analysis project Ga0055452, IMG submission 57735) | Wetland microbial communities from San Francisco Bay, California, USA, that impact long-term carbon sequestration - China_Galinas_PWC_D2 | ecosystem: Environmental > Aquatic > Marine >... | reverse complement strand
CCTTGCCGCACTGGTACTCGATCCTGATTCGGAGCGTGCCCATTTGGGACTCGTTCGGACCCTGACACGACTCTTGGAGTACGAAAAGGCGATCGAGCACCTCGAGTCGCTTCTCCCGCGAAGGCCGAATCGCCACGCGTGGCGGCTCGAATTGATAGACCTCCTTCGCGCTGTCCAGGATTTCGATGACGCCCTGAAACTTGCACAACAGGAGGAGGCGAAACCGAATCTCGATGACGATGACAGACGCGCCTATCGCCTGCGCATTCTCGACACGCTCCGTTTGGCGAAGCGTGAGGATGAACGGTTGCCGTGGCTCGAGCGTTGGGCCGGGGGCGAGGACCCTTCGTCCGAATGGCTGGCCCGTTTGGCGACCGAATACCAGCGGATAGGCGAATCCGCCCAAGCCGTTCCCATTCTTCAAGATCGTTTGCGGGCGGATCCGACGGACCGCGGCGCGTTGGCATTGCTCGCCAACGGCCTGGTGGAGGCCGGGAAGACGGACCGGGCGTGCCAATACGTGTTGGATTGGGTGCACGAAGACCCCGAAGGCAGCCATGCCATGGCGCAGCTCGTTGCCGTGCTGGGTGGTGGCGATCGCCTTGAAGAGGCACTGCGCTTGTCACGCAATCAGCTTTATCACACGGAATACCGTGAGTTCTTCCAGACAGCCATCATACAGCTCTTACAACAGGCCGAACGGTACGATCAGTCCATCGGGTGGATCGAATCACTGATGGATCACGTGCTAGCCGTCATAGAAAAGATAGAGGAAGGGCGATTGGTCGATGCAGGCCAAGGCCTGGAGGAAATTGTCCTTCGTCCGGACGAGCCGTATACCCTGCCGTCCCTTCAAGGAAGATTGGCCAACCTGCGGGCGGAACTCGCGCAGACGTTGATCCAGGCGAAGGAATACCGGGACGCGGAAGACCGAATTTCCTCTTGGTTGGAGGCGTCGCGGAGCCGAGATACCAGCTACACCTACTTGAACTGGCTGTCCGTCGTACGGCAGGCGATGGGTGAGGAGGAGCGCGCCACCGAGGCGTTGGAGAAGGCCCTTCTTCTCGATCCGGAAGGGGTGCGGATTAACAACGACCTTGCCTATAGCTGGATCGATCGCGGCATCCGACTCGTGGAAGCCGAGCGGATGATCCGTTATGCAGTGTGGCGCGCACCGGACCAGGCTGCGTACCTGGATACGCTGGCGTGGCTGCAATACAAGAAGGGAGACTTCACCGAGGCACTCAAGTGGCTCGGCCGCGCGATGCGCATCATGGCCAAGACGGATGCGGTGCTGAACGATCATTTGGGCGATACGTACTGGCGCCTCGGTGACAAGGACAAGGCAATCGAGAGTTGGTCCACGGCGATGAAAACTGTAAGCGCGATGGAAGAAGATCAGTTTCTCGGTGCAGACAGTCGGCGCGTGCGTGACAATACGCAGACCAAGATTGACGATGCGCGTGCGGGGCGCCCGCCTAAGGTGGCGGCGCTGGCGGCAGTTCAGGACGAAGAAGAATCAGGGGACAGCGACGGCACGTCAGGTCCAAGTGACTGACTGCGCCGAATAGGCAACGGGAAGGAGAGCATTCGTGTCAGGTCATTCCAAATGGTCGACGATCAAGCACAAGAAGGCGGCGCTGGACAAGAAGCGCGGTAAGGCGTGGAGCAAACTCGCGCGGGCGGTCACGATGGCGGCTAAGGGCGGTGGCAATCCGGCGGACAATCCGACTTTGCGTTTGGCCATCGACAAGGCCAAAGCCGACAATATGCCCAAGGACACCATCGAGAAGGCCATCAAGAAAGGCACAGGCGAACTGGCGGGCGAGAATTACGAAGACGTCCTCTATGAAGGCTACGGTCCCGGCGGTGTGGCCGTCATGTGCCAGGCCGTCACGGACAATCGCAACCGAACGAGTGCCGAAATCAAGAAGATCTTCGAGCGCGCCGGCGGCAATCTCGGCGCGCCCAACTGCGTCGCCTTCCAATTCAGCCAAAAGGGTGTCATCGTCGTGGCGGCGGACAAGGCGGATGAAGATCGGATTATGGAATTGGCACTCGAGGCGGGTGCCGAGGACGTCGAATCGTCCGAACACATTCACGAAATCACCACCGCGCCGGACGCATTCGAATCCGTACAACAGGCGATCAAGGATGCGGGCGTCGAGATCCAGTCGGCCGACCTCTCGATGGTGGCGGATAATTTGATCACAATCGACCTGGAGACGGCGCGCAAGCTCATGAGACTCATCGACGCGCTGGAGGAGCACGACGACGCGGATGCCGTGTTCTCGAATTCCACCATGCCCGACGACGTCGTCGCGCAATTGGCCAGTGAATGATCGGGGAAGACCGCGTGCCGGGTCGATTCGCGTGCCAGCGTGCGCTGTACAGCGAAGGTACTTGTGGCGCCATCCGACGATTCCGGACAATTCTACATCAAGTCGCTGTGGCATCCCGGTCGGGCTGTTGCTACCATGATTGGTTTGATGGGACGCTGGATCCATTCGTATAGAAGGATGATCGGGAGATTTGAGCCATGAAACGATACTTCGCCGCCTTGACACTCCTCCTGTTGGTGCCCACCTCGCTCGTCTGGGCGGAGGACGAGAAACCGAAATCAGACGATGAAGCCACGGCGATCTTGCGCAAGGTCGATGCCGCCGCGAAGGCGGTGAAAGCGGTCAAGTACGACGTGACCGCCAAGGGGACGGGATTCCAGCAGTTTGAGCTGGAGGGACGGTACATCTATACGGGGCTGGAGGGGCGCCAGCCGCAGAAGATGTTGGCCGATATCGCGATCAAGATGCCCGGCTCCAGCGAAGTGCAGAAATATACCGGTGGTTCAGATGGCGAGAACTACTTCGTCATTGACCACGGAGAGAAGAAGGCTTACGTGGATATTGACCCAGCGGTGCTGGGCACTAGGTTCGGCCGTGCCTATCAAATGGGACTCATGATCGAGTTCGTATTCGCAACGCCATTCACCGACGAGATCAATGCCAAGAGCAAGGAGCTGAAGGGGGACAAGACGGTCGGCGGCGTGGAATGCGTCGAGATCGATGTGGTCTATCAGAACAATCTGAAGGCCACCTGGTGCTTCGGCAAAAAGGACTACTTGCCGCGCAAGCGCATAGACACCGTCCCCGGAGGGGGCGGCATGGAAAAGACCCTCACGAACCTGGTGGTGGATCCAAAGATCACCGATGCCACTTTTGCGTTCAAGCTCCCTGACGGATACACGCTGGTCGATGATTTTGCGCCGTAATCTCGACGCTTCGGTGGGAAAAACGCCGGCCCGTTCGCTCATGCGAACGGGCCGTTTTTCTTTTTCTTCGGAGCGTTCCCGGGCGGCTCGCCATCATCACCAAGTGCCCAGACGTTTTACCGCAAAACCGTTTCGGTGACGTGATGTCGCAAGCGCATCATCGATGCCACGCGCACGAGAAGTTCTTTGTGGTCGATCGGTTTTCGAACGTACTCGTCGGCGCCGGCTTCCACACAGGCGGAGGCATCGACCGAATCCCTCCGGCCCGCTGCAAAAATGATCGGTACGTCGCGGTTTGCCATCGCCGACCGAATCGCGCTGATGCAGGAGACGCCGCTCGAATCATGTAGCTTTGCCGCCAGGATGATCACGTCATAGGCACCGCACTTGCACTTCTCGACGGCTTGGGTGCTATCAGCAATCGCATCTACCGTGTGTCCGGCCCGCTCGAGCGCTGTGGAACAGGCTGTGCGGCTTGTGGCGTCGCCGTCCGCCAGAAGAATGTTCGCCTTTTGCCAATCCTGCGCGCGCGAGGCCTCATTCGATGCGCCCCCTTTTGTGAGCGTGCGCTTCACGGGCTCGTCACCATCGGCTACCAAAAAGCCGCTGGCGCGACACACGCGATTCCGTCCGGCGTCCTTGGCTGCGTAGAGTGCTTCGTCGGCAGCGTGCAGGAGATCGTTCGGCCCGTTCATCCCCGGTTCCCGTTCGGCAACTCCAATCGACAGTGTAATCGAAAGCGCGAGGCCGTTCACAACAACCGTGGCCGCTTCAATGGACGCTCGAATGCGTTCCGCTGCGACGGCAGCCTCTTCTTCCGCGGCGCGGGGGCACAGGATCAGAAACTCCTCACCCCCAATCCGGCACGGAAACTCGTCCTTACGGCAGGTCTTGCGAAGCGTTGCGGCGGTTGTACGAAGTACGGCATCACCGATCGCGTGACCGTGGACATCATTGAAACTCTTGAAATGGTCGAGATCCAGGGAGATCACCGCTAAGGGCGCACTGGATCGCGTCGATGACGCCCAGTATTCATCGAGACGGGCCATCGCCTCGCGGCGGTTGAGAAGTCCGGTCAACTCGTCCGTGGTTGCCAGCAAGTTCAGGCGTTCATTTGCGTCCGCCAGTTTCTGCTGTGCGATGGCCATTTCGGCGTTGATCCGATGAACTTCCCGCTGGCGTGCCTCGAGGTCCTGCTGGAGTGTGAGAATACGCTCGCCGGCGCGGATTCTGGCCAGTAGCTCCCTGTGACTAAGAGGTTTGACGAGGTAGTCGTCGGCCCCTGCCTCGAATGCCTGAAGGAGTTGATCCTCACCCGTGCGCGCGGTGACGACCACCACATGCGCAAACGGGATTCCCTCGTGCATGCGGATGGCGCGACAAAGGTCCAGTCCCGTCATCCCCGGCATCATCCAATCGGTGACGACGATCTGAATCTCATCCGAAACGAGGGCCCTTAACGCATCTTCCCCGGACGCCGCGGTGACCACCTCGTACCCGGCGTTTGTCAAAGGCCTCGATATCAGTGCGACGGAAGTTGCGTCGTCGTCCACCACGAGCACGCGTAGGGTTCTATTGGCTGTTGCCGACACGGACTATTGTCTTCCTTTGCGGGCCTATTTCGTTTTGCGTGGACATTGTGGGTTCACGTTCCCCCAAGGCCTCTCGTTCGGAGGGAGTGCGCCGTTCGCCCAGCCCCGTTGCCGGATGAGGCACAACGGGACACTGAATCGAACATACGTGCGACCATCAATGGGTTCTCCCGCCCTGGACGCTCCCCGAGTCGGCGGCCCCGTGAATCTCGGTCGGATGCTACGAAGAATCCGGCCGATTTGAACGAGCCGTGCGCCACTCAGGTCATCGTCTTCATCGGCGTGTCAAGTGAGATACCGTTCACGTCCTAGAATGGCCGTTTCGTTTCGGGAATACCGTTCGGAGACGCGTTGCCCACAAATCCAATCGACAGCCGTACGCACTTCGCCGCTCATTATGGGGCGTATTCAAAACAAGGCGTGATTCTATAATGGCGGGTGATGATCGGACGGTGTACAAATAAGATGCGGTCTGTTGCCTTCGGGTGCGCGTGGAGCGCCCGTTGTTTCAATCTCGGATCCTACCCAAAGGAGTCACCGGCATGACCGGAATTCCATCGGTCTCAAAGACGATTCCGGAAGCGATGCAAGACCCGGTAAACGGGTACATCTCGCTGGTCCAAGAAACCGCCGGCGAGACCGTCAAGGAGTTGGCCTTTTTTGGCGCGATCGTAGCGGGATCGTTCGACATCGCGCGCCACACGGCACGAAACGTACTGGTGGTGGCCGAAGTGGATTTGTCCATGCTCAAGCGTCTGGCCGTGCACGGTCCGTCGCTTGGACGACTCGGCATTTCGGCGCCGTTGGTGATGACGCCGCGCTACATCCAGGCGTCCCTGGACACGTTTCCGCTCGAATTTATGGAAATCCAGCAAGCGCATCGCACGGTCATCGGCACGAGTCACTTTACCGAGTTGACTTTCGAGGAAGAACATGTGCGTCTGCAATGCGAGCGCGAAATCAAGGCGCTGCTCATCGGCCTGCGTCAGGGCCTGTTGGCGTCGGCCGGCGTAGTTCGCTTTGTCGGCGCCCTTGAGCAGGATATCGGCGAGGCATTGCTTCGCACGCTACGCGGCATGCTCTGGCTCGAGGGCGCTAGGGATCATTTGGAATCCCATGTGGTCATCGCCGAGATCGAGAGGACCGCGCAGCGAGAACTCGAGGGTGTGCGTGCCGCACTGAATCCGATCGCCGCTCATGACTGGCAGGAATTCGAAATGCTCTATCGCGACATCGAGCAGTTGGGAGATGTGGTGGATGCCTGGTAATGCGCGGCTTACGTTTCTTCTTGCCGTCTCGAGCGCGGCGATTTCGGTCCACGCAGAGGTCACGATTCGCGACCCCGGCAGTTTCGTGGTGGATACCGCGAATCTGATCGATGCCGACACCGAGCGTCAAATGGAAGGCTGGCTGCGGGAACTCGAGCAAAAGACCACGACGCAGGTCAAGGTGCTGACCGTGGAAACGACGGACGGCGAACCGTTTTTTGATTTCGTGCAGCGGCACGCGGAGCTATGGGAGCTTGGACAGAAGGGCAAAGACAACGGCGTTCTTGTGGCCATCAGCTTGAAAGAGCGGAGCGATCGCATTCATGTGGGCTACGGCCTCGAAGGCATTCTGCCCGACGGATGGTGCGGTTCGTTGCGTCGAAAAGTCATGGTGCCGCGATTCAAGAAGGGGCAGTTCGGTCAGGGGCTGCTGGAAGCGACCGTGGCGATTGCGAATAAGATCGCCGACGACGCGAATGTCAGCCTGACCGGCATACCGCAATACCGGTATAGCTATCGGCAAAGCCGGGTGCGCGGCGGCGGGCTGGCGTGCGGCGGTCTGCTCCCGTTCATCGTGCTGATGTTGATCGTGTCGTCGATCAACCGCCGGCGGCGCTATCACGGACGATGGGGCGGCGGCGGATTCTGGCAGGCGATGATGATCGGCAGCATGCTGAGCCATCTGGGTGGCGGAAGACGCGGGGGCTGGGGCGGCGGCGGTGGTGGTGGATTCGGCGGTTTCGGAGGTGGTTCCTTCGGCGGCGGCGGAGGATTTGGCGGCGGAGGTGCCGGTGGTAGCTGGTAAGAATTGTCTCCAGTGTGGCACGAGGATCGAGCGAAGTGCCACCTACTGCCCCTCGTGCGGGGCGGTCATCAGAAAGCAACGAGGTCGAACCATGAATGCAACAAAGGTCCTAATGCTTGTCTTGATGGCGCTTTTCGGCGCTGTTCTGTTCGTCGGGTGCGCCGTGTACAGAGGCTACAATCAGGCCATCACCCTCGATGAGGGGGTCAAGAGTGCCTGGGCGCAAGTGGAAAACCAGTTGCAGCGGCGATATGAACTAATCCCCAATCTCGTCGAGACGGTCAAGGGTGTCGCCGGACAGGAGGAGAAGATCTTTCTGGGTGTCGCGGAGGCACGGAAGTCCTACTTCCAAGCGAAAACGGTGGGGGAAAAGGCCACCGCCGCGGGCGGGTTCGAGCGGGCACTGTCGCGACTGCTAGTGCTGAAAGAAACTTATCCGGAACTGAAGTCCAACGAGAGTTTCCTCAATCTCCAAGTTCAGGTGGAGGGTACGGAGAACAGAATCGGGGTCGCGCGCAAGAACTACAATGACGCCGTGAAGACCCTGAATACGTTTACGCGCGGGTTGCTGGGACGCCTCTATGCCGGGTTTGCCGGGGTGGAAAAGGCCGAGTATTTCGAGATCACCGAGGAGGCACGCACGGCGCCGAAAGTCGACTTCTCCGGTGACAAGAGCGCCGGGTGATGCCCCATTCCGGCACCATGCACCCCTGGGTCGATCGAAACGCAGCCGCGACCAGTTGTTTGGCAGCGGTGTAGCGGTCAGTGGGGTCTCGATTCACTGGGGAGACGGATGCAAATCGACGCTCCGCTCGGTTCCAACAGACTCACCCTCCTTCTAGCACTCATGCCGCAAATCCACCAGGGAATGGTGATGTGCTTCCTCTCACGACACTCTTTCGGTCCACGTTCTCGATGAGAACTCGTCCGATCGGCCGGAATATCGTCCGGCAGATCGGACACTCTTGTTCGCCATTCCAGGCGGTCTCGCGCACGTAAGTCCTTCTTTTGTCAAGGCTTAGGTGATTTCATGCTCTCTGGCACGGCGCGTGATTAAGTGTATCCCGTGGCGTCATCGCCAGCGAGGCCCAATAGAGGCAGGGCGGGCCAAATCGACACGAATGATGCCATTATCAAGGACGTGGTCAAACGTAAAGAAAGGAGCGTGTCATGTTTTCATTTAGTGCCTTTACGAATAACTTGTTGGGCTTGCTGGAATCAGCTGCGGATTTCGGATGTCCAGTCGATCGCTTCTGGCTTGCCGAGCGCGGTTGGTTTTGGGCAACGCCAGGTGTCGGCGGCATTGACAAAGCCCGCCAAGGAGGGGCGGCAGTAGTTGTTGAGGGAGGATGCGAGCTAGAGGGGCTCACCCGCGCATGGTGTGATGGATGGAGGAGGTTGAGGCTTTCCCACAGTCCCCCGCGTGGTCCGCCTAGCGTTGCAGGGAAACGGAATGAGGTTTCATCGGTTTTGTATGAAGTGGATCTACTTGTAATTGGGAGTCGTTCCCGTGCGTGAGGCCTCAAACGTAGTCGTTATTAGCGACCTACATATGGCTGCCAAGCGAGGACGCGGCTTGTTCCAAGCTGATGAGGAACTCGCCGTGTTCTTCGCCTGGTTGGCACGGGACGTCAAGGATCCTACCCTGCTTGTGATCAATGGCGACATGCTCGATTTTCTGGTGTTGGAAAACGGGGTAAAAACATTCGAATCGTTCAATCCGGATGCGGCCTACCGACGTACCACTGCAATCATCGAACATCATACGGAAGTATTCAGCGCCCTCGCCGACTTTGTCCGGTCTTCCGGGAATAGCCTTCTCATCCTCGGCGGCAATCACGATCCCGAGCTCATCTTGCCCGGGGTACAGAAGTTAATTGAGAAGAGACTCTGCGGCGAGTCCATGTCGGTGCCCATTGAGTGGCTAGTCCGCGGCGAGGCCGCCGCAATTGGAGTAGCTGGCACGAAGATCCTCGTGGAACATGGCGACTTGCACGATCCGTGGAACAGCGTGAACCATAAGAGACTCGGCGAAGCCGTCGGTCTCGCTTCACGCGGATTTGCCGACGAACACGAATATCATGTACCACCAGGTTCGGCACTTGTGACTGACCATCTGGCGGCGCTGAGCGCGGACTATCCCTGGGTCGAAACGCTCAAGCCCGTGGGGCGGGCCGTCGTTCCGCTAATCGCAGCAGTGTGTCCACCGGAACGGTCGCTGCGGCTCCTTGGCGCCGTCAACAAATTCAAGGACTATGTCAAACAGTCGGCCATTCGGCAATTCTGGAACACCGTCCACGCCGAAAAGAACCTGCACCGGGCTGCTGAGACGAGTAGGCGACCTGACCAGGCTGATCCCGTTCTAGTCGCCAAGGCTGACGATGCCGATGAATCGACTTTTCGATCCTGGCTAAAATGGGCGCAGGAGACGGGGCAGCTCGAGCGCGGCTTAGGCCGGGACGTGCGAGATGCTGTTGTTATCAACTGGCTCAGGAGAGTCTCGGCCAACGACGGTTCCGTCAAAATCGACACCCCTGACCGCGTGGTCCCCGAGGTCAGCATGCTTATCACGCGCGGAGTTGACTTGGTCGTACACGGTCACACGCACTCCAGCAAAGCATACTACGTTCCCGGCGGTCTCTACATGAACTCGGGTACATGGACGCGTCTCGTGCAACTGCCCATTGGTTCAGCACCGAACAGTGTGTGGCACAAGTTTCTTGAAGACCTTGGCGAAGGGCGTGCAGATGATTTCCTGCGTCCGACCTTCGTCACGGTATCTGCCGAGCCAAGTAGCGCTGTTGCAACAGCCGCATTGTATGAGTGGAAAGACGGCCAGCGGGCGAAACAAGCTGCCTGGCGATTCGAATACGAGTCCACCGCTTGGATACCAGAGGCCTGAAATATGAGCTGGGTTACCGAATCTGTCGCATATCTGATCGATGCGAGCACGCAATTCAGAACGCATGTCCACACGGCCACCGCAGTCGAAGCGTTGGTCGTGTCGATTGTAGTGCTGGTGTTGCGACGCTATGCCATGCACGACGAGAAATGGGCAGACTTCTTTGGATGGGCGTTCTTCATCTTCTTCTTGCGATATACGCTCGAAGCTGGGTATCTATACAGCCAGGAGGGCAGTTGCGATGGAATTGGCGAAACTCCAGAGTGGCTGGAACTCCTTGCACTACTAGTATCGCCAATTAATAGTCTGATGCTTTTTGCCTCTGCGCAAGCGTTACTGCGTCGCAGGAAAATGATGTCCAACCGACTTGTAGCACTGTCGGTTCTTGGTCTTATCTCAGCATTCTCTGCGTGGTACTCTGATCACCCACTGCTTGTGATGTGGCATAGAATACCGGACGCGCTTCTCTCGGTGATTTGCGTTGGGTGGCTGGGCATTGCTATGTACCGCTGCATTCAAAACGGACGCCGCTCCCGCCTGGCCTTCCTCGTACTCGCCGTCAGCATGCTATACGCTCTGTTGTGTATCGTGGATGGCCTAGCGCCTGCGATACCGCGCGGTCTTTGGCCGGGGCTGCAAAGCGCGCTTGGTTCCAGGATAGGTATCTCAAGCCCCGGGGCTGTGGCTACGGCAGTGGACCTTGGCGCCATGTGTCTGGCATTCTTTTTGAAATTAACTCTATCGATCGGCGCCCTGGTCATACTGGTCAGAGTTCTTCGCGTGCTCCTGCCGCGCCATGCACAGGAGATAATGGCGGAGGCATCCCGGAAACGCGAGCATTGCCTGTCTTCCAAAGGCCTCATCAGCGCGATGGTTGACGTTATCGACGCTGATGCTGCCGAGTTGGTTTTGCTCCGCCAAGGGAGCATAGAAATGGAAGCGCGATATTGGTGTTGGTCAAAGCACGGCGAGAAGCTATCAAGCAACGGAGAAATCCGTCGACTGCCAGTCCCAGGCGAATCAACCAAGGATCGAGTCCTGGCGCTTGGCCAAGAGCTCCTTGAGGAGAACCGCACGTTGACCGCAGACGAAGCTCGTCTACTGTCCGGCGACGAACGAGATTCAGCCGTCGTCTTCGGCATTCCAATCGTCCACAATGGAGGAGTTATAGGATGCTTTATTGCCTTTTGGCCAAAGGGCCGGATTCTCAGACCAGCAATACAGCGGCGTACTGGTGAGATGATACCTTGGCTTGCGCCCATCTTCCAGTCCCAGCGACAACTTGATGCATCGTCTGAGTTGAGTCGCGGAATTCACGTTTTCGGTGACTGCCTCGGACAACGGGTATCGATCGAATACATTACTCGGACTCTTCAAAAGCACCTTACACCGCTTGCATCTGCTACTTGCGTGAATATGGGCTTTCAGAACATCGCGTGCACCGTAGGCAGAGACCTTGGCACCACGGTTTTCTCCATAATTGACGAACACGCTGGCGCAGTGGTTCGCGCCGCGCTTCGGGCATTGGCTAAGCTAAGTCGCTCGCAGAAAATAGAATGTACTTCTGTTCCCTTGGAAATGGCAGTCTTCGATAACCACGATGAGTCCATGCAGCTAGGCGAGTTGTTATTCGCAGTATACCCTTCCAGCGACCATCGACATTTTCCGACACTGGCAACGGATCCAGTACTCCAGAGAGCCGTCGCCGCACAAGTATCTGGGGAATTGCTTGATCAATATCGACAGGAATATTCCGACCTACTCCGAGATCTTCGCCAACATCTGTATCCAAATGACCAGATTGCCACAGTTGACACGTGGTATCGCGCGATTGCCATATGTGCCGAAAAGGCTGGTTTGGGTTGGGTCGTTGTGAGCGAGCCCGGCCCGCCCGAGTTTCACGGGCCGCCACACGGTGTCGAGATCGTCGAAAGCCTAACGGATGACCAGCTGCTTCCGCTTAGACTCCATGACGAGTCCGTTTGCTGCTACGAGGTCGTTCAGCCTGGAGGCAAACGGGAACGAATCGTGCGGCTAGCACTAGTCCCCACGGAGTTTCATGCCTGGCTGCGCGTTCCGCGTCCTGGATTCGGTATCGAAGTGTCCTGCCTTTCTCCTTGGCTCGTATTCTTGCAAAGATTTGCGGAATCGGCTGGATCGGCGCTAATGTTCCTGACGACTACGTTGGAGCTATATGAACTTCAGAAAGACGACGCTCAGCGCCATGCCTTCTCACAGCTTGCTCTAACTCATGCGACATTACTGCATCAGCTCGTTAATCGGGCGCGCGACGTTGCCGGACCGACGCAAACTCTCATCGAAGGTTTTAGATTCCGGCGAATGAGTGAGAGGTTGGATTCCGAGTCCGTTAGGTTTTGTGAGGCATATTTTCAAGAGATACGCGACGCAGCGAACGCAATGGGTGTACTTACTAGAAACCTTCTTCGAGCTGGTCGCATAGATGAGCGGAGATCATATCAGATTATCGAGGCGATGAAGCACGGCGTGTCGGCATTCAAGGCAGTCTTGCCCAATCGGAGAATTCGACTAGAACTCGATATTCGCTCAGAGTTACCGATCGGCGTGCCGTTTGACGTGGTTGTCCATGCGATCTCGAACTTAATCGACAATGCGATTAAGGCGATTGGTAGAAATGGCTGGATACGAATTCGTGCTGTGGATGTGTTGGGTGTAGCAGAATTGGACACGTACGTGGAATGCACCGTCGAGGACTCGGGGCCGGGAATTCCCAAGAACGAACGCGAACACGTGTTTGATTTGGGGTTTTCGACAACCGATGGCAGCGGCTGGGGTCTTTACCTCGTAGACCGATCGCTTAAGGAAAATGGAGGATCAATTTCGCTTCTAGAACAGGAGGAGGGCTCTGGTGCGTCATTTGTAATTCGCCTACCGAGGGCCCGTACTTGAGGAACATGCAATGAGCAAGAAGACAGTGTTCATTATCGAGGATGGCAGTGGTCAGCGCAGGGCGCTCAATGATGCGCTGGAAATGCGCGGGTTCACGGTGCATAGTGCTACGTCTGCGAAGAATGCAAACGAAATCATTCAGAATCATGGCGAGCAAATCGACGTCGCGGTGGTCGACATGAAGCTGGATGAATGGCCGGAGACAGCGGGCACGAACATGACCGGCGCAGACATCGGACTGGCATTGCGAAGGACGCAGAAGCGATGCCCGTCGGAATTCTTGATTCTGTCAGCATTTGAGGAAATCGACTACCTCAGACTTGCGATAGATCTAGGAGCCGCCGCGTACCTGAGAAAGGAGGATTATGCACAGAGCCAAGTTATCCAGCACGTTCAGGCTTTGGCCATTAGACGCTCGATAAACCCGGACCGAGCGGAGATCGATGACTGGATTAAGACGGTCGAGGAAACGACACGCGATCCATCTGACATCGTGCTGAAATTCTGCCAAGATGTCCTATTGCCGGAAATGGCGCAAGTTCTCGGCTCCTTGTTCGTGTTGCTCGTATCGACGCATCGCGGCACTTACCGAATGCAGTTGCGTGACTCCGTATGTAGCGGCCCTCATTCTGCCTACGGCACGCTGCAAGCTGTTGTGCATGGAGTCAAAGGCCGAATGGACCCGTTTTGTTTGAACTTACAAGAGTTTTCCGCTCGGGCAAAGAACATAGAACTCAACGTGCTCCAGGATTTGGAGGGTGCTGTATTCGTTCCTCTGGCACGAGATCGCGCGAGAATCTCTGTCGGTATTAGAGAGCCCTCCAAGGATGATGCACTCTCGGACAGCGTTTTCGGTCTCTCGTCGGTTCTGGCAGAATATATTCAACCTGCGATGTTGGACCACATTATTCGAATGACGTCGAGGTTTGCAAGGCTAGCGGCGCAGCAGAAGGCAGTCTTGTCGGCGACGTCACAGGTTTGTCTTTTTGCAGGACAGGAACAACTATCGCTGCTATCCCGGATTGACGACGCGGAGACTGAACTCCTCCAAGATCCAAATCTCCGGAAGATGAGAGCGTTAGCGGAGGATCTGCGCGACGTCGGTGGCCAGCTTTGCGACATCGACCGAACGGAGGGTGAGGATAAGCCTCAGCCACAGCTAGCGACGCTTGCACTCGCAGAGGTTGTGCAGAAGGCATGGGATTACGTGTCAGCAAAGCTGAAAACGCCGCCCGGGCTGTTTGCGCTCGAGGGTACCTCCGAGATTCTCGGCGACGAAGCAGATTTGGACTTCGCTTTGACCAAGCTCCTGCAATGGCTGGCCACACGAGCTGTGCAGGTTGGTGTTGGTGCTAGGCCAGCAATCCTTGTGACATGCGAGCAGACACCGGAGTTTGCCAGCGTCGTTATCGAGGATAGGGGGCCGCGCCTGCCGGATAGCCTGCGGAAGAGGCTGTTCTTCCCGTTTGCCCAGGCGGTGCCGAAGCTCCCCAACGAAGAAAAGGAGCATTCGACGGAGTATCTTGCACTCTACATGGCCAGGGTGCTCATTGAACTAAAGAACAAAGGAATGGTGCAGGACCGCACGGCGGATATGTCCATTGATCATGGCCATTGCTTCGTTATCCGTTTCCCAAGGGTGGAAGGCCAGTCCGAGACAAAAGAGTAATCTCATGTTCGCCAGGGTAGTAGTCCTCCCAGAAGATGATGACTTCATAGTTGCGCCTCGTGACGGTAAGGAGGGGTTCTTCCTCGACAAGGAAGAGCGGGAATCACCCGACCGACGTCGCGGACCGACAAAAGAGTCCGCTCGTGCGTGGCGCGATGCGACGCTCGAGTTTGTGAGAATGGCCAATCCTGCCGAGCCTTTTGGAAGTTGCGGGCGAGCAATTCTCATGCCATTCGAGGAGGCCGAATCGTTCTATATTGGCGACTATTTGCGGCGACTGATCGAGAGGGCTCGCCGAGCTGTTTGGGGCGGACAAGTCTACTTGGTCGTGAGTCCGAAGCCATGGTCTCAGGACTCTGACGATGAGTTTCTGTCCGCCTGCCGGAGTTGGAGCGAAGTGGCACTGGAGGCCGGAGTAACAGACATCATGGAGATCCGGCCTCCGATACTTGTTGGTGACATGCACTTTCATAAGTCTATTGTCCGGTCCGCGTCGCGGCGGAACGCTATCCTCGCGGCACCGCGGACGGCACCCTGGCGAATTGCTCTGCCATCGCAAACGGGCGGGCCTCTGATGCGCTTTGTAAGCGACTTTGGCTGCAAGCAGCAGCCCAATCCGGAAAAGACAAACTTGGTTGTCGGGGTGAACCGAAGTGATTCAATAGACCAGTTGGAAGAAGTAATCAGAGCCGCGGCCCGTCTTTCGGCTCTTGACCGTCTAATCGTCACGATCGGTTGCGAGGCGGGCGACGCACTGAGGAATCTTGCTGCGAAGGAAGGCATCAAACCGCCGCTCAAGTGCGTAGGAGGCTTCGAGCTTCGATATCTTCTTCTCCAACTCAATGCGCGCTACTCCAGCGAATCGGCTATTAGACCTGCCAACGTTAAGGAAGTCAGAGTGGATACTGAACCGTTGTTTGTGGCAAGTGTCGAGAGCGGCACGCCGATTCTCCTCCTGACAAGTGCTTTTAGCCCGCTTCCAAAGGAACAGGGCGATCACTGCATCGAGGCCGCCCGGGACATGGATGAGATATTGCACGCGGCTCCGCGGGCTCCGTCCTTTCGCATCCACCAGAACGCTACGTTGCCCTCCCTCAGCGGTCTTGTGACGTCCATCACGACATCGGAGGAATATATCAATGCCTGGATACACATGGGGCATGGCAAGGAGGGCGACGGCCTCCTGCAATATGATGAAGACGAGACTCGTGGCACCGAGGCCGACCGGTGGTTGGTGTGCTTTGAAGGGCATAGGAAGAAGAGCCTGCCGCTCGTGTTTCTTGGGGCGTGCTACTCCGACAATGTCGCCCGGCGTTTTGCGCAAGCGGGGGCGGGCGTTGCCATCGGTTTTGGCGGTAGGGTCGTCGCTACGGCCTGTCGTGAGCTGGTTCGCCCGGTTGTTGACGCCGCCTTGCGTTACAACGGAGATCCGGACAGAATCTTGCAGGCGTTTGCGAGTGGTTGCCAGCAACTTGAAGGCTTTTACCCGGATCGATACAGCGAGGCTCAGCCGTTTGCCTTCCGCTCAAAAAAGTGATGCCCAATATGTCGATCGCTCTCTACGTCAGCCCGCCCGTCGATTTCACGGCGGTGGCCTCGTTGCTCAAGTCGGAAGGGCTTGACGTTGCGGGCGGTCCGCTCGCGCCGGGTGACCCGTTGGGAACCGCACCTGGATCCGCAGGGCATGCCGTATTCGTAACGCCAACGCAGGGCGTGGTTGCCCTCGGAGAAACAGTGGCGATTCTTCGCGATCGACTCGGTGCAGAATCATCGCTTATCGTTTGCGCGCCTCAGCCATCCCACAGCGACCTTTTATGTCTCGAAGAATACGATGTTTCGCTGGTGACACCCAGCAGTTGGGAACCACGGGCGGTGGCTGACCGGATTCTTGGAGATCTGATCCTTGCCGGTGCTGTTCCCAATAATCTGTCCAGCATTCTGCAGGGAGGTACACTCTCGATGAGGGAGCTGTACACGCAGGTTAAGGAGGCCGCGTCGCATTCCGACCCGGTGCTGGTCTTGGGCGAGACCGGTACCGGAAAAGACCTGGTTGCTCGCGAAATCCACAGGCTCAGTCGCTGTAAAGGAAAGTATGTTGCCCTGAATTGCGCGGCCCTGCCTTCCGAGCTGTTCGAGAGTGAGCTGTTTGGTCACAAACGGGGCGCCTTTACCGGTGCTTCCGAGACCCGCGAGGGCTTATTGGCCAAGGCCGCAGATGGCACAGCGCTCCTTGACGAAATCGGTGACCTCACACTCACGGCTCAAACAAAGCTGCTTCGCGTGCTGGAGCAGGGGGAACTTCGGTCTGTTGGATCCGACAAATGGACCAAGATGACCGCGCGAATTGTGTGCGCCACGAATCGCGATCTGGAGCAAGCTCGTGCTTCGGGACGTTTTCGGGACGATCTCTATTACAGACTTTCCGGCAACTCGCTTCGCTTGCCTCCTCTTCGCGATCGCCGAGCCGATATCTCCGTGTTGGCGCAGCACTTCCTCAAAGAGCTAGTAGACGAGAGGCTAGAACAGAACCCGGCGACCGAAGGGGAAAACCCAAGCCACGGAGCACAGAATCTAACGACCATCCCCAACGGTACGCTCGACTGCCTATTCAGGCATAGCTGGCCAGGCAATGTCCGAGAGCTTCGAAGTGCAATCCGTAACGCGGCGCGGGCGACCGGCAGCGTCGGCGGGTCGGTAAGCAAGGCGAGGTTGTTGAACCTGATCCGACTGAACACGCCCGCCCGAGCGGGGCGCACAATCCCGTTCGATCCGTCAAATGACAAATGGCAGGATGTGGTGGATCGTGCTCAGGATCTATACCTTCGAGCCGTGATGGAGGTTACCGGGGGCAACAAGCTCGCCGCGGCCAAGCAAGCCAATCTGAGCCGGTCCCAATTCTACGAGAAGCTGAAGGAAAGCCGGGCACGGGCAGCCAGCTCAGAGGAAGCCGAGCCGTAATTCCAACGATACGCCAACAAATTGAACTTGGCTCTGGATCAAAAAACGGGATGAGGGGCGCTGCGTGGCTCAATTGCCTCAATGCGCCTGGTAATCGAAGCATATCCTATGCCCTTGGCACCACCCTGTGAGGTTTTCTCGCGTTTTTGCACCACAGGCCATTTTGGCCAGAGGGGTTAGGCGTTAATGTAGGTGGAAGGCCGGATTCTTCACCTGCCGGGTCGGGCTGGCACGGCGATTGCCTTCATGCTGAGCGCCCGGCTGTCGCGGTCTCCGCGTCCGCACGTAATCGCCATCCGCTGTGGGACCGCCCGGTGGCGTGTTCGCGGCCGCGGTCGGCATCACCGCCGCGGAGGCAGCCGGCGAAAACAAGGACGTAGCTCGCCGACCACATGGCGGGCATTCTGGGGGCAAGAACCGCCTTTTTCCACGGAAAGAAGCTGGGAAGGCGGAACGTGCTTCGTTGGATCCGTAAAAAGATCGCGGCTTGGACCGACACGAGCGTTAACAAGCGGCGGCCGCGAAATCCTGTTACCAAGGAGAACGATGAGATGTCCAGCGCTGTAGACACCTTCATGGCCGGGGTGATCGCCAAGAACCCGGAGCAGAAGGAGTTCCACCAGGCGGTCCACGAAGTGATCGAGTCATTGATACCGGTAATCGACAAGCATCCCGAGTACCGCAAGGGCAAGATTCTCGATCGCATCGTCGAGCCGGAACGAGTGATTATGTTCCGCGTGCCGTGGGTCGACGACCGCGGCGAAATACATGTCAACCGGGGCTTTCGCGTCGAATTCAACAGCGCGATCGGCCCGTACAAGGGCGGGCTCCGTTTTCACCCGTCGGTCAACCTGGGCATCATCAAGTTCCTGGGGTTTGAGCAGGTTTTCAAGAACGCCCTCACTACGCTTCCCATGGGCGGCGGCAAGGGAGGTTCGGACTTCGACCCCAAGGGCAAGAGCGACCAGGATGTCATGCGTTTCTGCCAGAGCTTCATGAGCGAGCTATACCGCCACATCGGCGCTTCGACCGACGTCCCTGCCGGCGACATCGGCGTTGGGGGACGCGAGATTGGGTTCCTGTTCGGCCAATACAAGAAGCTGACCAATCGCTTCGAGGGTGTGCTGACGGGCAAGGCGCTGAACTGGGGCGGCAGCCTGATTCGTCCCGAGGCGACCGGATACGGCGAGGTTTACTTCGCGGAAGAGATGCTGAAGACCCGCGGCGATTCGATCAAGGGCAAGCGCTGCGTCGTGTCGGGTTCCGGCAACGTGGCGCAATACGCGGCCGAGAAGGTGCTGCATCTCGGTGGCACGCCGCTGACTTTCTCCGACTCCAACGGCTTTATCGTGGACGAAGAGGGCATCGACGAGAAGAAACTGGCTTTCGTCATGGACCTCAAGAACAATCGTCGTGGTCGAATCAAGGAATACGTTGACAAGTACCCGAACGCGACGTTCCAGGCGACCGAGTCCGGCGCCAAGTGTAATCCGTTGTGGAACATCAAGTGCGACGTGGCCCTGCCGAGCGCAACGCAGAACGAGATTAACGCCGAAGACGCCAACAATCTGGTCAAGAACGATTGCCAGTGCGTGTCCGAGGGCGCCAACATGCCGAGCACCCCGGACGCGGTCAACGTGTTCCTGGAGAGCAAGATTCTGTACGGCCCGGGGAAAGCGGCCAATGCGGGTGGTGTGGCCGTCTCCGGTCTCGAGATGTCCCAGAACTCCATGCGAATCGCCTGGACGCGCGAGGAGGTCGATCAGCGGCTCCACGGCATCATGAAGAGCATCCACAGCGCGTGCGTCACTACCGCAGAGGCCTACGGCACACCGGGCAATTACGTCAACGGCGCCAACATCGCCGGGTTCCTGAAAGTCGCAGAATCGATGTACGATCAGGGCATCGTGTAGGCGCACCTAGTGCTCTTTGACGCATACATGGAGGGGTGGCTGGGTGCCCCATTCTTCGCAAAGCGAAGGGTGGGGGACGGATGCGAACGTTGTGGAACTTATGAAACACGGTACTAGTGCTCTTTGACGCATGCATTGAGGGGTGGCAAGCGCAAGCTCGCCCGTGGGTCTACCGTATCGATTAGCGGCCCAAGTAGGAACTCACCCGCGTGTCCGGCGACATGACACGCACAAAACGAATTTGCACAGGTCGGCTTGCAGTCGACAAGCCGGCCTGTGCATTCAGTTTTGACATGCCCCGAGCCTTT
>Ga0055452_10000095_pt1 | contig 19616 bp, 15 predicted proteins | sample China_Galinas_PW_6_FD_57735 | JGI IMG/M metagenome (GOLD analysis project Ga0055452, IMG submission 57735) | Wetland microbial communities from San Francisco Bay, California, USA, that impact long-term carbon sequestration - China_Galinas_PWC_D2 | ecosystem: Environmental > Aquatic > Marine >... | reverse complement strand
GCGGCTTTGGAAGATCGTAACCCCTTGTGGCGCAACGGGTTTAATGTGCGCTGGCCCTGACTCAGCAGCCTTGGCACCGAGTTGGGTCTTTGGCAGCTTCTTGGAAAGTCCGTGTGTATGTTGCCCGACGCACACATCGGACAGCGCGCTGACTCGGTGCGGATTTTGGAAATGCTCAAGGCCATAGTGGGCGAAGATACGGTTTCAATCAACCGTAAGAATCTGACGTATCTGACGAACGTTCGGCTCAACGTTCGCTTCATGATCACAGTAAACGAACTGCCTCGATTCTCTGACGCTTCGGATGCTCTTAGAGCAAGGATCTGCCTTTTGTCATTCGAAAAGAGCTTTGCAGACTGCATGGATCGAGGGCTTGAGGGCGAGTTGAAAGCCGAGGCGAGCGGCATTCTCTTGTGGTGTCTGGCCGGTCTTCATCGGTTGACCAAAAACGGGACGCTCACCGTTCCGACTCAAAGCAAGGAAATTCTGGCCAACTATCGCCGGTTGACGGCTCCTGTAATGGGGTTTGTGGAGGACCTTTGCGAGATCGCACCGGGGCTCGCTTGCCAGTGTGACCGGCTCTACGCGTCGTGAATCGTGCAGCAACCAACGACGTTCCACCATTCCTTGTGAAGGCGGATGGCCAGTCCGCCGAATGCAAGGAACGGTCGGTGCCGATCCAGGCCGCGGCGATCCCGGACGTTACTGCGGCCTTGCAACTTTCATTTCAATCGGGCGGCTTTGTGGTGATCACAGCGGAGCGATTCCAGGCCGTGCAAACGAACTGGCGCCTCTGTCGCGACGGTCATGGCTTGTCCGGGCATGGACACCGGCCGTGGCTGAACCGTGACATGCTGAACAACTTCCTCCGGAACGCCAGGGGGCACTTGGCGAAGGCGGGGGTCGAGCTGTCAGCGCCGTTCACGCTGCACACGTTTCGCAAGTCGTTTGCCCAGAACCATGCGACCGCCGGCACCCCACCGCGGACGCCGGCCAAACTCCTCGGCAACAGCGTCGAGGTCCGTATGCAGTTCTACAACCGGGTGACGGATGCCAACGAGCGAGAGGCCGCGGCTACAATGGACCGGCTTCTTGCGGCGAGAACGGCATCGAAACGAGCGGAGTCAGTCGGATGAAACTCGCCTCAGTTCCACTGGAGTTCCACTGGCGCCCATTTTCGGGGTCGGCGTGCAAATCGAAAAGCGCCGTAAGTCCTTGTCAGATAAGACTCGGGGCGACAGGATTTGAACCTGCGACTTCCTGCTCCCAAAGCAGGCGCGCTACCGGGCTGCGCCACGCCCCGTCTTGATTTCGCCAAGGCCAATGCCCGCCATGGGGCGACCACGTACGAGAACACCAGCTGCATCCTCGCCGTGGTCCTTGACCAGTGGTCCTTGACCGGAAGATCATAGTTCAGATTCGTCCGTAGTACAATTGCCTTGACGGCGGAGGCGAGTCTGTCCCACCGTCCCAGAAGCAATCGAGGCGCACGCCGGATCAACCCCAGAGCCGCAGGGCATCATTGTAGGTGACGAAAAGGAAAGCGCCGACGATCAGGAACAAGCCGATCATCTGCGTGGCCACCTGGACGCGCAAGCTCACCGGGCTGCCTTTGATCTTCTCGATGATGAGGAACACCATCAACCCGCCGTCGACGATCGGCAGTGGCAGGAAGTTGATCACCGCCAGGTTCGCCGAAATGATCGCGATGAAGAAGAGGAATTCGACGAAGCCCGCGCGGGCGATCTGTCCGCCGATCGAGACAATACCCAGCGGTCCGGACAAATTCTCCACACCCACGGTCCTGGAAAACAACATACGCTCGATGGTCTGGTAGACCTGCACGATGAAGAAGTAGGTCTTGTGAACACCGATTCGGATCGCGTCCAAGGCATTTTTGCCCTTCAGCTTCGTCGTTTCGGGTGCCACGCTAATGTTCGCGGCAAATGCGATACGACTCACCCACGGGTCCACCATCGAGTCGGTAACATCGACGTACCGTGTTTCCACCGCAGCCAGCGGATTGGGGCGCACCTGCACGGGGACCCTCTTACGACCCACCAGACTAGCCAGCAATGCCTGCAAGCCCTCGTGGTAGGCCACGTGCACCTGTTCCATACCGCGAGACGTCTTGATCTCGACGCTATCTTTGCCGTCGACGGACACGATACGCGCTTCCGGCCCCACGCCCAACAACGTGTGCAGACATTGTGGCACTCTCATGGACGCCACTCGTGATTCACCTTCCGGCGTTTCATACGCCAGGTCGACCGAACTTCCGGCAACGGACATAAAGACACCGATCAACTCGGTCCAACTGTTGACGGGTCTACCGTCGACGGATCGGATGAGGGCGCCGGCGGGGATTCCCGCTTCGGCCGCAGGACTCGGGCGTCCTGCGATCGTCGGAATGATCTGCCCCACCTGGAGCCAGTCATCCGCCACCATCGTATAGCCGGCGTCGATGGAACCAGCTTCCCGCGGTTGTACGGTCGTGTGCAACACCCGGCCATCCGTCTTCCGCACGGTCAGGGCGACAATCTTGTCGGCACTCGAACGTATCAGACCATGCACCTGTGCCGCGGTCGGGAATCGCAAGTCGTTGATCGCCACCACCACATCGCCGTTCTCGATGGATGCTTCGGCCGCGACACCGTACGGGCGAACCTTGAGGAAGCGCGCTTTGCCTTCAGAAACATCGTCCTTCACATCCTCGCACACCGCCTGGATGTACCCCGCCCCGTAGCGAATATGCTTGGGTCGCACAAAGCCTTGCACGACGCGCCCGCTTGCCTTGCGCACCGTGAAGTGGATGTCTCTCTCACTATTCTGTCGTGTGGCTTGGCGGACGTCCTCGCCTGTCGGATAGCGCACGTCGTCCCATTCCAAGACGGTATCGCCTTCCTGCAGTCCCGCCAGCGCCCCTCGACCGTCCGGCTCCATGTAATTGAATCGTGGAAGAGGTGCCAATCCAAGGACACTAATGGAACGCTTGTCCGAGCTGTCGGCGGGATGAATCGCGAGTTGTGGCGGCATCTGCACGCGCACACGCTTTGCCGGCGCATCCGGATCGTCCGGGTTCGGCCGCTCGACGTAAATCTCCTTCGCATACGCCAGCATGCCTTGCATGGCCGTGGCGTTTTCGTCCGTGATGGCCACACCATCCGCCTCGACCAGTACATCGCCGACGTGCGGGCTATCCGGTTTCGAGGGATCGATACCCGGTCCGATCGCCACGATATTGCGCGTGACGCCGGGCAGTACGCCGATGGTCTGTCGCCTCACGTCGCGGGTGCTCTCCGGGCGGCGATAGTCGGGCTCGACATTGATCGGACCGACCCTCTCACCGTTGCGATCAACGATGAAAGACAGTGGCTCATGGCGCTTGGCCAACTGCACGGCCATTTTCAAATCGATGTACTCTAGAATGGTCTCGCCGTTGACTTTGAGCAGCTTGTCGCCCGGCATCAGGCCCGCCTTGTCCGCGGGGCTGTCAGGTTCGACATAACCGATGCGCGTGCCGATACGCTCCATGCCGATCATGAAGACAACCATGAAGAGCAGACAGGCGAAGATGACGTTGGCGATGACACCGGCCGACACGATCGCAGCACGGGCACCGACCGATTTGGCCACAAACGACCGCGGATCGTCCTTGAACAGCAGTTCGTTTGATTTGTCGTCAAAGTCCTCCTGCCCCAGCATCTTCACGTAACCGCCAAAGGGTAAAATGTTGAATGAGTATCGCGTTTCGCCACGGGTGAAGCCAAACACTTCGCGCCCAAAGCCGACGGCGAAGCGCTCCACCTTGACATCCGCCCATTTGGCCACCAGAAAGTGACCGAGCTCATGTACGAAGACGATGACGGAAAAACCGAGGATCATCAGCAGGTAGGGCCAAATGCCGCCCCACAACACGGCCAACTGCATCAGCAAACCAGAACTCGTTTGAATTTCTTCAGTCACAAATCACACTCGCAAATCAACACACGGTACACCGCGCGACCTCGTCGCGCGCCCAGCGATCCAGCGCCATCAACTGTTCCAACGACGGCGCCGGGTGATACTCATGCTGCCGCAACACGCGTTCGGCGATTCGCGCGATGTCGCGATAGTGGATCGTCTCGTCGCGAAACAACTCCACCGCGGCTTCGTTCGCACCGTTCAACACGACGCCGCAGGTGCCGCCGCGCTTCGCCACTTCATGCCCGAGCCGCAACGCGGGAAACCGCTCCGCATCCGGCGGAAAGAGGTTGAGCTGCCTCATCTCGAAGAGGTCCAGCGTTTTTGAAGGGCACGCCCGCCGCTCCGGATACGTGAGGGCGTACTGGATCGGCGTTCGCATATCGGGCGAGCCGAGCTGCGCGATGAGCGACCCATCACAATACTCTACAAAAGAGTGTATGACAGATTCGGGGTGGATGACCACCTCGATTTGCTCGGAATCGAGTCCGAAAAGCCATTTCGCCTCCACGATCTCCAGCGCCTTGTTCATCATGGTGGCCGAGTCGATCGTGATCTTCGGTCCCATAGTCCAGGTAGGATGGCGCAACGCATCCTCCAGCGTGACTTCGTCCATCTCCGCGTCGCTGTGTGTACGAAAAGGCCCACCCGACGACGTAAGATAGATCTTGTGCACATCGCACCGGCGACCGGCCTGAAGGGCCTGATAGATCGCGGAATGCTCGCTGTCGACCGGGATGATCTCCGCCCCGGTTCCCTCGGCCAGCGGCATGAGGATCGATCCGGCTACGACCAGCGCCTCCTTGTTGGCCAACGCCACGCGGCGACCCAACTCAACGGCACGAAGCGTGGCCGGTAGTCCATCGGCACCGACGACGGCGCAAACGACGCAGTCACACTCAAATTCCTCAACAAGGCGTACCAACGCATCCGACCCGGAAATCAGCTTTGCCCGGGCGCCGAGCGCCGATTGAAGCTGATCGGTGTTCGATTCGTCCGCCAGGGCCACGATTCGCGGTTCGAACCGCGACGCCTGTTCGGCCAGCGCCTTCCAGCTCGAACCGGCCGCCAGCCCGACGACCTCCCATTCGTCCGTTAGACCGGCGATGACGTCCAGGGAGTTCCGGCCGATCGATCCTGTCGATCCGAGTACGATGACCCGCTTCTTCATTCGTGGGATCTCAAATCCGCTAGGCTAACACTAGTAGTACGATGGTTTCGGCGACCAAGCCCGGCATCATAGAATCTCCGTACATTCCGGACAAGCTGAGGCGGTTTTCGCCGTTTTTGCGCCACCATTTCATACAAATTGCCGCCACTTTCACGACGGCCTATAATCGGTTTGGAATCGAGGATCTACTAGGAAAAAACCCGCTCGGTCGGGTCCGCTTATGCCAAAACGCCTGTTGTCCACACGCCTATTTGCCGTTGAACACAGGGAATACACGGGACCCGACGGCAGGACCGTTGCCCGGGACGTGGTCGTGCATCCCGGAGCGGTGGTGATTCTCCCGATTCTGCCGGATGGGCGGATCGTGCTGATCCGCAACTTCCGCTACACGGTGGAGCAGGAGCTCTGCGAGTTGCCCGCCGGCACCCGGGAACCGGACGAATCGCCTGCCGAGACGGCACGGCGAGAACTTGAGGAGGAAACCGGCTATCGCGCCGCGTCGATCGCGCCGTTTGCGACCTTCTATACCTCACCCGGCGTGATGACCGAAAAAATGTACGCGTTTCTCGCCTCAGGTTTGGAAGAGGTCGGGCAGAACTTGGTAGCCGACGAGAGAATCCTCGTGGAGCCGGTATCGGTGGAAGAAGCGCGACGAAGACTGACCGAGGGCGAGATTCACGACGCCAAGACGATCGCCGTGCTCGGCATGTATTTCGCCCGGCAGGGAGCGTAGACGGGAATCATCATGAGTTGGCAGGATCGAGACTACGCACGACCGAACGTGTCGTACGGCCCAGGCGGGGCTTCTTATCGCCCGACGTTTCTCACCGGGCGGAGCATCATCACCATCCTTATCATTATCAATGTCGTGATCTACGTACTGTCAAGTTTCAGCCCTACGCTTGGCGAGAGCATCTTTGTTTTTGGCGCCATGCAAACGCGCGCGGTGCTCCACGGTCAGATCTGGCGTCTCATCACCGCGCAATACCTCCATGCCGGAACGTGGCACCTGTTCATCAATATGCTCGTGCTGCATTTTCTCGGGCGCCCGCTCGAGCGGATGTGGTCGCCTCAGAAGATCCTGGTGATCTACACCCTTGGCGGCCTTGCAGGCAATGTGTTCTTTACCATTCTCGGGTCGCAGGGTGTCATCGATCCGACTACACCTGCGGTGGGCGCCTCCGGCTGCATTTACGCGCTACTTGGCATCGTGGCCGTGCTCTTCCCGACCGCGACGGTGTACATCTATTTCCTGTTCCCCATCAAGATTCGCACCGCCGCCTACATTTTCGGCGGATTGGCGCTGTTTACGATCATTCAACGAGGCGAGAACTATGGCGGCGAGGCGTGCCACCTGGCCGGTCTCGTCTTCGGCGTGTGGTGGGCCATGAAGGGCGACACATGGTGGTCGCGGCGACAGTTACATCGTTCGTACGCGCAGCCCAAGGCTCGCGCCACCAAAACGGAAGGTTTCAAGGCGCGCGTCGCGGAACGCCGCCAGGACGCGGAGACAATCGATCGCATCCTGCGCAAGGTCTACGACGGCGGCATCCACAGTCTGTCGGAATCGGAAAAGAAAGCGTTGCAGGAGGCCACCGAGCGACAGCGCCTGCGCGAGCAGCAAGCCGGTCGCGCCGATCGGCTTTAAGTCGGCTTGCGATAAAGGAGGTGATACGCGTCGATCACGCAACAGATATTTCTCTCTGGAAGGAACCACAAAGGCGCAAAGACACAAAGAAAGAACTCTTGAATTTCAAACCAACGAAAAGTAGGTGGCCCGATTTAACCACCGTTTCGCCCAGGTAGACGCCGGCGTACGACTAACCATCGATTTCTTCGCAAGTTGCGGAGATTCTTCTGCGTGTACACGGCGAATTCTCTTTTCGTTGTGGCCGATGGCGAGCGTGAAGGAGTCCTTTCTTCGTGCCTTGGTGTCTTCGTGGTGAATCATCTTTTTTTTGGTTGCGGCCAAATGGCCGCGCAAGGTCGTAGTGGTTACCTCAGAGGTCCGACCGAACATGGCCTATCGCGATTCGTCATACGACAGACCGCTCGATAATCCGATCAACTGGTCGTTCCGTGTGGGCCGGCTGTTTAATATCGATTTGCGTGTTCACATCGCCTTTGTCATCTGTGCCGTGATCATGGTGTGGATGGAGATTCCGAAAAAGGACTCCGGTATTCCCTGGTCGCTCGGCGAGGTGCTCGTCAGATCTCTGGGGACGTACGCCCTCCTGTTCGGCATCGTTCTTTTGCACGAGTTCGGCCACTGCTTCGGCGCACGGTACACCGGCGGCGAGGCCGATGAGATCCTGATGTGGCCACTCGGCGGTCTCGCCAATGTAAACCCGCCGCATACCGCCAAGGCGCACATGATCACGACCGTCGCCGGGCCAATGGTTAACGTCATCATCTGTGCGCTGTGCTCCGCCGTCCTGGCGGTGTGGTTCGGCAGCCTCGGGGCCGTCCCCTGGAATCCGCTCCATCCGTTTACACCGATCAGCCTGACGACTTTTCCGTCGGAAGGGCAGATCTGGCTGCTACGACTGTACGGGCTGAGCTACTTTCTCCTTCTGGTAAACCTGCTTCCCGTCTTTCCCTTCGACGGCGGTCGTATCGTGCAGGCGTGGCTATGGCCCAAGAAGGGCTATCGTCGATCGATGGAGATCGCCACCGGCACGGGCATGGTCGGCGCCATTCTCATCGGCTTGTTCGGGCTGTTCTGCGAAGATAGCTGGCTGCTTTTGATGATCGCCGTGTTCGGCTACATGACTTGCTACCAGACGCGCCGCATGCTGCGAGAGCACGGCGACTTGGCCGGCGCCGGCCTCGGTGGGTTCTCCGACGGTTTCGACTTTCGAGGCGATCGCGACGACGAAGAGCGAAAACCGGGCTTTTTCGAAAGACGCCGCATCCGCCGCGCCGCGTTAAAGGCAGAGTGGGAACGAAAAAAGCAGCGCGCCCACCAACAGGCCGTCGAAAAAGTTCTGCGCAAAGTGTCGGAGACGGGCCTCGCATCCCTCACGCCGCGCGAAAAGCGCATCCTCGAAGAAGAAACCCGCCGCCAACGCATGGGGTAAAGACCGAAGAGGGTGGCGTGGCCCAAATTGGGGTGGCATGGCCCACGCGCAGCGTGGCCATGCCGAGGGCAGTCGTATGCCTCCAATTTCCCTCAGTCAGAAACTCGCTATAATTGTTCTTGTGGCAACCGATTCACGATCCTCTTCACAGACGAAAAGAAAATCCTGTCGCCGCCACAACGAACCGGGGCACGCCCACGCACTGACGTTCAGTTGTTTTTGCGGGCGCCCATTCCTGTGTCGGGACAGGACGCGACAATGGATGGTCGACGCCATCGCGGCGACGCGGGAAAAATACGCCCTCGATCTTTGGGCCTACGTGATCATGCCGGAGCACGTACATGTACTCGTACTCCCCAAACAAGAGAACTACAGCATCAGTCTCATATTAAGCAGCCTGAAGCAGCGAGTAGCAAAGAAGGCCATCCACTACGTCAAGACATCTGCGCCGAGCTTTGCACCACAAATGACCGACGAGCAACCGAACGGCAAACGCTCGCTTCGATTCTGGCAGCGCGGCGGCGGCTATGACCGCAACATCTGGTCGCCCGATTATTTATGGGAGACCATCGACTACATTCACGCCAACCCGGTACGACGAGACCTTTGCAAGAGGAATGTGGACTGGCTCTGGTCGAGCGCCCGCGCTTACCATGGCTTGGACGATACTCCGCTTCAAGTTGATACGGCGTCGCTGCCTGACGACCCACGACGCGTCAATGCAATCCGATAGACCCATAGTAGTCGTGCGGGCTCGCTTCTGTGTTCAGCGGACGCAGAGTACATGGCCACGCAAGCGTGGCCATGCCACCCCAGTCTGGTTTTCGATTATCGTGACGTTGAGGGGAACGCATCGTACGACTCGATCAGCTTGGCGAGGACGAGCTTGCCCATGTCGAGTTGCGGGTCTTTGCCGGCGCTGTAGGGAATGGGGCGATCGATTTGCACGTGCGGCGTGACCGGGTGCCCCTCCAGGCGGAACCGCTGTCCCGGCAACATGAGCAATCCATCGTTCCCTACACGGCGAAAGCCGCCGACGCTCGTCACATGCCCCGGCGTCGGCATACCTACCAGGGCCGCACGGCCCGCATCTTTCACCTCGCTGACCAGCATCTCCTTCGCACTGCGAGTGCCGTCGTCGATGAGAATGACCGCCGGTTTCTGCCAGAGCGCCTCCGATGATTGGCTGCCCAGCAGGAACCGCGTTCCGCGCCCTGCTATTCCGCCAAACCCGTCGCGTAGATCCCAGAGGAGACCGTCCACATCGTCCTGCAACTCGAGCAGGGATAGATACTCGCTGCCCGATCCCAAGAATGTCCAGGCATGGAGATAGGCATATCGCAGCCCCTGGTAATCGACCACCTGGATGCTCTCGCGTATCGCCCGCTGCACGGCATGGTGCAGCGATTCGAGCACCGGCGTGACCGCCACGGTGTAATCCATCCCGGGACGCCGGCGAATGACTAGTGTCACGCTCTGCCCGGCCTTCCCACGAAAACTAGCGATGGGCTCAAAGGCCTCGCCGTCCACGGTAAGGACTTCGTCACCCACGCCAATCCCCAGACCATCCGCGGCCGACCCCTCGAACACGCCGCGTACGAACCAATGACCGTCGATCTCCTCAGCAAAAAGCCCCACATGCTCGACGGCGGTATCGGCGCCGGATGTGCTGAACGTCGATATGATGTGCCAGAACGACCAATCGTCGTCAGTGTAATAGTGAAAATGAGATTGGCCTGTGGCCTCGATGAGATCGTTAAGCCGCTGTGCAAACACCCGGTGCGAGGGCGCCGCTTCGATGTCGGATCGATGCGCGGCGAGAAGAGACCGCCACTCGCCATGCCCGATAAGGGCCGGCGCGTTCGAGTTTTCGATCAACTCGACAATCTCCGCCAGCCGCCCCTGCGCGGCGGAAATCCACCGCCTGGCATTGCCATCACTCTTGCTCCTATCGCGAATATTACCATGGGCGACCGGGGGCGCGATCAGCGACGCTGATACCAGAAAAAGCCCGATATGCCTGAATATGGTCCTCATGGGCCTGATTTCCACGTTGTGGTCCTTTCGTGCGATCCGTGCCTCCAGGAATTGGGACGTTATCCACCGGCCTGGGCTGTCAAAATCGTCCTAATGGGAGCCCCTATGCGGGCATCCTGGCATGGTATGTGCTTTGGAGAAAGGGACGGATGACAAGTCCTTACCTGGAAGCACCAAAGACAACGGCGGGGCCTGAGACCATGTCGATAACGGAGCCAGCATACCAACAATGCGTGATGCCGGGGTGTGCGGCGACCTTCGCCCTGGATGACGTCATTTTCAGGTGCAGGCAGTGCGGCGCACTGCTCGACGTCCGTTATGACTGGAATCGGGTCGAGGTGCCGTCGTCACTCAGGGCCTTCGACACGAGATCGACCGCGGTCGGTCACGACCCCGAATCGCGTGCCAACGCCAGCGGCGTATGGCGGTTTCGCGAACTCCTGCCATTCGCCCCACTTGAGGATCTGGTGACCATCGGCGAGGGCAAGACGGTCTTGCAGCAGGCGGACCAGCTCGCGGCCCAGATTGGAGTCGATGCCGGTCGGCTCCATCTCCAATACGAGGGCCTGAATCCCAGCGGGAGCTTTAAGGACAACGGGATGGCTGCGGCGTTCACGCAAGCCCGCCGCCTCGACCGGCGCCGCGTCGCGTGCGCCTCCACCGGAAACACGAGTGCCTCAATGGCACTCTACGCCGGGGTCACCACCACGAAATCCGGCAGGCCGATGGAGGGCATCGTCTTCGTCGGGGGAGGGAAGATCGCGTACGGGAAACTCGCGCAGGCGCTCGACTACGGCGCCCGGACCGTTCAGATCAAGGGCGATTTCGACGACTGCATGCGGCTGGTGCAGCAATCCGCCGATCGCATCAACCTGTACCTGATGAACTCGGTCAATCCCTTCCGCCTCGAAGGTCAAAAGACCATCATGTACCGCGTGCTCGAGGGGCTTGGGTGGGAAGTTCCGGACTGGATCGTCGTCCCCGGCGGCAACCTCGGCAACAGTAGTGCGTTCGGCAAGGCATTTGCCGAACTGAAGGAACTCGGCCTCGTGGATCGGATTCCGCGCCTGGCGATCATCAACGCCGTCGGCGCGAATACGCTATACCAGCTATTCAACGACCGGGGCGTACGATTCGACTGCAAGTGCAAGGGGCAGAAGGCGGTGGCCGACCATTACCGACATATGGCGGAGGAGGGGATCACCGCCAAGACGGTGGCCAGCGCCATCGAGATCGGCCGGCCCGTGAACCTATCCAAGGCGTTGCGGTCCCTTAAAATGATGGATGGCGTGGTGCGCCAAGTCAGTGACGAAGCCATTCTCGATGCCAAGGCCTTAATCGGTCGATACGGGTTCGGATGCGAACCAGCCAGCGCGGCGTCCATCGCCGGTTTGCAGGTGCTCCTACGGGAAAAGACCATTTCACCGAGCGATCGAGTCGTGTGCGTGTTGACAGGCCACGCCCTCAAGGACCCCGGGGTGACCGTCGCCTACCACACCGGCGATCGTCTGCCTGCAGCCGCCAACGCCAATCCACCCATCACCGCGAACGCAGACATTGAGGAAATTGTCGCACTTCTGGAGGGGTAACGAATCGACCCTCGCTGCCCAAATGATGATTGCGTCAACGCGTCACAACTGTTAGATAAGTGCGCATGATCAGACTCGCCGTTGCCGGAGCCGTGGGTCGTACGGGGCGATGCGTCGTCGAGCGCGCGGTACGCGACGATCGCTTCGAAGTTGTCGCCGCGATGACCCATGCCAACTGCCCGTCGTGCGATGCGATTGTTCAGTATGCCGACAAGCCGATCACCGTAACGTCGGATCTACACGAAACCTGTGACGTACTCGTAGATTTTACAATAGCCGACGGGACGATTGCGTGGCTGCGCAAGTGTCTCGAGCGCGGCATCCCCCTGGTCACCGGCGCCACGGGGCACAGCCCCGATCAGCTCGCCGAAATCGAGTCGGCCGTTTCTAGAATCCCGATCGTCAAAGCCGCAAACTTCAGCGTCGGCATCAACCTTCTGTTGAACCTCGTCGGTCGGGTCGCGCGGGAACTCGGCGACGACTACGATACCGAGATCGTCGAAGCCCATCACCGCCACAAGGTCGATGCACCGAGCGGCACGGCACTCGCCTTGCTGGACGAATGGCTCGAGGCCACCGGTCGCACGAGAGATGCCGACGCCGTGTTCGGCCGCCAGGGTCAGACGGGTGAACGACCGACTGGTCAGATCGGCGTCCACGCGGTACGCATGGGGGACGTCGTCGGTCGCCACGAGATTCACTTCAGCGGTCCGGGGGAATCGTTGCAGATCACGCACACGGCCCACTCGCGCGATACCTTCGCCGCCGGCGCCCTGCGGGCCGCCGCCTGGATCATCAACAAACCGCCCGGGCTCTACACGATGCGCGACGTAGTGGGCGAGAATGCCGCCTCCCAGTGACGGATGGCACCTGCCGACCCCGAGGGCGCCTGGGCGTACGACCGACGTTTTTCGGGCAATCCGCCGTGAATTCGCCGGACAAGTCCTTACCAGCCATACAAAAGGCCGGGCAGAACCGGGCAGTGCTCCCGCTTGTGATCACCCTGTATAACCCCTATATTGACAAATGCTGACGGAGGGCATTGGGACTCACATTCAATCGCTCCGTCTACGTGTGTCGGGGTCGGTCCAACCACAAGAACTCTCGGCCAACCATCCCTGCACCTGGAATCGTCGTCGTTACGTAAGGAGAGGCTGTCATCATGCGAACGTCTCGCATTCGAAATCGTTCACGAGTAGCCGTTGCTTTCTTGGCGATTGCCGCCGCCGTCACCATGACGCGCGCCGAGGCGGGTTCGAAACGCACATTTGTCTACCCCGAGGCGCGCAAGTGCGACCAGGTGGACACGATGCACGGCGTCGAGGTGCCGGATCCCTACCGGTGGCTGGAGGAGTACTCCGACGAGACCCGTGCCTGGATCGAAGCACAGAACAAGCTGACCTTCGGGTACCTGGAGAGCCTGCCGTCGCGCGAGAAGATCAAGGCCCGCATGACCGAACTGTGGAATTACGAACGATACGGCCAACCCATCAAGGAAGGCGGGCGATATTTCTACTCCAAGAACGACGGCCTGCAAAACCAGAGCGTCTACTACTGGATGAAGTCGCTGGACGATGAGCCGAAAGTACTGATCGATCCGAACAAGTTCTCGGAAGACGGCACCGTCGCGCTGAACGGCATGTCCATCAGCGACGACGGAAAGCTCCTGGCCTACGCCAAGTCCGACGGCGGCTCCGACTGGCAGGAGTGGTTCGTCCGCGACATCGACAGCGGCAAGGATCTCAAAGACCACATCAAATGGGCCAAATTCACCGGCGCATCATGGTCGAAAGACGGCAAGGGCTTCTACTACAGCCGGTACTCCGAACCGAAAAAAGACAAGGCCTTGCAGGACACCAACTACTACAACAAGCTCTACTACCACCGGCTGGGCACACCACAAAGCGCCGACGAACTGATCTACGAGCGCCCCGATCACAAGGAGTGGGGCCTCTCAGGCTCCGTGACCGAGGACGGGCGGTACCTGATCATCTCGGTACGCAAGGGAACACACCGCAAGAACCAGATATTCTACAGGGATTTGCAGGATAAGAACGGGAAGATCGTCGAATTCATCACCGGCTTTGACGCACTCTACAACTTTGTCAGCAACGATGGACCGGTGTTCCTGCTGCGGACCGACAGCGACGCGCCGCGCTATCGCCTGGTGGCCGTCGACACGCGGAACCCCGATCCCGAGAACTGGAAGGAGATCATCCCGCAGAACAAGAACATCCTTGAAGGCGTCAGCCACGTCGGTGGACACCTGGTCGCCACCTACATGAAGGACGCCCAGAGCAAGATCAAGGTATTCGATAAGGAAGGCAAGTTCGTCCGTGACGTCCCTCTGCCCGGAATCGGGTCGGCCGGTGGTTTCGACGGTAAGCACGATGATCCCGAAACATTCTATTCGTTCAGCAGCTACCTCGAGCCCGGCGCCATCTTCCACTACAACGTACACACCGGTGAGAGCAAACTGTTCCGCGCACCCGACGTCGACTTCAATCCGGATGACTACGTCACCAAGCAGGTCTTCTACGAGAGCCGCGACGGCACACGCGTGCCGATGTTCATCACGCACAAGCGCGAAATGAACCTGGACGGACAGAACCCCACGCTGCTTTACGGGTACGGCGGTTTCAACATTTCGCTTATGCCTTCGTTTCGCGTATCGCGGGTCGTGTGGCTGGAGATGGGTGGTATCTACGCCGTGCCCAACCTGCGCGGCGGCGGCGAGTACGGTCGGCAATGGCACGAGGCCGGCATGAAGCTCAAACGGCAGAATGTCTTCGATGACTTCATCGCCGCGGCCGAGTACCTGATCGATCACAAGTACACGACGACGCCCAAGCTCGCCATCTCCGGCGGAAGTAACGGTGGACTGCTCGTCGGTGCCTGCATGACCCAGCGCCCGGGCCTGTACGGCGCCTGCCTTCCGGCCGTCGGCGTGCTCGACATGCTACGATTTCACAAGTTCACCATCGGCTGGGCGTGGGTATCGGACTACGGCTGCGCGGACAACCCCGATGAGTTCAAGGCGCTCTACGCGTACTCGCCGCTCCACAACCTGAAGCCCGGTACGGCGTATCCCGCCACGTTGATCACTACGGCCGACCGCGACGATCGCGTCGTCCCATTGCACAGCTTCAAATTCGCAGCAGCCCTGCAGGCGGCGCAATCCGGTCCCAAGCCGACACTCATTCGCATCGAGACGCGCGCCGGCCACGGCGCCGGCAAACCAACGGCCATGAAGATCGAGGAAATCGCCGACGAGTACGCCTTCCTCGTCGATCAGCTAAGTATGACGCTGGAGTAGTGCATCGCTTCGCGTCGTGAAAATCCAAAGCGTAGCGGCCGCCCCCGTGGCGGCCGTTTTCTTGCCGGGCTCGTGGCTATGGAGCGAAGGGGCGGAGGCAGAGTAGCCTTCGTGGCGCAGGCGCTTTGTCGCCGCGCCCCGGACGCCGATTGTAGCGATCTGCGGCTTCGCCTTTCTTTCACTCCAAGCGAAAACCTCTATCAACTATCGAAATCGGTCGGAAACGACGACCTCTTCCAACGGCAACTGCCCCGGTTTGGGCCACGCGGGCTTCGTCCCCTTGCCGATGGCGATCATGTTGCCGATGACATGGTCCGACGGAAGACCGATCAACTCCGAAACCTTGTCGAAATCGAACCCGATCATGGGGCATGAGTCGTACCCCAGCGCCTTCGCGGCCACCATAATGGTCTGTGACGCCATCCCGATCGATCGCATGGCTTCGTCGCGCTGCAGCCAGTCCCGACCCCCGTGGAAAGGCCCCATCCAATCGACGAGCATCTTGGCGACCTCCGGCGGGGCGTCTTTCCAATATCGCTGCGGGTCCTTCTTCCAGGCAAGCACATCGGCCGTCATCACGATAAGCACGGACGCGTCCGTCATCTGCGCCTGATCGTTTCCCGCGGCGCGGATCTGCTTACGCAATTCCTTGTCGCGTACGACCACGAACCGCCAGTGCTGAATGTTGAAGCTCGTCGGCGACTGCACCGCCGCTTCGAGGAGCTTGCGTAGCGTCGCTTCCGGCATCTCGTGATCGGGATCGTAGTGCTTCACCGCTCGACGAGCGTAGATCGCCTCCATCGTATCCATCTTTTTGACTCCCTTGCGTTCACCCTTTCGACGAGGGCTTCATTGACACGAACAGATAAACAGCACCACACGTGATGTGCGGTGTTTCACGAGCCCTGAGTATCCCCCATCCAACTTGAATCGACCATGGTCACGCGAGGTCGAAAAGCGACACTTTCGCCTAGCTTGCCGCCGTGATCAAGAGTTCCGGCTCTTCGCTTGCCGCGGCCCCATCGCCGGGGGCGGAGGATAGCACCATTAAGCGTCACGTCGCCGCGCAGCACTTGTAGCCACGAATGCCGAGCACCATCCGGTTTATGGCGGACAGTAGTACCGGTATCGAGTTCTGCCAAGTAAACCGCGACATCCTGTGGAACGGTGAGTGCATCATCCCTGCCATCGCGTGCGGCGACCACTCGTAGCCTGTTCCGCGCCTCGCCATTTGCGAAAGCCGTCTCCTCATCACCGGGCTCGGTACACAAGCCTTGAGAGGTATCAACGGAATTCGGCAAAGGGCCGATCATCACGACGTATTGGGCGTCGGCTTCCAGTGCAGACCCGTTAAGGTCGTGTCGGTTGGCGTTTGGTGCGAGGCACGATACGCTAATGGCTTGTCGGTGGTTCATGCCGCTGAGGAATCGTCGGTTCCGGATCGCGATGGTACACGGCGGAATGACCCGCCTTCCGTAGCATATCAACGTGAGAGAAGAAACGACTCGAAAGGAGGCGTGGTCTACACATGGCAACGTCCCCTCAGCCAAGCTCACCAAGGTGGCACGGCTCCAGGCTCGCTGCCTATACCATGCTGGTACTGGCGACGCTCATTGGCAGTGTCTCACTATTTGCGTTCTTCGTGTTATTTCTCTTTTTCGGACCGTTGGACTTGGTGCGCCTCGACCTGAGTGTCCCCGCGAAGGCCGCCTGGAACACCATGCTCTGCTTGCTTTTTTTTCTTCAACACAGCGTCATGGTCCGACAGTCGTACCGTCGGTGGGCAACACGATTCATTCCACCCCACTTCCAAGGCGCTTCGTACACAATTGCATCGGGCGTGGCCCTACTGACGCTTGTCGTACTCTGGCAGGAATCCACCGACACCTTGGTGTCGGCCGGCGATACCGTGCGGTGGCTCCTGCGTTTGGTTTATGGTCTGGGCATCATCGGATTCGGTTGGGGGATGCTGGCGCTGGGGACGTTCGATACGTTCGGCATTCGACCCATACGGGATCGTCTGCGCGGCACGGACACCCCACCGATCCCTTTTACGATCCGTGGTCCGTACAGATGGGTTCGCCACCCCCTTTACCTGTTTTCGCTGTTGATGATCTGGTCGTATCCACACCTGACGATGGACCGGCTGCTGTTCAATGTCTTGTGGACGGCCTGGATTGTGATCGGCACGATCCTCGAAGAGCGAGACCTTGTGGCTTGCTTTGGAGGTACCTATCGCGAATACCAACGCCAAGTGCCTATGCTGGTTCCCTCTCGTCTGCGACCACTCGAACTGACCGGTACACGCGCGTGAACCATCGTGCGAACGACGCCTGATCAAACGGATCCACGGCGCCGTCGGCGTCGGCTGGGCGTCGCCGCCTGCGTGGAGTACTTTGTCCCGGCTCGCCCGGTTGACATCGCGCCATTTCGCCCTGACAACCTACGGCAAGTGCGGTCGAAGGATCTGAATGGTGCGAACTTTCCGGCTCGAACGACGAATAACCGGTCGGAACTATGGTCATGACCGAATCTGAAGCGTTGGACATCATCGCGAATCAGTCGCGCCGCGTGCGCGACGAGTGGCATTTCGACTGGCGCAGTGACGCCGGGCACGCCGCGGGTGCGCTGCGGCTGGCCCTGCGCCACGCCGAACGACCCACCCTTCTGGCAGTCGTCGGCGGCGCGTCCTCGGGCAAGAGCACGGTGTTCAACAATATGCTCGGTGGTCATCCGGTGAGTTGCGTGACCGCCAAGGGGCATGCCACGCTGGGGCCCATCATGGCCGTCTGCGAAAAGCACCGCGCGGCCGTGGAGTCCTTGCTGGAGGAAGGTGAGCTGATGCCCGGCTTTCCTGCCGTGCCGGGAGACTTGGCCGAGGAAATCACCGGAAAGACCGACGGACTGTACGCCGTCTATCATCCGCTCGAAACGTTGCAGGACGTCGTCCTGTTTGACCTTCCCGATTTCACCACCGAGGCCTCAGCGCGCGAGGGCGACATCACTCTGGCGCTTCTGCCGTGGTTCGATCGAATCCTGATCGTGGTGGATCACGAACGCTGGTTCGATCGACAGTCCATCTCCAAACTTCGTGCGGCTTCGAGCCGCTACGGACAGGAGCGTCTGGTGCTCTTCAATCGCACTTGTGAGGGCGAGTTGCAAGACACGGACCGCCAGACGCTGCAAGCCCAAGCCGATCGGCTCGGCGCGGAGGGCATGGTCATTCTGGAATTCCGCCGCGGGCGAGGCTTTTGCCGTTTCGCCCCGGGCACGCTCGACGATGCTCTGGCGTTCACGCAGAAGCCACGACCGGACCGCACCGGCGCGCTCCGCCGGCAGCTCACCGACGCCGCCAACGACGTGCTGAACCAGAACGAAGAGCGCGCGGCGCGTCTCACGACGCTGGAGAAGAATGCACACGCCGCGGCCGATCGCGCGCTGCCCGACGAACACGGCTGCATGACCTCCCTCATGGTGGCGGATGAGCGCAAGCACCTCGAAGTGATCTCGCGCGTGCTGCGCGTACACGATGCCAGGCAGTGGATGAGCAACCTGTCGCAGCGGATCGGCTCGGCGCTGCGCCGCGTGCCGGGCGTCGGTCTGGCACTGCCGAGTGCCGGCAAAGCCCCATCGGCCGGAGACCCAAACGAAGCCGATCGCACGGCGGTCGCCCTGGCGTATGCGGAAGGCGTCGCGCGACGCCAGGTGCTCGACATCCGTCGCGCAGTGGACAACAGCGACTTCTGGGACGAGATCCGGCGTTGGGCGGATTTGGAGCCTGAGTCATTCGAGTTCGCCTGGACGGAATCCTTGCGATCCGATATCGAACGGCTGGCGCGCGGGATGGATGACGCGATTTCGCGCTGGAACGAGCGCGTCGATCGTGAGTGCGAGGGACTGGGCTCGAACGTCAAGGGCGCCGTAGGCGTTAGCGTATTGGCGCTGGCCGTCGTGCTAATTGCCGTTCCGGGACCTGTCGCCGCGTTGACACTCACATCGGCCGGCGGCGCCATCGGCGCAGCACTCACCAAGATCGCGGCCGCAGGCGGCGCCGGCGCCCTGTTCGGCAAGCCGCTGGGCCGGCTGTCCGCGGCGTTGACCGAAAAGCTGATGGGCAGCCCGGAATTAGATGCTGTGCGCGACGCGGCTGCGGCCTTTTGCGACCGGCTCGCCGCTTTCGGACGGGATCGCGCCGACGCCGCCCTCCGTGAAGCACAGGCGCTCGTGATGAGAAAGAACGATCCACTGGCGCAGGCTCTCGAGGCCGTTCGGCAAGTTTCGGAGTCCAGATCATGACTTCGCTTGTAGCAGAAATAAGCGAACTTGACGCGATCAACAGCGAACTCGCGCGTCACTTCCATTGCGAGCCGTTGGACCTGTCGCTCGGTGCGGATCGTGCCATGGCCGACGAACTGGTCATCTGCGGCATTCTCGGCGGCAAGGACGTCGGCAAAACCACG
>Ga0055452_10000093_pt1 | contig 19674 bp, 8 predicted proteins | sample China_Galinas_PW_6_FD_57735 | JGI IMG/M metagenome (GOLD analysis project Ga0055452, IMG submission 57735) | Wetland microbial communities from San Francisco Bay, California, USA, that impact long-term carbon sequestration - China_Galinas_PWC_D2 | ecosystem: Environmental > Aquatic > Marine >... | reverse complement strand
AGCCCAGGGCACCGCCCTGGGAGAGTGGGATGGGCCGCACGATACAGCCCTGTAGGGGCGAAACAACCGGTGTTTCCTGCTGCGCTTGAGGTCGGGCGATTTATCAATCGTGACGCGTCCCTCGTCAAGCCTTCCCTTGTTGCGCTCTTTCAGAGCTATCTCCGATAGCGCGGCGCGAACCCAGGGCGGTGCCCTGGGCTTTCGTGTGGCTGCCCCGTTGGGGCGAAGGGGTATACCTCACAGAACGATGTGGTGTTTCTCTACACTGCCGGACCGAACTCGCCATACCGCTCCGACGGCAGCGGATCGAGGGAGCTCAGCCAGCCACGCAGAAGAAGATCAACCTGGACGCCCGGACACATTCTCTCAAACATCAACTCACTGTCGCCCACGACCACGGTCCACTGATCTTCCGCCGATCGATGCACGACGAGCACGGCGTGATCCCGCGTGAACTGATGGCGCCATGCCCTCGCTGAGCGACGGCTATCTTTACGTATCACCAATCCGCCCGGACTGAGGAGCCAATGAATCTCGGACCCCCCATTCGCGACAAGCTCGAATATGATGACTGCGAGAGCCAGAACCAACGCCATCACCTTGCTTGTTGCAATAAAAACAACGAGCCCAATCACGGCCAGTACGCTTGCCTTAACGATGTGATAGCGCCCCTTCAGGCTCCGAGATTGTTGCATCTTCCGAGGGAACGCCGCTTCTGTCTGTCTGATCTGCCGGTCGTCCGCGGCGCCGGACAACTGGCGCTGTGTACCTTCAGGCGTTTCCGCCAACGTCTCACGGGCCTCGTCCGTCTGCCCGAGTTCGATTGGCTCAAACGGAACTTCAAACGGCGAGATCTGCACAAGGCATTCGGGCGGCCCGATGCGAACGGCGGTTCCGAATCGCTGCAATCGGCGCAATATCTCAAACATTGTTTCCGTCTCGAAGCCCTCTACGGAGTCGCCAAACTCGGCGACCATGCGAGAAACGACTTTCGGCGTCTCGGCATACTGATGTATGTTGCAGAATTCGGCGATTCGGGCGGGCTCTTTTCTCATGTGGCTGCGAAGAAGCCACAAAGCCAGGACCACGGCAGCCACCAGTGGGACGACATTGGTAACGCGCAGCCCCTCCAAAGCGATGAAAACGACGGCGTACACAACCAAGAATGCCAGGGCACCACCTAGTACACCGAACACCGATGAGCCGGCACTACGTGCGCTCGCCCTTGGAGGAACGTATGGCACATCGATCAGTCCAGAAGCGAAGGAAGCGCTGAGGGCGTTTTCGTCTTGCAGTGTCTCTTCCTTGGACTTCATGCGTCCTCACTGATCGTCTGATCTTACCCTGGTTCGTGGCACACCCGACGATAAGCCCGCCGAATGGTCTACGCAAGGCGGCGACTATAGCACCGAACGGTCAAGTGTAGCGGGTCATCCCGTCTATTTTCCGGGAAGGACCGACTCCTGACCCGACAAGTAAATAGAGCTTGCGCTAACCCGCTTTGGTTCGCACGCAGACGCCACGACACCAGGTCGGTTGCCCGATTTCCATTCTAGGGGCCGCTCCCTCACGGTCGCGGTACTGATTGGAGGGCGCCAGCGATCAGTCGTCATTACTGACCATTCGTGGCTTAGCGCCTTCGTGGTAGGCCTCGTTTATGCCCGCGGCGGGCGGCGGCCGTCTTTTACGTCCTGATCAAACGCCCGTTTGCGGCGGCGCATGTGGTGGTAGTGTTGGGCGAAGCGGTGGGCTTCGTCGCGCATCTGTTGGAGAATCCGTAACGCGGGGTTGTTGCGCGGTAGGCGCACTGGCGCAGTGCGGGCCTGGATGTAGACCTCTTCCTCGCGCTTCGCTAACGAGATCACCATGGGGGGCTTCATGTCCATTTCGTCGAAGACTTCCATACCCGCGTGCAATTGCCCCAGGCCGCCGTCTATGAGAATGACGTCGGGAAAGAGTTCCTCGCCGTCGGCCGCATAACGGTAGCGGCGGCGGATCACCTCGCGGATGGACGCGTAGTCGTCCACACCCTCGACGCCCTTGATCTGAAAACGCCGGTAGCCCGACTTGAACGGCTTGCCGTCGATAAAGCAGATGAGCCCGCCGACCGTCTCCTCGCCCTGCAGGTGGGCGATGTCCACGCACTCCATGCTGCGCGGCGGCGACTCCAGCCCCAGCAGGTCGGCCAGCTTCTCCAACCCTTCGCGCGGGTCGACATAGAAGACCTCCGGCTGCACGTCCTCGCGCACGTCGCCGGAGAGCGACAGCGACTGGATGGCCTTGATCCGATCGCGCAGCTTGGCCGCCTCTTCGTAACGCAGATCGTCGGCGGCCTGCTGCATCTCCTTTTCCATCTGCCGCAACACGACGCTGCGCTTGCTGGCCAGGAACTTCTTGAGGCGCGTGATGTCTTTCTTGTAGTCCTCCTTGCTGATCATTGCGGCACACGGAGCGGTACACTGGTTGATGGCGTGCAGCAGGCAGGGTCGGAAAAAGCGCCGCGTCTCGTCGCCGTCGAGGATCTCCAGCTCGCAGGTGCGGTACTTGAAGACCTTTTGCAGGGCGTTGATCGCGTCGCGGATGCCGGTGGCCGACAGGAACGGGCCGTAGAGCTTGCTGCCCTTCAGACGCGGCGTGCGGGTGATGAAAACGCCGGGGAAGTCGTCTCCGGTGGTGATTTCGATATAGGGAAAAGTCTTGTCATCCTTGAGCATCGCGTTGTGCGGCGGCTGGATATCCTTGATGAGGCGGCTTTCCTTGATGAGGGCGTCGACCTCGGTGTCGCACTCGATGACATCGATGTCCGCCACCTTGTAGACCATACGGCAGATGTCCGGCCCGCGGGTGTTGAGCAGGTCTGCACCGGGCTGAAAGTAGCTGCTGACGCGCGAGCGCAGGTCCTTGGCCTTGCCCACATAGAGTACGCGACCCTCGGCGTCTTTCATCAGGTAGACGCCCGGCGCCTTGGGGAAGGTGGCGATATGCGCGCGTATGTTTTCGAGTGACGGTTGATCCATGGCTTTATTGTAGGAGCGACGGAGCGACGAAGCGACGGGGCGACGAAGGGGCGAAATTGTAGGGTGGGCATCGCCCACCAACGGATCCGTGAATTCTCAGCGTACAGAAGGCTGGTGAGCTCCCGGCTGCGCCGAGCGAACCCCCTGCGCCACATCGCTGAGCGCAGACACAGGGGCGAACCCGGCCGTGGCCTGGTCCGCCCCCGCGCTTGCTATCTGACAGAAGCTCTATGAAGTCACCGAATAATCGGCTCCTTACTTACAGACGTTCCTCTTCGGGTGACACCTTTGGGAACAGCAATCGCTATTTACCGAGCAGGGATCGCCCTTCGGCGCACACGTCTCGCAGACATCGTTGACCTCATCGCAGGTCAGTCCCGGGCACGGATCGCTTCCGGGTTGACAATGGCCGCCGGCGCACGTCTCGGCGCCGTTGCAGAACAAGCCGTCGTCACAATCGCCGTCTACGAAGCAATCAACGCAGGTGTCACCGGCTTCATCGCAGAACTGCCCAGGACAAGGATCGCCGCCGGTCTGGCAGTCGAGTGTCGCATTGCACGTCTCCGCGCCGTCGCAGAACAGGCCATTATCGCACAGGGCGTTGTTCGGAACGTTATCACACGAATCGGTGCCCTCGTTGCACGAGTCGTCGGTGCAGCCGACACCGTCGTTACAGTTCGGAGCCGTCCCCGCCTGGCAGTCGAGCGTTGCACTGCACGTTTCCGCACCGTCGCACCACAAACCGTTATCGCAGTTGGCATTGTTGGCGACGTTGTCGCAGGAGCCGGTGCCCTCGTTGCACGAGTCGTCGGTGCAGCCTACGCCGTCGTTACAGTTCGGAGGCGTACCCGCCTGGCAAGTGCCGGCGTTGCAGGTCTCGGCGCCATTGCAGAACAAGCCGTCGTCGCAGTCGCCGTTCGTGGTGCAGTCGGTACATGTATCCGTACCTTCGTCACAGGTCTGCCCAGGGCACGGATCGCCGCCGGCCTGGCAGTCGAGTGTCGCACTGCACGTCTCCGCGCCATCGCAGAAGAGACCGTTATCGCAATTGGCGTCGTTGGCGACGTTGTCGCAGGTGTCGGTCGTCTCGTTGCACGAGTCGTCCGTACAGCCAACGCCGTCGTTGCAGTTCGGCGCCGTGCCGGCCTGACAATCGAGCGTCACACTGCATGTTTCCGCACCGTCGCAGAACAGGCCGTTGTCACACAGGGCGTTGTTCGGGACGTTGTCACACGAATCGGTGCCTTCGTTGCACGAATCATCCGTACAGCCGACACCGTCGTCACAATTCACCGCGGTGCCGGTCTGGCAATCGTTGACCACATCGCACGTTTCGACGCCGTCGCAGAACAACCCGTTGTCGCACGCCGCGTCGTTCGGCGTATTGCTGCACGTCCCGCCGGGCTCGCTGCACGTGTCTGTCGTACACGCGACGCCGTCGTCGCAGTTCACCGCCGTACCGGCTTGGCAATCCAGCGTTGCGCTGCAGGTTTCGGTGCCGTTGCACGCGAGACCATCGTCACACGCGGCATCGCTCGGGACGTTATCACACGAGTCCGTGCCCTCGTTACACGAATCGGATGTACAGCCTACACCGTCGCTGCAATCCACGTTCGTGCCCGCCTGGCAGTCGAGCGTGGCGCTGCACGTCTCGGCGCCGTTGCAGAAGAGGCCATCGTCGCACGCGGCGTCATTGGTGACGTTGTCGCAACTGTCAGTACCTTCATTGCACGAGTCGGTCGTGCAGCCAATCCCGTCGTTGCAGTTGGGCGCCGTTCCGGTCTGACAATCGAGCGTCGCGCTACATGTTTCCGCGCCATCGCAGAACAGACCGTTATCGCAATTGGCGTCGTTGGCGACGTTGTCACACGAGTCGGTGCCCTCGTTGCACGAGTCATCGGTACAGCCGATGCCGTCGTTGCAATTCGGCGCCGAGCCAGACTGACAATCGAGTGTCGCATGGCAGGTTTCCGCGCCGTCGCACCACAGGCCGTTGTCGCAATTGCCGTTGTTGGCGACGTTGTCACACGAGTCCGTGCCCTCATTGCACGAGTCATCCGTGCAGCCGACGCCGTCATTGCAATTCGGTGGCGTACCCGACCCGCAGGTGCCGGCGTTGCAGACTTCAGCGCCATTGCACCACAGGCCGTCATCGCACTCACCGTTTGTCGTACATCCGCCGCCCGTATCGCGGCCCCAGATCTGCACATCGTCGACATTCCACCCACAGAACTGCCAGGAGGTGTCCGTGGTTCCCATGGTCCACCTCAAGTAGACGGTGGACTGTCCGTCAGCAATCGACGAAATGTCGAACGACTGGTTGCTCCAGGAGGTGTCGGCCACTTGGCCGCCGTTCTCCCACAATGTCGTCCAGGTGGATCCGTTCGTGCTGACGCGGAAATAGGCGTGGTCGTAGAGGGGCTGTTCCACACCGAGCCAACGCTGGAATTGCACGCTCACTTCGGCGAGGTTCGAGCAGTCTATCGCGCCGGTTGTGAGATGTTGTTCCGCGAGATTGTTTTGGTAGTCACCACTCAGGTTGTAGCCGTATACGTTGCTTCCCGTCGCGCCGCTTGTCGGGTCGGGACCGCCGTATTGACCGCCGCCACCGGTCGGCTGCCCCCAGGCCCACAGACCCTGCGTCGTCCAGCCTGGGTTCGTGTTCATGTTCCATTCATACTGCAGTGTCGGCGCGGCCACACACGTATCGGTCACCTCATCACACGACTGACCGGGGCACGGATCGGTACCGTCGAAACAGGATCCAGCCGAGCAGGTTTCGGCACCGTTGCACCACAGGCCGTCGTCGCAGTCCGGGTCACCGGTGCAGGGCGTGAGCAAGGCCAGGGTGTTGAGGACATCGATACGACCATACCCATAGGCGCGATCAAATCCGGCAGGTCCCATGTCGATAGCGCCGTCGCGGATAATCTGGCGTACCTCGGCCGGCGTGAGTGTGGGGTCGACGTCGAGCACTAAAGCCGCAAGACCGGCCACCGTCGGGCAGGACATGCTCGTTCCACTGCTGCCGGTGATGGACGTTCCGCCGGCCGTAATGCCGGCCGACCAGATGTTCGCACCCGGCGCCGTCACGTCGAGGTAGTCGCTCTCGTTGCTGAAGCAACCTACCTCGTCCGTTTGCGGCGCGATGTCCGTGCAGATTCCCCAGCTCCAGTTCGTGGTAGGGTCCTCACAGGTGGGGTAGTCGTTCTTCCAGGTCATGCCGACGGCGATGACATCCACGCCACAAGCGGGTGAACCCATCGAGTTACTGTTATTCTCGTTTCCGGAGGCGGCCACGGCCACCACACCATTGGCGACGGCGTTGTTGGCAGCGACGGCCCAGCTATGCGTACAAATGCCGGCGTAGTTGCCCGTTCCGATACTCATGCTGATCACATCGGCCCGTCCGCCCGACGGCGACTGGTCTGCGCAGTGATTGATGCCCGCGATGATGTTACTGTCGAGGCCGCCGCCGGATGAATTCAGAACCTTCGCTGAAATGAGTGTCGCCGCCGGGGCCACGCCCTGGAATACTTTCGACCCCGTTCCGGCGCCGCAGGGTTCCCAGCTGATACCCAGACCACCGGCCGCAATACCCGCGCAGTGCGACCCGTGTCCGTGATCATCCTCGGGGTCTGGATCGTTGTTGTTAAAGTCGTAACTCGCGGCCAAGTCGATCCGGCTGCTGTACATGATGTGGTCGGTGTCGATTCCCGTATCCACGATGCAAATGCGTACACCGGAACCGTCGGCCGAATACCCGGCACCGGTAATCTGGCTATTCAGTCCTCTGATCAACGGGATGCTGTCGTGAAGGCGCACGACGTTTTCGTGGTACTCGTCGATCTCCACCTTGGCGACACCCGGCATTTTCCGGAGGTTCTCAATCTCGGACTCCGGAATATCACGCAGGTTCATCACGCCCGGCATGACGACGTCATACTCGTACTTGACTTGACCGCCCGAACGAGCGGCCAGCGCACGCACGTCGTTTCGCTCGATGCCCCGCTTCGCGGTTTCGGGCTTCATGTAAACCAGGACGCTTGTCCGCTTCACACCGCGCGAGTCCGTGTAGTGGACCTGAGCAGCACCCAGGTCGGACGGCACGGCATTCGCAAAGCCCCCCGGCACGCGCTCTTCATCAGGGAGCCAGGTCACCTCGTCAGCCACGAGTACGGATGCGTTCGCCTCATCGGGTCGTGCGATTTCGCCGCCCCCAGCAATCAACGGCGGCACGGCCGCCAGACACACTCCACCGACAATCAAACCGAGAAGCTGAGTGCTTCGACACCAACTCTTAGCCATCTGCCTACTCTTCACCATGACGTGCTCGCTCCAAATAGAACAAAACGTGACCGACTGCGGAAAACCGCTCGACGCGCTCCCCGTGCACGAGTACCGATACAGGAATTCTTCGAGTGACCCAATGACGCACACCATCCGACTGCGAATGTGCTACGCAAGAAAGCTCTTCTTCAAACGGACGACGCGCGTCGAAATGGCCAGCCGGACAAAACTGGTCCTGTGCCAGAAGCCACACTAGCGAAATGGCCCCGATACTTCAAACAAATTCCCGTGAGATCGCCATTCTATTTGCATCGCCGCTTCAGCTCCGGATTCCGCCGCTGCAAAGCATGTTCGTCGTGGCAGGACCTTCGCGCAGAGGCAACGCGCGAATCGGTCATCATGCGCGGACGAGAAGATTAAGAAAACCGGCGGGCCGATTGATTCGACCCGCCGGCGTTCGTGTTTCCTGAAAATGAGAAGTCAGCGACTCCTCTACGGAATGCAGACGTCGTTCACTTCGTCGCACGTCTGGCCCGGACAAGGATCACCTGCGCCACCTGCCGGCGTGACGTTGTCGTAGACGGCCGTGCCGGGACCAAACGATCCGTCGGCACTGTTCACGCCAAAGCCGATGGTGTGCGGACCTGCACTGCCGGCCAGCGCGTCGATGTCCACCACAAAGTGAATCGGCGTGGATACTTGAGCGCCATTGGAGATCGTGCCGGTGCCACCGGTGCCGCCGGTGGTGGCCGCCCCAAGGGTGCCGTTCGTGTTCAGCCCGTAGAACGTGCCGTTGAGGTAGAACACGGGGTAATCCCAGGCACCGGTATCCGAACTCGTGTAACTGAGCAGGTCGAATTCCAGGTTGGCACCGCTAACCACGACACCCGACTGGCTCGACCAGGTGAAGGCCTGGGTACCACCATCCGGACCGACGACGTTCAGATTGCCGCCGTAGGTGATCGCGCCGTCCGACGGGATGTTGTCGGTCCAGGATGCGCTGCCGTCGAAGGTGCCGTTGGAAACGCCACCGGTGGCCGCCGCTTCACATGTTCCGGCGTTGCAGACCTCGGGACCGTTGCAGAACAGACCATCGTCGCAGTCGCCGTTCACGAGGCAATCGACGCAGGCGTCACCGGTTTCGTCACAGAATTGACCTGGACAGGGATCGCCGCCGGCCAGACAGCCCACCACGGCACTGCACGCTTCCGCGCCATTGCAGAAGAGCCCGTCGTCGCACGCCCCGTTGTTCGGCGTGTTGTCACAGGAATCGGTCCCTTCGTTGCACGAGTCGACGGTGCAGGCGATGCCGTCATTGCAATTGGGCGCCGTACCGGCAATGCAGGTGCCCGCATCGCAGATTTCCGCGCCGTTGCAGAACTGGCCGTCGTCGCAATCGGCGTTGATCGTGCAGCCCGAACTGGAGACATCGATCGCGATATCGTCGATAGCGATGTCGCCGGTGTAGTTGCTGCCGCGCACGCCGACGAAGCGCACTCGGATATTGCCGCCGGCGAACGCCGTCAGGTCCACGTCGGCCGGTGACCACACGTTGCCCTGGTTACCCGACAGTGACCAGACGGTGGCCCACGTCGCACAGTCGTCCGACACGTCGACGCGGAGCGTCCCGATCGTCGCGCCATACATGTGATACCAGAACGACAGATTCGCCGTCCCGCCGCTGGACAGGTCGATGCACGAGCTTTCCAGAATCGCCGTATCACCTGCCACGCGGGGGCTCGAGGTTTCGATGTACATGTACCATCCCGACCCTGTGGTGTGATCGCCGGACGGGCCGGTACTGCTCGACGGCGTGCCGCCACTGTCGCGCGTCCAGTCGAACTGATCGCCGAGGATGTTCGCCCAGACGCCCATGCCGGACTCGAACGTCTCGCCATAGGGGAACGAGGACACCGCACCCGGGCACACATTGCTGCAGACGCCGCCGCTGCACGTGTCCTCGGTGCAGGCGTCGCCGTCGTCACACGAAATCGGCGTGTTCTGGCAGACGGATCCCACGCAGGCGTCCGTCGTGCAGGCGTCGCCGTCATTGCAGTCCGCGGCACTCGTACACGGGCTGCCGGACGCGTCGATGCCGACGTCGTCTATGGCGATGTCGCCGGTGTAGCTGCTGCCGCGCGTACCGACGAATCGCACCTTGACGACCGATCCGGCAAATGCGTCCAGGTTCACGTTCGCCTGGAACCAACTGTTGCCCTGGTTGCCGCTGAGGCTCCACACGTTGGTCCATGCCGTGCAGTCGTCGGATACTTCGACATCCAGTGTCCCGATTGTGGCACCATACATATGATACCAGAAGGTCAGGTCGGCCGACGAGGACGAAGTAAGGTCGACACAGGGGCTCTGGAAGATAGCCGTATCACCCAGTACGCGCGGGCTCGAGGTTTCCGTGTACATATAGAATCCGCTGCCGGTCGTGTGATCGCCGGACGGTCCCGTGCTCGACGACGGCGTGCCGGCGGAGTCTCTCGTCCAGTCGAAGACGTCACCGGTGACGTTGGTCCATGCCCCCAGACCGGTCTCGAAGTTCTCGGAATAGGGGAAGGCGGATACGGCACCCGCGCAATCGTTCGAGCATACGCCTGCGTTGCACGTATCCACCGTGCAGGCGCTGCCGTCGTCGCAGTCGCCGTTGACGGAGCAGCCGCCGCAGGTATCGGTGCCCTCATCGCAACCTTGCCCCGGGCACGGATCGCCGCCGGGCTGGCAGGCGCCTCCTGCACACGTTTCGGCACCGTTGCAGAACAGCCCGTCGTCGCAGTCGCCGTTGGTGATGCAGTCGATGCACGCATCCCCGACCTCGTCACAGAATTGACCGGGGCATGGATCGCCGCCCGCCTGGCAGTCGAGTGTGGCACTGCAAGTCTCCGCGCCGTCGCAGAACACACCGTTGTCGCAGTTGGCGTTGTTCGCCACGTTGTCACACGAATCGGTCACCTCGTTGCACGAATCGTCCGTGCAGCCGACACCGTCGTTGCAGTTGGGCGCCGAACCGGACTGGCAGTCGAGCGTAGCGTGGCACGTTTCCGCGCCGTCACAGTACTGACCGTTATCGCAGTTGGCGTCGTTGGCGATATTGTCACACGAGTCCGTGCCCTCGTTGCACGAATCGTCCGTACATCCTACGCCGTCGTTGCAATTGGGCGGCGTACCGGCCTGACAGGTACCTGCGTTGCAGACTTCGGCGCCGTTACAGAACAAGCCGTCGTCGCAATCGCCGTTCGTAATGCAATCGAAGCACGTATCGGAACCCTCATCGCAATTCTGTCCGGGGCACGGATCTCCGCCCGCCTGACAATCGAGGGTGGCGCTGCACGTTTCCGCGCCGTTGCAGAACAACCCATCATCGCAACTGGCGTTGTTGGCGACGTTGTCACACGAGTCGGTACCTTCGTTGCACGAATCGTCCGTGCAGCCAATGCCGTCGTTACAGTTGGGTGCCGAACCGGCCTGGCAGTCGAATGTGGCGCTGCACGTTTCGCTGCCGTTGCAGAACAGGCCGTCGTCGCAATTGGCGTTGTTGGCCACGTTGTCGCAGGAGTCCGTGCCCTCGTTGCACGAGTCATCCGTGCAGCCGACACCGTCGTTACAATTCGGGGGCGATCCTGCGCCGCATGTGCCGGCGTTGCAGACTTCCGCACCATTGCAGAACAGGCCGTCGTCGCACTCGCCGTTGGTGGTACATCCGCCGCCCGTGCCGCTACCCCAGATCTGCACATCGTCGATGTTCCAGCCGCAGTACTGCCAGGAACCATCCGTCGTGCCCATTGTCCACCGCAGATAGACGGTGGATTGTCCGTCAGCAATGGCGGAAATATCGAACGACTGTAGATTCCATGCGGCATCGGCAACTTCAGCACCGTTCTCCCACAGCGTGGTCCAAGTCGATCCATTCGTGCTGATACGGAAGTAGGCGTGATCGTAGGTTGGTTGTTCCACACCAAGCCAGCGCTCGAACTGGACGCTCACCTCCACGAGACCTGCGCAGTCGATCGCGCCCGTAGTAAGATGCGTTTCCGCAAGACTGTTTTCGTAATCACCGCTCAAGTTGTAGCCATATACGTTGCTTCCGGTTGCGCCGCCAGTCGGATCGGGGCTGCCGTGCTGTCCCCCGCCACCGGTCGGCTGGCCCCAGGCCCACAGGCCTTGCGTGGACCAGCCGGGGTTCGTGTTCATATTCCATTCGTATTGCAGTGTCGGGGCGGCCACGCACGTATCCGTGCCCTCGTCACACGACTGACCGGGGCATGGATCGGAGCCGGCGAAGCAGGATCCACCCGAGCAGGTCTCCGAACCGTTGCACCACAATCCGTCGTCGCAGTCCGGGTTACCGGTGCAGGGCGTGAGCAGTGAAAGGGACCCGATCGCGTCGACCCGTCCATAGCCATAGGCTCGATCGAAGCCGGCGGGACCCATATCAATCGCACCGTCCCGAATGACCTGCCGGACTTCCGCCGGTGTCAACGAAGGATCGGCGCTGAGAATCAACGCGGCCAGACCGGCCACGTGCGGCGAGGCCATGCTCGTGCCGCTCATACCCGTGACGCTGCCGCCCCCCGCGGCGTTGCTGGCGGACCAGATCACGGACCCCGGCGCGGCCACATCGAGATAATCGCTCTGGTTGCTGAAGTCGACGATGTCGTCCACGCTGATATTCGTCTGCGGCGTGCCGCACCAGTTGAAGGAACTCGTCGTATCTTCGCAGTTCGGGTAGTCGTCCTTATAGGTCGCGCCCACAGCGATGACGTCGACGCCGCACGCAGGCGAACCCATCGAGTTGGTGTTGCACTCGTTGCCCGATGCTGCCACGACCACGACACCGTTGGCCACCGCGTTGTTCGAGGCCACCGCCCAACTGTGCGTGCAGATGCCCGCGTAGTTTCCGGTTCCGATACTCAGGTTGATGACATCGGCGCGACCGCCGCTGGGGGACTGATCGGCACAGTGGTTGATGCCGGCGATAATATCGCTGTCGGTGCCGCCGCCGGCGGAGTTGAGAATCTTGGCCCCGATCAACGTGGCCCCCGGGGCGACGCCCTGGAAGGGCACCGTGCCGCAGCCCAGATCGATCTGCAGACCCGTGCCGCCCACCGCGATGCCCGATACGTGAGAGCCGTGCCCGTGGTCGTCGTCGGGATTGGAGTCGTTGTTCACGAAGTCGTAGCTGGCTCCGGTATCGATGCGCGAGGCGTACATCGTGTGATCCATGTCGATCCCGGTGTCGCACACACAGACACGAACGCCGGTTCCATCCGCCGACAAACCGGCGCCGGTGATCTGGCTCTGCAGCGCGTTGATGAGCGGCGTACTCTTCGTAAGCCTCACCACATGGGGGTGATATTCGTCTTTCTCGACCTTCAGAACGCCGGGCATCTTCTTCAGACCCTCGATGGACGATTCGGGAATATCGCGCAGATTGAGCACGCCCGGCATGACCACATCGTATTCGTACCGTACGACACCGCCCTTCTTCGCGGCGAATGCCCGCACTTCATTGCGTTCCACGGCGCGTTTGGCAATGGAGGGGTCCATGTAGACGAGCACGCTCGTTCGCTTCACGCCCTGCGCATCCACATAGCGGATTCTCTGTTCCCCCAGGGCGTCAGTGGCAGCATCGGGGAACGTGCCGGGAACCGGTGTTTCCCCCGCCAGCCATCCAGGATCCTCTGCAATGAGAGTGACAGCGGCCTGATTCAGCGCTGCGAGTTCATGGCGCTCAGCGCGCGTAGCGGTACCGACCACCGCAAACAAACCGGCCGCTAGCAGGCCCGCCGCGAGGCCGGATCGAACCCGGAATCGATTGAGATAATCTCTACGTTGTTTCATGACATGGATACTCCTGTACAGACCAACAAGAAAATGGGGAGATAGACGCTCATTTTTCAAGACCAAGTTTGACGAAATCGAGAGGAGGGGTGCCGCGCAGACTCACGACGTGCAGGATCCGTCTTCGAGCCTATCCCAGAAACTCAATCAGGCCACTGGCGGCTCGTCCGCCAGTGCCAGCCTATGACCGTCGCCCGATTCTGAGATAGGCTCTTTCTGGAACTGCTACGATCTTGTAAGCTCCTCGAATTCCATCAACAAGCCCGGACCGATATGAGGCGTCGACGCAACAGGCCCGAGCTTCCGAGCAGCCTACCGCCTTGGGGCCGATAAATCAACACTTTTCCGGTCTTTCTGGTCAATATCCGAGGACCGCCAAACAACATGTTTATTGAAACTTTAGATACTTGTTGTTGAGCAAGTGCGTCACGCCACCTGCCGATACGATTCATCGAATGGGCAACTCAACGCGGCGTTGGGGGCGTTTGCGTTTCGTTCGGTGCAAGCCTTCAGGTCCGGTTTTCTTGTGCGCAGGAGCTCTTATCTCTCCAACTTAACTTGGGGATCTCACATCCTGCTCCGGCTTCGGATAGGAACATGATCATCTGGTGCATGACATGCGTAGCTTTGGTGCTGGCGTCGTGGGTCACGCTGCAACGACGAGAATTCCAGCGCGATGTAAAGATCCGCGGCCGGACACGCGTCGTACCGGGTCCAGAGGCTCTTTCGCATGCCGGCATTTACGAGGATTCTGACGGGAAAGGGAATGCGACGGAAGTGTCTTCTGCCGGCCAAGATTTTCTGGCGCGGGTGACCCATGAAATTCGCACGCCCATGACCGCCATACTCGGGTTTACGGAGAAACTGGATGATCCACAGGTTTCGGCAGCCGAAAGAGCCGCCACGATCGAGATTATCCGGCGAAACGGTCAGCACCTCCTTTCACTCATCAACGACATTCTCGATGAGTCGAAAATCCGGGCAGGAGAGATGAAATTCGAGAGCATTCCGTGTTCGCCGGCTCGTATCGTGGTGGAGGTCGGCGAGATGCTCTCCAGGCAGGCGGAGAGGAAAGGTCTTGCCTTGGCGCTCGAGATGACCGGGGAAGTGCCTGCGACAATCGAAAGCGATCCCTTTCGCCTGAAGCAAGCGTTGGTCAACCTGGTATCCAACGCCATCAAGTTCACGCAAACCGGTCGAATTACGATTCGCATGTCCCAGGATCAGCCGTCGGATCAAATAGTCTTCGACGTAATCGACACCGGTATCGGATTGACGGACGAGCAGGTGCAAACGATCTTCGAGCCGTTTGCCCAGGCGGACGGTTCCACCACGCGCCGGTACGGCGGGACGGGATTGGGCCTCTCCATCAGCCGCTTCATCGCGGAACAACTCGGAGGCTCAATCTGCGTGACTAGCGCACCGAAGGAGGGCAGCACGTTCCGGCTCCGCGTCTCCACCGGGCACCACGTCAGTGATTCCAGGGTTTTCTCGTTTGACCAGACCGCGGAGCTTTCGCAGAGCGCGCCTGCTCGGGATCAATGCCCGAGCCTGAACGGGCGCATTCTCCTCGTGGAGGACGCCGAAGACAGCAGGAGATTGTTCGAGCATTTTCTGTCCGAGGCCGGTGCCTTGGTCACAACGGCGGCCAACGGTAGACTGGGTGTTGAGCAAATCGCGCACGCCAACGATCGACGAAAGCCGTTTGATCTCATTCTGATGGACCTGCAAATGCCGGTGATGGACGGGTATCAGGCCCTTGCGGCGCTTCTGTCCACCGGTTGTCCAACGCCCATCGTGGCGCTTACGGCCGAAACCCAGGATGGACTGCAGGCCAAATGTGCCGCCGCCGGCTTCGCCGACTTTCTGCCCAAGCCGGTACTGCGTCAGACGCTCATTGCCACCGCAGCCAAGTGGATGGGCGCGAAGCAGGCATCTGGACAAACGGTGGAGCCGGACTCGCCACTTGCACACCATGTCGATATTGCGCCAAACCTTCCCATTTCTGCTCACTGAAAGAAGTGCAGGTCTGGTGTTTCATACGTTATTTGACTAGACTGTCAATGCGGTCCCATGAGGACGGCCCATGACAGTCAATGCAGACGACACAAAGGTCCTTTCGGATACGGCGCGGAAATACCTGCGGCTTCACCTGGTGCCCAAGCTGGGGCCGGTTCGCATGAGGAATCTGCTCGAGCGGTTCGGCACGCCCGGTGCCGTGCTGGGTGCCTCGCGCGCCGAACTTGCGCGGGTACCACGGATTTCCGACAAGATCGCCGACGCCATCTTTCGATCACGCGAAAGTGAATCGGTCGAGGAAGAAATCGAACGCGCGCGGGAGGCGGGCGTGAGGATTATCTGCCAGCAGGACGCCGATTACCCCCCCTTGCTGTGGCAGATGTACGATCCCCCGATTTGCCTCTACGTAAGAGGGACATTAAGGCCGACGGATGCGGTGGCCGTCAGCATTGTCGGTACACGGCGAAACTCGCACTACGGCGCGGAACAAGCCGTGCGGTTCGGCGAGTTGCTGGCGCAGGCGGGATTCACCATCGTGTCGGGGCTGGCGCGCGGCATCGACGGCTATGCCCACCAGGGCGCGTTGCGCGCCGGCGGACGAACCGTGGCGGTGCTGGGAAACGGGCTCGCGTCCATCTATCCGCCGGAGCATGCATCGCTGGCCGACGACATCGCGAAGGCAGGCGCGTTGGTGAGCGAGTACCCGATGACCATTAGCCCCACGCCGGAGAACTTTCCGCGCAGAAACCGCATTATCGTGGGGTTGTCGTTAGGCGTGCTGGTCGTGGAGGCCGGCAAACGTAGCGGTGCGCTCATCACGGCACGCCTGGCGCACGAGATGAACCGCGAAGTCTTCGCGATACCGGGACGAATCGACTATCCCGACTGGTCGGCCGGCACCAACGCGATCATCCGCGACGGGCAGGCCAAGCTGGTGACTTGCCTTGATGATATCCTGGACGAACTGGATGCCGTGGGCCGAATCATGGGGCGGGATCTGGAAGCAGAGAACGGTCAAAAGAACGCCGACTCGAAAGAGTCCTCGTCGAATGCCGGCACGATGGATGAACCGGCGCGGTCGGTCCTAGAGGCCATCCGCAAGGGCGCCGAACTCGCCGACGACATCTGCGCCGTCACTGGACTGCCGTCCGGAACGGTGTCGACCGCGCTGACCTCACTGCAACTCAAGGGGCTGGTCAAAAGACTTTCCGGAAATCGATTTGCATGCCGAAAGTCACGGTAGGCATCGATGTCGTGGAACGAATCGGACATCCTCCACCCTTCGCTGTCACGAGGGATAAGGCACCCGCCGACGTCACTTCGTCGCTCTCAGGGTGCATCGAGATGCACTCTACATCGCTACATAACTTCCAGTTTGTCGGCTACCTCAAACTCGGCCTCAGTGACTTTACGGATATCGTCGACGGTCAGACCGGGAGCCGTCTCACGGAGTGTCATACGTCCGTTGTCAATATCAAAGACGGCCATCTCCGTGATGACCCTGTCGACGCATTTCTGACTGGTGAGCGGCAGGCTGCATTTCTTCAACAGCTTGGGGGCACCGCTCTTGCTCGTGTGTGTCATGGTGATGACAACGCGCTTCGCAGAAGCGACCAGATCCATGCCGCCGCCCATCCCCTTGACCATCTTCTTGGGGATCATCCAGTTGGCCAGGTCTCCCTCCTGTGACACCTCCATGGCTCCCATGATCGTGAGATCGACGTGGCCGCCACGAATGATCTCGAAGGACTCGGAACTGGAGAAGTAGCTCGTGCCGGGCAGTTCCGTGATCGTCTGCTTGCCGGCGTTGATGAGATCTGCATCCTCGTCGCCTTCGAAGGGAAACGGTCCGATCCCCAACATCCCGTTTTCCGACTGGAGTACGATATCGACTCCCGGCGGAATGTGATTGGCCACCAGCGTCGGCATGCCGATTCCCAGGTTCACGTAGAACCCGTCCTGCAACTCTTTGGCTGCCCGTTGAACGATTCGATCTCTGGGTGATAAGTCCGTCATATTCGTGCTCCGCTCAGTCTTGTGCCCTGAGTTATCTCGGCGTCAGCGTAAGTTGTTCGATCCGTTTCTCGTAATTGGTGCCCTGGAAGATGTACTGGACATACACACCGGGGGTGTGCACGTGATCAGGCTCCAGCTCACCGATGGGTACAAGCTCTTCGACCTCGGCGATGGTGATCTTCCCCGCCTGGGCCATCATGGGGTTAAAGTTCCGCGCCGTCTTGCGATAGACCAAGTTACCGGAGTGATCGCCACGATGAGCTTTGACGATGGACACATCGGCCTTGAGCCATTCCTCCATGACATACATCTTGCCATCGAACTCGCGCGTCTCATACCCTTCCGTCACCACAGTCCCGTATCCGGTGGGCGTAAAAAACGCCGGAATCCCCGCCCCGCCCGCGCGACATCGCTCGGCCAGCGTGCCTTGCGGCACAAGCTGAACTTCCAGCTCGCCGGAAAGATACTGACGCTCGAACTCCGCGTTCTCTCCCACATAAGACGAGATCATCTTCTTGACCTGTTTCGTTTGGAGCAGAATCCCCAAGCCGAAGTCGTCCACGCCGCAGTTGTTGGAGATGACGGTCAGGTCCTTGATGCCCATGTCGTGGATGGCGGTGATGCAGTTTTCCGGGATACCGCAAAGTCCAAAGCCGCCAGCCATGATGGTCGCCCCATCCTGCAGGCCGGCCTTGACCAACGCTTCTCGCGCTGAACCGACTACCTTATTCATATGACCTCCTTAGCCACTGCCAGTCGTTCCCAAGAAACGAAGCTCCGCTCAACGGTCCACGATCGAGGCTCCGTATCTCGATACGGACATTTACGCCGTGACGAGACCGCCGTCTCGTCCCCACTCTCAGCAGAATCCCAATCCTGCGACTCACGGAGAGGGAATCCAGCGACGGTGGATTTGAGAAGCAATTCTCGCGCCAGCTGTCTCCCTGCCTGAATCAGAGTGCATGACTACGCGCCACGCATCCCGGGTGGCATGGGCAAACTCGTTTGCCCGTGCTATGCCTCATGATCCACGGGCAAGCTGCCGCTTGCCCATGCCACCCAATGTGGCGCCTCATCACGCACGGTGATTTAGATGGGGGCATTCTACTCGTTCGACGCCGTGCGGGAAGGGATTCTCGCACCAGCCTCCTGTTCCCAGAACTGGGGCGCGGGTACAGCCGTGGCAAAAAGATCCAATCCGTAGCGCTGACCGGCCTGCCACCGTTCCTGCATCCACTAGATCAACAACGCGATGACGAACACCGGGGCGGACAGGAGCATCAGCAGCGTACAATAGCCCATGAAACGCCGAACATTTACGCCTGTCAGGCCCATGAGCGGGATCGCCCAGAACGGCTGGATCATGTTCGTCCACTGATCGCCGTAGCTGACCGCCAGCACCGTTTGCTCGATCGGCGAGCCGAGGGCGGTCGCAGCTCCACACATGATCGGTCCTTGCACGATCCACTGTCCCCCGCCCGACGGTACGAAGAAGTTGACCAGGCCGGCGCTCAAAAACGTCGCGATGGGGAAGGTGTGGCTCGATGAGACGTGCAACCAGGCGCCCGACGTGGCGGCTGCATCAACGAACCAATGTGACATGGCTGCGGCGAGGCCGGCGCCGAACATGATCCCCTGGATGCCGCTGTAAAGTGGAAACTGCAGGACGATGCCGGTCACCGCCCGCCCGCCTTCAGCCACGGCTGCGACGTAGGCGCTGAGATTCCGGTGCAGGGCCAATCCCAGAGTCAGAAAGACCGTGTTGACGAAGTTCAACCCGATCGCGGCGACCCCCGATTCCCGCAGTTGATCGACGATCACGACGGCGAAGCCGAGGGCGATGAGTAGAGGAATCGCGCGCGAGCGGTTAATTCGATCAGCCAGTGAGACGTCGGACTCCGCGATTTTTACGGCGTCGGGGGCACTAGGCGTCGGACTTGCCGCGTGTTTGTCGGGCGATACGGGGTCATCGTCGTCCGTCCGGCCATTGGTTTTGCCCGTACCGGACATCGTGGCAAGCAAGAACGGCACGCCGAGGATCATCACTGCGGTCAGGCCTAGATTCGCCGGTGAGAAGATCGTACGTGTCACAGAAATCGGCGGGAGGTTCTCGGCGGCTGTCGCGGTGTTGGCACTTGTGGCGATCCGAACGCCCTCCTTAGCCACTCGAAGCGGTGCCGACCCCGACATCCCTCCGTGCCAGATCATCATGCCCGAATACGCCGCTGCGACGATGAGGGCATAACGGCACTTCCGTCCTCGGGCGACAAACTCGGAGCGGACCTGAACGGCCAGCACACCCGCGGCGATCAGGCCGAACCCCCAGTTGATCCAGCACCCGACGCACGATACCGCCGCCACCATGATGACGGCGGAGCGGTCCGAACTTACGCGAGAGGCCAGGAATCGCAGGAATCTCGTCGCCGGTGGTGCCTTGGCCAATCCGAACCCCGTGAGTAACACCACGCACATCTGCAGCGCGAAT
>Ga0055452_10000092_pt1 | contig 19722 bp, 21 predicted proteins | sample China_Galinas_PW_6_FD_57735 | JGI IMG/M metagenome (GOLD analysis project Ga0055452, IMG submission 57735) | Wetland microbial communities from San Francisco Bay, California, USA, that impact long-term carbon sequestration - China_Galinas_PWC_D2 | ecosystem: Environmental > Aquatic > Marine >... | reverse complement strand
GATCTTCGACCAGGAGCTTATCACCACGGTGGCCGAGGAGACCGGGATCCACCGCGACATCCTCGAGGCCATGGACGAACGCACCCGGAGCGGCGTGGAGCAGTGGGTGAACGGCGTCCTCCACAACCGGCTGGTCACCTCCGAGGACTTCGTCCGCTCCCTGGGCAAGGCCCTGATCGCCATCACCCGCACCGGCAGGGCGGTGGTGGTGGGACGGGGGGCCAACTTCATCCTGGCCGGGGAGCCGGCCCTCCACGTCCGCACGGTGGGAGGGCGCGATCACCGGATCAGCCGGGTGGCCCGCATGCACGGCATCGACCGGGACGAGGCGGAGAGGATGGTCGAACGCTCCGACCGGGAGCGGACCGGGTTCATCGAACGCTACCTCCACCGCGACATCAACGACGCCACCGCCTACCATATCGTGCTCAACCTGGAGCTGATCGGGCTGGAGAACGCGGTGGACGAGGTGGTCGCGCTCTACCGGAAGCTATATCCTCACCGCTGAGCCCCCCGGTCCCGGAACGGCGCGCCGCGGCCCGGCATCCACGAGGAACGTCCCGGAAACGCTCCGGGTCATTGTCCAGGAGTCATGTATGCATCGTATCGTCTGGAAGCTCCTTGCCACGGTTCTCCTCCTCGGCGCCCCCCTGGCCTGCGCGACCTCGGGGATCAACAAGGGGGACGTGAGCCTCATCTCGATCGGCGAGGAATGGCAGCTGGGCCAGCAGCTCTCCACCGACATCGCCAAGCAGAAGCACATTCTCGACACCCCCGAGATCACCGGCTACGTGACCCGGATGGGCCAGGACATCATCGCCCAGGCCAAGGGGGACACCCCGGTGGCCGACCAGCCCTGGCACTTCTACGTGATCGACGACGACACGGTGAACGCCTTCAACATCCCCGGCGGCTACGTCTATCTCCAGTCCGGGCTGGTGGCCAAGGCCGACACCTATGCCGAGCTCATGGGGGTCATGGCCCACGAGTGCTCCCACGGGCTGGCCCGCCACGGGGTGGAGAACCTGACCAAGCAATACGGGATCGTGATGGTGGCCTCGCTGGTGCTGGGCAAGAACCCGGCGGTCTACGAGCAGATCCTGGCCTCGGTTCTCGCCAACGGCGCCGTCTCCAAGTTCAGCCGGAACGCCGAGGCGGAGGCCGACCGCCTGGGGGCGCACTACATGTACGAAGCGGGGGTGAACCCGGAGGGGATGGTGAACTTCTTCCGGGTGCTCCTGGAGCTCCGCCAGTCCCGGCCCAGCGCCATCGAGCAGTTCTTCGCCAGCCATCCCCTCACCGAGGACCGGATCGCCGACGTCCAGAAGGAGATCGACGGGTTCCCGCCCAAGTCGCCGCTGATCACCAACGACCCGGGCTTCGCCGCGTTCAAGGAGGCGGTGGCCCGGGCCGCGGCGGGCTCCTGACCGGCGCGGAAGGGCGCGCGGGCGGCCGGCGGCGATGCCGGCCGCGCGCGGAGTAGCCAGCCCGATTTGACGCCCCGCCCCCGAACAGGTTGGCCGGGGCGCGCCGCCTCGGCTATGGTACGCGGAACCCGGCGAGGGAACCCGGAGAGCGTCCCGCCGGGGCCCTGATCCCGATCCCCATTTGGCAAGGAGACTCCATGTCTGACCCGGTCGCGCCCGGCCCCGGACGGAACCCGGCTCCCGCCGCCGGGCCCCGCATCCCGGCCTCGGTGAGCCTGCCCGAGCTGACCCCGAAGGCGCTGACCCTGGGCATCGTCCTGTCGATGGCCCTGGCCAGCGCCAACGCCTACCTGGGGCTCTTCGCGGGCATGACGGTGAGCGCATCGATCCCCGCCGCCGTCATCTCCATGGCCGTGCTGCGGCTCTTCCGGCGCTCCAACATCCTCGAGAACAACCTGGTCCAGACCGCGGCCTCGGCCGGGGAATCGCTGGCCGCCGGGGTCATCTTCACCATCCCCGCCCTGGTCATCCTGGGGTATTGGCAGCACTTCGACTACTGGGAGACCACGATGATCGCCGCCCTGGGCGGGGTGGTCGGGGTGTTCTTCACCATCCCGCTCCGCCGGGCCCTCATCGTGGACCAGCCGCTCCGCTTCCCCGAGGGGGTGGCCACCGCGGAGGTGCTCCAGAGCGGCGAGGAGGGGGGAAAGTCGGTCTGGTACCTGGCCGTCGCCGCCCTGATCGGGGGCTCGTTCAAGTTCGGCGAGGCCGGGCTGAACCTGTGGAGCGCGACCTACGAGAAGGCGCGCTACGTGGGGAACACCGTGCTCTACGGGGGGAGCAACCTGTCGCCGGCGCTGTTGGCGGTGGGCTACATCGTGGGGCTCAACATCGCGGTCCTGGTGTTCGCGGGCGGGGCCATCAGCTGGTTCATCGGGATCCCGATCTGGCTGGCCCAGCACGGTCACGGGGCGATCCCCACCGACCAGGCCGGCGCCGCCGACGCCGCGAACTGGATCTGGAGCAACTACATCCGCTACATGGGGATCGGGGCCATGGTGGTGGGCGGGCTGTGGGCGCTGGTGAATCTCCGCGGCTCGCTGGTCATGGGGATCCAGAGCGGTCTCCGCACCTTCCGGGCCGGTTCCGAAGGGGGCGAGGGAATCCCGCGTACCGAGCGGGACGTGCCCATGCACTACGTCCTCTGGGCCATCGCGTTCTCGGTGGTCCCGCTCTTCTTCGTGTACCTCTACGTGGTGAAGGTGGTGGGGGTGGCGCTGCTCATGGCCGTGCTCATGATCATCGCCGGCTTCCTGTTCAGCGCGGTGGCCGGCTACATGGCGGGCCTGGTGGGAAGCAGCAACAACCCCATCTCCGGGGTGACCATCGCCACCATCCTGAGCGCCTCGCTCCTCCTGGTGGCGCTCATGGGCACCGGGAGCCACGTGGGACCCTCGGCGGCGATCTTCATCGGGGCGGTGGTCTGCTGCGCCGCCGCCATCGCCGGCGACAACATGCAGGACCTGAAGGCCGGGCACATCCTGGGGGCCACCCCCTGGAAGCAGCAGACCGCGCAGGTCCTGGGCACGGTGACCGCGGCCTTCGTCATGGCCCCGGTCCTCACCCTGCTCCAGAAGGGCTACGGGATCGGCGAACCCACCTTGAGCCATCCCAACCCCCTGACCGCGCCCCAGGCCACCCTCATGGCCAGCGTGGCCAAGGGCGTCTTCCACGGCGGCCTCCCCTGGGGTATGGCCTTCATCGGGGCGGTGATCGCGGTCCTCATCATCGCCTTCGACCAGGTGCAGGCCAGCCGCGGCGCCTCGTTCCGGGCCCCGGTCCTGGCGGTGGCGGTGGGGATCTACCTTCCCATCGAGCTCTCGGTGCCGATCTTCTTCGGCGGGGTGATCGCCCACTTCGCCAAGCGCTTCCAGATGAGCCGCGGCGCCGCCCGTGACCCGGAGATCGAGGGCGCCTCCGACCGGAACGGGCTCCTCTTCGCCTCGGGGCTCATCACCGGCGAGGCGCTGGTGGGGATCCTGTTGGCCGTGCCCCTGGTGGCGGCGGGCCGGAACATCTTCGCGATCTTCGAGGCCCCGCCCTTCGCCTGGCCGGGGGTGATCCTGCTCTTCGGGGTGATGGCGGCGCTCTTGTGGAGCGCGACCTCGGGTACGAGACGGCGATGACCGCCCCCGGGGCCACCCGGAGAGCGCTGCGGGGGAGCCTGGCCGCCGGGGCGGTCTACGACCTCGTCCTGGGGCTCTTCATCCTCGCCCTGGGACCGGCGGCGATGGCCGCGGTGGGGAGCCCGGTCCCCGGCTCCACCTTCTTCTTCCGCCTGGCCGCCCTGCCCCTCTTCGTGCTCCCGGTCCTCTACGTGAGCGCGGCCCACGCGCCGGCGGTGGACGCTTTCCGGGCCCCGGTCCTGTGGGCCCGGGGAGGGGGCGGCGCCTTCGTTCTGGTCCTCACCGCGCTCGTCCGCCCCGGCGCGGCGGGGGTGTTCCTGGCCGTGGGCGCGGCGGATCTGGTCTGGGCCCTCGTCCACGCCCTCCTCTGGCGGGCCCCCCGGAGGCCGACCCCACCCTGATCCGGCGCCGTTGACCGCCCCCGGGCGCCCCTCTACGCTTAGCGGATGAGCGGAGAGGACATCGTCAGGCTCACGTCCCTGAGCCACGGCGCCGGCTGAGCCTGCAAGATCGCGCAGAGCGTTCTCGGCCAGGTTCTGGACGGGCTTCCCAGGTTCCACGATCCCAACGTCCTCGTCGGCAACGAAACCGCCGACGACGCGGGGGTCTATCGCGTCTCCGACGACCTCGCCCTGATCCATACCCTCGACTTCTTCACCCCCATCGTGGACGACCCCTACGATTTCGGGCGGGTGGCCGCGGCCAACGCCATGAGCGACGTCTACGCCATGGGCGGGGTGCCGTTCGCGGCGCTGAACATCGTGGGGTTCCCCGTGGACATCCTGGCCCTGGACATCCTCAAGGACATCCTCCGGGGCGCCGGCGACAAGTGCGTGGAAGCCGAGGTCGCGGTGGTGGGGGGGCACTCCATCGACGACGCCGAGCCCAAGTTCGGGCTCGCGGTGACCGGGCGGGTGCACCCCGACCGCATCCTCCGCAACGACACGGGGAGGGCGGGGGACCTCCTCGTCCTCACCAAGCCCCTGGGGGTGGGGATCCTCACCACCGGCATCAAGCAGGGGAAGGTCGGACCCGGCGAGGTGAAGGCGGTGATCGAGCAGATGGCAACCCTGAACCGCTCGGCGGCGGAGGCGGCGATCGAGACCGGGGTGCACGCGGCCACCGACGTCACCGGCTACGGTCTCCTGGGCCACCTGTACGAGATGGCGGCGGGTTCGGGCCTGACCGCCGAGGTGTACGCCGGGGCCGTGCCCGTCATCGCCGAGGCCTCGGTGCGCGCGCTCGCCGCCGGCCGGGTGGTCCCCGGGGGTTCCCGGAAGAACCTGGCCTTCATCGAGCCCCACGCGGATTTCGACGACGAGCTGACCGGGACCGACCGGATCGTCCTCGCCGACGCCCAGACCTCGGGCGGGCTGCTCCTGGCGGTATCGCCCGAGCGCGCCGGGGCGCTCGTCGCCGCCCTCGAAGCCCGCGGGGCTCCCGCCGCGGCGATCATGGGCCGCCTCACCGGGGACGGACCCGGCCGCCTTCGCGTCCGCAACATCGAGTCCGCTTAGCCCGGGCTATTCATGAAGCCGCCGGAGGAGTTCCCGGTATGACCCTGAAGCTCACCCCGGCGCTGGCGGAGGCGATCCGCCGCCACGCCGAGGAGACCTATCCCGAGGAGTGCTGCGGGTTCGTGCTGGGACACGCGGGAGCGGACGGCCGGGAGGCGGCGGGGATCCGGCGGGCGGACAACGAGGGCGGCGATACGGCCCCGAACCGCTACCTGGTCTCTCCCGAGGCCTACCTGGCCGCGGAGCTGGAGACGGCGCGGGAGGGGCGGGAGATCCTCGGGGTCTACCACTCCCACCCCGACCACGAGGCCCGGCCCTCGGAGTTCGACCGGACCCACGCCTTTCCCGGCCTCTCCTACCTGATCGTGCCGGTGCGGGACGGGAAGGCGGGGGAGATCCGGTCCTGGATGCTGGCCGGGGACCGCACGCGGTTCGACCCCGAGCCGGTGACGGGGTGACCGCGCCCGAGTCCCGGGAAACCCGAACGAGGAGACGACCATGCCGGTGAACCCGTCGGTGGGCGGGGACGACCTGTCCCGCGAGGAACTCGAGCGCTACAGCCGCCACCTCATCATCCCCGAGGTGGGCCGCGCCGGCCAGGAGAAGCTCAAGCACGCCTCGGTGCTCCTGGTCGGGGCCGGCGGGCTCGGCTCGCCGGTGGCCCTCTACCTCGCCGCCGCCGGGGTGGGCCGCCTGGGGCTGGTGGACTTCGACCTCGTGGACGCCACCAACCTCCAGCGCCAGATCATCCACACCACTGCCGACGTCGGGCGGGCCAAGCTCGACTCCGCCGCCGAGAAGATCCGGGCGGTGAACCCGTTCGTGGCCGTCGAGCCCCACCCCGTGCGGCTCACCTCGGAGAACGCGCTGGGGATCCTCGAGAACTACGACGTGGTGGTGGACGGCACCGACAACTTCCCCACCCGCTACCTGGTCAACGACGCCTGCGTGCTCCTGGGAAAGCCCAACGTGTACGGGAGCATCTTCCGGTTCGAGGGGCAGGCCTCGGTGTTCGACGCCGCCCGCGGCCCCTGCTACCGGTGCCTCTACCCCGAGCCTCCGCCTCCGGGGCTGGTCCCGAGCTGCGCCGAGGGCGGGGTCCTGGGCATCCTCCCCGGCATCATCGGGACCCTCCAGGCCAACGAGGCGGTGAAGCTCCTGCTGGGGATCGGGGAGCCCCTGATCGGGCGGCTGGTGCTCTTCGACGCCCTGGCCCTGGAGTTCCGCGAGGTCCGGCTCGGCAAGGACCCCGCCTGCCCGGTGTGCGGCGAGACCCCGTCCATCACCGGCCTCATCGACTACGAGGAGTTCTGCGGGACCGGCGCCGGCGCCCCCGGGCCGCTCGGCGTGCCGGAGATGGGGGCGGCCGAGCTCGCGCGCCGGCGGGGGGAAGTGGACCTGATCGACGTCCGCGAGCCCTTCGAGACCGAGATCGCGGCGATCCCCGGGGCGCGGCTCATCCCGCTGGGCGAGCTTCCGGGGCGCCTGGCCGAGCTCGACCGCGGCCGTGAGATCGTGATCCACTGCCGCTCCGGGGTGCGAAGCGCCCGGGCGGCGCGGATGCTCCTCGACGCCGGGTTCCCCCGGGTCTGGAATCTCCGGGGGGGGATTCTGGCCTGGTCCGACGAGGTGGATCCCTCGGTGCACAAGTACTGACCCGGGAGCGCGCCGCGCGCCGATAGGGTATGCTGGAGACGATCGTTCATTCGTGTCCCGATCGCCATCATCATGCAAGGAATCAAGACCTTCGGAAGCCTGCTCAAGGACACCTACCTCGAGTGGCGGGCGGACCGCGCCCACCGGCTCGCCGCGGCCCTGGCCTTCTACACCACGTTCTCCCTGGCCCCCCTCCTCATCATCGGCATCGCCATCGCGGGCTCGGTGTTCGGGGCCGAGGCGGCGCGGGGGGAGATCGTGGAGCAGGTCCGGGCCCTGATCGGCCCCCAGGGGGCCCACGCGGTCGAGGCGCTGCTGGCCAACGCCCACCGGCCCGGGGCCGGGTTGTGGGCCACGGCGGCCGGGGTGGTCGCGCTCTTCTTCGCCGCCCTCGGGGTGTTCAACATGCTCCAGGACGCCATGAACATGCTCTGGAACGTGGGAAGCCGGAAGGGGACCTGGTGGAAGCTCCTGCTCAAGGACCGGGCCGTCTCCTTCATCATGGTCCTGGGCTCGGGGTTCCTGCTCCTGGTCTCCCTGCTCCTGAGCGCGCTGTTGTCGGGGATCGGGCACTTCGCCGAGGGCTATCTGCCGTCCTGGTTCCACTTCCTCCGCTGGACGAACGTGGTGGCGGACTTCGCGGTGGTGACCATCCTGTTCGCGTTCATCTTCCGCCTCATTCCCGACACCCGCGTGGAGTGGCGCGACGTCTGGGGAGGAGCGGGGCTCACCGCGGCGCTGTTCGCGGTGGGGAAATTCCTGATCGGGCTCTACCTGGGAAACAGCACCATCGCATCGAGCTACGGGGCGGCGGGCTCGTTGGTGGTGATCCTGGTCTGGGTCTACTACTCGGCGCAGATCCTCTTCTTCGGGGCCGAGTTCACCCAGGTCTACGCCTATCGTCGCGGCTCACGGCGGAGCGCGCCGCCCCGCATTGCGGCGCCGTGAACGGGGGGCCGGGGAATTCCCCGCTACCGGCCGGCACTGCGGGCGGCTAAGATCGCCGGTCATGACCTCGAGCCACGAAGGCCTGGTGGTGCGGGCCCGGAGCCGGAGCTTCACCCTCCGTGTCTATGACGGGGAGGAAGTGTCGGCGGTGGTGCCCAAGAAGCTCCGCTACCGTGCTCCCGAGCTGGTGGATCCGCTGGCGGTGGGGGACCGGGGGCGCTGGACCCCGGTGCGGGAGGGGGCCCTGATCGAGGAGGTCCTCCCCCGCGACAACGCCCTCTCCCGTCCCGCCTCCGGCCGGAGCGGGAAGCGCCAGGTGCTGGCCGCCAACCTCGATCTGGCGGTGGTGGTGCTGGCCGCCCGGGAACCGGTGTGGAAGGCGTCCACCGTGGACCGCTATCTCGTGCTGGCCTCGGTGGGAGGGGTTCCGGCCATGATCTGCATCAACAAGGTGGATCTCGACCCCGGGGTCCGCCAATCCGCCGAGCTCGGGGTCTACCTGGAGCTGGGCATTCCGGTGGTGTTCGTCTCGGCGCGGACCGAGGCGGGAATGGACGCGCTGCGCGGGCGCCTGGCCCGGGGGGCGTCGGTGCTGCTGGGGCCGTCGGGGGTGGGCAAGACGAGCCTGGTGAACCGGCTCGTTCCCGAGGCGGAGCTCCGGGTGGGCGAGATCTCCGAGCGCACCCAGAAGGGCCGCCACACCACGACCTGGGTCGAGATGATCCCGCTGCCCTCGGGGGGGAGCCTGGTGGACAGCCCCGGGCTCCGGGTCCTCGATCTTTCCGGACTCCGGCCCGAGGATCTGGCCGACCACTTTCCCGAGTTCCGGGAGCGGGCGGGGGCCTGCCGCTTCCAGGACTGCCGGCACCTTTCCGAACCCGGGTGCGCGGTCAAGGAGGCGGTCGAGGCCGGGGCGGTCGCCGGGCACCGGTACCTCTCCTACCGGCGCATTCACGACAGCCTCGTCGCGGGGGAAGGATGATTGCCACCGGACTGAGGAACGCCCTGGCCGTGACCCTGGGGGGTGCGCTGGGGGCGCTGAGCCGCTTCGCGGTGGCGGGGTGGATCCAGCGCCTGACCGGAGCCCGCTTCCCCTGGGGTACCCTGGGAGTCAACCTCATCGCCTGCTTCGCCCTCGGGTTCCTGGTGGGGCGCTGGGAGCGGTCCACCGCCCCGGCGGCCTGGCGGCTCTTGTGGGGAGTGGGGTTCATGGGAGCGTTCAGCACCTACAGCACCTTCGCGCTGGAGACCGGGTCGTTTCTCCGGGAGGGCTGGTGGGGAGGCGCGGGAACCTACGTGGGGCTTCACCTCGTGCTCGGGGTGGCGGCGGTGTTCGCGGGGATGGCCGCGGCAAGACTGACCTGAGCGCGGGCCCGGAGGGGCTCCGGGACCGGATTTCGAGCGGGCTCCCGCGGGCGCCCGGAAGGGGATCGCCATGACCACGCTGTCGGGACAAGGGCTCCTGGTTCGCATCTTCGTGGGTGAGGACGACACCTACAAGGGCCGGCCCCTCTACGAGGAGCTGGTGCGGTTCCTGCGTGAGAGGGGACTGGCCGGCGCCACCGTGCTCAAGGGCGTGGAGGGGTTCGGCGCCCACAGCCGCATCCACACCGCCCGCATCCTGCGCCTCTCCCAGGACCTCCCCATCGTGATCGAGACCGTGGATTCCGAGGAGCGCATCCGCGCCGTCCTCCCGGAGCTGGAGTCCCTGATCCGGGAGGGGCTCATCACCCTGGAGCGGGTGGAAATCCTCAAGTACACCCACCGCGACGAAGGGCGAACCGGGGACTCGGAAAGGGTCTGAGCGGGTCTTTGGGCCCGGAGTCCGGGGGAAATCGCCTGGGGCCGGCCCGCGACCGGACCGGGTCAATCGGCCAGGGCGGCCTCGAAGAGGGGGGGCGGGGTCGCGTGCTCCTGGTTCCGGGCCCCGGGGGTCAGGCGGGCCACCTTCAGATCACGGCGGCCCCACTGCCGGGCCGCGGCCCGGGTGCTGAACCAGATGTCCGCCCGCTGCCGGTACCGCTCGGCCATGGTGTCCTCGACCTTGAAGGTTCCCACCCCCTCGACCTCCAGCACGTCCCCGAAGGCGAACGGGGCCCCCGGAGTGAACTCCCGCAGGAGATCGCGGGAAAGGGCGATAACCCCCCGCCGCACGCGGGTGTTGGCCGCGGTAAGGAACGGGGTGTCGTCGGTCTGGTCCACCGTGCTGCTGTAGCCGGTGATGACCACCGGGATCCGGAAGAGCTCCCGGGGTGCCCGGCTGGCCACGGCGGCCGGGACCACGCTCAGGCTCCAGGCGGGGATGCCGCCGGGGACGGAGACGCCCGGGGCGGGGGCCGGCCCGGGCGGGGCCGGACGGAAGCCGAGCAGGAGCCCGCCCGCCGCCAGCAGGACGACGCCCAGGGCGCGCTGGATGCGCAGTCCGCGTGTGCTGTCTTTCAGGTCTTCGGTCATATCCATGCCTCTGCCGGTCAATTGAGCAAGACACGTGCCGATCAGGGTCTCAAGCGCATCGCAGGGGGTCAATGACGAGCAAAGATGAAATAGGGATTCAATGAACCCGATAAGTATCCCCCCCGGACCGGGCGGCCGTCAATTCTACCCGCCCCGGCCCCCGCTGAGTCCCGGGCCCCGCACCGTCAACTCTCATTTCCACCCGGGGGCCCCGTTCTGGATTGACTCGATCTCAGTATTCATGTAAAGTTATTGGGCCCTTGAATTTGCATGGGTCCGGGGCGATCCGGGGGAGCAGACACTCTTCAGGTATCGGGCGATGAACAACCTCGAACTAGGCCGTCGCATCAAACAACTGAGGCTGTCCCAGGGGTTCACCCTCAAGGACATCGAAGCCCGCGTGGGGGTCTCGGCCACTCACGTTTCCGAGATCGAGCGGGGAAAAACCTCACCGACGGTGGGGGCGCTGGGGAAGATCGCCGAGGCCCTGCAGGTCAATCCCTCCTTCCTGGTGGACCTGCCGGTCGGAGACGAAATCTCCCATACCCGGGAAGGGGACCGGGACCGGGTCGTGGGACCCAGGAACGGCGCTGCCTGGGAGCTCCTCACCACGGAGAAGCCGTACGCGGAGCTCTCCCTTTTCGTCCTCGACCTGGGGCCGGACATGGGCGAACCGCTGGTCCGTCCTTCCCGTCCCGGGGACAAGTTCCTGTACGTCATCCAGGGGACCCTCCAGATCGAGCTCCGGGACCAGTCCCAGGTGCTCCATGAGGGCGACAGCATCCACTTCAAGGCATCCATCCCCATCAAGCTCCTGAATCTCGGGCCGACCCCGTGCCGGGTGTTCTGGGTGGACTGGCCGCGATTCACGATGTAGAGAGCGGGGAGGGGCAGAGCGATGATCTCCAAAGAAGGCCTGGGCACCCGTATCCGCGAGGTCCGCAAGGCGCGCAACCTGACCCTCAAGGAGCTGGAGCGCATCTCCGGGTTCTCCGCCACCCACATCTCCGAGATCGAGCGCGGGAAGACCTCGCCCACCATCGGGGCGCTCATGCGGATCGCCGCCGCCCTGGGCAAGGAAACCTCGTTCTTCCTCGAGGAAGAGGATCTGAGCGAGGTCGCGATCACGCGGACCGCCGGTCGCCAGCCCCTGCCCGAGGAGGTTTCCAAGGTCCCGGGCGACTACCTCACCCCCGGCATCTCCGGCGGACGGGTGAACGCCTACATGCTGTACCTGGACCCGGGTGACACCCGGGAGGTGGAGTACGAGGCTCACGGCGGCGAGGAAGGGGTCTACGTGATCTCGGGACAGGTGCAGTTCCGGGTGGGGGAGCGCGAGTTCTTCCTGGCCCCCGGCGACGCCCTCCACTATCCCGCGGACCGGCCCCACGGGATGAAGAATCTGGGCGAAGGGCGGGCCGAGCTCCTCATGGTGTCCACCAAGCGGGTCCGGCGGGAGCGCTCCTCCAACGGCACCACGGGGCGGACGTTCTAGGCCCCTCCGGTGTCCGGCTCCCGGCGCGGATCAGGAAGCGCCTTCATCCTTGGCCTCGTTCCAGAGCGCGTCCATCTCCTCGAGATCGGACCCGCCCGGGGTCCGTCCCCGTTCGGCCAGCTTCTCCTCGATGTAGCGGAACCGGCGGAGGAACTTGGCCACCGTTCCCCGGAGCGCCCGCTCCGGATCGATGCGGAGGTAGCGGGCGACGTTGACGGTGGCGTAGAGGAGGTCCCCGATCTCGTCCTCGAGGCGTTCGGTCTCCGCTCCGGCCTCGATCTCGGTCCGGAGCTCGCCCAGCTCCTCGGCGAGCTTGTCCAGGGCCTCGCCCACCCCCGGCCATTGGAAGCCCACCGCCCCCGCCTTCTCCGAGACCCGGAACGCGGTGGTCAGGGCGGGGAGCCCGGCGGGCCGGCGGCCCAGGGTGGAGGGGACCGGTTCCCCGGCCTTGGCCTCGTGCTCCGCGCGCTTCAGCTCCTCCCACTGCCGGACCGCGCCCGAGGCCTCGAGCCGGCCGTCCCCCCCGAACACGTGGGGATGGCGCCGGACGAGCTTGTCCAGCACCCCGTCGGCGACGTCGGGAAGGGTGGCCCAGCCGGTGTCCTCGGCCACCGCCCCCAGGAAGAGGACGAGGAAGAGCAGGTCCCCCAGCTCCTCGGTGAAGCCTTCGCGGTCCCGGGCGGAGACCGCCTCCACCACCTCGAAGGTCTCCTCCTGGAGATACGGGGTCATAGACTCCACGGTCTGGTCGCGATCCCAGGGGCATCCCCCGGGCTCGCGCAGGAGCCGGGCCATGGCCAGGACCCGCTCGAGGGGGGAATCGGGGGCGCGGACCCGCGCCTCCTTGTCGGAGATGGAAGGGGAATCGGCCATGGCGCCCGACGATAGCACAGCCGGGCTCCCGGCGATGCGTGATACAGTCTGGGGCCCGGCACGGCCGGAGGCCGGCCGCGCCGCCAGAGCGAGGTGCCCGTGAGCGACGACAAGCGTGACGAGGAACTGCTGCGGATGGCCCGCCGGGCCATGGAGCTGGCCCGGAGCCCCTACTCCGGGGTGAAGGTGGGAGCGGTGGTGGTGGCCGCCGACGGCCAGGTCTACCCCGGCTGCAACGTGGAGAACGCGAGCCTCGGGCTCACGGCGTGCGCCGAGCGAGTGGCGCTCTGGGGCGCCGTCGCCCACGGAAGCGCCGACTTCACCACCCTGGTCCTCACCTCCAACCACCCCAAGGTGACCACGCCCTGCGGCGCCTGCCGGCAGGTGATTCTCGAGCTGGCTCCCCGGGCCCGCATCATCTTCGGGGACGCCGAAGGCGTGAAGCACGTCTGGGCCTCGGCGCGGGACCTGTTGCCCGACGCCTTCGAGGGGGACTGGAAGTCCTGAGGAGGCGGGGTTACGGGCGTCCAACTCCTTGTCGCGGAGTCGGTTCCCGGCCGTGAAACGATATGTCTCATCTGGACTATGAATGGCACACATTGTCCGCCCCCGGCTAGAATGGATCCCTGGATTCGGGATCTATCCTTGAAGGAACCATGACCAGCGAACATCCCACGAGCTCCGCCATCACGCGTACCACCGGCGACCTCGAACCCCTGTTCCTGCGGGCGGTTCGGGGGGACCCGGTGGAGACCACCCCGATCTGGATCATGCGCCAGGCCGGGCGCTATCTGCCGGAGTACCGGCGGGTTCGGGAGAAGGTCGACTTCCTCACCCTCTGCCGCACCCCCGAGCTGGCCGTCGAGGTCACCCTGCAGCCGATCCGGCGCTACGGGTTCGACGCGGCCATCCTCTTCTCCGACATCCTGACCCCGCTGGAGCCGATGGGGCTGGAGGTCGCGTTCAATCCCGGCCCGGTGATCGCCCGGCCGGTCGGCTCCGCCGAGGACATCCGGGCCCTGAAGCGCCCCGACCCCGCCCGCGATCTCGGGTTCGTCCTGGAGACGGTGCGGACCCTGAGGCGCGAGCTTCCCCCCACCGTGGCCCTGATCGGCTTCGCGGGGGCGCCCTTCACCATGGCCGCCTACATGGTGGAGGGACGCGGATCCAAGGACTTCTCCCGGCTCAAGAGCCTCATGTACCGCGAGCCGGTGCTCTTCCATTCGCTGATGGAGAAGCTGGTGAACGTGGTCTCCGACTACCTCGCCGCCCAGATCGAGGCCGGGGCCCAGGCGGTGCAGCTCTTCGACACCTGGGCCGGCCTCCTCTCGCCGCGGGACTACGCCGAGAACGTGCTTCCCCACGTGCGCCGGGTGGTGGAGCGGGTGAGCACCGAGGGGGTGCCCTTCATCCTGTACGGGAACGGAACCGGCGGGCTCCTGGAGCTCATGGACGAGACCGGGGCCGACGTCCTCGGCCTCGACTGGCGGGTGACGATCGGCGACGCGAGGCGCCGTCTCGGCCGCTACCGTCCGCTCCAGGGGAACCTCGATCCGGCCGTGCTCCTGGCCCCGGTTCCGGTCATCCAGGGCCGGGCCCGGGAGATCCTGGAGGAGGCGGGGCCGGACACCCCGCACGTCTTCAACCTCGGCCACGGCATCACCCCCGACGTTCCGGTGGAAGCGGTGGCCGAGCTGGTCCGCTTCGTCCACGAGGAGGGCCGGCGCCTCAAGGCCGGTCTCGGAGCCGAACCGGACCCCGCCGCCACGGGAGATACCGCATGAGCGACTCGAGCCCCGCCTTCCAGGTCACCGCCGAGCTCCTGGCCCGCTACGACCGGCCCGGTCCCCGCTACACCAGCTACCCCACCGCGCCCGAGTTCACCGGGAGCTTCGGGGCCTCGGACTACGCGACCCGGCTGGCCCGGGCGGCCGGGCGCCCCGACGATCCCCTCTCCCTGTACGTCCACGTCCCCTTCTGCGAGCACCGCTGCCACTTCTGCGGGTGCCACGTGGTCATCACCAGGCGCGAGGACGTGGTGCGCGCCTACCTGGACCGGCTGAAGCACGAGATCGTCAAGGTGGCCGGAGCCCTGGGGGAACGGAACCGGGTGCTCCAGCTCCACTGGGGCGGAGGCACGCCGACCCATCTCACTCCGGACCAGATGCGGGAGCTCATGGGGACCCTCACCGGCCGTTTCCGCCTCCTCCCCGAGGCCGAGGTGGCGATCGAGGTCGACCCGCGGGTCACCACCGCCGCCCACGTGGACGCCCTGGCCGAGCTGGGGTTCAACCGCCTGAGCATGGGGGTCCAGGACTTCACCCCCGAGGTGCAGGTGGCGATCGGGCGGGAGCAGACCCTGGAGCAGACCCTCGCCCTCTTCCGCCACGCCAAGTCGGTGGGGATCGAGGACGTGAACATCGATCTGGTCTACGGGCTCCCCCGGCAGACGGTGGAGGGGTTCCGGAAGAACCTGGACGAGGTGATCGCGCTCCGTCCCGGGCGGGCCGCGGTCTACTCCTACGCCCACGTGCCGTGGATCCGGCCCAACCAGCGCCGGATCGACGAGCACGATCTCCCCGACCGGGAGACCAAGTTCGCGCTCTTCGCCTCGGCCATCGACGTGTTCACCTCGGCCGGCTACCTGCAGATCGGGATGGACCACTTCGCCCGCCCCGACGACGAGCTGGCCCACGCCCGGCTGAACGGCACCCTGACCCGGAACTTCATGGGCTACACGGTCAAGGCCGCCCCCGACCTGGTGGCCTTCGGGATCTCGGCCATCGGCGAGGTGGACGGGGCCTACGTGCAGAACGTGAAGAAGCTCTCCGACTACTACCGGGCGCTGGACGCCGACGAGTACCCGGTGGAGAAGGGGTTCGTCCTCGACGACGACGACCGGCTGCGCCGCACCGTGATCCACTCCCTCATGTGCAACTTCGAGCTGGACCTGGACATGATCCGGGACCGGTTCGGGGTGGACTTCGACGATTACTTCGCGGCCGAGAACCGCGAGCTGGCGGAGACGGTGGACGCGGATTTCTACGAGCGCGACGGGCGGAAGATGCGGATCCTGCCCAAGGGCCAGCTCTTCATCCGCAACATCGTCATGGTCTACGACCGCTATCTGAAACAGGCCTCCCGGGAAAAGCCGATCTTCTCGAGGACGGTGTAAGGGATCTCCGGTGACCGACCACGGGCTGGGAAACGGCAACGGCAGACGGCTTCCGGGAGCGGCGACCGCCGCTCCGCGGGGGGGGGACTCCCGTCTCTCCGATCTCGACCTCCTGGTGGTGGGGGGCGGGGTGTCGGGGTTGGCCCTGGCCCGCGAGACCCTGCTCCGCCGTCCCGACTGGTCGGTGGCGGTGATCGAGGCCGAGGACCGGCCCGGCGGCACCATGCGCTCCGACCGGGCCGCGGGCTGCCTCTGCGAGTGGGGACCGAACGGGTTCCTCACCAACGTGCCCCACACCTGGGACCTGGCGGTGGACCTGGGCCTCGCCGACCGGCTCCTTCCCGCCCACTCCAACGCGGAGAAGCGCTTCCTGTGGGTGAAGGGGGGACTCAAGCCCCTGCCCATGAAGCCGGGCGCCTTCTTCCGGAGCGATCTCCTGAGCCTCCGGGGCCGGCTCCGGGTTCTCGCGGAGCCCTTCATGCCCAAGGGGCCGTCGAGCGGGGACGAGAGCGTGTACTCCTTCGCGTCCCGGCGGATCGGCTCCGAGGCGGCCTCGGTGCTGGTGGACGCCATGGTCTCGGGGATCTACGCCGGCGACCCCGAGAACCTGAGCCTCAAGGCCGCCTTCCCCAAGATGGCGGCCATGGAGGAACGCTACGGGAGCCTGGTCCGGGCCATGATCGCTCTCATGCGCGAGCGGAAGCGGGCGCGCAAGGCGGCTCCGGCCGCCGGCGGGGGACCGATGGGTCCGGGAGGATCGCTCACCTCCTTCGACGAGGGGATGGAGGTGCTGATCGCCCGTCTGGCCGAGATCCTCGGGACCCGGCTCTCCACCGGCACCCGGGTCGCCGCGGTGGCCCGGACCGCCGACGGCTACCGGGTGAGCCTGGAGTCCCGGGGCGATCTCCGGAGCGTGACCGCGCGGAACGTGGTCCTGGCCGTGCCGTCCTACGCCGCGGCCTCGATCGTGAAGGACGTCGCGCCGCGGCTGGCCTGGCGGCTGGACGAGATCCCCTACGCCGGTATCACCGTGGCCTGCCTGATCTACGAACGGGATCAGATCGCCCATCCCCTGGATGGGTTCGGCTTCCTGGTCCCCCGCGGCCAGGGTCCGCGGATCCTGGGCTGCATCTGGACCGGGAGCATCTTCCCCCCCCACGTGCGCGGGAGGCACGTGCTCATGCGGGCCATGGTGGGGGGGGCGCGCGACCCCGAGGGGGCCATCCTCTCCGAAGGACGGACCGTGGACCTGGTCCACGGCGAGCTGGACCGGACCCTGGGCGGGATCAAGGGCCGGCCGGCCGAGGTCCGGCTCTATCGCCACCCCAAGGGCATTCCCCAGTACGTTCCCGGCCACCCCGAACGGCTCCGGGCGATCGGGGACGACCTGGCCGCGCTTCCCGGCCTGTACCTGGCCGGAAACGCCTACCGGGGGATCGGGGTCAACGACTGCGTGCGCGAGGCGCGGGAGCTGGCGGGCCGGCTGACCGGCTCCGACGCCCCGGTCCCGTCCCCGGCCGCGGCCCCGGAGGTCCGGCGGTGAACCCCGCCACGGTGATCCGCGCCAAGCGGGACGGGGGGGAGCTCTCCCAGGACGACATCACCGGCTTCCTCTCCGGATTCCTCTCCGGCGAGGTGACCCCGTACCAGATGAGCGCGTTCCTGATGGCGGTCTACTTCCGGGGCATGACCCCCCGCGAGACCGCCATCCTGACCCGGGTGATGGTGGAGACCGGCGAGGTGCTCACCTTCCCCGAGGTCCCCGGGCTCAAGGTCGACAAGCACTCCACCGGCGGGGTGGGGGACCTGATCTCGCTTCCCCTGGCCCCCCTGGTGGCGGCGGCGGGGGTGCCCGTCCCCATGATCTCCGGACGCGGTCTGGGGCACACCGGGGGGACCCTGGACAAGCTCGAGAGCATTCCGGGGCTCCGGACCGACCTCGACGCCGGCCGGTTCCGCCGGGTGCTGGCCGAGGTCGGCTTCGTCATGGGCGGCCAGACCGAATCCCTGGCCCCCGCCGACCGGAGGATGTACGCGCTCCGCGACGTGACCGCCACCGTGGAGTCGGTGCCGCTGATCGTGAGCAGCATCCTCTCGAAGAAGGTGGCGGAGGGGATCGACGCCCTGGTCCTGGACGTGAAGTGCGGGCGGGGGGCGTTCATGAAGACCGAGGAGGACGCCCTGCGGCTGGCCGGGGAGCTCACCCGGGTGGGAACGCTCATGGGAAAGCGGGTGGTCGCCTTCATCACCGACATGGACCTTCCCCTGGGCTCGGCGGTGGGGAACGCGGTGGAGGTGCGCTCGGCCCTGGAGATCCTGGACGGCGACGGCCCCGCGGACATCACCGAGCTGGTGTCGACCCTCGGCGCGGCCATGCTGCTTCTGGGGGAGAAGGCCGGCACCTGGTCCGAGGCGGAGGCGAGGATCGCCGCCCTGGTGGCCGACGGCTCGGGCCGGGAGCGGTTCCGGGCCATGGTGGAGGCCCAGGGCGGGGACGGCGGGGTGGTCGGGGATCCCTCGCGGCTCCCCGCCGCCAAGGTCGAGGTTCCGGTGCCCGCCCCGTCGCCGGGGTTCGTCGTCGACATCGACCCCTTCGCCGTCGGCGAGGCGGTGGTGGAGCTGGGCGGCGGCCGGCGGAAGGCGGAGGACGAGGTGGATCCCTCGGTGGGGGTCCTCCTGGACCGGCGGTACGGCGACCGGGTGGAGCGGGGGGACGTCCTGGCCCGGGTGCTCGCCTCCTCCGAGGCCTCGGGGAAGCGGGCGGCGGAGCGGCTGGTGGGCGGTGCCTACCGGGTGGAGGCGGCCGCGCCCCCCTCCCGCACCCTGATCAGGCACCTGGTCACCGCGGATGGGGCGTCGCCCTGGAAGGGCGGGGCGACCTGGGACTCGCGAAATGGAAAGGGAGGGTCCCCGGGCGCGGGCGGCGCCGGGGGGCGTGAACGTCGATGATCGATACCAAGCTGCTGTTGAACGTGTTGCTGGAGCTCCTCCCGGTTCTCTACGGGGTGGCGTTCTTCAACTACGTCCTGGTCTTCTTATCCGAGGACGAGACGGTGCGCCGGCTGGCCCGGCCCATCCTGTGGTCGGCGGTGATCGCCAACGTGGCCTATCTCCTCGGCTTCACCGTGTTCTTCGAGCACATCCCGATGGTGACCGTGTTCCAGGTCTTCGGCGCGGTCGGGTTCGCGGTGGCCGCCACCTATCTCTGGGTCGAGGCCAAGACCAAGACCCCGTACACCGGCCCCTTCATCCTGCTCCTGGTCCTGATCTTCCAGATCCTGAACACGTCCTTCCCCAAGCTCGATCCCTACGTGCCGGACATCCTCCGGAGCACGATCTTCAGCTTCCACGTCTCGGCCGCGGTTCTGGGGTACTCGGCCTTCGCGGTGGCCGCGGTGTACGGCCTCCTCTACCTCCTCCAGTACCGCTCGATCCGGAACAAGACCTTCGGCCTCATCTTCCGGCGCCTGCCGTCCCTGGACATCCTGGACCGGATGAACTACTACGCCTCGGTGGCCGGCTTCGCGCTCCTCACCGTGGCCATCGTCCTGGGGGCGATCTGGAGCACCCACGTCTTCGGCGCCGTCCACCCCGATCCCAAGGTCCTGGTGGCGGTGGGGACCTGGGTGCTGTACGGCCTGGCCATCCTCGGCCGCCAGACGACCTCGTGGCGCGGCCCCCGCATGGCCTACTCCTCGCTGTTCGGGTTCGTGATCGTGTTGTTCTCCATGTTCGCGGTCAACTTCTTCCTCACGAAGTTCCACGTGTTCGTGAGCTGAGGTGATGTGAGATGGGACTGATTCTTCTGGGACTCAACCACCGGACGGCGCCGCTCCCGGTGCGGGAGCAGGTGGTGTACTCCAGGGACGAGGCGGTGTCGACGCTCCGGAGGCTTCGGGAACGGGAGCACGTGCCCCAGGCCCTGCTGCTCTCGACCTGCAACCGCACCGAGCTCTACGCGGTGGTGCCGGACGCCGAGGACATCCTCCCC
>Ga0055452_10000091_pt1 | contig 19830 bp, 8 predicted proteins | sample China_Galinas_PW_6_FD_57735 | JGI IMG/M metagenome (GOLD analysis project Ga0055452, IMG submission 57735) | Wetland microbial communities from San Francisco Bay, California, USA, that impact long-term carbon sequestration - China_Galinas_PWC_D2 | ecosystem: Environmental > Aquatic > Marine >... | reverse complement strand
TGGCCGCCTGTCCCGAACCCCAGCCGACCAGCGTGCCGTCGGTGCGAATCGCCAGACTGTGGGAGCCACCAGCCGCAACAGCCACGAATTCGCCCCCCTGTAGCTCCTCAGGAATAGTGGCCTGTTCATCAACGTTGTAGCCCCAACCAGCCAGCGTGCCGTCGCTCCGAATCGCTAGACCATGAGCGAAACCACCAGCGACAGTCGTGTACGTTCCTGTCGAAGGCAACTCGATTGGTTCTCCGCCGTAGTGCCTCCAGCCCCATTCGACAAGCGTGCCATCGGTTCGTATCGCGACACCGCCCCTGTACATTGCCGCAACAGCCTTGAATGACCCCAAGGGGATGTCTAATTGACCAGGCGTGTTGTCGCCCCAACCGGTAAGCTCACTGTTCGAGCACAGCTGCAATTCGTAGGCCCCCATATCGACGTCACACCCTTCGATTCGATCTTGGAGAGCCAAATCGAGTGGAATAGGTTCGCCAACGTCACCATCCATATCCAGGTCGGAAAGATCGGCGTGGAGAAGCGTCTCGCTGCCCGAGTCTTTGCATGGCGACAAAGGTGTGAGCGCATAGTCGTTTGTCGGCGTCGCATCCAATGATCCATCGGCGTCCATGAAGAGCGGATCATTGCCTTCGGCAAGGTTACCATCAAGGAAGCAATCGTCGTTCTGACAACCATCTCCGCTGACTTGGACCTTTTCGTTGGGGTCGGGCTCAACTCGGTCCACATTTGAGAATCTGATATTGGCTTCAGAGTTGTAGGATACGTACAATTGCTTTCCATCACCCGCCTCGTTGCCCCAAATGATGGAGTCATTAATATCCGCAATTGCATTGCCTACAAGGTAGACACCACCGCCCTGGCTGGGTTCCCAGCCGTATTTGAGCGCGCGGTTGTTGGCAATCACTGAGTTTGTGATCGTCAACTGTGTGGACGGGCCTTGTGATGGACCCCATACCCAGATTGCACCTCCCTCTCCCTTAACACCGCCTTGTGACCCCGAAACCCAGATCGGGCCGGCAGTGTTTCTCGCGATAACGCAATTTGTAATCTCAGGAGTCGCGCCTTGCTTGGTCTCAAACGTCAACGCACCTCCGTACTGGTATGAAGCGTTGTTAAGTAAATAGCAATTGATGAATTTCGGCGAAAATGCCTCCTCTCCGCCGCTTCCGCCACCATGATGAGAGAAGTTTTCGGAGATTACACAATTGACGAATTCGCCCTCAAACGGTTCGGCATTTGCCCAAGAATAGATTGCTCCCCCGCCATTCTCCGCTCGATTACCGTTGATCGTACAGTTCCAGATTCGTGGCGAACCGCCCGCCAACAGGAAGCCACCTCCACCATACTCCCTTCCGTTTGAATCAGGCGTGTCTGTCTTTGAGTATCCGGCCGTAATCGACAAGCCGTCCAGCAGTGCAGTCTGATTCAGACCCCCAGGCCCAGAAACCACGGCCTCAGAATTGTCATCGCGGCGCGTAACTAGTAGCCCGTAGGCATCCCTGCACTTACTGAGGTTGGCATCCCAGGTGTTGCGTGCCCAGTTCTCTGGAGTCAGGCAATCGCACAGGATGGCACAGTCGGCATCCGTCTCACAGCATGGTTCTCCCGATGGACAATCCTCTATAGGTCCCGACTCACAGGTGGCGTCGGGTTTTCTGTCGTCATTTCCGCTCAGATCGCCACTCAATACGGAATCTACATCTGGGTCTACCGTGAAGGGATCCGGATCCGGCTCCCGCTCGTTTAGGCTGTTCTCCCACCCGGCGAACCCGCCGTAAATACGGAGCTTATTTCGCATACAAAAGCTGACTAGGCGACCGGAACCGGGACTTCCGTCACAGCGATGCCCACAGATCGGGTTCGGGTTAGTCTCCGAGTCGTAAGGGGAACAATCTGTCGGCCGATACACGCCGTTGGCGACCCAGATCTCATCCCAGGAGCCAACGATTCCATTGGGATTGTCGCGAATGTGTTGCAGGGCATCCTGGAGCTTCGAGAATGCTTCCGTCCAATTCGAGCCATCGGGAGACTCAGCGGTGGATTCGGCATCGACGCGCAGGACGCGGTAGGGTGGATCCGCCAGAGTTGTTGCCGTCATACTTGTGTAAGCCAAAACCACCGCAGCGTACAACGTCTTGATTCTCGACATACTGACCTCTCTTTCTACAAGCCTGTCAAACCTTGGCGTATGGTACGGTGTACAATAAACGTCGTCATGCAAGAAACGGTGTCAGGATTGCTCCGTAGAAAACCTCGGATCTGACGCCAGAGAATCATCGCGTTGAGGCTGAGTGCGCGCAGCGTGATCTCGCGGCACTGTTGCCAATATCCGCGGGCTCGCAGGGCGGAACCGAGGAGACGTTTGATCATACTGTTCACCGTTTCGACCTGCCAGCGCTGGCCATACTTGTTCTTGTTGAAGCGAGTCGCCATCACGCGACGCCAATAGCCGCTCGGCAGTTTGGCAGTCGGACGTCCGATCTTGGCAGGAATGATCGATCGAATACCCAGTTCTTCACGCACGAATACGTGTGACGCCTCGCTGTCGTAGCCCGCATCCGCCAGGATGGTGTCAATGCGAATTCGTCGTGATGCGCCGCCGGTCAACACACGCTTGAAGTGCTTGATGTCCGGGGCAGGTCCGCGTGCCGCCACAATGGCCAGTACCATATGGCTGGCACAGTCGCACACCAGACCGGCCTTGGGAAACAGCGTGTACGTAGTCGTTTGATACCCTGGTTGGCAGCGTTTTCGTCGACTCACGTAGTAGGCGCTGATGTGACGCGTCTCGAAACCCGTCCCGTCCACCGCTCCCAAACGAACCCGCCGTCTCATACCGTGAACCTTGATCGCATGTTTGATAGACGCCTTCAGGAGTGCCGACCCCGCTTGCCCAGCCAGAATTCGTTGCTCCGCCTTTTGCAGCGTCGTAAAATGCGGCACGCATTTCATGTCGATCGACGAACGCAACTCTGGCGAATCAGCTAGAATGGCAACGATCCCTCGATAGTCGGTCTTGTGAAAGGTCTTCAGAACCAAGCACGCGAACAATTGAGGCTGCGTGAATTTCTTCGGGCTGTTGCGGTGCGCATAGTCCGGCAGTGCGCCCCTGGCCATCGCATACGCAGCCAGCAATACCCTCCGTGGCGACTTGCTGTTGGTGCTCATCCTTCATGGTCTAACTCGCCCTACCGCAAAGCGCAATAGTGCAAGCGCACAAATTGAGAGGTTTTCTACGGAGCATGTCAGGATGAGTTTCCTGCGCGACATTAATGGTTCAACAGCGTGGCACGCGGCAGGTGTCGTGTCATGAGTGCCGGCTAAGTGCCGCCACGACGACAGACAACAAATCCCGACTCCGTGTGGTTGCTTTGACACCCTCATTGCATCCGCGATTGTATAGCCCTATGCTTTCGAGATGGCAAGCTTGCCACCTCGATGACACCTAATTCTTTCGGGCATATCCTCAATATTCACACCAAGCGTGTATACGACTGGTTCTGACTGAAAGACGATTGCTCGCACGCCTATCAGCGCAGGCGGCCGGAAGATCCAAGAATCCCAGGCGCTCGCCCATCTAATATCCACACTCACTCTTGTTCCTTTCGGGCCTTAAGGATGTTGTTTTCGTAACGTCTTTTCGATGTCCGTTCCGCCCGTGCCGCACGTCTTGCGTTGACGGGAATGGATGCCTCAAGCGAACTGTCGTCTGCCTGTCGTTGACGGCCGCGAGTTTTCTTGCCGGAGAGCACACCGACTCTTGTTGTCGCCGTCACCCGGGGAGGATGTTTGGTGGTAGTCGGTTAAGGGCGAATTAGATCCCTTGTGCAGCAGGTCTCGTTGAACGAAGGCCACCACACCAGGGACTACGTTGTTTTCCCGGGAACTGCGCAAGAATTCTTCGAGTTTCTCACCATTCTCGGTTTCAATCCGGTCGCGGAACTTGATAAACCAGCGCGGGGCGACGCCGAAGTAGAACCACGACCTGCTTCCATGCATCCGTCTATCGCAACGTGTCACGCACTGTGATGTTCAGTCTCGCGTCGGATATCGACGGTCCAAGTGCCATGCGATTTTCAGCGTGGAATTCGAAAAGTCGATCGACCGTGGATATTGCCGGCCATCGAGCCTCGAAGGAATTCTTGTCATCGCGGCAGCGGCAGAATAAGATGGTGCCTTCGTTTGGTGGTGGGAATCTCACAGCATGATCCTTGACGACAGGCGTCATGAACAAGGTGCGCTGACGGAACTCGGTCTTGGCGTCCCGGCCGAGCGGCTGTTCCCATTGGTCTACGAGGAGCTGCGTGCGCTTTCGCATAGCTGGTTTCGCAGGCTTCCCAAGGCTCACACCCTGCAGCCGACGGCCGTCGTCCATGAGGCCTTCCTGCGTCTCGCGGCCCACGGCGAGGCCAATTGGCAAGATTGTGCCCACTTCAAGGCCGTCGCGGCAAAGGCCATGAGGCAGGTTCTCGCGGACTACGGACGTCGCCGGAAGAGAGAGAAGCGCGGAGCGGGCTTCGCGCGCGTCAGCCTGTGCGAGGCCGAGGTTCCCTCGTCCGGACCGCCGACGGAGGTCGCCGCCGAGGCGCTCACCGGAGGATTGGAGGCCCTTGCGAAACTTCACGAGAGACAGGCCGCTGTCGTCGAGATGCGTTACCTCGGGGGGATGACTACAGACGAGGTCGCCCGTGTCCTGGGCGTCTCCAAACGGACCGTGGTGTTGGATTGGAAGATGGCCCGGGCATGGCTTCTGGGGGAAGTCCGTCGGAGGTGCGAAGGTTGATGACGCCCGACGAATATGAAGAGCTGCGTTCACTTTATTTCTCGGTGGCGGAACTCGATCCGCATGCACGCACGCCGGTGCTGGACGAAGCGTGCGACGGCAACCCGGCGTTGCGCGACAAGGTTGACGAATTACTCCGGGACACGCCCGACGCCACGGCCAAGCTCGGCGAGATGTTGCGCCATGTTGATGCCCACACGGATGCGTCCCCTCAGACCGCCTCCCCGGTCGCCGAGAAGTTGCCGCGTCAGTTTGGGCGGTACCATCTCGTCGCCAAGCTCGGCCAGGGTGGTATGGGAACGGTCTACGAAGCCGAGCAGGACAACCCCAAACGGTCCGTAGCGCTGAAGGTGATTACAGCCGGTACCGGGTCGCGCACCACGCAAAGGCGGTTTCAACGCGAGGTGCAAGTGCTGGGGCGGCTGCAGCATCGGTGCATCGCTCAAGTCTACGAGGCAGGCACCGTCAATACTAACAATGGTCCGCAGTCATACTATGCGATGGAACTCGTCCGTGGCGATACGCTGATTGACTATGCCAATGCCGAGAAGCTGTCTACACGCGATCGGTTGGCGCTGATTGCCGAGATTGGCGAGGCCGTCCATCACGCCCATCAAAGAGGCGTCATCCATCGCGACCTCAAACCGGACAACATTCTGATCGACGCGAGCGGCGTACCGAAAGTACTCGATTTCGGCATTGCTTTTATTATTGACGCGGATTTGAAGGCCGCGACGCTCACGACGGTCGTCGGGCAACTGGTGGGCACAGTCGCTTACATGAGCCCGGAGCAAGCCTCCGGCGACCCGAGGGAAGTGGACGTTCGAAGCGACGTCTATTCGCTCGGCGTGGTCCTGTTCGAGTTGCTCACCGGCCGCCTTCCCCATGACACCGAGGGCAAACGGATCTACGACGTGGTTCGAGACATCCGCGAGGAGCCGGCGCCACGCCTCGGGTTTCTGGATCGGTCTCTACGCGGCGACCTGGAAATAGTCGTTGCGAAAGCCCTCGAAAAGGACAAGGAGCGGCGGTATCAGTCTGCCCTCGACTTGGTGGACGACGTACGGCGGTATCTTGGCGACGAGCCGATCGTGGCTCGCCATGCGACATTGAGCTACCAACTCAGAATGATGGTCAAGCGGCGCCCCGCGTTGTTTACATCGGCCGCGGTGCTCATCGTGCTCGTGACGGCCTTCCTAGGCTACGGTTGGACCAAGAACCGACAGTTGGCTGCGGAGAGGCAGACGCGTCTCGAAAGCGCGGCCCGCTCACTCGAGGCCTATCGGCTGTTTGAAGAGGCATCTGATCTCTCGGAACGGCATGTTCATTTTGGCCGCGCCAAGGGATTGCTGAGCCGCGCCGTCCAACTCGATCCCGATTTTGCAATAGGATACTTTGAACTCGCCGAGTTGAAGCGTGGTAGGGTGCAGCGCGATCACAGCGAGCCGGACGATGAATTGTTCCAGCAGATACTCGACGACTACAAAGCCGCCCATGCGGCCGCGGGTGAGGACGGGTTTCCGCGAGCGTTGCTCGCAGCCGGTGCGTTCTGTCGCGATCACCGGCGTTTGGACGAGGCGCTTGATTTTTTCACCGCCGCTACCGATGCGGGCCTGGAGGATGTTTATGCACGGGTGGCCCGCGCCGAGGTGCTCGAGTTTCAGCATCGCAGAGACGAGGCACTCGAGCTTCTACAGGAACTTACGAAAGACCCCATTGGCTCGCAGATGGCGGAGGTTTGGGGAAGCCTGGGGCGAATCTACATACGTCAGCGACTCGCCACAAATGAGGCGGAAAACCCCAAAGCGAATAGTCTGCTAGCCGAGCAAGCTCTTCGGGAAGCAGCACGGATCGATCCGCAAAACTACGCCTATTGGAATGCCCTTGGCCTTGCCTGTCGGGATATCGATAAGCACGAGGAGGCCCTTGCCGCGTATCGTCGTGTGGCGGAGCTTGCGCCGGATAGAGCCACCGGCTTCCAGAACGTTTCCATCGTTTTGCGCGAACGAGACCGATTGCCGGAAGCTATCGAATGGGCAAAGAAGGGCGTCGGATTGTCAGGTTCAATGCCTGCAAATATCGCTGATCTGGCGTATATGTGTAAGCTTGCCCATCGTCCGTCAGAATCACGGGAATGGTGGCGCAGATATGTTGACGAAGTCCCGGACGATCTGCGAGGGTATACAGAGATGGTCGAGATCGCCGGGGATATGGGTGAAGACGAGGCTGCTCTTGCCGCGGCCCACGACGCTTCGATTGCAATGCCAGAGGACGCGCGAGCATGGCACTTGCTTGGAGCTGAGCAGCTGCGCCAGGGCCAAATCGATGAGGCTGAAGGGTCGTTTACGAAGGGCCGTCAAGTCAGCCAGCCTACGGTCGAGAACGAAATCGGAATGGCGCAGGTCGAGGAGGCCCGTGATCGATATACATCCGCTGACAAGATCCTCTCAAATGCCCTCGACCAGTTTCCCAACGAACCGAAGGCGCTCATGGCGGCCGGAAAGCTGCGATGGAATCACTTTGATCGAGAATCGTCGCGGCGTTTCTTTACACAAGCAATGCAATGTAAGCTGGACATGAGCTATTCGTATGCGCTACTTGGCAACCAGATGAGTGAAGTAGGCGCATACGATCTGGCACTCGCCGCACGCGAACGCGCACTCGCGGTGTTTCCCGAAGATAAGTGGTCAAAGAAATACCTCGCATGGTTCTTGCTCACCGCCAAAGATAGATCCGTTCGCGACCCACAGCGCGCCCTTATCCTCATGGAAGACATTCAAAAGGCGCTGAGAAACATGGCTGAGCCTGCTGACTGCTATGCACTGGCACTACTGCGGACTGGGCGGAATGACGAAGCAGCCAAGGTAATCGAGGAAGGGATCGCCGAACACGGCGATGACGTTCACAGGCTGCTGTGGGCCGCGATCGCCCACGCTCGTCTGAACGACATGAACCGCGCAAGGATGCAGTACTACACAGCTCTCGCCCGGCTGGAAGAAGAACCAACGGAAGACAGCGACGTGCTCGAATTCCTCGTGGACGCAAAGGCACTCATCGAAGCGCCTGGCGAAGGATCAACACTGCCATCGGATGGGCCGGAGTGACGCGTCCTGTTTGATCCGTACTGCTCGTCAACAAAGGGCTTTCCGACTGACGAGTATCCGCCGGGACACAATCTTGGCCGGTGCTAACAAGATCGGTGAGAATTCGAGAACGCGGCGGCCGAGACTTGTCGTCTCGCTTGCCGCGTGTTTGACTCACTCGTAAGACCTTGTCCGTCTTACGGACTCTACGGATTAGGCGCAACGCCCACTCAAGCTTCCAGTGGCTTGTACGTCTCGACCAGACTCTCCACCACACCCGGGTCCGCGAGGGTCGACGTATCACCAACCTTGTCCGGCTCACCCTCGGCGATCTTGCGGAGAATGCGGCGCATGATCTTTCCGGAGCGCGTCTTCGGCAGGCCGGGTGCCCAGTGGATGACGTCCGGCGCCGCGAACGGACCGATCTCCGTGCGCACCTGTTTGATGAGTTCCTTTTTCAGCTCGTCCGTGTATTCGATGCCGGTGTTGAGCGTGACATAGGCGTAGATCCCCTGCCCCTTGATCTCGTGCGGGAATCCCACGACCGCGGCTTCGGCCACATCCTTGTGCGCCACCAGAGCGCTCTCGACCTCGGCCGTACCCATGCGATGCCCCGATACGTTGATCACGTCGTCCACCCGGCCGGTGATCCAGTAGTATCCGTCTTCATCGCGGCGGCAGCCGTCACCTGTAAAGTAGAGCCCCGGATAGGTCGAAAAGTAGGTCTCTTTGAATCGCAGGTGCTGGCCGTAAACGGTACGCATGATGCCGGGCCACGGCTCTTCGATACACAGCACGCCCGCACCCGCGCCGGTTATCTCCTTGCCCCCCGGCTCGAGCAGCTTCGGTTTCACGCCGAAAAACGGAAGCGTCGCCGACCCCGGCTTCTGTGGAATCGCTCCGGGCAGCGGGGTGATGAGAATGCCGCCGGTTTCCGTTTGCCACCACGTGTCGACGATGGGGCATCGACCGTCGCCCACCACATTGTAGTACCACTTCCATGCCTCTGGATTGATCGGCTCGCCGACCGTACCCAGAATACGAAGGCTTTTGCGCGAGCGTTTCTTCACCGGCTCATCGCCTTCGCGCATAATCGCGCGGATGGCCGTCGGCGCCGTGTAGAACTGGTTGACCTTGTACTTGTCTACGACATCCCAGAAGCGACCGGCATCCGGATACGTGGGCACGCCTTCGAACATGAGCGTCGTCGCGCCCGCAGACAGCGGACCGTAGACGATGTAGGAGTGACCGGTGACCCAGCCGATGTCGGCCGTACACCAAAAGATGTCGCCGTCGTGATAGTCAAAGATGTATTTAAAAGTCGTGGCCGTGTAGACCATGTAGCCTCCGGTGGTGTGCAGCACGCCCTTGGGCTTTCCCGTCGAGCCTGACGTGTAAAGAATGAACAGCGGATCCTCGGCGTCCACCCACTCCGGCTCGCATTGGGGCGATGCGTCTTTCATGACGTCGTGCCACCAATGATCGCGACCGGGCTGCATGTGGATCTTCATTTTCTCGGTGCCGACTCGCTCGTAGACGATGCAGGTGCGGACCTTGACGCCCTGATTCGCGCTGATTTCCATGGCCTTGTCCGCGTTGGCCTTGAGGGGCACCGCCTTGGCACCGCGCATGACACCGTCGGTGGTGACGAGGCACTCGCACGTCGAGTCGACGATTCGGTCGGCCAGCGAGTCCGGGCTGAAGCCGCCGAAGACGATTGAGTGAACGGCTCCGATCCGGGCACAGCCGAGCATGGCGATCGCCAGTTCCTTGACCATCGGCATGTAGATCGAGACCCGATCGCCCTTCTTGACACCGTTCGCCTTGAGCACGTTGGCAAACTTGCAGACCTCCGCGTGCAACTGGCGGTAGGTCAGCTTGGCGTCCTCGCCGATGTCGTTGCCCTCCCAGAGGATGGCGACCTGATCGCCGCGTTTGTCCAGATGGCGATCGAGCGCGTTGTAGGTGATGTTCGTCTGACCGCCCTCGAAGAACTTGATATCGATGTTCTTGTCGAAATCGTACGAACGAACCTTGGTCCACTTCTTCTTCCAGTAGAACTGCTCGGCGATCTCGCTCCAGAACCCGTCCGGGTCCTCGATCGATCGCAAATACATCTCACGATACCGGTCAAAAGAGTTGATGTGCGCTCGTGCCACCACGTCGTCAGGTGCCGTGTACACGTCGGGCCCGGTTGGCGGGGATACAACGCTCAGGGGGTCAGCCATGGTCTGTCACTCCTGCGAAAGCCGTTTCGTATCGGCGCGAGGCTCTCGCACCGGACTCATCCAAGTAGAATTCAAATCGAGAAACCAATCAGCCCCTACCGGGATCAATTCGCGGGTTTCGCGGCGGGCCTGGGTTTTTGATCCGTACTGCACTCCGGCGCCGGCGAGGCATCGCCAAGCACCCGCATAATACCATCTGCCGTCCGGTTTGTCGCGCCCTGGTGCTGCGTCACCACCGCACGGGCGCGGCTCCCGAGTTCCTCACGTAGCTCGGGCATCCGCAGGAGCGACGTGACGGTTTCGCCAAGTTCTCTGCCATCGGATACGACGCGTACGGCATCGCTCGTCGCCAGCGCCTCGATCGGAAGCCGAAAATTGCCGGTGTGTGGTCCAACGACAACCGGCTTTCCCAGTGCCGCGACCTCCATCGGATCCGACCCCCCCATCGGCACCAAGGATCTTCCCACGAAGGTCACATCGGCGAGCGAATAAAACTTCCGAAGCTCGCCCATGGTGTCGCCGAGCATCACGGCCGGTTCTTGTGGTGCCTCACCGACTGTTCCGTCCGAACGCTCACTACGACGAATGCACGCGTAGCCCGCGCGCCCGATCAGTCGGGCCACCTCTTCGAACCGCTCCGGCTTGCGCGGAACGATCGCCAACTGCGGTGCGGACACAGAATCCGTCTTTCCTGAATCCCCCTGCGTGCTTTGTGCGAGCGCCTCCGAACCGCGCAGCACGCGCCGATAGGCTTCGAGCACAATCTCTTCTTCGCCCGGCCCGGTACTGCCGCATACCCACAGTGGGCGTTGACGGTCAATTCCCATGGCGTCAGCTAGTGCATCCTCTCCTTCGATATGATCGGACACCACGGCCGTGTCCCACTTCAGAGAGGAGGTCACATCGACACGATCGCAGGGCACACCAAGCTCGACGAATCGTGCCGCGATGGCCTCGTCCTGCGCGCCGACCCACTTCAGGTCGGCAAACATGGAGCGCCCGGCAGGTCCAAGGATCCGAAATCGGCGAGCGCTTCTTTCCGTGAGTCGTCCGTTAATCACCATCACCGGCACGCCGCGACGTGTGGCCATTCGCACCATGTTGTACCACAGTTCGAGTTCAACAAGCACGATCGCCATAGGTCGCAAACGGCGCAGCACCCGACCCATGACGAGGCTGAAATCCAGAGGGCAGCGAAAGACTTGGTCGCGACCGTACAGCTTTACGGCTCGAGCAAACCCCGTATCGGTTGTCGTGGAAACCACAAAGTCGTAATCGGGAAGCCGCGCGCGCAGCTCGGCCAGAAGCTGGGGCGTGCAATTGACCTCCCCCAACGACACCGCGTGCAGCCAGATGCGCGGCTTGGATTTGTCGAACGTGCGCAAGAAACCGAACCGCTCGCCCCATCCTGACCGGTTTTTGCCTACGACCAAGGCGTTGTAGAGCGCTACCGGTAGATAGAGCAGTCCGGCAATCAGATAAAGAAGATCAGCGACCCACCGCATGAGGATTATGGTACCCGCCCGTAGGAGTGGCGGCAACGAACCTGGCCAGACCACGCCCTGTCAAGGAACGCCCTTAGGGTGAGAACTCGTATGCCCCCAGATCAACGAAAGGCGGCAACTCGAAGCCGCTGTCGGGCGTGGCGGGGTCGTCGATGCGCCGTGGAAGCCCCGCATAATCCAACGGCACCGGTTCCCACCGATCACCATCGTTGTCCAGGTCCAAGATGTCGGGGGGAAGCGCGGTGTTGTCACCGGCATCGATGGCCGGCGACCCGAGAAGAATGCGGAGGTCGTCATCCAGCGTGCCGACAATACCGTCCGCGCCTGCCGGATCGACGAAGAGCGGATCACGATCGAGAATACCCACGCTCGCCGCGTCGCCCCAACCGCCCTGAATGATGGAGTAGTTGACGGTACCGACCGGCCATTCGTACGGGTTCGGTGACAACTGTGCCTCCGGCGTCACGCCGGTCATGTCGCTGTTACTCCAAAGGATCCCGTTCGTGAAGTAAACTTCCTCTATCCAATCCGAGTAGATGCCGCCCCCCTCGACACCGGCAACGTTGGCACTAAGCGTACAGTTCACGGCCCCCAACCAATTCTCACCAAGAGCGTTTATCGCACCGCCGAACTCACCTGCCGTGTTGTCGTGGAAAATCGAATTGACCACGGTTAGCCCGTAGCGGAATCCCACGTGGATCGCACCGCCGTCTTGCTGCGCGGAGTTGCCGATGAATCGACAACTCGCCACGTAGCTCGGCCACGCCATCGCACCACCCTTGCCCTGACTCTCGTTGTCGACAAAGGTGCAGTTCACGGCCCTCATGATGGCCTTCGTGGCGCCGCCCATAACGGACGCCGTGTTCGCATAAAAGACGGTGTCGCTGACAACCAACTCCCGCCGAGAAAGAATGTTGGCTATGGCTCCCCCATATTCGGCAATATTTTCCCGAAACTGACAATGCGCAAGGACGCTTGTACCTACTTCGTTACTGAGCCCGCCGCCCCACGGACTTGAATTCCCCGCGAACTGGCAACCGTTTACCGAGACGTCGGAGTCAATATTGACCATGCCGCCGCCGCGCTCGACGGATTGGTTATTCTCGAAGCTGCAGTCGATCACAGCCGCCGTGCTACCGTAGTTGCTGTACATGCCGGCGCCGCCTTCTCCGGCGAAGTTATCGCGAAACGTACAATCGCGTACGATGTTGGCCCCGCCACTGTTAAACATGCCACCGCCGTTGCGAGATACGAGGTTGCGTGTGAATAGACAGCTCTCGTAAACAGGCGCTCCGCCGTAGAAGTTGTATACCCCGCCGCCTGCCACGGCCACATTGTCTGCGAAGGTGCAACCACGAACCGTCATCCGCGCGCGGGCCCAGGTGTACAGACCACCCCCAACCCACGCCGCGTAATTGCCCGCAAGGCGGCAGTCAATGACCTCGAGCGAATCACCGGTGCCGGCATACAAACCGGCGCCGATAAACTCCGTACCGTCCAGGTTGGCGTTGCCGCCGGTAATCGTGACACCGTCAAGGCGCGACGCGCGATTGCCCGTCGCGGTCACCACGTGATAGCTGTTTTCACCGCGCGAAGGGTCAGTCAGCGACCCCGTGTCGTTACCCGCCAGATCACCTGACAGCACCGTTTCATAGAGGGTAAGGTCCCGATCATGAGGATCGGCCTCCCCACAGCCGGCGTAGCCACCGAGGATGGCCACGTGGTCGGGTAGCTGGAAGGTGGCTTGCCGCGGATCACCCAGCCCGGCCGAGTCGGGCATATAGATGCCCTTTGCCATGCGTATCGTCGCCGTACCGCACGTGAGCGAAGCCAACGCCTCGTCAAGCGATTGGAACGCCGTGCACCAACTCAATCCGTCGTGGACCGGTCCGGTCGCAAGTTGGTCGACATAGACCACTTCGGGCGCGCCTGAGAATCCAGGCATGAGTTCCGCGTAGTCATGCAGGTCGACCGTGCCGCTTCCGTTTCCGTCAAAGACGTGCAAACACATTGTGGATTCATCGCCGGGCGGCGCCTCAGTGGGCCCGTTCAAACATGCCACGAACTGCACGTGGTCACGTGACTCAACGCATCCGTTGCCGTTGAAGTCGGCAAGTCGGCGGCAGCCGTTCGCGTCGACCAGTACGTCAACCAGCGTGTCAGGACAGAGATCGATACAGTCCGGAACGTCATCACGATCGGTATCATCCTCGACCACGCCACAGCCGCACAAGCCAGGCTCGGTCTTGTCGGGATCGAACGGGCAGCCATCCTCTGACTCGCACGTGCCATCACCGTCACTGTCGTCCGGGTCGTCGAGTGGGCAGGGATCATTGCAATCAGCCACACCGTCTCCATCCGTGTCGATGTCGGGCTCGCCACAACCGCATTGTCCAGGCCCTGCCTTGTTCGGGTCGGACGGGCATCCGTCATCGCTTTCGCAAACACCATCGCCGTCAGTGTCGTTCGGGTCATCTGCGGGACAGGGATCATGGCAATCGGCCACGCCGTCGCCGTCGGTATCGGTGTCAGCCGTCCCGCAGCCGCACTCGCCCGGCTCAGTCTTGTATGGATCGTCCGGACACTCCTCGTCTGAACTGCAGACGCCGTCGCCATCTGCGTCGTCCGGATTATCGCTTGGACAAGGGTCGTGGCAGTCGGGGACGCCGTCGCCATCGGAATCTGTATCGCTTGCACCGCAACCACAGGCACCAGGTGCCGCCTTCAGCGGATCATCGGGACAACCGTCGTCGGAATCGCACACACCATCCTGATCGGTATCGTCTGGGCTATCGAAGGGACAAGGATCGAAACAGTCAAGGATGCCGTCGCCATCGCTATCGACATCGGCGACGCCACAGCCACAAACCCCAGGCTGTGTCTTGCCCGGATCGGTGGGACAGCCATCACGACAGTTCGGCTCACCATCGCCGTCTGAGTCGGTATCCGGCGTGCCGCAGCCACATTCGCCCGGCTCGGTCTTTGCAGGATCATGCGGACATCCATCGTCGGACTGACACGTGCCGTCGCCGTCTGTGTCATCCGGATTGTCCTCTGGGCAGGGATCGACGCAGTCGGCCACACCGTCGCCGTCGCCATCCGTGTCAGCACTTCCGCACCCACATTGCCCCGGCATCGTCTTGCCAGGATCATGAGGGCATCCATCGTCAGTGTCGCACACCCCGTCATCATCAGTGTCGTCCGGATTGTCCAGAGGACAGGGGTCGACACAATCGGCCACGAGGTCGCCGTCGGTGTCGGTGTCCTCCACGCCGCAGCCGCATTGGCCGGGTTCTATCTTGCCCGGGTCGTCCGGGCAGGCATCGTCGCAGTGATTGACACCATCCCCGTCATCGTCAAGCTGACTGCAAGAGCAACCGGCGCTATCGATCACCTCGCCCGCCGGCGTGTCCGGACAACGATCAGCCTGGTCGCACAGCCCATCGCCATCCGCATCGGGGTCCCCGCATGGCGGCAGCTCATACGCGCCGATGTCGACCACCGGCGAAGTGCCCGCTCCAGTGTCGGGCGTTGTGGGCACGTCCATAAAGCGCGGATTATTGGCCGAATCCAACGGCAGCGCCTCGAGCGTGTCGCCGTCGCCGTCCAGATCGGCAAAATCCTGCGGCACGAAGTCGTTGGCGCCGGCGTCGACTGCGGGAGAGCCGTGCTGAAGCCTCAAGTCCTCGTCGCCTGTCCCGGTAGTTCCATCGAGCCCGATCGGATCCACGAAGCGGGGGTCGGCGTCAAGGGTACCGAACTCGACACCGCCACCTTGAACCAGGGAGTGAACGAACTCCACGGCATCCGGTGACGGAACTTCGATCTGAGCTTCAAGCCCTGTTCCGTTGCGGTCGGCGTTCGCCCAGAGAATGGAGTTATGGATGCGGAGTGTACCCGTGCCCCAGGCACTCAAGCCGGCACCACCGTCGTAGCCGGCTGTGTTGGCGTAGAATGTGGAACAGCTGATTGCCGGTGAAGAATCGAAGTTGATGATCGCACCGCCAACCAGCGCGGTGTTGCCGATGAAAACACAGTTGACAATGTCCGTCTGAAGGCCGGCGTTGTAGATCGCCCCTCCACCGGTCGTGGCGTCATACTTGGCAATGTTGCGCACAAATGTGCATCGGGTCACGGCGGCACTATCACCCAACACCGAGAGGCCGCCGCCTTCGTTTGCCACGTTGCCCCGAAAGAGGCAATCCGTCGCAGTAAGATGCGCGCCAACATGCAGGTGTATCGCTCCACCCGATGAAGCCGTGTTGTTCGTAAACGTGCTATCGACCGCACCCGTAGTAGACTGGCCGTCGGTGATAATCGCCCCACCATAGGCCAACGCGCTATTGTCATCGAATGCACAGCGCTCGAAGCTCGCCGTCGCGCCGAAGATGTTGGCTACAGCCCCACCAGAGTTGGACTCGTTGCGATCGAAGCGGGAGTCGCGAAGCAATGAGGTCCCGCCCGACAGGAATATCACGGCGCCGCCCGCCACGACCGCCGTGTTATCTTGAAAGGTGCAATCGTCCCACGCCGCGGCGTCGGCCGAGGCATAGACAGCCCCGCCTGCGTTACCCGCGCTATTGTCAGAAAAAAGGCACCCGGTGAAGTTGGCTTGGCTCTCTCCCACGAATACGCCGGCGCCGTGTCGACCCTGATTGGCAACAAAGCGGCAGTTCGTCACCCTCGGGCTACCTTGCCAGATGTGGAGGGCGCCGCCATCGGTGGCCGTATAACCATGCGTGAGGGTCATCCCCTCCAACAGCGTGTCGGGGCCGTTTCGCCAATCGAGCGACACGAGTGGGCCGAGCATGTTTCCGCCGTCGACAACCGTCGCCTCCGGACCGTCGTTGGATCGAACCGTGATGTTTCGGCCGAAAAAGTCGATGGCCTCGTGGTAAACTCCGGGTAGTACGATGACAGTGTCGCCGTCCCGTGCAGTGATGATGGCAGCCTGAATCGTCGCCATCGGCCCGTGCCGCGAGCCGCACTCGATCTGTCGGCCGGAATTGCCGTTGTCGCCGCACGTCGCCACGTAAAAGTCGCGTGCCGACACCGGCGACGCCACGCAAAGCGCTGCGCCGATCAGCAAGTACAACCGAGCGCCGGAATACACGCGACGCATCATGGCACTCCTTTTGGACGATACCACACGGGAAGTAACAGGCTCCGCCTGGCAGACAACTTGAGGAAACAATTGTACCGCGACGAACCGTTCGAATCAACCCAAAACTACACTCCAGTGAGAGGTGACACTGCTTGCCGCAGCCCGAATGATCCACAAACGCATCAATGACTGTTTCCCTAACTGGAGTCTCGTTCTACACTCAACGTATGACCGGGCCTCACGATCCGACCACGAGTCTTCCTTACCTGACGCAAGACGCGCCCGGAATCGGGGGCGTTATCAAACAACTCGACGCGGACTTCATGGTCGAGGAAATCCCGGCATACCCCGCATCCGGAGTAGGCTCGCACCTTTACTTGATGATTGAGAAACGCGGCCTGACCACATCGGCTGCCATTCGCCTGATCGCCAGAGCATTACGAAAAAAGCCACAGGACTTTGGCTACGCCGGGCTAAAAGACGCCCACGGAGTCACGCGACAGATGATCAGCATCGAACATGTGGATTCGGGCGAAATCGAGGCCGTCGATATTCCGCGTGTCAAGATCCTCTCCACCACACGTCATACCAATAAGATCAAGCTCGGACATTTGGCCGGGAACCGCTTTGAGATCCGCATTCGCGACACCGTCGATCACCCGCTCGAGCTGGCGCGGCCGATTCTAGATTGCCTGCACAATCGCGGCGTGCCGAACTACTTCGGACCCCAACGGTTTGGAGCTCGTGGGGACAACGCCGACGTAGGCCGCGCCGTGCTATCCAACAACTACGACGAGGCCATAGCCATCATGCTGGGCCGACCCACGTGCGTGGATCATGGTCCACCCGAACAAGCGCGACGTCTTTTTGACGAAGGCAAATACGACGAAGCCGCAGCGGCCTGGTCGCACAGGTTCCCCCAGCAAGCACGGCTGTGCCGGGTTCACCGATCTTCCGGCGGCAAATCCGAGAAGACGTGGCGCGCGGTCGACCGTTCACTGCAACTCCTGTTTCTCTCGGCTGTCCAGAGTGAACTCTTCAACCGCGTGCTTGCCGAGCGTATCGAGTGTCCGGACCGACTTGTCACCGGTGACGTGGCCTGGAAACACGCCAACGGCGCTTGCTTCTCGGTGGATGATGCCGCGGCGGAGCAGCCGCGATGCGATCGATTCGAAATCTCGCCCAGCGGCCCTCTGTTTGGTCGCAAGATGAAAGAGGCGCGTCATGAGGCCGGCGCCGTCGAACTACGCATCGTCCAGGAATCGGGACTAACCCTCGAGCAATTCACGTCGTGGTCCGGTCGGGGCGTCCGCGGCGCGCGGCGACCGCTCCGCGTTCCACTTGGGCACCTCGAGTATGGTGCCGATGGGGACGATCGTGGGCCGTATTTCCGGCTACAGTTCGAACTTCCGCCCGGCGCCTACGCCACGGCGGTGACGCGAGAGCTGTGCAAAGCCTGAATCACTGTGTGCATAAAGGCGCCACATGGCGTGGCATGGGCACTCGATAGCTTGCCCGTGGGGCGCGATTCATAGCACGGGCAAACAAGTTTGCCGATGCCACCCGAGATTCGTAGCCGTACTCACGCACGCCTCCTTAGAATCTCCGTAGGGCCGAGAATAAGACAACGGGATTCGCGTCCACGGCCACCGTTGCTTCGCAAACATTCGGGCAAGCCGCGTTCCTTCCCGGAAACGAATTGTCTCGCCGACCCAATAGCGGGACGACCTTGATGCCCAACACTCCACCTGTGTGGCCAGGTCCGGAAATGACGCGAAACCTAGAGGCCACCCGGTCAGGTCTGCCATTCCAGCTCTCGATGGGGAAGACGGGCGTGCCTTATTGGCACCGGCCTGCCGTCGGTCTCGCTCGAACCAGACCACTTTTGGCCGCGCCGCCGGTCGAACCGCCAACGACCCCAAGGCACGTCAATGCCCTCCCCTTCCACCGTGACCACATCTGTCCAACTGAGGGTTTACACGTCAGTCGCCTAACCGGTTACCATAGAGACAATATGCATCAACCCCCAAGATCTGGCATGCCGCTTGCAATCATGTCTGATGAGCCAACGTCGCGCATGGCAAAACGACGTTCGCGAGGATGACACGCCCTCATGGGCGTAGACATTATGGCATGTTCACGAAGGCAGTTTATGACAAGCGTGGCCGGGGTCGCCACGACGTGCTTGGTGGGAAACGACAACGCACACGGCAAGTCCAGCCTGAACGCCTCTGACCACAGCATGGGCGTCCTTGTCGACATGCCGCAGTGCATCGGCTGTCGAAAGTGCGAGTTCGCCTGTCAGCAGGCGGAAGGCGCAGACGTTCCTCCTATCAATACGTTCGAGGACAAGACTGTGTTCGACTCGTATCGGCGCCCCTCGCCGGAGTGTCAAACCGTGGTCAACCGTTTCCCGAATCCGGACGACGCCGATCGTCCGGTGTACAGCAAGATCAACTGCCTGCACTGCCTCGACCCGGCCTGTGTCTCCGCCTGCCTGGTCGGCGCGCTCCAGCGACAGGACGACGGCTCCGTGACTTACGACGCCAGCAAGTGTATGGGTTGTCGCTACTGCATGGTCGCCTGCCCGTTTCAGATCCCGTCTTACGAATACGACGACGCCTGGGCACCGCGCGTGCGGAAGTGCACCTTGTGCTTTGGCCGATTCGATACCGCAACGGACGCGCCCGCCTGTGTCAAAATCTGTCCCAACGACGCCCTTGTCTACGGGAAGCGGTCCGAGTTGCTCCAACTCGCTCATGACAAGATCGACGCCGATCCTGACCGGTACGTCAATCATGTCTATGGCGAGCACGAGGCCGGCGGTACGTCATGGTTGTATCTGTCCAGTGTGCCGTTCGAAGACTTGAAGTTCGTACAGCTTGGATCCACGGCACCGCCACGACTCACCGAAACCATTCAGCACGGCGTCTTCAAGTACTTCATCCCGCCACTCGCGCTCTACGGAGTCCTGGCGATGATCATGCGGATGGGGCGCGAGCCGGATGGGGACGGACAACGAGTCGACATAGACGCCGAGAGCCGCGCCGGCCACCTTATTCTCAACGCCGGCGAGCGGAACGGCAAACAGGTCCGCCATTTGCGCCGAAGCCGAATG
>Ga0055452_10000090_pt1 | contig 19940 bp, 17 predicted proteins | sample China_Galinas_PW_6_FD_57735 | JGI IMG/M metagenome (GOLD analysis project Ga0055452, IMG submission 57735) | Wetland microbial communities from San Francisco Bay, California, USA, that impact long-term carbon sequestration - China_Galinas_PWC_D2 | ecosystem: Environmental > Aquatic > Marine >... | reverse complement strand
CACAGGCACTCCCCTCGCAGCATCCGAGACGGCATTGCCACAAGCTACGCGGATCCCGCCCGCTCGAATACTCGGCTTCAAGCGCCGTGCCGCGGAGTGCGAAAGGACCGCCAAGTCTCCGGAAAAACCCGCGCCAGGAGAGCCCCGGCCAGTCGACGTCGGGGATCCGCGGGGGTGTGGCTCGGGTTCTGGGCGGGCGCGGCGGCTGCGACGCAACGGTGAACGACCTCTCCCGCGCGACTTCGAGAGCGCCTCATGCAGGGGCGCTTCGAGTCGCTTCGATACGCCCAACGCGAGGATGTTTCACGAGTTCTCGATCTGATGACTCGCGCGGCGTGGTCACGATCGGGTCACATCCAGACGGTCGCCGGCGATCTCAGTGGCAGCAACGTGCGTGTTGGGGCCGCCGGGACGCGGCGCGACAGGCTGTGTCTGCGTCCGCCGAAGGTCCCACCCTTGCATTCGAAGAACCCGAGTGGTGCCATGCGGACCGAGTCTGGCTGAAGCGAGCACGGTACTCCGACGGAGAGACGCCGACCGACTCGTGAAAGCGCCGTCGCATCGTCTCCGCGGAGCCGAAGCCGCAGACCGCCGCGACTTCCTCCAAGCCGAGCCCTTCGCGCTCTAGAAGCTGTCGCGCTCGCTCGACGCGCACGCGCTGGACATGACGCGCAGGCGGCTCTCCCGTCTGCTGCGTGAAGACCCGCACGAAGTGGCGCGTGCTCATCCCGGCGCGCCGCGCGAGTTCGGGGACGCGGTGGTCGTGCCCGGGGTTCTCCATCACCTCGGCCTGTACGGCCCGGATGCCGGGATGCTCCGCCGTGGGCCTCCGGAGCGCGGCGCTGAACTGGGATTGCCCGCCAGGACGGTGCAGGAACATGACGAGGACGCGCGCGACTTCGATGGCGACATCGGGGCCGAGGTCCTCCTCGACGAGCGCCAGCGCGAGGTCGATTCCCGCCGTGATCCCGGCCGAGGTATACACGGACCCATCCTTGACGTAGAGCGCATCCGTTTCGATGGTGGCGTCCGGAACGACCTCGCCCAGTCGATCGAGCTCGCGCCAATGCGTCGTGATACGCCGTCCGTCGAGCACGCCCGCATCGGCCAGGACGAACGCGCCGCTGCAGATCGACACCACTCGGCGGGTTCGGCGCCACCGCCGCCGGATCCATGCGCTGGCCCGCGGGTCGGCCTCGGTTTCGCCGAAGCTCATTCCACCTGGAACCACCAGCGTATCGATCGGCCCGCGAATCGCGCTCAGGGGGTCGACCCGCAGGCCCACTCCGGTTGCGGTGTCCGGCTCCTCGACTGGGCCCGCGAAGCGCGTGCGATAGGCCGGCTCCTGGCCGCGACCTCGGAGGCATTCGTTCGAGGCGGCGAAGACGTCCGCCGGGCCGGCGAGATCCAGGAGCTGCATCCCGGGGAGGGCGAGAAAGACGATCTGACGGGTCATGAGGCGAGAGTATGGCGTAAAATACGGGATATTTGTCATTTACGCCAACGCGTTCCCGGCCGATCCTCTCATCGGCAGGAGGAACCCATGGCCATCGTCGAGCGACCCGGGAGCGCGCTCCCGACCAAGCTGAAGGGGCTTCACGTCTTTCACTACGGGGGCGCACCCTGTGCCCAGAGAGTGCGATTCGTGCTCGCAGAGAAGGGAATCCGACGCGGGCCCGACGTGCCCTGGCACTCGGAGGCAGAGGCACATCTCACCGCGCCGGCCGGCACCTATATCGGTCGCACAGTCTCGCTGGCGCGGCAGGAGAATCTGAGCGAAGCCTACGCCGCGATCCATCCCCACCTCGTCGTGCCCGCGCTCGTACACGACGGCGTGCTCCACATCGAGTCGGTCGACATCATGAGCTACGTCGACCAGCAGCTCCCCGGCCCGGCGCTCGTACCCGATGGCGCGCAAGGCGACATGTGCCGAAAGCTCGTCGCTCAGGCGTCGAGACTCCAGACCGCCGTCCGTCACGTGACGTACCGCTGGAGCCTTGGCGGGCTCGCGAAGCTGAGCCCGCGCAAGCAAGCGGAGCTTCAGCGAATCGACTCACCGGACTCCCCGGAACGGCTCGCCGACTTCTATCGTCGTTTCAGCAATGGCGAGATCCCCGAGGAGGCCTACGCGGGGCAGGTTGCAAGCCTGACGGAGGGCTTTCGCGAGGTCGAGACCCTGCTCGCCGACGACCGCACGTGGCTGTGCGGTGAGACGTTCTCGATGGCAGATGTCATCTGGGCCGTGAAGGTCCTGCGCATCGACGAGGCCGGGTACCCGTTCGAGGACGTCTTCCCAAGACTCGAGGCGTGGTTCACGCGAGTGCGCGCTCGGCAGGGCTTTCGGGAAGCGATCGGCCGCGACCTGGGCGTGGCCGCCCGCTTCATGCGTATGCGCGGCGCGGCCCAGAACCTCCTCGGCCGGGGATTGCGAAGCGCCGCGGCCCGGGCATCGCGAGGGTGAGCATGGCGAGCGGCGTCGTGTGCGACCCGAAGAACCGCGCCTCGCGCCGATGACGAAGCGGTTCAGTTCGCGCAGGGAGATGAACATGCTGGCGACTGATCGAGGAAGGGACGCCACTGCGAGCCTGGTCTGGCGATTCACACGTTTCGGTGTGAGTGAGAAGCTGCGCGCCATCCGCGGCCGAGTGGGGCTCCTGCGGCTCCGGGATGCGACCGAACCGGTGTGCCGCGCTCCGGACTCGAAGCTCGCAAAGGCGGCCTTCGCGCTGGCCGCCGGCCTGTCCTCGCCCTTGCTCCTCAACCACGCGGTCCGCACCTTCCACTTCGGGTCCATTCTGGCGGCGCGCGACGGGCTGCGACTCGACCGTGAGCTGCTCTACGTTGCATCGGTCCTGCACGACCTCGGCCTGACCCCGAGCTACGAGGCGGAGCCCGGCTCCTTCGAATGGGTCGGCGCGAAGCACGCGCGTGCCTTCGGGATCGAGCAGGGAATGGATCCGCGACGCGCCGACCTCCTCCACGACGCCATCGCGCTCCACAGCTCGGTGGGAATCGCGAGCGCGCGCGAGCCCGAGATCGCCATGGTGCACTATGGCGCGGGCGTCGATCTCTTCGGGGTGCGCCTGGGCGAGATCCCGCACCTCGACCTGCAGCAACTGCTCGATGAATGGCCGCGCTGTGGCTTCAAGGCGGCATTTCCACCCCTCCTCGAGCGCCAGGCGGAGCTGAAGCCCGATAGCCACATCGCGGGTGCGATGGGACTCGGCCTCGCCGGGCGCGTTCACGCGGCGGCCTTCGCTGAATGAGCGAGCGTGAAGCCTGCGCTCGAGTGGGTCGCCTCATCCGCGGCGCGAGACCACCGAGCGCGACCTCGCGCCCGGCCGTGCTCCGTGAAGGGACCCGTCGCGTGCAATCGGCGCGAGCGTTCCGCGTTCCGGGCGCGCTCGGGTCGACCGCCGCAATGCGTTGACCCCCGCACCCCTTCACGGGGTCGCCGGGGGTCATCTGCGAGCTGGGGACCGTGCACACACCCGCATCCGGATCTTCCGCGACGGGGAGCCGGAACGCCGACCCATCGACCACGCCAATGCGGATCGCCGCGCACCGGTGAGCGCCTCCACGCTGGAGCTGCCCACATCGGTCCCGAGATCCGCGCTGCCCCTCGGCCGCCGTGGCAGCCGCTCAGGTCCGAACGTCGATGGAGGGCGCGCCCCCACCCACGACTTCGACCCGGACCCGAACGTCGGGAGGGACGCGGATCTCGTGCCGACCCTCGATCGCTCGGTAGGTCACGTCGATGTCTCCGGACGGCGTGGGAATCGACAGCGTCCGCGTGCCGTCGCCCTGGTGTGGCACGACGCGCAACGTCAGCTCGTCGATCGGACGTTGCCCCACGAAGTCCATGACCGGTGCCATCGGCACGAGCGCACCTTCCCGAAGCCAGAGCGGCAAGGTCTCGAGCCCCGCCTCGACCTCGATCCAGCAGGGGCCCCGGGTGCGCTGGCCCGTCCACCAATCGGTCCATGGGCCATCGGGCAGGTACACGCGTCGCCACCCGCCCTCGCCCAGGATGGGCGCCACGAGGATCGCATCGCCGAGCATCCACTGGTCTCCGATCCCCCAGGTCGACGGGTCGTCGGGCCACTCCAAGACCATGGCGCGCGACATCGGCAGCCCCGTCTCGATGCACTCGCGCGCCGTCGCCCAGAGATAGGGAAGCAGCCGGTAGTGGAGTCGGATGTAGTCGCGGCAGATGCGCAGCGTCTCGGCGTCGCGCTTCCAGAGCTCGCGGTCTCCGGTGCCGTGGATGCGGGGATGCGAGAAGAAGACGCCCGCCTGCATCCAGCGCACCATGAGCGGACCCGACGCCTCTCCGAAGAAGCCGCCGATGTCCATGCTCCAGAACGGGAATGCCGAGAGACCGAGCGAGAGCCCCCCGGCCACCTGCGGCGCGAGGTTGTGCCAGTTGGCGCTCGAGTCGCCCCCCCAGTGCAGCGGATAGCGCTGGCTGCCCGCCCAGGCCGAGCGCGCCCAGATGATCCACTCGCCGTTGGCCTCGTGTGTCGCCTCGGCAACTGCCTCGTTGTAGAGCAGTGGGTAGAGATTGTGCCCGCGGTGGCCCGGCGTGCCGTCGTGGTACACGCCGTCGAGGGGCGCCTGCTCGCCGAAGTCGGCCTTGATGACGCGCGCGCCGAGCGAGAAGAGTCGCTTCAGGTGCGACTGGTAGACCCGCGTTGCCTCGGGGTTCGTGAAATCGATGCAGCCGACGGCTCCCTCGAAGCCGGGGGTGTAGCAGATGCCGACGTCGTAGAGGTCGCCGCTCCCGGTCTTCACGAACCCGTCGACGGCCGCCAGGTCCCGGAAGAGCTTCGAGCCCTCGGGAATGTAGGGAAGCTGCCAGAGGCTCAGCTTCGCGCCGAGCTCGCCGAGCTGCCGGGTGAAGCCCGCCGGATCGGGGAAGCGCTCGGGGTCGAACTCGAGGTCGCAGCGCCAGTTCTCGCGGAACCAGTGCGTGTCGAGGTGCAGCACGTCCGTCGGGATGCCCGCTTCGCGATTGCCGCGCACGACCTCGAGCGCCTCGTCGGCCGACTGGTACGAGATCTTGCTCTGCCAGAAGCCGAAGCTCCAGAGCGGCGGCATGTGGCTCTTGCCGGTGAGCTCGACGTAGCGGCGCAGGATCTGCTTCGGCCCACCGACGAAGAGGTAGTAGTCGAGGAACTCGTCCTCGAGCGCGATCTGCACGTCGGCGGCGGCGCGGCTCCCGACCCAGGCCGTCGCGCGGCACGAGTGGTTGAGGAAGACGCCCCAGCCGCCCGTCGACCAGAAGAAGGGGACGTTCTTGTAGCTGCGCGTCGACGTGGTCCCGAGGGCCTCCTCCATGTTCATGTCGACCGTCTGGCCGACCTTGTCGAGCGCGGTAAAGCGCTCGCCGAAGCCGTAGACGGCCTCCTGAGGGGAGAGCGCGAAGCACTCGACGGCCAGCGGCCAGCCCTCGCGCGTGCGGCAGACGCCGGTGTTGTACGCGTCCCAGGGATTCAGGTGGTTCTTCTGCGCCCCGCCGATCTCCGTGACGACCCGCCCGGGGATGGCGCGCACGCGCACTCGGAATGGCGCGAGTGCGATCTCGAATCGTGCGGATGGAGTCTCGAGCACGGCGCCCTCTCCGGTCACGTCCGCCTGGACGCTCGAGGGCGGAGGAAGTACACCGTCGATCATCGGCGTGTCACCGATAGGCACCTCGGGCGCCTCCGCATAGCGCACGCGCAGCACGTCGTCGGCCACGACGTCGATCCGAAGTGTCCCGGACGTGCCGGGGGCGGGGGCGAATGCAGCCATGTCGGTCTCGGGGTCCCAGATCGGGCTCCGCATGCGCTCGGCCACCGTGTCGAAGACGAGGCCGCCGTCGACCTCTCCGCGGAGGGCGCACGAGCGGACGTACGAGCGCTCGACGTCCCGGTGCTCGAGGCGACGGGTGTAGAGATCGTCGACGACGGGCTGACGGGCCATGGGGCGTGTGACTCCTCGCTGGGGCTGGACGGCACCCGACCACGCGGACCGACACGGCGCGACGAACGGTACCAGCGTAGAGGATGTCAGGCTTCGGCTTCGATTGCTCGCGGTCGCGCCAGGGTGCGCATGATCGCCGGCCACTTCGCGCTCTTTCCGGCCGCGAGTGCAAGAGAAGCCACCGTGTGTCTCGCATCGTAGAGGCGCAACGGTCGAGCTTCGCGTCGCCACGCCTCCGCGTCACCGCATCGAGGTTCGGGTCGATGCTCGCGATCGCGCAGGGTCAGCGACACTCGCGCTCGACATCCAGTCATCGGAATCCTGAGAGAAATCGGTGATGGACCGCCTTCCCGAGAAGATGCGATACTGGCATCTGCCTGGGACGAGCCATGGGGATTCGTCGTTCGTGTTCTCGCCTTGTCGATCCTGTGTTCAACGGTCCGCACACCGCGAGCGCTGCAGCCATGCTCGAGCCCCGAGTTCACCGGGCCCAGATCGCTCGGGCCTGGCGCGGCGCAGGTCGATGGCTCCTCCGCTTTCGACCTGGACGCGATCGGGATCGGTCATGACCCCCTGATCGGATCCTTCGCAAGCGTTCCCTACGGGTACGTATCCGAGAGCTCTGTCTCGGGGAACGCAGTCTTCCCCGTCACGCTCGGCAGCATTGGCCTCGTGCCGGGGCCCCATACCTGGTCCTGGCCGGGCGGCGGCATTCTTGATCCCTTCACGGAGACGCTCACGGTCCGCATCCGGATTGGCCCGACCGGCGCCGCGAAGATCAGCGATACGCAGGGGGCTTTAGGGGGACGCTTGCGAACTCAGCGCCGACCATCCCGGCTTTGAGTCGGCGCTCTCCTCCTCGCTCCGCTTGGTCGATCGCGCACTCGAGCAGAGTGCCGTAGGACATGGGGGGTTCGAGCGTATCTCCTCGGCCACGATCGCCTTTTCGCCCCGTCACGGCCCCCCGGCGGGGGCTTGACATCACGCCCATGCTCGGAGGTCGAGCGAAAACCCGGCTTGAATGCCCCATCCCCCAACCCCAGCGTCAGCGCTCCCAGGATCTCTCGCCCACCCCGGCCCACGAAACGAGGCTCACCTCGGACCGCCGCTGTCCACGATCTCCACCGTAGACGGCAACGACCTCGCAAGGCCTGGGCTCCGCCTCGAGATGCCCCTTCACGCGAGTTCCTGCCGCGAAGAGGCTGCTCGATGCTGTCTCGGCCGACTTCGCCTCGACCAGCTCCACACGATCCGAGTGTTCGATCACGACATCGACCTCGATCCCATCCCGATCTCGATAGAACGAAAGCCCGCGCGTCTCGCCCCGATTGGTCCTGCGCTTCAGGATCTCCGACACCACCCAGGACTCGAAGATCGCGCCACGAAGCGGGTGGGATCGGAGCTGGCTCGCCTCTCTGATTCCCAGCAGCCAACAGACGAGCCCCGAATCGTAGAAGTGGAGCTTCGGCATCTTCACGAGACGCTTGCGAAGGTTCGAGTGAAAGGGTTGGAGTCGGAATGCGATGAAGCTGGTTTCGAGGACGCTCAACCAGGCCTTCGCCGTCGGCTGAGTGATCCCGCAATCGCCCGCGAGCGCCGAGTAGTTGAGGAGCTGCCCGGTCCGACCGGCACACAGCTCGACGAAGCGCTGGAACGTGGAGAGATCCCCAACATTGGTGATCGTCCGAACGTCCCGCTCCAGGTACGTGGCCACGTACGAAGCGAGCCAGTCGCTCGGGTCGAGCTGCTGGTCGAAGATCCGCGGGTAGCCACCCGAGAGCAGCGATTCGTCGAGCGTCTTCGGATGACGCTTGAAGCGCGTGACCTCCGTTCTCGAGAGCGGGAGGAGATTCAGAACGGCCGTGCGGCCAGCGAGCGACTGGTTGACCGACTCGAGGAGCGAGAGGTTCTGGGAGCCCGTCAGGATCCAGCGGCCCGGCTTCGGATCGTCATCGATGATCCCCTGGAGATAGGAAGGAAGGTCGGGCGCGCGCTGTACTTCGTCGATCACCGCTCCCTTCGGGAACTGGGCGAGAAAGCCGCGCGGGTCGTCGATCGCAAAGTTGCGGACATCTGGAGCCTCGAGACTCACGTACTCGAGCTTCGGGAAGACCATGCGGCAGAGGGTCGATTTTCCACTCTGGCGCGGGCCGGTGAGCGTCGCGGCGGGGAACTCGCGAGCCACCTTCCGCAGGCGCGGGGTCAGATCACGCTCGATCACCATCGCACCAGGGTACCAGAAGTCCGGCTAATTCAAAATTCGATTTTGGAATTTAGGTCCAGCCACTGTGACCATTCTGTGCCCGTACTCCCGCTCATTCCCGCACATTCCCGCTGCGAATCGCGCAACTATCTGGATTTCCTACGAGTTCGTCCAGGCTTCTTCGAGCCCTTGCGTCGCCGTCGCGCGGCGCATCGGGTTTCCGGCCTGAGGGACTGCGGTCCAGTCGGCGCAAGTGTCCCGGGTTCCAGTCGAGATTCGATCGCGTGCGACGATGCGTTGGCGACCGCTTCCTCCTCATACGGCCACGGATGGTCACACGCGAGTCGGGTCGCAGGAGATCGCGGTCAGCGATGGCCATCGCCTTGCCGCCCGGAGCCGAGCGCGGGGTTCACTTCCGCCTGATGATCGCTTCGTGACGCGTCACCGACGACGAGCTCAATGCGCTGCGGCGGATGCGTCAGCTTCTCACGCCGCAGGGTCTCGGACCGCCACCCGATCGGGTGATCGCGAAGGAGAAGTCCTCGCAACGATGACGGCTCGTCGGCACGCACCGGCCTGCCCAGCCCGCCATTCGAGGCGCGCGCCCGGCTAGCGCCGCTCGCCGAGCCGGCCTGAGACTTCGGGCGGCGCCTCGGGCAGGTGGCCGTCCGACTCGAAGTGGCTGCGCTGCAGCTCGATGGCGTCGTCGAGCTGCCGTCGCTCCGCTTCGTCGAGGCTCGCCACGCGTCGGACCAGGGATGCGAGGTCGGCGTGCTCGCCGAGCGCGCTCGAGATCGCCGCCAGGCGTTTCAGGTTCTCGAAGCTCTCGTCCGCGTTGGCCTGGGCAGCCGGGCGACAGGCCTTCTCGTAGCCGTCGAGGAGTGCCTCGGGCGCCGCGTCACGCACGACCGCCGCCAGGCGCTCGACGAGATCCCAGGCCTCCTGGATGCCCGTGTTGAGCCCGAGGCCTCCCGTCGGCGGAAAGCGGTGCGCGGCATCGCCGACCAGGAAGACGCGGCCCTCCCGGTAGCGCGCCGCCACCTGCACGTGCGGCGACCAGCTGTCGACCGACACGATCTTCGGCGTGACCGGGACGTCGAGCGCCGCGGCGAGGCGTTCGGGGATCGCTTCCTCCTCTTCGTCCGATCCCCGCTTCGGCATCATGAACACGTGCGACCGCCTCGCGTCGTGCACGATCAGGCAGCCCGGCGACTCGGGATTCAGGATCCAGAACAGCGGCCCGGAGCGGTGCTGCACCCAGGGCAGCAGGTCCGCCTCGAAGTGCACCATCAGGAAGCGCGCGAGCGGCCCCGGGCCCTCCATCGGAATGCCCAGCACGCGCCGGACGGGGCTGCCCGCGCCGTCGGCGGCGACGGCCCACTCGGCTTCGATGGCATGCTCGCCCCCGTCGACACGCACGCGAGCACTCACACCTCCCTCGTCCTGGTGGAGGGCGACACACTCGGCGCCCCGCACGATCCGCGCTCGGGACTCGCGCGACGCGCGCCGCAGCAGGATCGGCTCGAGCACGTTCTGCGCGCAGTTCGTCCACGGCTCGGGCCGGGGTTCGCCCGTCGCGGCATCCACCGCGCGCAGGTCGAGCCGTCCCACCTCGGGGCCGCCGAGCGTCGTGCACCAGGTGATGAAGTCGAGCGGCAGCGGTGCAGCAGTCCGCCGCACCTCGTCGGCCACGCCGAGCTCCGCGAGGATCTCCATCGGTCGCCGCCGCATCACGTGCGCCGCAGGCGCGCGCCGCGCCTCGGGGCGCCTCTCCACCACGACGTGCTCGATACCGCGCTGCGAGAGCAGCCCCGAGACGACGAGTCCGACGGGGCCGCCACCGATCACGAGGACACGCGTCCGCTCGGGGAGCATGGCTCAGCTCCCGCGCTTCGTGAGCGGCTCGATCCCGGACGCGAAGGGGACCACCGGCGCCGCCGGGTGCAGCCTCACGGACGCGGAATCCTGCTGGCCGCCGGCGATGCGGTCGATCTCCCGCGACTCGAACTCGATCCCCTCCTCGGCCGGCACGAGGCGCATCTTCTGTGAGCAGATGGAGGATCCGAAGTGGTGGTGCGCGATCATCGGGCGGTCTCCTCCGCACCCGGGAAGAGCGCCTGGCCGAAGCGGTCTGCGAAGGCCACCTGCTCGACGGGCCGGCGCGAGATCGGGCCGTGCCCGCCGCCGAGCGGCCAGCCGATCGGAACGAAGGCCGAGGTTGCCCACGGCTCTGGGATCTCGAGCAGCTCGCGGACTTCCTTCTCGCGGCTGCACAGCAGCGTGGTGAGCACGCAGCCCAGCCCCTCGGCGCGGCACGCCAGCAGCAGATTCTGCACCGCCGGGTAGAGGGACGCACCACCGACCACGCTGGGCCGGCCCAGCTCTGCGTCCGTGATGGTGAGGCGCTCGGGGTGGAAGCAGAAGCTCGCGATCACGGGGGCCTCGTGCAGATGCGCGGCGAGGTGGTCGCCCGAGGCGAGCGCCTTCTCGGCCGGCACCCGCATCGCGTCCGGGATCTTCGCGAGGAGCGCGCGGCGCTGCGTGGCGTACTCGGACCAGAGCCCGCGGTAGAGCTCCGCGAGCGCATGCTTGCGCGCCGGATCGCGCACGGCGATCACGTGCCAGGGCTGGAGGTTCCCGCCCGAGGGCGCCCAGGTGGCGGCCTGGAGCACGCGCCGCAGCACGGGCTCGGGGATCGGGTCGGACCGCAGGCGCCGCACCGCGCGCGTCGTGCTCGCGGCCTCGTAGAGATCGAAGCCGGCGCGGGCCGGCGTGGACGGTACGCCGACCACGGGCAGGTCTGCCGACGGCCCCGGCGGATGGAAGCTCTCGAGGACGCCGGAGACGAGCTGGTAGAAGCCGACCAGCGTGACGACTTCGACCAATGCGCGCTCGCCGAGCACGCTGCGCGCGCGCTCGAGGGTGGTCGCGTCGAGGCGCCGGCGCGCGACCAGCTCGTGCGCGACGTCGTGAGCGGCCTGGCAGGCTGCGTCCTCGAACACGGGGCGGCGCCCCCGCCCGATCGCCTCGATCGCCGCCTCCGGCACGCCCTCGCGGCGCGCGACCAATCCGTGCACCCACCATTCGAAGTCGGCCGACCAGGCGCGCGCCACCACCAGCACGGCGGTCTCGCGCGCCGCCGCAGGCATCGCCACGTCGGTGCGCAGCGCCATGCCGACGCGCTCCAGGTGCTCGCCGAGCACGGGGCTCCGCAGCCAGGCGTCGAAGGGGCCGGTGAGCGAGCCGTCGCTGCGCTGGATCAGACGGCGCGCACCCCCCTGCCCGCGCGGGCTCGCGAGCACCGCGTCGTAGAGGCGACGCTGGGCTTCGTCGAGCTGGTCGGGACGGAGCGGGACCAGAGGCGGCTCTGCGCCCCTCACTGATAGAGGTCGTTCTGGAGGATCTGGTCCTCGGGGACGCCTGCGCGGAAGCGCTCGACCATGTACTCCGGGTCGAAGGAGTAGCCGGCGAAGTTCCGGTCGAAGGCGCCGGTCGCGAACCACTCGTTCATCGACTCCTTCGTCTTGAAGTTGTCCACCTGGATCTCGACCTCGTTGTCGTCGGGGTCGTGGTAGTAGATGGAGGTGGTGAAGCCGTGGTTCATGCAGTGGTGCGGCAGGATCCCCTGCGCCTTCAGGCGCAGGTAGTAGTTCACCAGATCCTCGAGCGTCTCGACCGCGTAGGCGAAGTGGACCACGCCCGCCGTCTGGGGATCGCGCGGCTTCAGGTTCGGGTTCTTTCCGATCATCACGCGGTGGTGCTCGTCGTCGTAGGTCATGAAGCACACCAGACCGTTCTCGAGCATCGGCTTGGCCGAGAGCCAGGTCTGGTACCAGGCGACCATCTCGTCGTAGCGGGGGGTCTGGAGCACGAGGTGGGAGAAGCGCGAGGGCCTGAGATTCGCGGGTGCGGGCTCGGGGACGCGGGCAGTCATGGGATCCTCCGGGTTCGGGAATCTTGCTTGTCATATGACAAGCGAATTTCAGGCCATGCTAGATTCCCGCGATTGGCTTGTCAAGTGAATAAATCGTCCCGGGGCGTTGCCCGTCAGGCAAACAGGACGTCGCAGCCGCTGTCCGAGAGCATCGCGTCGAGGGCGCCGCGGTCGGCCGCTGCCAGCTTCGACCGCTCCGTCCGCAGCGCCTTCAGGCACTTGCCCTGGTACGGGAAGGGTCGCTGCACCCAGGGCTTCCCGTCGACCTCGCACTCGACGCGCTCGGCGCCCGCTTCGAGCGCCCGGGCGTTCGCGACCAGGACGGGCGCGTAGCTGCGGCCGACCTCGGCGAGCAGCGCCCGCAGCGTCGGCGGGAGAGCGTCGGGCGCGACCCAGTCCTCGGCGGTGATCCCGAGACCGGACAGATCCTCGACGTTGTCGAGCCAGGCCACGACGCGCGGTGTCTGCTCGCGCGCGATCGCCATCGGCGTGGGATCGATCTGAACGAGCTGGGTGAGCTGACCGAAGAGCCCGAAGTCGCTCGACGCCGGACGTTCTCCGAAGACGAAATTGGACTCGGCGAGCCGCGCATCGAGCAGGTGCAGGATGCGCCGATAGCTCGCTTCGATCACGGGGGCCGTGGTCGGATTGGAGCCGACCACGCCGAGGCGGCCGACCTGGCGCTCGGCGGCCCGCCTGCCCCGCTCGGCGATCTCCGCGTCGCTGCGATCGATCGCGTTCCAGCGCGGCAGCAGGCGTTTCGCAGACTCGACATCCGCCGCAAGGGCCCAGCGGTAGTGGAACATGCACTTGGTGAGCCACTCGTCGGCGTAGTCCTCGAGGAGCGCATCGAGGAAGGCCAGCACCGGATCGGACGGGATCACCGAGCGGCCTTCGTACTCGCGCTCGAGCCGGCGGATCAGGGGCGTCGAGTCCACCGCCGCTTCGTCGTAGCGACCTTCCGGGCCCGGGAACACGAGCACGGGCATCAGCCGCACCGGCGTCTCCGGCACCCGGCCCTCGTCCTTCGACCCGCGCAGGATCCAGAGGTGGGGGATCCGCCGGAAGCGGAGCACCGCGCGGAGCTTCCGGCTGTAGGGGGAGCCGGGCAGGCCGATCAGCTTGAGGGGATGGGAGTCGCGCATGCTGGGGCTCTCGGGATCGGATGTGTTTCGCGTCAGCCGCCGAGGGGCGTGCCGTCGTAGCGCTCGAGGAACGCGAACTCGTCGACGGGCTTGCGACTCAGCCGGGTGAGCTGCTTCACGGGCTCCCCCAGCAGGAGCATGGCGGCGAAGGCCATGTGGGACGGCACCCCGAGCAGCGCCTGAAGCTCCGGCTCGCGTGCGGCCGCGAAGGTGGTGATCGTCCCGCCCAGCCCCTGGTTGCGCGCGGCGAGCAGGATGTTCCAGACGAAGGGATAGACCGAGGCCCCGGAGATCACGCCCACGCGATGCAGGTCGCGATCGAAGGAAGCCACCACCGAGAGATCGACGAAGACGAAGAGCAGCGCCGGCGCGCTGGTGAGGGCCCGGACCATGGCGCCCGGGATCTCGACGGCGGCGATCTCCTCCTCGCTCAGGCGGCTCGGATGGATCGTGTTCCACGGCGCCTCACCGGCCATCCGCTGGGCGATGTAGCGCTGCATGCCCGGGCGGATCACCCCCTCGAGCGCCTCCCGGGTCCCTTCGTCGCGGACCACGATCACCTTCCAGCCCTGACGGTTTCCGCCGCTCGGCGCGAAGCGGGCGTTGTCGAGGATGCTGCGGATCTGCTCGTCGTCCACGGGCGCGTCCGTGAACTGGCGGGCCGCGAAGGTCGTTCGCATCACGTCGAAGAGCTCCATTGCCTACTCCACGCGCACCGGAGGCGTGGTCTCGCTCGCGCGCTCCCAGAGCACCTCGTCCGGTGTGCTCATCGCGGTGTCGTAGATCTCCTGGGTGGGGAAGACGAGCTGCGGCTTCGTCGGGTCGGCGGCCGGCTGGGGGACCGGCTCCGGCGGGGGCTCGTACGGCGCCGGCGACTTCATGGCCGCGACCTCCTCGGCGGAGATGCCGCAGAGCCCCTGTACCTCCGGGTCGATCCAGGCACGGGCATCGATGTTCGAGCCGGTGCAGATCTCGAGGGCGAGGCCCTCCGGCCCGCCGAAGTACATCGATTGGATGAAGCCGTGATCGATGGGACCCATCACCTGCACGCCCCGGCTGCGGATGCGGTCGCGCATGGCCAGCAGCTCCTCGAAGGTGTCCACGTGGAAGGCCACGTGCTGCATGGTGCCGACCGTCACCGGCGCGCCGGCGTTTCCCGCATGGGTGATTCCCGTCCGGATGTCCTTAGCGTTCTCGGGGTGCTGCACGAACGCGACGTAGCTCTCGGGGGAGAGCTCCACGAAGCCGTGCATGGCGTTCGGGACGCCGTGCAGCCAGTAGAGCGCCTTCAGCGGACAGCCCATCACGTCGCACCAGAACTCGAGCTGCCCCTTCATGTCGCGCGTCGAGATGGCCAGGTGGTTCACGCCTCGGGGATGGAGAGGGGTCATGTCCGACTCCTTCGAGTGGGCCCGACGAGCTCGCGTCGGGCTCGGATTCTCGGGTTCGACCGCTTCACTTCAGCACGCCGCGGAGCAGCAGATCCGCCACGTCCTCCGCCTGGGCCTGGACCACGGCTCCGCTCCGCCGCACCCGCACGCCGAGGTGCCGCGCCAGAGGCCGCAGACACAGGAAGGCGCCGCCGCCGTGGGCGAGGAGCAGGAACAGCGCGGCGGGTGAGACCTCCCGGAACACGCCCGCGGCGACGCCCTCGGCCAGCAGCCGCCGGAAGTCGTCGAAGCCGGACGCGAGGAAGCGCTCGGCGATGTAGTCGAGCCGGTCGCCCGGCCGGGCGCCTTCGTAGTTCATCAGCTTGAGGATGGCCGGGTGCTCCGCCAGGGCGAGCAGGAAGGAGACGAAGAGCGCGCGGAGCCTGTCGGCGGGGTCGGCGCCCGCTTCGCGCAGCCGCTGGCTCTCCCTCGTCTCCCTGCGCAGGAGATCCAGCCCGTGACCGACGGCGGCCTCCCAGATCTCGCGCTTCGATCCGAGGCGCGCGTGGAGCAGGTTGTGGCTCACGCCCAGCTCTCGGGTCAGCTGCAGGATCGAGGTGCCCTCGAAGCCGACGTCGGCGAAGACCTCGAGCGCCGCGTCCAGGATCTTCTCGCGCGGGACGGCGTCCGCGCCGCCCGCTCGAGGTCGTCCGGGCGATCGGGGTCTGCGCTTTGCAGCGGCCTTCACAAAAAATAGGGTATCCCCCTAATTTAATTTTGACAACCTCCCAATTCATCAAATAGGCTCGTCTGGGACCGCACGCTTCGAGGAGATCGAAATGGCGATCACGAAGGCAGAAGCCGTCGCCCGCGCTCGGGCGCTCGCACCGGGGATCGCGGCGCGCGCCGCGGAGACGGAGGCGAAGCGCGCGCCGCACGACGACACCATCCGCGAGCTCGTCGACGCCGAGCTCCTCGAGCTGCTCGTCCCCGCGCGCTGGGGCGGTCACGAGCTCGGCCTGGACGCGATGCTCGAGGTCGTCGAGGCGATCAGTGCCGCCTGCATGTCGAGCGGCTGGACCGCCGCCTTCTACATCGGGCACAACCTGCTCGCGACCCGGATGAGCGAGAAGGCGCAGGCCGAGCTCTTCGCGAATCGGCCCCTCGCGCTGATGCCCGGCTCCATGGCGCCCAGCCTGCGGGCGAAGCCGGTGACCGGCGGCTGGGAGGTCTCCGGGCGGGCGGGCTGGGCCTCGGGCGTCATGCACGCCGACTGGGTGCTGATGGGAGGGCTCACGGACACCGGCCAGCCCCACATGTTCCTGATCCCGATCGACGACATCGAGATCGACGACACCTGGCACATGAGCGGCATGTCGGGGACCGGGAGCAACGACATGGTGGCGCGAGGCGTCTTCGTCCCCGAGCACCGGGCGGAGCACGCCTTCGGGTTCGGTTCGGGAAGCGCGGAAGGGGCCGCCATCCACCCGAACCCGATCTGCCGCATGCCCTTCATGCCCTTCGTCCAGTGCGAGACCATCGGCGTCTACTCCGGTGGGCTGCGCGGCGCGACGATCGTCTTCGACGGAACGGTGAAGAGCCGAGTCCGCGGGCACACGGGAGCCGCCGTGAGGGACCAGCCGCTCACGCACCTCCAGCTCGGCGGGGCCCACGTCCAGGCCGAGATCGCCGAAGAGCTCGCGCGCGGGCAGATCCGTCTGGCCTCGGCCTGCCTCGAGGCGGGCTCGTTCGAGATGGCCGACCGGCTGCAGCTGCGCGCCCATGCGGGCTTCGTGGTCGAACACTGCCGGCGGGCGGTCAACGAGCTCATGAGTCAGTCCGGCTCGGCGTCGTTCCGCTCCGACCTCCCACTCCAGCGCTTCTTTCGCGACATGAACATGCTGGCGACCCACGCCTTCTTCGAATGGGACACGTCCCGCGAGCAGTACGGCCGCGGCAAGCTCGGTCTCGATCCCACCCACCCGCTCGTGTGACGAGGACGGTAGGAGTCGAAGAATGTCTCAGCCGATCGAGACGCTGCTGACGGGCTACGGGCGGGTCGAGGCCCCCCGGGTCGATGCCGACGACCGCCTCTACTTCTCGGACGCCGAGCGCGGCGGGATCCACTGTCGCGAGCCGGACGGGCGCGTGCACACCGTCGTCCCGGAACGACGCCGCATCGGCGGCATGGCGCTGCACGAGGACGGCGGCGTCGTCGTTTCGGGCTGCGATCTGACCCACTGCAAAGGCGGCGCGCATGGCAGCGTCTGGAAGCACCCCGAGGGCATCTACCTGAACGACCTCTGCACCGACACGCGCGGGCGAATCCTGGTCGGCGCGCGACGCTTCGATCCCTTCGCACGGCCCATCGAGGTCGTTCCGGGAGAGCTCTATCGCCTCGCCGAGGATGGGAGCGCGGAGATGCTCTGCGACGACGTCGGATTCCCGAACGGCGTGGGATGCTCGCCCGACGACCGCCGCGTCTATCTCAGCGACAGCATTCGCCGGCACGTGATCCTCCACGACGTCGACGAAGCCGGGAAGCTCCGCAATCGGCGCGTCCTGGTCACCATCGAGGGCGGCGCGCCGGACGGTCTTGCCGTGGACGAGAGCGGCTGCGTCTGGGTGGCGCTCTGGGGAGGCGGCTGCGCGGTGCGCTACACGCCGGAGGGTCGGATCGACGCGCGGGTCGAGGTCCCCGCCCGGGCCGTCACCAGCGTCTGCTTTGGCGGCGCCGATCGGCGGGATCTCTACGTCACGACCGCCGACCACACCGGGAATGCGGAGCTCGGCGGATCCATCCACCGCACGCGCGTCGAGGTGCCCGGCCTGCCGGCTGCGCGCGCGCGCGTCTCGGTCCGGGGGCGGGTCACGCCCGCGACGCGGCGAGCACCGCCGAACAGCGGGTAGCCCAGCGAGCCTCGGCGCCCCGGTCCGGACGTCGAGTCGACTCCCTACGGCAGGGCGCGCGGCGTGGGCTCCCCAGGCCGCGAGGCTCGAGCTCGTCGACGAAGAGGCGGCGCGCCGGTCGCGACGGAGATCGTCCCGGCCGCGTCGCCCCGTCTGGCGCGGAGCATGATGAAGTGCGTCTCGCCCCGTCCCTTCGCGCCGCAAGAGCCGGGCGGTAGACTCCGCAGCCAGTCGGCCCCGGCGACAGCGTCCCCCGTGCCCACGCCCGTCGACGCCGCATGCCAGAAGCTCAGCGAGTTCACGCGCCTGCGCGACTCGCGGACCATCGCCCAGCTGCAGCTGGCTGCCGAGACCCGGCCGCTCGTCGAAGGGGTGGTGAACGAGATCTCGGAGGCGATCCCCGACCTCCTGGACCGCAACGAGGCCGCCATCGCCGAGCTCCGTGCCCAGCGCGACGACGCAACCGACGAGGAGGCGAGCCGGATCGAGACGCTGCTCGCGACCGGGGCCGAGAACGTCGACGTCCTCGAGCGCCGGTATCTCGACAACCTGAGCGATCGCGAGGCGCTGGGGCTCGAGTCCGCGTCGGGGAAGCGGCATCTCTCGAACCGGGTCCTGCGCCGCGCGGCGCCCATCCCGGGCGCCGCGCGCCACGCCGGGTCGACGCCGGGCCCGGGGTCCCGGCGGCCGACGTCGGTTACCCTCGGGCGGCGACGGGAGGGGCTGGGATGGCCGAGCGCTGGGACCCCGAGCGGCGAATCCTCTTCATCGAGCTGGGCGAGCGACCCCGCGACGCGGAGCTGCTCGCCCTCGCCGAGCGGGTGCTGCGCAATCCCGGCTACCCGAGCCCGCGGCGGGAGCTGATCGACCTGCGCCGGGTCGAGGGCACGAGCGTGAGCGCCGAGACCCTGAGCCGCATCGCCGCCGCCTTCGGCGCCGAGGACGAGACGCCGGCCCAGAGCCGCGTCGCGATGGTCGCCCCGGCGAACCTCGTCTACGGGCTCTCGCGCATGTACCAGTCCTACCGCGCCGACTCCCCGCTTCCGCTCCGGGTCTTCCGCGACTACGACGAGGCCCTGGCCTGGCTCGAAGGGGACGACCCCGCCGCCTGACGGCGCCGCCGCGTCCCTCGCCCGGGTGCGGTGATTGAACCCGGGATCGCGGGTCCTGTATCGTCCACTTCCCAGCGCCGCCGCCCCTCCGGAGCGGCGCGCCAGCCTCAGGGAGGAATCGAGATGGCCAGTCAGGGAGCGCGCAGGACCGAGGGACGCGGACGCCTCTACGAGAGCGTCGTCGACACCATCGGCGACACGCCCTGCATCCGGGTGAACCGGCTCGCGCCGGACCGCGTCACGCTCTACACGAAGGCCGAGTTCTTCAACCCCGCCGCGTCGGTGAAGGACCGGCTCGCGATCAGCATCATCGAGGAGGCCGAGCAGAGCGGGGCGCTCTCGCCCGGCCAGACGGTGGTGGAGGCCACGAGCGGGAACACCGGTATCGGCCTGGCCATGGTCTGCGCCGCGAAGGGCTACCCGCTGGTCATCACCATGGCCGACTCGTTCTCGATCGAGCGCCGCAAGCTGATGCGCTTCCTCGGGGCGAAGGTGGTGCTCACCCCGCGCGCGGAGAAGGGCATGGGGATGGTCAAGAAGGCCCAGGAGCTCGCCGAGGCCAACGGCTGGTTCCTGGCGAGCCAGTTCGAGACCGAGGCCAACGCGCGCATCCACGAGAACACCACCGGACGCGAGATCGTGGCCGACTTCGACGGTCAGCGCCTCGACTACTGGGTGACGGGCTACGGCACCGGCGGCACCGTGACGGGCGCGGCGCGGGTGCTGCGCAAGGAGCGGCCCGAGACGAAGATCGTCCTCAGCGAGCCCACCAACGCGGCCATCGTGTCGAGCGGCACGCCCCAGGCGCGCACCGAGAAGGGCACCCCGGCGGGGAGCCACCCGAGCTGGGAGCCCCACCCGATCCAGGGCTGGACCCCGGACTTCATCCCGCTGGTGCTGCAGGAGGCCATCGACCGCAAGTACTTCGACGAGCTGATCCCGGTGACCGGCGCCGAGGGGATCGAGTGGTCGCGGAAGCTCGCGTCCCAGGAGGGCATCTTCACGGGGATCTCCGGCGGCTCGACCTTCGCCGTCGCGATGAAGGTGGCCGAGAAGGCCGAGCCCGGCTCGGTGATCCTGTGCATGCTCCCCGACACCGGCGAGCGCTACCTCTCCTCCCCGCTCTTCGAGGGCATCCCCGAGGACATGTCCGACGAGGAGGTCGCGCTGTCCAGGTCGACGCCCGGCTACCACATGCCCGGGTGACACTCCGACGCGATCGAGCGATTCACCCGATGGGTCGACGTCGACGTCGCTCTCTTCGTCGAGGTCAGTGGGGGCGGGTCGAGGACCCACGGC
>Ga0055452_10000088_pt1 | contig 20019 bp, 19 predicted proteins | sample China_Galinas_PW_6_FD_57735 | JGI IMG/M metagenome (GOLD analysis project Ga0055452, IMG submission 57735) | Wetland microbial communities from San Francisco Bay, California, USA, that impact long-term carbon sequestration - China_Galinas_PWC_D2 | ecosystem: Environmental > Aquatic > Marine >... | reverse complement strand
GTGCCGGAACGCCGAATGCCCAATCAACTAGCCACTCAGAATCGCTGTTGAAACGGGGTCCCAGTGGGTTTCTAATCTTGACGTCAGAAGACCAGCCCTGAAGGACTGGCCTAGCGCCGCCTACGGCGGGAAGGCCCGTGAACGGGCCTGAATTGTATTGTGATCAACCCGATATTGCTGCAGAATGACGCTTGTCAATACGGTTAATCAACCCAGGGAGTGATTCAATGCGCGCGACCGTTGATGGTGGGTCTTTGGGCCGCTGGTTCGAGGAACTGTGCCGAGTCAGAGTCACCAGCATCGGCGAACTCATGACCGCACGCGGAAAGCTGAAAGCCAGCTGTTTGCCCCATTGCAGTACCATTTATGCATTCTGGTGGACAGGCAGCGACGTGCTGTTGCATTCACGTAAGTGCCGTCGCGACATCGTCCTCAAAGGCCCCGGTGGAAGATCGGTAGCTTTGCATATGGATGATGACTGGCTTGGCTTATCAACCGGTCTGCCAGTGCCGTTGTATGTAGGAAAGACTGCCGCAGGCCTCCAAAAGCGTGTGAGCCAGCATTTGATGCTCGGGCGGGAGCGAATTCTGCCTCTTGGCAGCGCCGCCGACAAAGCCAAGGCGCCGACGACCTCATGCCAATTGCGTGCCGGCATTGAGCATCTGTTTCCCGATGAGCGTAACACCCGTACCATCGTGCTAGAAAACGTGGGCCTCTCATACGTGGAATTAGATGGCGATCGCCACGCAGCCAATCGATTCTATCTTGAAGATATGGCTATCGGGCGCATGCGACCTCCCTTCAACGTTGATATTGAAAGATAGAGCCGCCAAAGATCGCCGCCCGGAGTGGCTTCATGTGAGAGGCGATAAACTCAAATGAATCGCGTCCTCCTCATCCACTGGAACGAACCCGAGGCGAAGGAACGAGCCCGGCGTTTGCGCGCCGCAGGCTTTCGCGTCAGCGTCCATCACGACAGCCAAGGCGGCGTGGCGTTGCGCAAAGTGCGGGACAAGCCGCCCGATGTGTTCGTGATCGATCTCGCCCGGCTGCCGTCACACGGTCGCGAAGTTGGCACGTATTTTCGGCAGACCAAGTCCACGCGACTCGTTCCAATCCTCTTCGTCGGTGGCGCCGCGGACAAGGTGGAGCGAACAAGGCAACTGCTGCCCGACGCCGTCTACACGACTTGGGCCCGCCTGTCGCAGCAAATCGAAAAGGCCATCAAGCGCCCGTCGAAGGCGCCGCACGTGCCCCAGCCGATGGCGGGATATTCGGGTACGCCGCTGCCGAAGAAACTCGGACTCAAAGCCGGGCAGGATGTCGCACTCCTGGGGGCGCCGGAGGATTTCACCACGCAGCTCGGAGCCATCGTCAATGACCTGCACATCAAGACACAGGCACGCGGGCATGCCGACCTCATTCTCCTTTTCGTCCAGTCGCGCGGCGAGTTGAAGCGCCGTCTGTCGACCGCGCAGCGGATGCTGAACGACGGCGGTTCGGTGTGGATTGCCTGGCCCAAGAGAGCGTCCTCGATTGTCACCGATCTGACACAGCAGCACATACGCGAAACCGGTTTGGCGTCCGGGCTGGTCGACTATAAGATCTGCGCCATCGACGACACGTGGTCGGGTCTTCGTTTCGCCCGGCGGCGTAATAAGAAATGACACGGGAATTCACCTGTCCCGGATTCACAAGCTGTGTCACTGCGCTCGAACGGTGCAGTGGAGCCAACGTCCCCCACCCTTGCCTCGCAAGGATGGGGCACCCGGCGTAAGAAGAAATGACACTGGAATTGACGTGTCCCGGATCCACAAGGTGTGCCACTGCTCTCGAGCAGCGTGTTTGCGAATCTCATGGCGACCATGCGAACGTTACCGGTCCTCATGCCGTCCGCTCCGGACCAGCGGTGGTCGTGCCATTCCTGCGGCGACTGCTGCCGCGTGTTGGTCGGCCACCTGTTTGACGTCGACCGCAAACGCCTCGACCAACAAGACTGGGAGAAAAGTGACGGCATCGTGCCGTACGTACGCGCTGGTCGGCACCACGTGCTCAATAAACGACCCGACGGCGCGTGCGTATTCCTCACCGACGACAACCGCTGCCTGATCCACAGCCGCTTCGGCGAAGAGGCCAAGCCCTTCGCCTGCCGCGTGTTCCCGTTTTCCGTCCGGCGCGTGGGCGACGCCTGGCAGGCTTCGTTTCGATTCGACTGCCCCAGCGCGACGGCGTCCAAGGGCAAGCCCATCGGGCTGCACCGCGCCGACCTCATAGAACTGCTGAAACGAGCGCCGGTGCGGCAACACACGCGCCCGGACCGCGTGCGATGGCGCCGTGCCGTCATGATGCCCGAGGAAATCAGCGCGCTGCTGGGGCATTTCGTGCGTTGGTTCAAGCGGGCGGACATGTCGTTGACCCAACGTCTCATCGGCGCGGCCAGGCTGACCACCACGCTGCGCACCGTTCGAATCAAGCGCGTCCGTGGACCGAGATTTGACGAGCTTCTCGGGCTGCTCTTCGACGCCCTTCCGCGCGAGAGCGCGGCGGAGGTCGTGGCCCCCACACCGCGCCAGCGCGCCATGCTGCGGCAGGTGGCCTTCGTCCACGCGGAACACCTATCGTTGGCTGAGATACGAAAGGGGCTTTTGGCCAGGCTGATGAAACGATGGCAGCAGCTCAACACCGCGCGGCGCCATCGCATCGGCAGAGGCGCGATTCCCCCGTTGCCCTTGCTCGGTGGCGGTGCCATGTACGAAGCGGTGGAGGCCGTCGAACCAGCGGCCGAGGGGGAGGACCTGATCAGACGCCTCGTGGAACGCTACTTGCTGGCACGGCTAACCGGCCGGTCGGTGTTCGGAGCGGGCTATTACGGTTGGCCCGCGCCGGACGGTCTGGCGGCGTTGTGTCTGTCCACCGCGGCCATCGGCTGGCTGGCACGATATGTGGCTGCCGTACGCGGGAAGAATTCCGTTTCGTTCGACGCGGTGGCAGCCGCATTGGGTGTTGTCGACCGGGCGGCCACCCGCTTGCCGGCCCTGGGAACGGCTTCCGAAAAGACACGGCTCTGTTTTTTGGACGGCGACGACGGTTTGGCGCGGCTGATTAGCGCGTATCGCCTGACGAGTGACACGACGGAGGGGACCTGACTATCGAGGATCTCGCGAGAAAAATCGATCACACGCTCCTCAAACCGGAGGCGACGGCGTCACAGATCGACCGGCTCTTTGACGAGGCGATCGAGCACGGCTTTGCCGGCGTGTGCGTCAATCCCATCCACGTCAAGCGCGTGTCGGACCGCATGGCGCAGGCGGCTTCGACCGGCTATCGCCCGGCGATCGTGAGCGTGGCGGGGTTTCCCCTGGGCGCATCGACCACGGAAATCAAGGCGGAGGAGGCACGGCAGGCCATCGGCGACGGTGCGACGGAAATCGACATGGTGGCCCTTGTCGGATCGTTGATTGAGGGTGATCGCAAGGCGGTTCGAAGCGATATTGAGGCCGTGTCCAACGTGGTACATCAGACGACCAAGGGTGGGGTCTTGAAGGTGATTCTGGAGTGTGGGGCGCTGACGCAAGAGCAGATCATCCTCGGATGCCGCTGCTGCGCCGAGGGTGAGGCGGATTTTGTGAAGACTTCGACCGGGATGCACGCTTCGGGTGGCGCCACCGTGGAGATCGTTCGCTTGCTGCATCGACATGCGTCGCCGATTCTGGTGAAGGCGTCGGGAGGGATCAGAACGCTGGACGCGGCACGGATTATGGTGGCCGCCGGTGCCGCACGTATCGGCACGTCGTCCGGCGTGGCCATTGTTCGGCAATTGAAAACAGAGGTTTCTTGACTGGCACAATTCACACCCGGTAGAATTTCGCCAGTCTATTATGCACAGGAGTCACATCGATGAAGACCGAACAGGCCGGAAGCTGTCAGGGCTGTGGCGCGTCCGTTTACCCCGAGCATATCGAGTCCGGCATCGCCAAGATGATGGACGGCAAGCTCTTCTGCGCCCACTGCGCTAAGGAGAATGAGGCCGCCGCATCCGGCGTGTTGGACCTCATGGAGCCGATTCCGCTTGATGACGATGACAAGGGCGACACGCGCGTCGAGATGTCGGACAGCGTCATTGCGGTGACGGCACAAACGCTCAATATCGCGAAGGCTTGGGATGAGAGCAGATTCACCCGGCCGCTCGAGCCTGATACCACCCATGCCACACGGTGCCGCATGTTTCACGCCAAACTTAGCGACGGCGCCATCGACTATCTCAACAGCCAGATCAACGAGTGGCTCGATCAGAACAAGGACATCTCGATCAAATTCAGCAACTCAACTATCGGACCTTTCGAAGGGAAACACACGGAACCGAACCTCATCATGACGCTGTTCTATTGAGACATGCGCGCTGTTTCCGGGAGGTCCTACGGTCAAGATTCCTCCGCGCATGACCGCTGTTTGTCGGCGGGGCGCGCAGCGAATCCGCTCTTATTCCGGTTGCATTCACGGACGAGCTGCCCTCCTCCCCGATCGACTGTGCACTGCAGGGTCCCAGGAATTCAAATCGGGCTGTTATTCTCGCGTCCCCCGCACCGCTGACTCGGATTCTCGCCCGATAAGAGAACCAGATATCGGCCATTTCGAGCGATTGTCCCCCTCAAAGGCTTGGAATTATCACGCCCACTGTGCTACAGTAGGAAGCCACGCGATGTGATCTCACTGGCGTCGTGAATGGCGGAAGCGAGGATCCGGACCAGGGACGGGGCAAGAGGAAGCTGCCGGATCAACATTTCATGGGAAACAAGGGAGGCGGTGCATGTACGGTAAGACCATGCGGTCTGTAGTGTTGATCATTTTGCTCACATGGAGTGCGGCGTGGGCGTCGCCCGAAGCCCCTAAACGGAACACGACGGTTGTCGTGCGCGTGCCGGCAGCATCGGTGGCCAACGCGGCAGCCGCGGGAGTCGTACCGGAGCGGGTATACGACTATGGGTCGTTTCAATGGCTGGAGTTGTCTTCCGATGAGTTCGAGCGACTGGCCGCCTCAAACGCAAAGTTTCGCGTCGAGCGCGATCCGTTCACCATCCGACTTGGCGAGACCAGTTTCGACCCGCGCGAATCGGGTCCGTCGCTGCCCGACGAATGGAAACTGGACGCCACCGCCGGTCCCGATCTGCATCTGGTGCAATTCGACGGCCCCCCGCGCCAGGAATGGCTCGACAGCCTCGAGCGACAAAACCTCAAGATCGTCCAGTACATCCATCCGCGCACGTACATCGTGTGGGGTGAAATGGCTGATCGTGCGGCGGTAGAGACTGTGGAACCGTCCGTCCGTTGGTCAGGCCCCTTTGAGCCGGGCTTTCGCGTACTCCCACGATGGCGCAATCTCGACGAGCGCGGTCAGGACGTGAAGGTCATGTTGTATCGTGGCGCCGATACCAACGCGGCCCTCGGCGCCCTGGAGGCGCTCGGCGGCCGGGTCATGGGCCGGCGCATCATCAACCCCACATTTGAGGTCGTCAGCGTGACCCTGCCCGGCGCGCGGTTCAACGCAGCCGGCAAGATCCCCGGCGTGTACAGCATACAGGTCACGCCCACCGACGGCGGTCTGCGGGGCGAGATGACCGACCAGATCAACGTGAACAACGTGAATGGCAGCAATGCGGCTTTCCCCGGCTACCAGACCTGGCTGGCCGGCGTGGGGCTGGATGGCAACGGCGTCATCATCGCCAACGTCGATGGCGGTGTGCAGGACAATCACCCCGACCTTGTCAATCGTTTTCTTCCTTGCTCAGGTTCCACCTGCGGCGGTAGCGCGATTGATGCTCACGGCACGCATACCGCGGGCATCATGGCGGCGGATGGCTCCTCCGGTACCACCGACGGGGCCGGCTTCCTGCGCGGTCTGGGTGTCGCGCCCGGTGCCAACCTCGTCGAACAAGTGTATAGCCCGACATACGTGCAGCCCGGCGGCATGCTGCTGCTGATGACCCAGTCGTTCAACAACGGCGCCTCTCTCTCCGGAAACAGTTGGGGCCCGTCCGGATCGCCACTAGGTTATGACAACGATACCCTGCAAGTGGACCAGGGCGTGCGCGATGCCGATCCGAACGCCGCCGGGGATCAATCCTTTACATATGTTCTTTCTTTCATGAATGGCTACGGTGGTACGAGTACGCAGGGTACGCCTGATGAGGCCAAGAACATCTTCAACATTGGCTCGACCAAGGCGCAGAACGGCAATCTCACACAGATCCTCGCCATCAACGACATCTCCGCCAACTCGGCGCACGGGCCCGCGCTGGATGGACGTACCATTCCGCACATGGTCGCCCCAGGCTGTTCGGTGGATTCCACGATATCCGGAAGCACCTATGGAACCATGTGTGGCACGAGTATGGCATCGCCACACGTCAGCGGCGCAGTGGCGCTGTTCATCGAGTATTACCGAAACCTGCCGACTTCGCCGCCCGACCCCAGCCCGGCGCTGGTCAAGGCGGCTTTCTTGCCTGTGGCCAAAGACCTCGCCGGATTTCGCGACGCCGACGGCGGAATCCTGGGCCATCCGTTCGACAGCAAACAAGGATGGGGGCGAATGGATCTGGAAGCCGTCGTGGATCCGCAGCTTTCCGTGCTGTATTTCGACAATCCGCAGGTGTTTGACAATACAGGTGAAGAGTGGTCCATCACGGTTTCCCCCGCCGATCCGGCCGAGCCCATGAAGATCATGCTCGTCTGGACCGACGCCATCGGTCACGGGCTGGGTGGTAGTACACCCGCTTGGAACAACGACCTGGATCTGGTCGTCGAGGCCGGCGCAGACACCTACCTGGGTAATGTGTTCGGTGGCGACGGCTGGTCAGAGACCGGTGGAACCGCGGATTTCAGAAACAACACCGAAGGCGTGCTGCTGAGCCCGACGTTGCCTGCCACCGCTACCATCCGCGTCGTTGCCAGTGATATCAACTCAGACGGTGTCCCCGGCACCGGTAGCCGCACCGACCAGGACTTCGCCCTTGTCTGCTACAACTGTACACTCTTAGTGCCTCCGCTAGCCGTCGATGCGTTGACGCGCAACCGGTACCTCGTCTTCCAGCCGAGCAACGACGTCGATGTGACCTCATATCAGGTGCAACTGGGTGCAAGTGATACCTATCCCGGTGCGACCATGACGAAATGGGTCGGGGTACCGGACAGCAAAGGCCGGGCTCCGCTTTCCGACACACAGGTCTCGCGAATCTGGCGCGAGGATGTCATCCGTGTTGCGGATTGCGGCATTGTCCCCGCGTCCACGTATCTCCTACGTTCGACGATAAACGGCGTCGATTTCAGCGATCCGCTCGTGCTCAATACCACGCTCAAACCGGCGGAGGGCAAGCACTGGGGTGACTGTGTGGGCACGTTCGACGGCACGGCATGGGCGCCTCCCAACGGCACCATTAACATCGACGACGTGGTGGGTGCGATCCAAACGTTCCAGGATTTGCCGATGGCGCCGCCGGTGGACTGGACCGACGTGCACCCCGAGCAACCGAACCTGTTGGTGAACATCGTGGATGTCCAATTCCTGATTTTGGCCTTCCAGGGCCATGTCTATCCGTTCAGCAGCCCGGAGGTTTGCCCGTAGTCGTATGAACGGAAGGACTTGATTCCATCAAGACCCGGCGTCGAGCGAAGCGTCGCTCGGCGCCGATTTCTTGCGCCTTGCAGTCCAGGCGTCAGGGCCGAGCGCGATAGCGGCCGCGATCCGCAAACACGTCGATGGCGCGAAAGTGCGACCGAAACACCGCCCCATGCACGGCACCGGCCGGTATGTAATACGAATCACCCTTCCTGCATACGCGGAACGCGCCGTCGATCGTAAGCTCCATCTCACCCTCGACGACGATACCCCATTGCTCTCCGTGGCTGTGCGGCGATATCTCTCCGATCGGTTCGATATCGAAAAACACAATTTGGTGATCGGCGCCTTGCGATAGCCAACCGCGAACACCGTCCATCGGAATGTCCACTTCCGGCAAGTGCTGAACAAAACCTGGGGAACCACTTTCGGGCATCTGGGATCACTCCAACATCAGGTGATTTCCGCCCAGGGAAAGCGATGCGTCGTCCGCAGGATCCGCGTGGGGTCGGCCGGCCGGTCCCTCGGACATGGTCGCCGGATTGTGCCACCATCTCGGCGCGCAGCTCAGGCGCGGTAACTCATCGACTGCCGGAATGAGGGAACGCTTGGAATCGTGTCGTTTGCGGCAGTTCGACGGTCATGGGCCCGCCCGGCATTCGCCGCAAACGGAGGGTCGACACCCAGAAGCTTTGTCTAGTCTCGTGCCGACGCGGTTTGTATTTTCCCGGCACCCGGGCGCCATATCCGTAGCTCGGAAATCTCCGATTGCGCCGTGACCGACACGTCAGCCGAGACCCCACGGCTGCCCCCAAATCGCGAGCAGACCAAGTGTCGCGTGTTGCCGGGGAACAGCGGCCCGCGCCACTCATCCTCCACGGCAATCGGCGTCGCCACCACTTGCGTCCAGTCGCCAAGCGGGATTCCGTCCTTATTCAAGACAGCCACCCGCACGGCGAGCATGGAGACAACCTCGTCTCCGTTGTTGGTGACACTGAGAACAGGGCGCACGGTGTTTGACTTCTTGTCCGCCAGGAGATCGACGTCCACCTCGATATTAGAGGTGTATTCGGGTGCGCGCCGGTCGTTGAGAAGCTCACCGAGTGCGGGCGGCAATGAGTCGACCAATTCCGGCAAGCCGTCGATCGTACCTTCGGCCAAACCGATCAAAGTGCCGGCTTTGTCGTCCACGATCTTCAGGCACACGAACGTGATGAGTGTGCCCGAAGCGATCCCCACGCCTATGACTCCGAACAATCCGAGAAACAGCGCCGTGAGCGGTGACATTCGCCTGTGTTCTTGCATGATGGCTCTCCGCAATGATGGCCGATTTCGTCCTTCGAGGTCGTCCGTCCTTTGAACGCGACCCTTGCGAAGACTGTATTCGCCGACGAGGTGTGATTATTTGTGCGCCGAGTCAGGAGCCAAGTTGTACAATCGTCGTCAGAAGAGGTCTGACGCCTTTCTGTCCTCCCCGCGCGATCACGTTAAAAAGGGTATCGAGCAACTCGCAGAATTCGTGAATGTCCTGGAAACGCTGGCGGTAGTCGTCAGCGCTTTTGGCATCGCCCGCCTTGAGGCCGGTACGGTGTTCATCGATCATGGCGAGGCAGCGCTCAATAGTCTCCATGATGGGCAAAACTTCTCGGCGTCGGCGCTCACGGCTGATCGTCTCGAACATCTGCCACACATCTTTCTCGGCCACAAAGTACTCCTTGCGATCACCGCGCCGGTGAATCCGCTCCACGAGTCCCCAGTTCACCAAGTCACGCAAATTCATGCTCGCACTGCCGCGCGAAATCGCAAGCCGTTCAATCACATCGTCCGTACAAAGAGGCTCCGACGCGAGGTACAGCAACGCGTGCACCTCGGCCATCGTTCGGCTGATGCCCCAAGTAGCGCCCATTTCCCCCCATCGCCGAATGAACAGATTTGCGGCATCCTCGATCGAATTTTCAACCATCACCACGCCTTTCAAAAAATATTGAAATGATTATAGGTTGGATGCGTCGATCGTTCAACAGGACGAGGTTTGAAACAAGCCGCTGGGCTGAGGCACCACAAATACAGTCGCCGCCGACGAAGGGCACCGGCTGGGCCATCGTCGGCGGCGACATCAGGAGGATGGAAGCGAGAATCGTATCGTTGGCTGGCGCCTGGCGCCCACCAGTTCATTTTTTCAATCAAGAATAAGTGGCAATAGACTGAAGGTGCGCCTCGGAACCGTAGGCTTCCGAGGCGCCTGTTTTTCAGCCACACCCCCGACCGGTGCCCCTTGCACCAGCCCCTTATCGACCCCCAAGGCCAACATCCGACCGTGCAACCCCAATCACTGCACGGAAGAAACCTGTTCGCGGCGGACATCGTGGAAACCGGTTCGTGAAATCACTCGATTCCGAGCGCTCTTGCCGATCGTCACGACTCCGCCGACTGAATACTGGCCGTCATGCGTCCACATCGTCGTAAGTGCCTATCGCCGGCAGGCACCACGGCGTGTGAGGGGCTCGCAAGCCCCCCACTGGATCGCCATGAAGACGTCTTTCAAGCAAGCACCATTCGCCACGCGACCCACGATGCGCAACGGTTGACAATGACCCCCAAGGCCAAACCGACCGAGACCGTTTGGATAAGGTTTGCAGTTGGTACCTCCACCAGCACGACATCTCGGCATTTTCCCTGCCCCGATAAATCACGAACAGCGCTTACCCAGACCGCCGAAAGGCCGATTCTCCGGCCTTCAGCACGCTACGCTCGCGGGAATCCGCTAAAGTCAGCATAGCAGCGGCGTCCCACAGGTCGCATTTGCGATCACCGGATCACAGCGCGAAGCTCCTGATTCCGGTGGTACAAGCACACGTTGCGCCTCGGTAATTCGAAGCAGATGTCAGGTTTTTTTTCGAAACGGCACGGCGAAAACGCGCAGGAAAAAAGAACTCCCAAGCCGTGCAAATGGAGTGACTTAAACAGGTTGCCTCAATGACGGACGTAGTCGGGAATGAGCATGAATAATGGCGGTACAAACGGGATAATACTTACTTCGGTATAAAACGGCTTTGATCTATGTATCAGAAGTATTTCCGCTCATCAAAACGCCCTGCAAGCACTCTTCCACCTAAACATCCAACTTCAGTATACCGGACCACTCCGATAAAGTCAATCATTTTGTAAAAACAGGTATCGGTTGCCGAAAGGGCACAGTTTGCGCGGAACGAACGACGAGGATGGCCCTACTTTTGTCCAATGCCGCCGCGTGCCTTGATGAGTCGGCTCAGACGCTCTGGTGACGCGAGCCGCCCGGGTTTGACAGCCTCCGCGGGTAACTTTGCCCCTGAAGACGCAGGTAGCACCGGCGACAACCCAGCGCGTGCGAGGAGCAGGTTGTGAAATGCCGCGATCGCGATGTTCAGCTGCTGAAACAGAATATCAAGAGATGCTGCAATCGCATCGGCTCGCGGGTTCATGGCGCTATCTGGCTCTGTGATAATTGTAACGTGCCCACTGAAAGCGATCGACTGGGCTACGCCAGCCGCCACCATGTCGCCCGGCGCACGGCCCCCGGCGCCAGCCGCATTATCCGATGCCGTCTGGGCTCCAACGATTGCCTGCCCGGCCGCTGACTGAACTAGTGACAGAGCAAAAACCACCGCGATGATCACGATTAGTCCGCGACCGGATGAACTCGACATTGCGCGACCCTTTCCAAACCACTCCGCCAAAGGTGGTACGATCTCGTTATTATACAAAGCGCATCGGTCCGCGCCGCTAGTTCCCAGAAGTTTGGCTGACAGAATCTATGCGGAATCCAGGCTAGCTAGCGCGCCACACATACGTACGATAAGGTCTGAGTCCAGCTGGATCAGATTGGCGGTCGCAACAACGGCCGATAATTACAACGATCCTAATACTCGGGAAGCAGACACGGGCTGCCAAATCAGAGCCGGCGCGTCATTCCTCGTCGTCGCTCTCACCGTCGTCCTCGGGAGCGATTCTCGCGACGGCCACGACCTTATCGTTTTCATCAATTCTTATGAGGCGGACGCCCTGTGTCGCACGCCCTATCTCGCGAACGGCCGACAGGTCCGTGCGAAGCATCATGCCGCCCTGGGTGATCAGCATGAGTTCGTCGTCGTCCCCGACGGCCTCGATAGCCACAACCGCCCCATTGCGCTCGGTGGTCCTGATATTGATCACACCCTTTCCGCCGCGCCGCGTCTTTCGGTACTCGGAAAGGTTGGTCCGTTTGCCGAAACCGTTTGCACAGACGGTGAGCAATGACGACCCTGGGTCTATCGCTACCATGGCCACGATCGAATCACTGTCACCCATTGCCATGCCGCGCACGCCCCGTGCACCGCGTCCCATGGCGCGAACCTCGGATTCGTCAAAGCGGACGGCCATGCCCTGTCGGCTGCCAAGAACAATCTCGTTGTCACCGGTCGTTCGCTCGACGTTGATCAACTCATCATCCGCATCGAGAGAGATCGCGATGATGCCACTCGCACGAGGCCGGCTAAAGGCTGCCATGGGCGTTTTCTTCACGGTGCCCTTAGCAGTGGCAAAAAAGACGTAGGATTCCTCAAATTCTCGTACGGGAAGGACGGCGCGGTGCGTTTCGCCGGTCTGCATTTGTACGAGATTGGCGAGCGACCGACCACGCGAAGTGCGGCTCATCGAAGGCAGATCGTACACGCGCAGCCAGTAGACGCGTCCGCGGTTGGTGAACACCAGGAGATAGTCGTGCGTGGACACGGCAAAGAGGTGCTCGAGGAAATCGCCCTCCTTGGTCGCCCCGCCGCGCACGCCTTTTCCGCCCCGCCCCTGTTTTCGATACGAATCAACATCGGTCCGCTTGATGTACCCTTCGTGCGACAGGGTCACCATCACGGGCTCGTCGGGGATCAACTCTTCGAGGCGGAATTCGCCAATGGCCGCCGTAATCTCGGTGCGCCGCGGGTTGCTGAATCTCTCCTTCAGCTCATGTAGATCCTCGCGGATGATATCGAGGAGAAGTCGTTCGTCGCGCAGAATGGCCTCATGCCCTTCGATTTCCTCGACGAGCTTCGAGTAGTCCTCCGCGAGTTTTTCGATTTCCAGGCCGGTGAGTTTCTGCAACTGCATGGACAGTATGGCGTTCGCCTGCACTGCGGTCAGGTGTACGTCGCTACCACTCGTACGCGATACGAAGGACTCAGGCAGAAGCCGTTTCAGCGTAGCATGCTCGAGGAGCCGTAGCGGTCTGGCCATCAGGCGATCCCGTGCGGCCGTGGGATCAGGAGACGTTTTGATCAACTCGATGATGGCGTCGATGTCGCCGACGGCCAGAATCAACCCCTCGAGCAAATGTGCTTTCTGTTTGGCGCGCCGCAGCAGATAGGTCGTGCGTCGGCGGATGACCTCCTTGCGATGATCGAGGTAGCATTCGAGCATGTCCGGTAGTGCGAGTGTGCGCGGTTGCCCCCCCACAAGCGCAATGTTGTTGATGTGATAGTTCGTTTGCAGGGGGGTGTATTGGAAGAGCTGGTTCATCACCACCTCTTCCGCCGCGTCTCGCTTAAGGTCGATTTCGATGCGAATGTCGTGCTTTCGGTCCGACGAGTCGTTCACGGACGCCACGTCTTTGATGACGCCCGATTTGACGCCCTCGGCGATTTTTTCGGTAATGGTGCTTCGGAGAACCCCGTACGGAATCTCGGTAATGATGATCGTCTGTTTCCCGCTCTTTCCTTCTTCGACGTGGCAGCGGCCCCGCATCGTGATGCTACCTCGGCCGGTACGGAAGGCATCGACGATTCCGCGCCGCCCGCATATCTGCCCTCCGGTGGGAAAGTCGGGACCGGGGATGATCTCCAGGAGTTGCTCGACCGTCATGTGGGGCTGATCGAGGTAGGCGATCAGGGCATTGCACACCTCTCCGACATTGTGCGGTGGCATGTTGGTGGCCATCCCCACCGCGATTCCGGTTGTCCCATTGACGAGTAGATTCGGAAACTTGCCAGGTAGAACGGTCGGTTCCGTCCTCGAATTGTCGTAGTTGGGTACCAGGTCGACGGTATCGAGCCCGATATCGTCCAGCAAGGCTGTAGCCGCGGCCGTCATGCGTGCTTCGGTATACCGCATCGCCGCCGGTGGATCGCCGTCGACCGAGCCGAAATTGCCCTGTCCGTCAATCAGGGGTGTTCGCAAGTTCCAGGGCTGGGCGAGTCGCACCAGGGTGGGATAGATGACGGCATCGCCATGGGGGTGGTAGTTACCGCTCGTATCACCGCTGATCTTAGAGCACTTCTTGGTTTGCGCGCGGGGGCCGAGATTCAGATCGTGCATCGCCACCAGGATTCGGCGCTGCGAAGGCTTCAGCCCGTCCCGCACGTCGGGCAGCGCGCGCGACATAATCACGCTCATCGAGTAGGTAAGATAGGAATCCTGCATTTCGTCGATGAGCGGGTGATCGAGAATCCGCTCACCGGACGCTTTGGGTGCCTCTGCCATGGGACCTTCCTCGTGTGGATACGCGTTCAATCCTGGCGCTGGTGCCTCAGGAAATCACTATTCTAGCCGATGCCGTCGCGGCGGCAATTCTCACCGTCCGCGGACTTGTCTCTTCCATCCGGCTGCCACGGCCGTTGGCGGTCCACCGGAACGGGCGCCCACCTCTACAAAGGACGCGGGGATCAGTGTGTCGGGGCGGGCCTCTGGTCAAACGAGACCCCGCGCATACGATTCACGGAGATGAAAGGCCGACTGTCGATCCGCGTAGCCCGCCAGGGGGCCTGCTGCGGGTCTGACTTCGGCGTCGCCGAGCGGGAGATCTCAATTTGGGTTCACGCAAATCAAGCCCCGAGCCGAATCTACTCGATGGGCAAGCGGACATCGAGCAACTCTGCGAGACTTGTCGCGAGGAAAAGCGATTTGCCTTCGATACCGAATTCGTGATGGAAGACCGGTACGCATCCGAGGTTTGCCTGATTCAAATCGCGACCGAACGGGGCGTATCGCTGATTGACCCCTTTCGGGAATTGGACTTGGCGCCCATTTGGCAGTTGGTGGTGGATCCACAGGTCGAAACCATCGTCCATGCGGGCCAGGAGGATTTTGGCCTGGCCGTACAGCACACCGGGGAAGTTCCGCGGCATGTTTTCGACGTCCAGATCGCCGCAGGACTGGTCGGGCTGGATTATCCGATCAGCTTGCAGCGGCTGGTGCAGGCCTTGCTGCACCTGCGACTGCACAAGTCCAAAACGCTCACCGACTGGCGCCGCCGCCCGCTTAGTCCATCGCAAATTGTGTACGCCGCGGAGGATGTGGTTCACTTGCACGCCATACGAAAATCCCTGCGAAAGCGGCTGAGCGAGTTGGAGCGGCTCGACTGGGCACGAGAAGAAATCAAGCGATTGGAGGACATGGGTATCTACCAGCGCGCGGATGAGGACAAAATCGGCCGTGTAAAGGGCGCCGGCGCACTTTCCGGGCAGCAGCTCGTCACCGTACGGGAATTGATGGCCTGGCGCGAGCGTTTTGCGCAGCGGGTCAACAGGCCGGTCCGCATCGTCCTGAAGGATCACTTGATGGTCGAGATTGCCAAACACGGCATGAAGGAGTTTGCGGAGATCAGATCGTTGCGCGGCATCAATATGTCTGATCGCGACGTCCACGGGCTATGTCGCACCGTGGCGAAAGCCCATGCGATCCCCGAAGTGGAATGGCCCAAATCCACAGCGCGTGTGCACGAGACGCCGGAGGAATCGACGCTTGCGGCCTTGGCGACCGCCGTCATTCGCGGCTACTGCCTCGAGAATCACCTTGCATTTGGACTGGCCACGACACAGCGGGCCATCAAGGAGCTCATTCGCTGCCACGCCGGGCAGGGAAACCGCAAGGACATCGATATTCTCAAAGGGTGGCGCGGCAGGACCATCGGCGCGCTGATCGACGAAATCCTCAGTGGCGCGCGCAGCGTCTATGTGGCTCAGGGAAGCGGCATTCCCGTATTACGTACGAAGCGGCGGCGTACCTCGTAATCGGGCGAGACGACCTATGGCGTACGCGGTGAAGACATCACGCGCCGGCTCGGCGGCGCCAAGCGCCGGGAGGGAGGGTTTCATGCGACGATGGTGCATTGGTTCCACGATATTGTCGTCAATCGGCCTGTCCGGTGGGCTCGGCTGCGTGCCGCACCTGACGATCGACGACATGAAGGCCATGAAGATCGAGCGACCGGCGGAGACCAACAAACTGAGTTTGTTTGCCGGGAACTGGACATCGACGGGAACGGCCAGGCTCGCCGGACTCGATGAGGAATTAGTCATCTCCGGCACAAGCCAAGGAAAGTGGCATGCTGACCGCTGGTACCTCGTCAACGAAGATGTCTTCACCCTGGGCGAGCTGGGCGACATGAAAGCGCTGACCGTATGGCGCTGGGACGAACGCAGCCGGCGCTACCGGTCGACTTGGTTCTACAACGACGGGAGCACGGGCACCGGCTCCGCCCGGTACGACGAAGAGACGGCAACATGGCACTTAAAGACCCGTGGGCGCGGGCCGTGGGGCCGTTTGAAAGGCAAGGGCACCATCACGTACATCGACGACAATACGGTGGATTGGAGTTGGCGCGAATGGGATGGTCTTGGCCTCGTCGAGATCATGTCATTTAAGGGAACCAGCAAGCGGGAAGAGTAGCGCTTCGTTTGATGCACCAGCGAGGATACGGCGTTTGAGTCAGCGGCCATCAGCCATCAGCCGTCAGCCGTCAGCCGTCAGCATTAGGCCTTGAGTCGTCAGTTTTCAGTTTGCCTTGGTGGTTATCGAGCGCTCGACGAAAGACGGCCTGCCTTTTGATAGTTTCAAATCCCAACCCCAAGTAAAACTGCGCAGTATCCTCGCGGACCACGTTTGAGCGCACGATCACCGTGTGGCATCCCTTCTGCCTCGCCCATGCCAACGCCTGCTCGACGAGACGCTTGCCGATGCCGCGACCGCGGTATGATTCATCCACGATCAGTCCGCCGATTTCGGCGTCGCCGTCCCGTGCGAGCGTTTTTCTTACATAGACGTGGATCCAGCCGACCACGTCACTACGGCATTCGGCCACCTGCACGGTGTGGTGTGGATCGGCGGCAACAGCGGCAAGCCGCGCAGGTATTTCGTCGCGCGTGGTGGGGTACCCGAGCTGCGTGGCGAGTGCCGCGACGTGCGGCGCGTCATCCAAGGTGGCCGGCCGTACGGTCACAGGGGCTTGTTCAGAGTTGTTCACGGTGTTTCCCTCGGCCTTTCGAGACAGTGGCGGCACGCGCTCGTGGTGCTGACGGACCGCGTCGCCCCACGACTCTCACTCACGGTTTTAGGCTATTGATGACGGCTCGATAGCGCTCCGCCGGCAGGAACTCGCCTTCTCCGTTTGCGTATACCACACAGCCGCCCTTACCGTGCTGGTCGGTGTAGGGCTCATAGGCGATGATTCGCTTCTCCGGCATGGACGTCTCCCTCTCGGCCCCCCCTAAGTACACAAAAGCCTTCTTCGTCGTAGGGCAGACGTACCGCGCGGCAATTCGATTTCTCTCGGTGCTCACGGCAGGCGAAGCCACGTTGCCCAAGCCCCCCATCGTCGCTTCCGCCTCCTGCAGTTTCATGGCGGTGGCAAACGCCTGGATGCGCGCCAGACAAGCCCGGCGATCGGCGCATTCGTGCAACCGCGGGACGGCAAGGATGATGGTCAGCATGATCACCACGAGTGCAACGGCCGCAATCTCCCAGGGTCGTTGGACGTTGGTGGCTGTGCCTTCCGCCATGGCCTTTTTTCTCCTTGGTCACCGCACGACATATGACAAAGGGACCTATGCCGCCGGCGACACGTGATCGCGCCGGCGGCGCAGAACGGATCATCGGCTTGGGGACGCTGCCGTGCAAGTAAAGGTCATTGCCCCGTGCCGTCCACCCAGGTGTCGTATTGGCGTAGGTCGACCCACGGAATTCGGACATGAGCGTGGTAAACGACGCACCTGAGGCGTCGCCAAGACTCCTTGGACGTCTAATCGATCCACCGACGCGATTTCGTGGTGTGCTGGGCGCCGGGACCCCAATTCTAAAGCTGTGCAATTTGTCCTGTCAGAAATTTCTCGAAAGGTCGTCTTAGATGTTGTGGCGACGCGGCATCCCATGGCGAGACGGGGCTCTTAAGGATGCGACCTTCAGGAACCAGAACGCTCGGCGGCGGGCGGCGAATACGGGCTTTTTTCCAAGGAGACTCGAAGATGTCTACTGACCCCAAGAAGAACGACGAAATCAAGGACGAGGAACTCGAGAATGTGTCCGTTGGATCGGAGGTCGATCCAGCCGAAGATCAGTCCCCGGATCTGCCCTTCACACCGACTTCCCCGCCCGGCCTGCCGCGTAAGGAGAGGATCTAGTAGGCAAGTAAGAACCGGAAGGCCGTTCGACAGCTTTTTGCAACGATCTCTCGGGAATCACTCGGCCCGTCGGCACGGAACCCGGTGTCGGCGGGTCGTTGCACAGGGGTGTACCGAGACATGTTATTGGATGACCTTCAGACTCTTCGACGGCGTGTACAGGTCGACTCGCCGTTGTACGAAGCGTTGAAGAGTGCGCGTGCGGAAGCGACGGTGAAAGCCGCGACGATTGCCAGGAGCACGAACCAGCCGAAGACCTTGCGCAATAAAACTCGTTCCTACGCCACCGCCCGCAACTGCTCGCGCCGGCATTCGCAGTGATTCCTTCCACTTCATTTCATCCGGCGAAATAGGCGCATTGCTAATCGGCAGGTACCGTACGGCTAAGCTTACCGGATAGCTCCGAAAACACGTCACGCTGGAAAGAAGTATCGAACCCCTTGACCCAACGTTGCGCGTAGGCGTTTCCAGATGCCCACCACTCGGCACTTGTTCTCACGTCTGCGGTTTGAGGCAATTTGATCTCCGGGAACTTCACGGTGATGCGACCTCGATATCGAACGAGGTTGCCTCCGCTGATTCCGTAGACCCACGCGGTGCGGATATACCCGCTGTCCTTATCGAGAATCTCGATATCCCAATTGCGCGCGATGGTGTCGACGGTCTTTTGCCAAGCGGTACTGTAATCGGTGACAAGCTCGTCTCGCAATTCGATGACCTTCCATCCGGGCGCGGTACGAACGAAACTCCTCGGTGCACACCCCGTGCCGAACGCGATTGCCACAAGTACGGTTGCTGCCGTGAGGGTTCTAAGGGTCTTCATTGAATTGGTCCTTTTCGAGTTCGAGTAATCCAACATTCAGGCTGAACCGCCGAATAAGCGTGCACGCGTCAACGCCGTCCATGATCCATCCAGGGCAATTGCACTCTACTGATGCCCTCCTACGCCACCGCCCTCCGCCGAAACACGACCGTGCCCGCGACCGTTCCAGGAAGGACCTCAAGACGAGAGCGCTCACTCTTGATCGTCTGCGGGACTGTGACTCTCGCCCTCTTGGGCCTGCGCGTCTCCACGGCGCACAACAAAATGCGTAACTCCGCCTCCTTTATCCTCAAACGTGACGTCCTGCGATTTCTCGTTTGCCCAGTCGAAGAAGCCCCCCACTTCCTCGGCGCATTCCGCCAGGGATTCGAGTTTGTCGGGGGTGGAGGCGAGACGTTTGAAACCCGGCCAATCCGGGATCAGGTCCTCCGCTTGCGCCCACAACGCCTCGGATTCTGTTGGAATGGTGCCATGTAGCCAGATATGGGTTCTCGCCGCAACCAATCGAATCATGGAATCTCGACAAGGTTCGTCTGTACAGTCCGGCCAGGGCCGCGGGTGTTCGTCCGCCCACTTCGGTGCACAAAATGGCATGATGTTTAGCGAGCATTCGCTATCGGAGTCGAATCGCAACGCTCGGTACTTCTCCAAACAAGCAGAGCAGAGATAGAACGACATGGACATTCGTTGGCTTCTCCAAGTCATGCCAAACCACCGCTACGCTTGTCGTGGCAAAGTCCTCCGAAACACGAGCATGCCCGCGGAAATCACCGCTCCCCCGTGAATGCTCCCTGGAAGAGTGCGAAGTCGCGCAGATTATCAGCATGGAATATTTGGTAGTCGTCGAGGTCTACGTCTCCGTCGAAGTCCATGTCGCTCTTAACTTCCGGAACTTCGGCGACACGAAAGCCCAAGTAGCATTCCACAGTCAGGGGCACATAGGCCCAGGCACACGCCCTGTGCAAGAAGATGTAGAAGTCGATGAATGATCCGCCATAGGCGCCGCGGTACGAATCGCTTAGAGCCGTTTCACCCCACTCCGCCACGTTCCCGCCTTGGTCGAAAGTGCCGTAAGGGCTGGCGCTGTTCTCGAACTCGCCCACCACCGTCCGCCAGTACCGATGCCCGATCGTGTAGCCATCGCTCTCGAAATTGGCGTTGTTGCCCGGATCGGGTGCGATCAG
>Ga0055452_10000086_pt1 | contig 20430 bp, 16 predicted proteins | sample China_Galinas_PW_6_FD_57735 | JGI IMG/M metagenome (GOLD analysis project Ga0055452, IMG submission 57735) | Wetland microbial communities from San Francisco Bay, California, USA, that impact long-term carbon sequestration - China_Galinas_PWC_D2 | ecosystem: Environmental > Aquatic > Marine >... | reverse complement strand
GCAGGGCGAAGGTGACCGCGCCCTGCACTCCTGCCGGATTATCCCGGAACGCGGGAGCTGGATCGAGATCGAAGTGACGAAAAAGGACGTGTTGGTCGTCCGAATCGATCAATCGAGCAAGTTGCCCGCGACCACGTTTCTTCGCGCGATGGACGAGCAGTACTCCAGCGATGAAGCAGTCGTGGAGGAGTTTTGCAAGACGAAATCAGTTAGAGCGTCCGCCTTGCAACCTGAAATGTACAGCGTGTCTCAGATCGTGGACGAGGAAACGGACGAAGTTCTCGTTCGGGCCGGTTGTCAGATCGGGGACGTCATAGAGCGGATTCAAGATTCCTCGCTCAAGTCCATGCGCGTTATCAGCGAAGTGACCGATCCGCTCATCCTGAACACGCTTGCCGAAGACACCTGCCGTACGCACGAAGAAGCGTTGCTCAAGATTTACAGCCGACTCCGCCCCGGCAATCCCGCCCAATTGGACAAGGCGCGCAAGCTGTTCAACGAGAAGTTCTACGATGAGAACCGGTATCGTCTGGGTAAAGTGGGTCGCTTTCGCCTGAATCGCAAATTTGAAATCGAAGGCGATGCGGGTTCGATGACCCTCACCGTGGGGGATATGGTCAACTGCCTGAAATACCTGCTCAAACTGCGTACCGGCGAATCGGCATTCGCTGTCGACGATATCGACCATCTCGGTAACCGCCGACTTCGCACGCTCGATGAGTTGTGTGCGGACGAGATGCGGAAAGGATTCCTGAAGCTTCGCCGCACAGTGCAAGAACGCATGAGCATGAAAGACCCGGAGCAGATCGGGCGCGTCGCGGAACTGGTCAACAGCAAGTCCATCAGTTCCGCCATCGACCTCTTCTTCGGTCGCGGGGAACTCTCACAGGTGGTGGATCAGACCAATCCGCTTTCGCAGTTGACGCACGAACGCCGCCTGTCCGCCCTTGGACCCGGTGGTTTGAATCGAAAGCGGGCCGGGTTCGAAGTACGTGACGTGCACATCAGCCACTATGGTCGCATTTGTCCGATCGAAACGCCCGAGGGCACCAACATCGGGCTGATCGCCTCGCTGAGTATTTACAGCGTGGTGGACGATTTTGGATTCCTCATCACACCCTACCGCAAGATCGGCAAAGAGGGCAAAATCGGTGAAGAGAAGTACCTTCGCGCGGACGAAGAGATGCGCGAGATCCTTGGGCCGCCCGAAGCCGTCGATCCGACAAACGGAAGGTTGCGCGAGGGGAATCTGATCGTGCGTGCGCACGGCGAACTCGGGCAGGTTGATCGAAGCGAGGTGACCTTTGTGGACATCTCGCCCAAGCAGACGATCGGCGTATCCGCCGCGTTGATTCCCTTCCTGGAACACGATGACGCCAACCGCGCGCTGATGGGATCCAACATGATGCGGCAGGCAGTGCCGCTCCTCACGGTCGAGCCACCTTGCGTGGCGACGGGCATGGAACGGGCGGTGGCCCAGAGCAGCGGCATGGTCGTTCGCGCGCGATCGGCGGGCAAAGTGACCTATGTTGACGCCCGGCGCATCATTATCGGCGACACGGACGAGTACGAACTGCGCAAGTTTCAAGGGCTGAACGAACGCACGTGTATGAATCAAAAGCCGCTCGTGCGCGTAGGGCAGCGCGTGAAGGTCGGGGATATCATCGCCGACGGGCCGGCCACCGCCAATGGCGAGCTGGCACTGGGGAAGAACCTGCTCGTCGCATTCATGACGTTTGACGGGCACAACTTCGAGGACGCCATCATCATCAGCGACCGCCTCGTCAAGACCGATGCGCTGACGAGCATCCATATTGATGAGTTCGATATCGAGGTGCGCGATACCAAGCTTGGCCGCGAAGAGTTCACGGCCGACATCCCGAACGTGTCGGAACGCGCACTGGCGAATCTCGACGCCAACGGCATGGTTCGAATCGGTACGCGTGTCGAGCAAGGCGATATTCTGGTCGGCAAGGTGAGCCCGAAGTCGAAAAGCGAGTTGAGCCCGGAGGAAAAGCTACTGCATGCGATCTTCGGTCGCGCCGGTGAAGATGTGAAAAACGATTCGCTCGAACTGCCCGCGGGCGAGCAGGGCATTGTGATCGGTACCAAGCACTTTAGCCGGCGCTTGCACATGACAGACGAGCAGAAGGTCGAATTGGATCAGCAGGTCAAGGAATTCGTGGACACACAGAATGCCAAGATCATCGCCTGTTTCAAGCAGATGTGCATCGAGGTTGAGGGCATCATGGGCACCCCCATGGTCGATCCCAGCACGCGGCAAAAGGTCGGGCACAGCACGTTGGACGAGGTGGTGCTCGAGCAGATCGAGGTGTTTGCCGAGCACGTGCGGTCGCGCGATCTGAAATGGGTCAAGCCTGCCAGCAAGAGGGACGATTGCCTTGCGACGACCGATCGGTTTTGGCCGCGGATCGAGGAAATCATCGAGGAGCGCGACCGCCGCTCGGCGCAGATGAAGCGCGGCGATGAACTGCCCTCTGGTGTGCTGGAGATGGCGAAAGTGTACGTGGCCACCAAACGCCAAATCGCCGTGGGTGACAAGATGGCGGGCCGGCATGGCAACAAGGGAGTGATTGCAAAGATTCTCCCGGAAGCGGACATGCCCTTCCTGGATGACGGCACACCTATCGATATCATGTTGAATCCGCTGGGCGTGCCGTCGCGAATGAACGTCGGGCAGATTCTCGAGACCCACTTGGGCTGGGCGGCCAAGATGGTGGGATTCCAGGCAGTCACGCCCGTGTTCGACGGTGCTTCGGAGGCCGAGGTCCACGAAGCCCAGGCCGAGGCCAATCGCTGTGCCGCTGAGAGGGGATCGAATCCCACGGCGCTCGCCGAAGACGGTAATTTCGATGCGGCCTTCGTCGCGTTGCCGCCCGGCGGTAAGGTGCAACTTCGGGACGGTCGCACAGGCGAATACCTGGATCAGGCAGTAACCGTGGGCTACATCTATATGCTGAAGTTACATCACCTGGTGGATGACAAGATCCACGCACGAGCCACCGGACCATACAGTTTGATCACACAGCAACCCTTGGGTGGTAAGGCGCGAACCGGTGGTCAGCGGTTTGGTGAAATGGAGGTGTGGGGGCTCGAGGCCTACGGCGCCGCGCACATCCTCCAAGAACTGTTGACCGTCAAGAGCGACGATGTCGAAGGGCGAACGAAGATCTACGAGACGATGGTCAAGGGAAAGAACTCGCTCGAGGCGGGGACACCCGTGTCATTCGACGTGCTTTGCAACGAGATTCGCGGACTCTGTTTGAACATCTTCCTGGAGAAACGCCGCGTTGGTTGACGCGCCGCTTGGTGGAAATGGAGGTTGTGACGATGGCCGACAAGATTCACGTGGAAAAGGTGGAAAAGCCTGATGTGGAGGAACTCCTCGAGTTCTACAAGCGGCAGAATCATCCGACGACGGGAGATCGTGCGAAGCTGCAGCGTATGCTGGCGAATACTTTCTGCTTCGTGGCGGCACGCCTCGACGGCGAACTGATCGGATTTGCACGCGGTGTGACGGATGGGCTGATCGGCCACTTGACGGAATGTAAGCTCGATCCATCCTGCCAGGGGCCCGCGTGTGTGACCAAACAGGATGGACGGATCGAGCACGACTCGACCGGTGTCGCCAAGCGAATGGCGGAAATGATCATTCAGTCGTTCGAGGAGTTCGGGGTCGAGCGGATGGATGTGGTGGCCTACGGGACCGAGGTGGATTTCTGTGAGGATCTCGGTTTCAAGCCGATGCGCGGGGTCGTGGTCATGACACGGGGGGCGCCGGCTGCGTCGCGCGTCGCGGACGAGCCGGCATCGGCCGCTACACGGTAGCGGTTTGGTACCGGAAATGGGAACGATGATTCGTCACTGCATGGGCATCGCAGCTTCCAAAAAGGGATGCACAAGGCATGCTTGATAACCTTTACGATCGTGTCAACGACTACGCGCGTGTGAGTATCTCTCTGGCATCGCCGAACGACATACGCAGTTGGTCGTTCGGGGAGGTAAAAAAGCCGGAGACGATCAACTACAGAACCTATCGCCCCGAGAAGGACGGTCTGTTTTGTGAGCGGATCTTCGGCCCGGAACGCGATTGGGAATGCGCGTGCGGGAAATTCAAGGGAACCAAGCATAAGGGCATTATCTGCGACCGGTGCGGCGTGAAGGTGACGCATTCGCGCGTGCGCCGCAAACGGATGGGCCACATCAATCTCGCGGCCCCGGTCGTGCACATATGGTTCTTCAAATCGATGCCCTCCCGCCTCGGTGCGTTGCTCGATGTCAAGACGGCCAGCCTGGAGAAGGTCGTCTATTTTCAGGACTACATTGTCGTCGATCCTGGTGATACGCCGCTGAAGGACCGGCAACTGCTCACTGAAGAGGAGTACCGTGCGGCACTGAGCGATTACGGGAGCTCCTTTTCCGCCATGATGGGCGCCGAGGCCGTCAAGGATCTGCTCGAGCGCCTGGACTTGGTCCAGCTTTCGGCCGACTTGAGGGATGAGCTGGCCAAGACGGGAAGTAAGCAACGGGAAAAGGACCTCGCGAAACGCCTGAAAATCGTCGAGGCGTTGCGCCATTCGCCGAACGAGGCGACCTGGATGGTGTTGGATGTCATCCCCGTGATTCCGCCGGATCTTCGCCCACTCGTGTTGCTGGACAGCGGAAACTTCGCGACGAGTGATTTGAATGATCTCTACCGCCGCATTATCAACCGAAACAGCCGGCTCAAGAAGCTGGTCGACCTGAATGCGCCGGAAGTGATCATTCAGAATGAGAAGCGCATGCTGCAGCAGGCAGTGGACGCCCTCTTCGATAATGGACGCTGTCGCCGCCCGGTGCTCGGTTCCAGCAACCGTCCGCTCAAGTCCATGACGGACATGATCAAGGGCAAGCAAGGGCGATTTCGCGAGAACCTGCTGGGCAAGCGTGTGGACTATTCGGCGCGTTCGGTGGTCGTCGTCGGTCCTGAACTGAGACTGCACCAGTGCGGGCTTCCCAAGAAAATTGCGCTGGAACTCTATCAGCCTTTTATCATTAGAAAGCTAAAGGAGCGAGGACTCGCGGATACCATCAAGTCGGCCAAGAAAATGCTCGAGCGCCGCGACCAGGCGATCTGGGACATTCTCGAAGAGGTCATCTATCAGCATCCTGTTCTTCTCAACCGTGCCCCCACGCTGCACCGCATGGGTATTCAGGCGTTCGAACCTGTTCTGGTGGAGGGCAACGCCATCAAGATTCACCCCTTGGTGTGCCGCGGTTTCAACGCGGACTTTGATGGGGATCAGATGGCCGTCCACCTTCCACTTTCCATCGAGGCGCAGGTGGAAGCCCACGTGCTCATGATGTCCACGAACAACATCTTCAGCCCTGCGAATGGCAGCCCGATCATGTCGCCGACGCAGGATATCGTGATGGGCGTCTTCTACCTCACCACGGACCATGTCAGTCCGGAAGTGGAAGAGAAGGACATGCTGAAGTTCGCGACGGCATTCGAGTCCATCCAGGCCTACGACCACAAGAAAATCGGCATTCACGACCGTATTGTGGTACGCATCGACCAGAAACGTGTGGTGAATGCGACGAAGGGCGAGGTGGAAGACGTACCTGCCAATCGCCGCGTGATCACAACGGTCGGTCGTGTGTTGTTCAACGACGTTCTCGATCCGGACATGCCGTTTTACAATTGTAGCCTTTCGCAAAAGGGCCTCGTACGCGTTGTCGCGGATTGCCATCAGTTCCTGGGGCGGGCGGCGACCATCGATTTGCTCGACAGTATCAAGAACCTCGGATTCAAGCAGAGCACGCTGGCGGGTCTCTCGTTCGGGGTTACCGACATGCGCGTGCCGCACGCCAAGCAAAAAATCATCGACGCGGCCCAGAAAACCGTGGATCGCATCGAAAAGGCGTTCGGAGACGGAAGCCTTACCCGGCTCGAACGCTACAATCAGATCATCGATGTCTGGATTCACGCGCGAGAGCTGGTGACGGCGGCGATGATGAAGGAACTGCGCGCGGACTATCGTGACGAGAAGAACAATTATAAACTTCCCGGAGAGAAGGGCTCGAAGCCCTACCTCAATCCCATCTTTCTCATGACGGAGTCCGGTGCCCGCGGCAGCGTGGATCAGATCCGCCAGCTCGCGGGGATGCGGGCTCTGATGGCCAAGCCATCGGGGGAGATTATCGAAACGCCCATCAAGGCCAACTTCCGGGAAGGTCTTTCCGTGCTCGAGTACTTCAGTTCGACGCACGGCGCGCGCAAAGGGCTGGCAGACACGGCGTTGAAGACGGCGGACTCCGGCTATTTGACCCGAAAGCTCGCGGATGTCGCGCAAAACGTCATTGTGACGGGGTTCGATTGCGGCACGATCCACGGCGTGACAAAAGAGGCTATCTACAAGGGTGAAGAGGTGGCGATCCCCTTACGCGAGAGCATCATCGGTCGCATCGCGCGTGACGGTATACGTAACCCGGTGACCGACAAACTGATTGTCGCTGAAAACCAGCCAATTTCCAAGGAAGTGGCGACTCAGATCGAGGACCTGGGTCTCGACAAGATACGCATTCGCAGCCCGCTTACGTGTGAGGCGTCGATGGGTGTTTGCGCCAAATGCTACGGCACGGACATGTCGACTGGCCGCGAAGTGGAACTGGGTATGGCGGTTGGGATCATCGCTGCTCAGTCGATCGGCGAACCCGGTACTCAGTTGACCATGCGTACATTCCACACCGGTGGCGTGGCGCAGAAGGCCGCCAGCGAAAACAAAATCAAGGCCGCGCACGGCGGTCTCGTCAAGTATCACGATCTGCAACCCGTGGAAGTCGCCTCGGATGAAGGCATGCGGACGGTGGTTTTGAAGCGCAATGGCGAGCTACTCATTGTTGACGACAAGGGTCGTGAGCTGTCTCGGGACAAGGTGCCCTACGGCTCCGTCCTGCACAGCAAGGATGGGGACACGGTATCCAAGGGTGATGTGCTGTGCGAATGGGATCCTCACTTGACGCCGATTCTGGCAGAGGTGCCCGGGTTCGTGCGGTTCCAGGATGTGGCTGAAGGCGAAACGGTCCGTCTCGAGCAGGAGGGCGGAAGCACCAAGTTTGTCGTGATCGAGCACAAGGGTGAAAAGCACCCACAAATTGTCATCGAGGACCAGGAGGGCAACGTGCTCGACTACCACTACCTGCCCGCCAAAGCGCGTATCGAGGTGGTGGAAGGTCAGGAGATCATGCCCGGGATCGAACTGGCGAGGCAGCCGCGCGCGGTCGGCGGTACGCAGGACATCACCGGTGGTCTTCCGCGTGTGACGGAGGTATTCGAGGCCCGGCGACCGAAGGAGCCGGCGGTCATGGCCGAACTCTCCGGAAGCGTGGAGATTCGATCTGACAAACGCCGGGGCAAGATGACCATTGTGGTGCTCAGCGAAAGCGGTATGGAAAAGGAGCACCACGTTCCGCAGGACAAACACCTGCTGGTACATGCCGGAGATAATGTGGAGGCCGGCGATTCACTTATCGAGGGGCCGCTGATTCCGCACGACATTTTGCGCATCAAGGGTGAAGAAGCGCTGCAGCAGTACTTGCTCGGGGAGGTCCAGACCGTCTACCGCAGCCAAAACGTAGCGATCAACGACAAGCACCTGGAGGTCATCGTCAGTCAGATGCTCCGCAAGGTAAAGGTCGAGAGCCCGGGCGATTCCAAATTCCTGCCGGGCGAAATGGTCGACCGTTTCAAGTTCCGCATGGAAAACGAAAAGCTGTCGAAGAGCGTGATCATTAGCAATCCGGGCGATTCGGAATTGTCCGAGGGCGACATCGTGCTCAAGTCGGAACTGGCCTCGGTGAATGAGGAAGTTGAGGAGCAGGGCGGTGAACGGGCGAAAGGCAAGAAACCCAAACCGGCCAACGCGACGACCCTTCTCTTGGGTATCACCAAGGCCAGTTTGTCGAGCGAATCGTTCATTTCTTCCGCTTCATTCCAGGAAACCACCAAGGTGCTGACCGAGGCGGCGCTCGGCGGTGTGCGCGATGAGTTGCGGGGATTGAAAGAGAATGTCATACTGGGGCACCTGATTCCCGCCGGGTCGGCGTTCCCGCAGTATCAGACGATGCGGGTGAAGCACCTGGGCGAGCCGATTCCGGTCCCCAGCGAATTCGCCGACATTGGCGTGGCGGCGATAGCGGCGCAGGTCGTGGGGTCCGCCGTGGCCATTGGCGCCGGGAGTCCATTTGCGGATTCAAGTGTGGAAGAGGCTATGACCACCGGTGAAACGGTGACGACTGTTGAGGGTGGTGGCGTTTCGCCGTTCGGAAATGGTACACCGTCCGGGTTGGATGCGGATAGTTCCGGCAATGAGGGGTAAGCGGCCTGTGCTGGCCGAAGTCTACTGGTAACTGAGAATACGAATGCCTACGAACAACCAACTGGTACGGCGCGGACGCAAGTCCGTGGTAAAGAAATCGAAAGTGCGCGACCTGGATCAGTGCCCTCAGCGGCGCGCCGTCTGCCTGATCGTCAAGACACAGACGCCCAAGAAGCCGAATTCCGCCTTACGCAAGGTGGCGCGTGTGCGGCTGACGAACGGCAAGGAGGTCACCGCGTACATTCCCGGTATCGACCACAACCTGCAGGAGCACTCGATCGTGCTCGTCCGAGGGGGTCGCGTGCGAGACCTGCCCGGTGTGCGATACCACATCATTCGCGGTGCGCTGGACTCCTCCGGCGTAGAGGGTGACAAGGAAGGCAGGCCGAGAAACCGGAGCCGGAGCAAATACGGAGTCAAGCGCCGTAAGTAATTCCGGGCGCCTGGTTTGCAGGGTGGCTGATGGACGTCTTGGGAGAAACAATGCCGTCGGTGCATGGGCAGGGTGGCGTTTGGCAGGAGGGGATCCGCACGCATTCGTTGGCGGGATCCGCGCTCTTGAAGATCTTGGGCGCTGCAGCGCTGATCGCACTCGGTGCGCAGGTTCGTATACCCGTGCCCGGCACACCGGTGCCAATGACTTTGCAGTCGCTGGCCGTGCTCGTTGTGGGGCTGACCCTGGCGCGGCGGTATTCGGGTACGGCGACGGTGCTCTATCTATTGTGCGGTGCCGCCGGATTACCCGTGTTCGCGGCACATTCTGCCGGTCTTGTCGGCGTGACGGGCGGATACCTGCTCGGCTTCGTCCCAGCGGTACTGGTGGCCGGTTGGTGGAAAGACCGGGGCAGTACTAGTTTCGGGCGGCTGCTGGCAGCGGGCGCATTTGCGTATTTGGTGCTGTTTGCCTGTGGTGTGGCCTGGCAGGTGATGGTGTGGGGCGAAAGCCTGGAGGCGGGCTTTGTGATCGGTTTTCTCCCGTTTGCGGCGAAAGCCGCCGTGCAAGTCGCTCTGGTGGCGGTGCTCGTGGCGAGGTTGGATCGATCCTGCCGTAGCGACTGAAAAAGCCGGTCTTTTCGGCAGATCATTGTGTTGCTACAATGAAATCGTGTGGTTCACGGATAAGACGAGGTTCTGAATTTAGAAAGATCGCGTAAATGGGTTACAAGAAGTGGACACATTCCGCCGCGCAGCTAAAGCCAGATACGCGCTACAACAGCGTGCTGATTTCGAAGTTCATTAATTCCATTATGCTGGATGGAAAGAAGAGCGTGACCACGCGCATCGTCTACGATGCGATGGACATCATAAGCAAGCGCGTGAAGGATGAACCGCCGGACGCCGTGTTTGAAAAGGCATTGGGCAACTGCAAGCCGAACGTGGAGGTACGATCCAAACGTGTCGGTGGTAGCAACTATCAGGTGCCTATGCCGGTCAATCGCAAGCGGCAGCAGACGCTCGCTTTTCGATGGATTCGAGATGCCGTCCGGTCGCGTAAAGGTAAGCCGATGTGCGAGTTTCTTGCGCAGGAACTCCTCGACGCGTATAAGGGTGAGGGAACGGCCGTGACGCAAAAGACGAACGTGCACCGTATGGCCGAGGCGAACAAGGCCTTCGCGCACTTCGCCTGGTAAGCACAGGTTTCAAACCGTCCGAAACGAGCCCATCCGAATAGCGGTTGGGCTCGCTTACGTTCCGGGTACGACAACTGCCCGGTATGGGATCCAGGGTTGGCGAGCCGGCGGGCGCCGCGCCGACCGAAGACGACGAGACTCGATATGACGCTCGATTTGTCCATGGTGCGTAATATCGGGATCGCGGCGCACATCGACGCCGGCAAAACTACGACCACCGAGCGTATCCTGTTTTACACCGGGCGGACGCACCGCATGGGGGAGGTCGACGACGGCACGACCACGACCGACTTCGACGAGCAGGAGCAAACGCGGGGCATTACCATATATTCGGCCGCCGTAAGTTGTCCATGGCGAGGCTACACCATTAACCTGATCGACACGCCCGGTCACGTGGATTTCACGGCCGAGGTGGAAAGGTCGCTTCGCGTTCTGGACGGCATGATCGCCGTCTTTGATGCGAAGGAGGGGGTCGAAGCGCAGTCGGAAACCGTGTGGCGGCAAGCCGATCGGTACCACATTCCGCGCTTGTGCTTTATAAACAAGATGGACCGCATGGGAGCGGACTTTTTTCGTAGCGTGTCGACCATCCACGAACGCTTCAACGCCAACGCGGTACCGGTCCAGATCCCGATCGGCGAGGGAGACCGATTCGAGGCCGTGATCGATCTTGTGGAAATGAAGGCGTTGCGGTTCCTCGATGTCGCACAGGGCGCAACGGTGCAGGCGTTCGACATTCCCGACGATCGGAGGGATGAGGCGGAGTCCCATCGGCATCATCTCGTTGAGGCCGCCGCCGAGTGCTGCGAGTCGCTGATGGCCAAGTACCTCGATGACGCTCCCATTGAGGCCGACGACATTCGCCAAGCGGTACGAATCGGCACGATCGCGCGTAGGATATTCCCTGTCTATTGCGGCAGCGCTCTTCGGCACCGCGGGGTGCAGCCGGTTTTGGATGGAGCATGCGACTACCTGCCAAGCCCTCTTGAGACGCCGCCCCTGGAAGCCGAAGACGCCAACCGCCCCGAAAAAAAGCACGCGCTGCACTGTGACCCGGATGAGCCGCTGGCGGCCATGGTGTTCAAAATCGTCGCCGAAAAACCGGTAGACCTCTTTTACGTCCGGGTCTATTCCGGCACGTTGAAGGCCAATTCACGTCCGCTCAACGCCAATACCGGCGAAAAGGAGAACATCAGCCGGATTTACCGTATGTTCGCCAAACGGCGCGACCAACTTTCCGAAGCACATTCCGGCGAAATCGTGGCGGTCATCGGTCCCAAGAAGCCGCTCACCGGTCACACCCTGTGTGACCCTCGTCGTCCGGTGGTGCTCGAGCCGATCAAGTTCCCGGAGACCGTCATCAGCGTGTCCGTCGAAGCCCGATCGTCCAAGGACCGCGAGAAGCTCCTCGCGGCCCTCACGGCGCTGACAAGGCAGGATCCCACACTGGCTTTTCGCTCGGATCCGGAAACAGGCCAGACCTTGTTGTCGGGAATGGGCGAGCTCCATCTGGAAGTCATGGTCCGGCGGCTGCAGCACGACATGAACATCGACGTGGCGGTGGGGAAGCCACGGGTGTCCTACCGTGAAACCGTGCGCGTGGCCGCCGAAGGTGAAGGGCGCTTTATCCGAAACATCGGTGGGCGCGATCATTTCGCCGTCGTCCGGGTGCGTATCGAGCCGAGACCGCGGGACGATACGAAAGCGTCCTACGAAATCTTGCGCCAGATTGATCCGGAGAGCTTGGCACCCGAGTTCGCATCGGCGGCGGAGGCCGGGATGGTCGATGCCGCCTCCAGCGGGGTGCTTGGGGGCTATCCGGTCATCGATTGGAAAGTCGCCATCGTCGGGGCGGAGCAGCACGAGAAGGACAGTTCCGAACTGGCATTCGAAAACGCGGGGCGAAGCGCTTTTTACGAGGCGATGCGGGCGGCGACCCCCCAACTCCTGCAACCAATCATGGACGTGGAGATTGTTACATCCGATGAGTATTTCGGCTCGATCATGAGCGATTTGAACACACGGCAGGCCATCGTGCGCGATACCGTGATTCGCGGCGAAGACCGTGTGATATCAGCCGACGTGCCGCTCGCGCAGATGTTCGGCTACGTGACCAGGCTGCGCAGTCTGTCACAGGGGCGGGCGACCTCCTCCATGACGCCGTCGCACTATGCGGCGGTGCCGGCCGACGTCATGAAGGCGCTTGTCGGGTAATCCCTACCGTCCGCGGGCTACCCTGCTTTTCCACAGCATTTCTTGTACTTCTTGCCGCTTCCGCAGGGACAAGGATCGTTGCGATCCGGCTTGTCGTCGGACTTGATCGTCTCGACAGGCGGAGGCAGTGGTTCGTCGTCCTCTCCCGGAAGCTGCTTGTTGTAGTCCTTGTCTTGCTGCTCGCGGCGATGGAATCGATCTGAAGTTGGATCAAAGCTTCTGACCATTGCTGTCTTGATCTCCCTGTCACTCTCTTTTCATGTACGATCGTAGGATATTCATCGGTATTTTACCGGACGCCCTGGACCGGTCACAGGTGTCGCACGCGAGGCAAGGCGATCACCGGGTTTACACCGTCCACCAATTATATCACCTGTGGGCGACGATGAGAACCACCCGGGTACCTCGCCCGGTCGCCTCCTGTGAATACATGAAGGAATGTGCCGTCGTGCGTGCCCCCTGAACTGAATCGGCAAACGGGTCCGTGGTACTTTCGGCGGGCTTCCTGTAGGGCAGGTGGTTCTCCCGGCTATGCCGGGTGGTTCACCTGCCTTGCCAAACCGGCAGGTCAACGCTCCGTTGAGGCGGAGCAACGACCTGCCATCTACGGCTTTTCGCGTCCGCCGATTCTGTCACGCACCCTCGGCAGACGGTTGTCCACAATTCCTGTTGACACATTCTGAGGCGCTACTAATCTACTAAGTCTGCCCATCGGGCCGTCGGGCGATCCGTAATCGTGAGAATGGATTACTGTGCTTCCTTTTCGGGGCGCACTGTAGCGCTCCATGCGATGACCGGCGGACGGGCGGAGGAGTGTGACGCGCAAGAGGCGGAACGCTTCGGATCATGGCGATTCGGTCATTAATCTGGCGTGTGTGACGCATAGGCGGTCAACCGCATTTGGCATGGGGCCAAGAGAATGAGCCCTTGGCCCCGTAGAGATGAGCGTGTAGGTCGTTGCGGCTCACCCGCCTTTGTTGGGGATCCCAGCGATACGAACGAGGCCTTGGTCGAGAATCCTGGTGGGGTAACAGCCTTCTCGCTTCTGTAATCGTGAGAAGTTTTGTGCCTGGCCCGTACCGTCTCTGTAACGATGTCAGAATAGGAGTGTGTCGGCGATGAACGTCCGCATGCGTGTGATTGTCGGATTGGTCCTGGCTCTTGCCGTTCTGGTTTGCTTCGACTCTTCGGCCTTTGGTCAGGCGGAAGGCGTGGACACGTCCGGCATGACTATAGACGGTAATTACGGCTACGGCTTGCCACCCGACATCTCCGTGCACGGGCCAGGAATCGATCAACTCATCCATATCCTTCACTGGTTCATGGTGCTCTTGTTCGTCGGATGGGGCATCTTCATGGTTCGGTGTTTGATTAAGTACCGCCAGCGTGCCGGGCACAAAGCCGTGCACGGGAGCGTAAAGGCCAAGCCGGCCAAGTTCCTGGAGGTCGGCGTGGTCGTTTTCGAGACCGTGCTTCTCCTCGGCTTCTCGATTCCGATTTGGGGCAGCATCAAGAACGATCTGCCGGAGCCGACGGACAATCCGTTGCGTCTCCGTGTGCTTGCGGAGCAATTCGCGTGGAATTTTCATTATCCCGGTGAGGACGGCAAGTTTGGGAAAACCGCCCCGAAGTTCATTGATGCGGCCATGAACCCGGCGGGTATTGACCCGGGCGATCCTAACGGCGAAGACGATATCGTCAGCGGGGCGATGCACATACCGGTCAACAGGCCGATTATTTGCGACATCTCGTCGAAGGATGTAATCCACTCGTTCTCACTGCCGGTGTTGCGCATCAAGCAGGATGCCATCCCCGGCATGCGCATTCCCACCTGGTTCCAGGCGACCAAAACCGGAACCTACCAGGTCGCGTGCGCCCAGCTCTGCGGGAACAACCATTACAAGATGTTGGCGCCGTTGGTCATTCAATCGGCGGAGGACTTTGCGGCGTGGCAGGTGGAAAAGAGCGCGCCGGCGGAAGACTTCGACGAGGACGAATTCGAGGATTAATCACTTATGGGCGAAGACCACCATACACCCGGCTTTTGGCGACGGTACGTCTTCTCGATCGACCACAAGGTCATCGGGGTGCAGTACATGGTCACCGGGCTCACATTCCTGATGTTTGGGTTCTGCCTGATCATGCTGATGCGCTGGCAGTTGGCGTATCCGGGAGAGGCGGTTCCCGTCATCGGCAAGATCTTCGGCGAAAACAACATGCCGGGCGGCATCATGCTGCCGGAGTTCTACAACTCGCTGGGTGCCATGCACGGTACGATCATGGTGTTCCTCGGCGTGGTGCCCATTCTGGTCGGCGGATTCGGAAACTACGTCCTTCCGCTCCAGGTCGGTGCTCCCGACATGGCATTCCCGAAGCTCAATATGATGAGCTACTGGGTGTACGCGACAGGTGGAATCACCATGCTCGTTGGCTTCTTCGTCAAGGGCGGGGCGGCCAACTCCGGCTGGACCTCGTATCCACCGCTCTCCAACCTCGCGACGACGGGCCAAACGGTCTGGCTGATCGGGATGGTCTTCCTCATTACGTCATCGCTGCTCGGCTCGGTTAACTTCATCGTGACCGTGGCCCACCTTCGGTCCGACGGTCTATCGATGTTCCGTCTGCCATTTTTCGTGTGGGCCCAGCTCGTGACGTCGTTCCTGCTCCTGCTCGCCTTTCCGCCGCTCGAGGCCGCGGGTGTGCTCCAATTGATGGATCGCCTGGCCGGAACGAGTTTCTTCATGCCCTCGGGTCTGGTGGTGAGCGGCGTGCCGCAGACCGTGGCGGGCGGGGGTAGCCCGCTATTGTGGCAGCACCTATTCTGGTTCCTCGCGCACCCGGAAGTCTATGTGCTGATTCTGCCGGCACTGGGCATTGTGGCCGAGATCATCGCCAACAACACACGAAAGCCGCCCTGGGGCTACCGGACGATGGTCTACGCGACCATCTTCCTGGGTTTCATGTCCTTCATCGTGTGGGCGCACCACATGTTCATGACGGGAATGGGCACCAAGCTCAGTGCGTTCTTTGCGACGACGACGATGATCATTTCGATCCCGTCGGTGGTCATTCTCACCGCACTGCTCATCAGCCTCTATCAGGCGTCGATTCGGTTTACCGTGCCGATGCTCTTTGCCCTTGCGTTTCTGCCGATGTTCGCCATTGGTGGACTGACCGGGCTGCCGCTGGGATTGCCGGCCTCCGACATCGCGCTGCACGACACGTATTACGTCATCGGACACTTCCACTACGTCGTTGCGCCGGGCACGATTTTCGCGATTTTCGCGGGTGTCTACTACTGGTACCCGAAGGTCACCGGCCGCATGATGAACGCGACGCTGGGCAAGTTGCACTTCTGGTTTTCGTTCGTTTTCATCAACATCGTCTTTATGCCCATGTTCTGGGTGGGGCTCGCCGGTGTGTCGAGGCGGCTGTACGACCAGACCGTGTACGCACATGGGAAAGCCGTTCAGGATCTGACGATTACGTCTTCATGGGGGGCTTGGCTTCTCGGCCTGGCTCAGATTTTCTTCATCATCAATTTCTTCATCAGCATTCGTCGCGGGAAGAAGGTGTCGAACAATCCGTGGGATGCGACCACGCTGGAGTGGGCCGCCCCCTCGCCGCCGCCGCATGGCAACTTTGCCACGGTGCCGGTCGTCTATCGAGGACCGTATGAATACAGTGTTCCCGGGCAGGACAAGGACTTCCTGCCGCAGCATATAGCCGCGGAGGCCTAATCAATCGTGTCTAGCGAAACACTACCCTATACCGTCAAACCGCATCCCGTGACCGCGATGTACAGCGGCAAGTTTGGGACGTGGCTGTTCCTGGCATCCGAGGTCATGCTCTTCGGCGCCTTGTTCTCCAGCTACGTGCTCTTACGCGTGGGTGCTCCGGCGGAAGGGCCCGGCCACTGGCTGAGCCATCACGAGACGCACCTCAGTTGGAAGATCGGCGGGTTCAACACTCTCGTCCTGATCATCTCGTCGGTGACGATGGTGATGGCTTGGGCGTCGCTCAAGATGGGCAGTCTTCAAAAGGCTCGTCTCTATCTGATCATCACGGCCGTCCTGGCGGTGCTCTTTGTTATCATCAAGCTTTCACTCGAGTACATTCCGCACATTAAGGACGGGCTGGTGCCCAGCCACAGTAACTTCTTTGCGTTGTATTACACGATGACCGGCCTGCACGCGTTGCACATCATCGGTGGCGTGGTGGTGATTGCTTACTTCATCGGTCCCGGTGCGAAGCTCTATCACAAAGATCCCGAATACTACACGAACCGCATCGAGTGTACGGGGTTGTATTGGCACTTTGTCGACTTGGTCTGGATTTTTCTCTTTCCGGTGCTTTACCTTCTGTAGGAGTGAGCGATGGCGGAAGCACACGACATCAGCAAACACATCAAACTCTACATCGGCGTGTTTATCGCGCTGGCGGTGTTTACGGTCATTACGGTGCTCGCATCGACCATTGAGGCCGGTATCGCCACGCACGTGGTGGTCGCGCTGGTGATCGCCTGCATCAAGGGCGGATTGGTCGCGGCCATTTTCATGCACTTAAAGTGGGAGAAGACCGCGGTACTATGGCTGGTCTTCGGGATCTGCGCAATCCTCTTTGTCGTCCTGATGGCGATACCGTCCCTGACCGTCAACGATCTTCCGCCGCAGGCGCACATGGGCACCTGGGGCTAGTGAACGCGGGTCGTACACTTGGGCTTGAGAGAACGCTATGTCACTGAAAGTATTTCATGCCGTCTTCGTCGTGGTATCGACGCTCCTGTCGGTCGGAGTGGGCGTTTGGGCTATCCGTGAGTGTATGCGAACCGGAGAGGCAGGGTCCGCCGTATTTGGTGGGCTCTCGCTTATTTGTGGTGCGGCGCTACTATTCTATATGCGTTGGGTCATGCGAAAGCTCAACAAGATTACTGCGGGATGAGATCGATGATCGGGCGACGGTTTCCAATGTTACTGAGCGTATTGGCTTCCACGGCCTTCCTGCCGAGCCAAGCCCTCGCCTGCGCCGTGTGCTTTGGCGATCCGGACTCTGATATGGCCAAGGGGGCTACCGCCGGCGTGATGTTCATGGTCGGCGTCACCGGAATGATGCTGCTCGGCATAGCGGGTCTCGGGTTGACCTGGATCCGCCGCAGCCGGCAATTGGTCAAGGCGCAGGCACCTGTACAACAGCACGATGACTAAGTCCCCACGCGACATTCAATCCCGCCCTCATTCCGTATTGCTGCATCGATTGGCGCTGGCAACCGCCGTGGCGGTGTTTCCGCTGATTATGGTGGGAGCAGGTGTGACGAGTCTCGATGCCGGTATGGCCTTTCCCGATTGGCCGACGTCCAACGGGCATCTCGTCAATCCGCCCCAGTGGTGGCAGCATTCGGACATGCGATGGGAGCACGGTCATCGGCTGATCGGCTGGGTGGTCGGTATGCTCGCGACGGCGTTGCTGGTCGTGTCGTGGCGGCGCGGTGGGACGATCCGGGTCTTGGGATTGACCACGTTTCTCGCAATCGCCACTCAAGGCGTGCTTGGCGGGTTTCGGGTGATGGAAATCTCACAACCGTTGGCGATGTTGCACGGCATTTTCGGCCAGCTCTGCTTTTGTGTGGCCGGGGTCACGGCATTTGTGACTTCGCGTGCCTGGACGGAGGCCAAGCCCGCGGGCGGAATTCCCGCAGGCGGTTTTCTCCAAAAGCTCGGCTGGTTTGTAACCGTAGCCGTACTGATCCAGCTGGCGCTCGGCGCCGCCTTACGCCACTTTGGCGGCAACCACGCGCTGATCGCCCATCTGCTCTGGGCCGTGGTCACCCTGCTCATGGTGGGTTGGCTGGCTATGTGGGTCATGGGATTGCCGGAATCAGTAGGCGTGCTGCCCAAGCTGGGCAAGCTGCTGGCCGGGCTGACGATGATCCAGTTGCTGCTCGGGGGTGGTGCGTTCGTGATTACGATGGGCGTGGTCGGCGAGGCTTCGTCCATGAATTGGTTGGTGCCGACGGCGCACGTGGCCGTGGGGGCCTTGTTGCTCATGAGCTCCTTGTTGATCTCGATCGGCACACGACGTTTCATCGCGATCGATCCGACGTCCGGCGAATCCGCCGGGCAGACTATTCCGGTGGTTTTCTAGATGCCAAGCACGGTCGACATTCCACTTGCTCGTTCCCCGTCACTGACGATGAAACTCGGCGCAGTGGTGGAATTGGTGCGTCTACGCATTGCGTTTTTGGTCTTGTTTGCCACGGCGACAGGTTACGTGCTTGGTTTGCGTGTGGAAGACGGTGCGATCTCGCTGGCCGTCTTGTTTCATGCCCTGCTGGGCACGGCACTAGTGGCGGCCGGATCGAACACGCTCAATCAGGTCATCGAGGTGGACCGCGACCGGCTTATGACGCGTACGGCCGGGCGTCCGCTCCCTTCCGGACGGCTGACACGAGGCGAAGCACTGGTGTTTGGCGCCCTGGCCGGACTGGGCGGTGTGCTGCAACTGACCATCGGCGTCAACGGGCTCACCGGTCTCATCGGTTTCGTCACACTGGCGAGCTACGTATTGCTGTATACGCCCATGAAGCCGCGGACGTGGCGAAGCGTATTCATCGGTGCGGTTCCCGGTGCCTTACCACCGGTGATTGGTTGGACGTCGGCGACGGGTGGCCTCTCGTTGCCGGTGATCTCGCTGTTTCTGATCGTCTTCATCTGGCAGTTGCCGCATTTTGCGGGAATCGCCTGGCTGCATCGCGACGACTATGGCCGTGCCGGTTTTCCGGTGCTTCCCGTGGTCGACCGGGAGGGTCGCTGTTTTCGGCGGCACTTGCTCGTATTCACGGTGGTGCTGCTGCTGGTGAGCCTCCTGCCGGTCTGGTGCGGGCTCACCGGTCGCGTCTATGGTGTCGCTGCTTTTGTTTTCGGACTGGTCTTTCTTGGTTTCGGTGTCTATTTCACGAGCCGGCAGACGCGCGTGACCGCACGAACTCATCTCCTTTCTTCCGTGATCTATCTACCGCTGTTGTTTGGTGTGATGTTGCTCGACAGGGTGTCGTAGCGATGACGCTTCTCAAAACCAATCCCAAGGACGACCGTGCGACCGACGCGACGCCTGGCGATCCGATCGTGCGCGTTTCGGGCTTGACGCATTGCTATGGGTCCCTCGTGGCGCTGGATAATGTCACGCTGGATGTCGGGGTGGGTTCGATATTGGGCTTGCTCGGCCCCAACGGCGGCGGCAAGACCACGTTGTTCAAAATCCTGACGACGGCGCTGACCCCGACAGATGGCACGGCGTCCATTGACGGTTGTAACGTCTGTTCGCAACGAGCCGAGGTACGGCATCGCATCGGTATCGTATTCCAGCAGCCTAGCCTGGATAAGAAGCTCACCGTTCGTGAGAACATGCTGCACCAGGGGCATCTTTACGGCATGTCGGGCAAGGTGCTTTCCGACCGGGTTGCTGAACTCTTGCCGCGATTTGGTATCGAGCAGCGTGCGAACGATCGCGTGGACGCGCTTTCCGGCGGGCTGCAGCGGCGTGTGGAACTCGCCAAGGCGCTGCTACACCACCCGCGCGTGCTCATTCTCGATGAGCCGAGCACGGGCCTGGACCCGGCCGCCCGCAAGGACCTGATGGCGCATCTGCATGAGCTGCGCGATCAGGATGGCGTGACCGCACTGTTAACCACGCACCTGATGGACGAGGCCGATCGCTGCGATCGTGTGGCCTTGTTAGATCGCGGTCGTCTTGTCGCAATGGATTCACCCGAGTCGCTCAAGGCCACCATCGGTGGTGAAGTGCTGACTATCTTGACCGCTGAGCCACGCAGGCTCGCGGATCGTATCAGGGATTGGCTACACAGTGACGTGAAAGTCGCCGCCGACCAGGTGCATATCGAGCACCCCAGAGGACGCGATCTAGTGCCGGATCTGATGAACCGTTTCGGAGACGAGATCACCAGCGTCCAACTTGGCAGGCCGACGCTCGAAGATGTCTTCTTGCGCCTGACGGGGCACAAATGGTCTGACGAATCGGGCGATTCTGGAGGCAAGGTATCGAGGTGAGCGCGTCGGTTCAAACCTCTGTCATTCTTCCCACTGCGTCGCTGTGGCGACGCGAAGTCATCCACTTTCTTCGCGCGCGCAGCCGCATTGTGGGGGCACTGGCCACACCGCTGGTATTCTGGCTTTTCCTGGGATCAGGGT
>Ga0055452_10000084_pt1 | contig 20662 bp, 19 predicted proteins | sample China_Galinas_PW_6_FD_57735 | JGI IMG/M metagenome (GOLD analysis project Ga0055452, IMG submission 57735) | Wetland microbial communities from San Francisco Bay, California, USA, that impact long-term carbon sequestration - China_Galinas_PWC_D2 | ecosystem: Environmental > Aquatic > Marine >... | reverse complement strand
AGCCATCCCCGCCATGGCCGACAGCAGGGCTGCTTTGGAAGTCGCGTCATCCGCCGCGAGCGATTGGTAGCGATTCTTGATGGCAGGGACCGCGTCCTTGAGACTTTCACGCTCTTCCAAACCGGTGGCGATATGACCGATGGCAATCGCAGCCTCACGCACACATGCGTCGCTTGCCTGGGCCGATACCTCGGCCACCAGTGCAGGAAGAGCCTTGGCATCGTTCAGTCGACCTACAGCACGCAGAATAGCCTGCCTCGTTTGCGTGTCACTTTCAATTGCCAGTTGGGCAAGCACGGCGTCAATCACGGTCGGATCGTCGAGTGTTTGAACAATCAGCAGCACGTCACGCCGGATGCCGGGCGTCCCGGTTTTCATGCGCGCCAACAAGGCCGAAAGCACTTCGCCCTCCGGGCGGCGCCCCTCGTCGGCAATGCGTGCCCGTATCAGCCCGAGCGACGTACGATTCACTTCCTCCAATGGGTCGTTTAGCCACGCCACGAGACGGGAATTCTGGTCGACCGTGTTGATGCTGCGGAAATAGTCCCGCTGGAACTCGCCGAGCTTGGCCGCCAGGGCTTCATGCCTCTGGGAGGCGGCAGCACGGTAGGCGTCGTATTCATCGCGTATGCGCCGCAGCCGGTCGCGGTAGATCTGGAGTTGATCCGCCAGCCAGGCCTCCGCGCCGAGCTTGGACTTCTCGCTCCACCAGGCGCGCCATCGCGTGACGTCGTTGTCAAAGTCCTCATTGGTCAGCGGGCGAAGCGCCGCAATGACCCGATCGGTGATGGCCGGCATGTCTGCATCGAGTTGTGACACGAGGGCGTCTACGACCTCACGCCGATCGACCTTGGACGCCAACGCGTCAATCGCGGCGAGCCTGGTCGGCGTGGACGCCTTCGCATCGCCCGCAAGCGAACAAAGCTGATTCGTAGCCTCGGGATGAGGAAAACGTGCGAGCGCACTGACCGCCGCGCGCCTCAGCGAGTCCTGCGATGAGCCGAGCAGACCGACGAGCGGATCCACAAACTCGGCGGCCAATCGATGCGGCGCTGCCGAAGCCTGTACGCCCAGAACCTCGCAGATCGCCTGCTGGATTTCCGACCGGTTCTGCAGGCCAAGCAGATCCGTGACCAATTCCCGACTGGCCGGCGTGTCAAACGCCAGAAGCTGATTAATCCAGCGACGCCGCTCTTCCGGTCGGGCCTGCGGATCGACAATGCCGTCACGGCAGTTTTGCAGTTGTTCCAAGCGGTTTTGGCTCGGTACCGGCGGTGCATCGTCTGACTCGTCGGATGCCACCGCCATCTGGCATCCCCAGGCGACTAACGACAAGAGCGAAATGGCAGTCCGCATTCTAGCACTCATGGAACGGCGCAACCCTTCCGTCTCAACCATCGCCGCGAGATTCCGGATGACCGAACGATGCCATCGACTTGCCGAATGCCCGCATGCAGCGGCTTCTATTTTTACACGTACCGCGAACCGCCCGCAACCTCACGACGTCGCCATGTTTGTTCATCGGCATTCTCATCGCGGACTTCAGTCCTGCCGGTCGTCCGGCCTCTCGCATTCTTATCTACACGATTCTACGATGTAGCCGCCTGCCGGTTTCAAGACCGCGAATCTGCAATCGTGGTGAGGTGAATTTGGCCCACTTGCGCTCGCGGCGTCGCACGACTATGCTGATGCCCGTTTCTGTCTCACCACGGCGTTTCCATGCAGGAATTCGCACGGTTCAACGGCGGCGTTTCGCTTGAACCACCACGGATCAGACGATAACATACAAAACAATAAGAGACGCAACGAACCCCCCACGAGCAGGCGCGCGACCCGGTAGGCTGTCGACCGTCAATTGCTGGGTGGCAGGGATTCCTGAGGCCATCAAAATGTCCCCGAGGCGGACCCATTACCACCACGTGCGGATTGCCCTTGGGACGCCACCCATCGGCCATCTGTGGGAAAACCAAGTGGTTGCGTCGGCTGTCGAGCCGGGTCTTCGTCAGCCGGAAAGGAGAGGATTCTCATGACGCAGCGACGGAGCGCCGACACCAAGGCCAAATCACTCCGAGATCGCGTTGCAGCAGCCCTGGATAAGATACGCCCTTTGGTGCAGGCTGACGGCGGCGACGTCGAACTCGTCGGCGTGGACGACGAGGGTGTTGTGACGGTTCGCCTGCGTGGCGCTTGCATCGGGTGCCCCTCGGCCGCGATTACGCTCACCCTCGGTATCGAACGATCCCTCATGATGGAAATACCGGAAGTCACTCGCGTGGTCAGTGCGTGACGCGATCGATCGTTTTCGTCTCTCGTTCCGGCACGACGCAAAGCTGGAGCGGGAAGCCTGCACGAGAAGTCAAAAAGCCCGTACCACGTAGAGGTCGGTAGCCGCCACGAGATCGATAATGCAACCGGTGGGATGCCCGTCGTCGGTCATTTCCTCAACCAGGGGGTGCGTATGCCGACCTGGGTTGGCGCGCAGTACCCGTGCCGAGCGTCCGTCGCTCAAGCCCACCCGACTGCCAATCGGGAAGAGGGATATGGTATCCAAAAAGGCGCGTGCCAGAGCCCGATCGAAACACCCGCTTCGTCCGCAATATAAGATGTCCTTCGCGGCTCCATAGGGGGATAGCGCCGGCCGGTACGGGCGCTCGTTTGTCATGGCCACGTACGTATCGGCGATGGAGACAATTTGCGCGGAACGATGCACCTGCTGTCCTCGCCGGCCTCTCGGATAACCTTCCCCGTTGATACGTTCGTGGGCTTGATACGCGATGAACTTGACGCCCACGGGCAATCCCTTGATGCCGGACATCATATCGAGGGTATGCAGTGGATGTAGGTGGATCTCCCGCCATTCGTCTTCCGTGAGCGGACGGTCGGCCATCCGGATTTTCCTCGGTACACGTAACATCCCGATATCGTGCAAGAGTCCGCCCAGCGCGATCTCCATGACGGTCCCGCGATCCAGCCCAAGCTGCCACGAAATCGCCGCGCTCATCATGGCCACACTAACGCAGTGGTCGAAGAGATACTCGTCCGTTGAATCCTGAAGGGAGACAATGAGCGGCAGGAGATCGAAGTCCACGGCGGCTTTGTCGACAAACCGCCCTACGGCTACGTGTGCATCCTGCGACGATATGCGCCCTCCATGAGCGATCGTGTCGCACAGGTACGACACGGCCTGGCTGGTTTCTTGGTGTTTTTGCACGCCACGCTCAGCTTCGGCTTTCAGATCCTCCGTGGCCATACGCGGCCGGCGCCATTTGGGAACAGACCGCAAGTCAAGTGGGGGGTTGAGCAACTCCGCCATGCGGCGATCCAAATCTCGTGAATGCTCGGTGTGGAGTCCCTCCACCGGCGTGGGTTCGGCCGTCGGGTCGAGTTGTCGAGATCGGTCGCGATCCGGCCCGACGATAGGCGCGGGTGAGCGAAGCTGGACGCGCGACACACCGCGGTCACGAATCAACTGAAGGAAACGGGAAGTGATGATAGAGCCGGCCGCAAGCAGCAACACGCCGGACTCGTCATAGATGTCCTCCTTGAGCGCCATCCCTGACCGCACAGAGTGGAAGACCTCCTTGTGCAGTTGGCTCACGCTGATCTCGCGATCCGCGTCGCCATCCGTCCAACGTCCGTGCTGAGCCGTTGAAGTGGTCGACGGCGTCTCCAGAACCGGCGCACTGGCCGGTGGATCGGACCGATCGGCCTGTCCGGTCCGGTCACTTTGCAGAGGTGCTAGTCGCCGATCGAGTTCTGCCTCCCATGTACCGACACTGTTTTCGGACATTCCGTGCAAACCTCGCACCGGTCGTGGCAGTACCACGACTGTCAACGACGAATCCACCAATCATCCACTCTTTGAGGTCGAACCTCTGAAATCCATCGGCGTCTCAAGACCGCATGTTTTGCCGCGATAGGGAGAACCGTGGCGGCGTCCCATAAAGTCACAGACAGCGTGCAAAGCTGATCTGGGCGATGAAGGTCCCCGTATCGGTACTGGTAAAGTTTGAATCCGCAGGCTGATTTCCGGATCGGCGACCACCGTGCTATAATGCTTGCATGGGCAAGCATAAGAAGAAACAGAAGAAGACCAGGCGAGACACAGCCGAGATTGCTCGGTCAGTAGTAGAGCAAGCCATCGGCGAGAAGCTGTCCGGTGATCCTGAGTCCGAAGAAGTAGAAGAGCAGGAAGAGGATACTCGCAACCCTGCTGCCGTTGCCTTGAGCAAGTTAGGCGCGTCCAAGGGCGGCAAGGCACGGGCTGAGAAGCTCAGTAAGGATCGCAAATCGGAAATCGCGAAGAAGGCGGCTAAGTGTCGCTGGGGTCGCGCGGACGATCAAGACCAGGGAAGGGAATAATGCCGGCGCCGACCATCTTTTCCGCAATACGGTAGATATCTCGTTTGTCGTGCTCTTTCCTCTTGCCTGCTGCCACAAACGTGATGGTGATGTGAACCAATATGTCGCCGCTCGCCAGCTCTTCGTCTTCAACGCGGTAGACCGCCCTGTATCGCGAATATGTGATGCGATTGTAGCCCTGCAATGGCCCGTGAAGCGGTTTGTAGGCACTTCTGGGATCATCGCATTCTAATAGCCCGTCCGCCTTTTCAATCAGGCCTTTGCGCACCTTTGGCGGAAGAGCTTTTAGCTGTGTCTTTGCGGTGTCTGTCCATTGAATGGATACTCGTTGTTCCATCAACCAAGCTCACGTTTAACATCCTCGTGGTCGTGAAGGCGTCCTTGCCTTATATCATCTAGGCTCTGCTGGAACATCCGGTAAGAGTCCGGATCAGACATGATCTCAATTGTCTCAAGCAATGCCGTCATACACTCGACATCGACAATCACAAACGCCTCTTTATTGTGGCGCGTGACGTAAAGAATCGGGTCATCCGACAGCCGCTTGTCCAGCGAGTTAAACTGCTTCCTCGCCTCCGAAATGTCAATTGTAGTCCCATTTGTCATCATTAGAAGCCCCCAAAAGCTTCATTTATTGTACAATGCTCACGCGAAAATGGCGCGTTTTTCTTCAAAAAACTTCCCGTAGACGTACAAATCTCCTTGATTTCCGTACGATTCATGGTATAAGTTCAACCATCATACCGGTGTAGCGTGTGTCGCTCGGCCCTACGCTACATGTGGTACAGCTTATTTGAGGTGCCCGTGGATCGTGACTCCACGGGCGTGAATCAGACGGCGTTGCTGCTGGAGCAGCCCCTGGCCTTGCAAGTCCTGGTGATCAGGGTTCGATTCCCTGCGCCGTCTTTCTGTATCGGCAAACGTTAGCATATAGCACAACCGTTGTCAATATTTTTGACATTTATTTGTACAAGAAACTGTCAACGAAAGTTGCAACTATTATTATCATCAAACTTTTTGACAATGCCTTATCGAGCAAGGATAATTGTAAAGTATGAACCGTCTAACGATGGACAAGAGAAAAGCAGTCGTAGCGGCCCTAGTCGAAGGCAGCAGCATCAATTCCACGGTGCGGATGACCGGCGTATCGAAACCGACCATCCTCAAGCTCTTGCGAGACCTTGGCTATGCCTGCGCCAACTATCACGATGAACATGTTCGCGGTCTCAAGTCCGAGCGCCTACAGACCGACGAAATCTGGAGTTTCGTTCACTGTAAGCAAAAACATGTTGCGGGCGCCAAGGCCGCTCCACCGAAAGCTGGCGATGTTTGGACGTGGACAGCGATTGACGAGAACAAGCTGGTCGTTTCATACCACGTAGGCGGGCGCGGGCAGCAAGACGGCAACGCATTCATGCTGGACTTGGCCGATCGGATCGTAAGCCGTCCTCAACTGACGAGCGACGCACATTCGGCGTACCTGTCCGCCGTCGAGAATGCGTTTGGCTTGGCGGATGTGGACTACGCACAGCTTCAGAAGGTCTTCGGCCCCGAATCGGCGGGCAAGGGATCTGAACGCAAATACTCACCGGGCAAGATCAATGGCACCAAGAAGACGGCGCTCATCGGGATGCCCGATCCGGACCACATATCGACCAGCTACATCGAGAGGCACAATCTGACGATCCGCATGAGCATGAGGCGGTTCACGCGACTCACGAACGCCCACAGTAAGAAAGTCGAGAACCACTTCTACTCGATCGCCTTGTTTTTCATGTTCTACAACTACTGCCGCGTGCATTCGACAATCAACACGAGTCCAGCAATGAAATCAGGGTTGGCTGATCACGTTTGGTCGATCGAAGAGTTGATTGGGCTACTCGATTGAAACTTCACCAGTACCCCCGTATCTGCCTCGCTGGAGTGCGCGGTATCGGGTGCGTATAGTAGGGCCTTCTCCGTGTAGCCGGATGGGGCGCGAAAGCGATGGCGCCCATAAACCGGCATACGATCGATCGACACCGGCGCATCGTAAAGATGCTTGTGTGGTCGGGGGGGACCGGATCCGGGGCATGGCACCGAAAGCGACGTTTATTGTCGGCTGTACCGGCTCGGGTAAGGGTGGACTCGGGCGCGCGCTGGCGCAGCTCATCGGCGCGGAGATCATCAGCGTCGACTCGATGAAGATCTATCGGCGCATGGACATTGGTACCGCGAAACCCGCCGAGGCCGTCCGTCGCGAGATTCCGCACCATCTGATCGATATGGCCGAACCATTTGAGGAATTCTCGGTGGCGCGCTTTGTCGAGGAGGCAGACCGTGCCGTCGCGGACATCGACCGGCGCGGAAAGCCGATCCTGGCCGTCGGCGGTACGCCCCTGTACGTAAAGGGCCTGACCGAGGGGTTGTTCGAAGGCCCGGGCGCCGACCCGGACGTTCGGGCGCGACTCCATGAACGCGCAGCACGGGACGGTACGGGGGCACTGCATGATCAACTGAAGAGAGTGGATCCCGTCTCGGCCGAGCGTATTCACCCGAATGATCTTCGGCGCATTGTCAGGGCACTCGAGGTCTTCGAGTTGACAGGGACGTCCATCAGCCACCTGCAGACCCAGTGGGATTCTGCGTCGCCGCGGTACGACATCACCATCATTGGAATACGCAGAGATCGAGAGGATCAAAACCACCGCACAAACGAACGCGTCCGTCGTATGGTGGATCGCGGGCTAGTCGCCGAGGTGGAAGGACTGCTGAATGAACCCCGATCTCTTAGTGAAACGGCAAGAAAAGCGGTGGGCTATGCGGAGATCATAGATTATCTGGCGGGCCACACGACCCTTGCGGATGCCGTGGAAATGATCAAAATCAACACCCGTCGACTGGCAAAGGCTCAGCGCACCTGGTTCAAACGATTCCGCGAGATCGAATGGATCGATCTTGAACCGGACGATACCGCTACCGACATTGCGGATCTGATATTGGATCGTCGAGGGTCGCTATGGAAGGCATAACCGAGATGACGAACTGGGCCGTCGATCTCATCGACGTCCGCAAGACTTACAGCAAACGCATCGAAGCCCTCCGCGGTGTCAATGTTCAGGTCAAACGAGGCGAAATCTTCGGCCTGCTCGGTCCCAACGGCGCCGGGAAGACCACGCTGGTCAAGATCATGATGACCATCGTTCGCCCGACGCACGTGTTGGGGACCATACTCGGCCGGCCCATTGGACACCGGGGCAAACTCGCGCGGATCGGCTACCTGCCCGAGAGCCATCGGTTTCCTCCGTACCTGACCGGCGCGCAACTTCTGGATTACTACGCGGCGCTGGCAAGAGTGCCACGCGCGACACGCCGCAAGAACGTCGATCGCCTCCTCGACCGCGTCTGGCTGGCGCAATGGGGCGGCACGCGGATCGACAAGTACTCCAAGGGTATGCTGCAGCGCCTGGGTATCGCGCAAGCACTGATGAACGATCCGGAACTTCTCGTATTGGATGAGCCTACGGACGGGCTGGATCCTGTGGGACGGCGCGATGTCCGCGAGTTGCTTTTGGAACTGCGCGATAAAGGAACGACCATTTTTCTCAATTCGCACCTGTTGAGTGAACTGGAAATGGTGTGCGATCGGGTGGCCATTCTCGTCGATGGACTGGTCGCACGGCAGGGTACGCTAAGCGAGCTGACCGAGCACACGGTCGAGTATCGCATCAAGGTTCACGGCGACCTATTGCCCGTTGTGGACAAGCTCAAGGCTCTCGAGGCGGAACTTGACGGTACGATTATCTCGCTTGCCGGACATGACGCGGCGAAGGTGAACGCGGTCATCGACGTCCTGCGCGGTGCGAACGTTTTGATCGAGGCGATCGAACCGCATCGCTTCAGCCTGGAAGATATTCTCGTGGAAGTCGTGGGCGGAGGCGCGCGCGTGGCGCACCCGGTAGGTACGCAAGACGCCGGGTAGCCGGCGTGTACTCAATAAGGCACAGGATGATCACGCATGCAGCTCTGGGCGCTCATTGTCGACAGCTTTCGCGAGTCGCTGGATCGCAAGATATTCTGGGTCATGGCGGTCATCTCAATCTTGATCGCCGCCACGATGTGCTGCATCGGTTTCGAGCCGGGCAAGATCGTTCTGTTTTTCGGCATGTGGGAATTCGATACCGACCTGTTCACGACCATGGTCAACGGGCAGGCGGTCATTCGCACAGATCGAATCGCTACCCTGGCCGTTCATTACATCATGGATCTGACCATCGGCTGGGGCGGCGTGGCATTGGCGATCATCGCCACGGCCGGTTTCTTCCCCGCTTTTATAGAGCGTGGTTCGATCGACGTGGTCCTATCCAAGCCTATGGCGCGGTGGCGAGTATTCCTGGGCAAGTACATCGGCAGCATGGTTTTTGTTTTTGTGCAGGCGTGCCTCTTCGTGTTGCTCACGTTTGTCGTGATTGGAATCCGCTGGGGATGCTGGATACCCGGCTATTTGTTGACGGTCCCGCTGGTGTTGCTGCTCTTCAGTTACCTCTATTGTGTGTCGGTATGGGTGGCGGTTTATTTTCGCAGCACCGTCGCGGCTGTACTGCTCACGCTGGGGGCCTGGTTCGTGTTTTCCGGCGTGCAAACGACAGCATCCCTTTTCGACACCTACCCATCCTGGCAAGACAACCGCACGGCATACGTTGCGTTTCGGACCGCAAAATGGGTCCTCCCGAAGACGCATGACATTACGTACCTGGCGGCCAAGTGGAGTGGTGCGGGCACATCCGACGAGCTCCTGCCTGAGCCCGATGTTCCCGATGACGACATGGAGACGATCAACCGCGCCGCGGAGGTGGAACGGGAGTACATGAAAGTCAACCCGCTGCTGACGATCGGCTCGTCACTGCTGTTCGAGGCGGTCGTGATCATGCTGGCCATGTGGCGATTCTCGCGTACCGACTACTGACCATCGCTTTAACGGAATCTGCAGATGACTGGGTCTATAGGGTAGGTCGTTGCTCCGCCAGAGGTGGTGCGTTGACCTGCCATGGGGATGAGGCGGTGACAGCTTGGCCCTCACGGTGAACGGCAGGTGAACCTCCCGGCACAGCCGGGAGAACCACCTGCCCTACCTTGGGCCCTCCGAGAACAACACGCGCCGCAACCGCTGCTCGGCATCCCTTTTCTTCGCCGGCTTTTTCAGCTAGGCTCTGTCCTCTTTCCGCGGTCCCATTCGGGTGTGGATGTGCCCACCCCAGGCTGAAACGGTCATGGCAGAGAGCGCCTTGCATCGCAACCTGAAGCGTGCGGCCGCGCGCTGGCTTTGGGATTCCGGATACGCCGCAGTGGCGGAAGAGGTCAAGGTTCCGGCAGTGGGCATCGTCGACGTGGCGGCGGCCGGAAAATGGAAACGACGCAACCCGCGGCGCGCCTCGTTCGAGCGCGAACCCACCGTCGATCGATTCCACGCCGTCTTCGTCGAGTGCAAGGCCATGCGATCGGACTTCCTCCGCGACCAGGGCTACCAGCATCAATTCGCGTTTGCCCTGGACGAGCGCCGCGAGACCCATCGGCGTCAACGCCGTCGCAAGCCGCGGCATGCCAGCGCGGCGCTGGGCAAGTTCGACACGTGTCTCGTACGGCCTCACGCCAACCTCCACTATTTGCTGACGCCGGCAAAGCTGCTCCGCGCCGGCGAAGTACCGCGGCGCTGGGGATGGCTGGTGTATGAACACGGCCGGATTCGGGTCGTAAGAAAACCGGTGTGGCACGAAGTGGCCGATGTGTCGACGATGGAAGGCGCCATCGCACGAGCGCTGACCGGTCAGCGAATGCGAAAACCGATGGCGAAACCGACGGTCGTGCGGGGCCTCGATGTCACCCCCCTATCGGCGGCTTCATGAGCGGCGAAGAAACCACCATCCTATACGTGATCACCGACCTGCTGGTTGGCGGCGTACCGCTACACCTGCATCGCCTGGCCCTCGCGATGCGCAAACGTGGGTATCGCCCTACCGTCGTATCGTTGGCCCCTACCGGCCCGGTCGGTGATCGGTTGCGGCAAGACGGGATCACCGTGGAAAGTTGCGAGGGCTGCTGCGGGTGGGACCTTCGCGTGGTATCGCGCCTGAAGAGGATTCTACGACGCGAGAAGCCCGACATCGTTCATGCCATGTTGTTTCACGCCAATGTCGCCGTGCGGCTGGCTGCACGGGGCGGTGGAATCCCCGCCTCGCGCATCCTATGCGAAATTCAGACCGTCGAAGTGGAACGCCGTTGGCATCTGACCGTGGATCGCTGGACGCACCGTCGTAGCAGGTTGACCGTCGGGAATTCGCCATCGGTCATCGATCATTTGCATAGAAACGGACGGATTCCGGCGGACAAGCTAAGGCTGGTGCGCGGCGGGATCGATCCGACACGCATCTTGGAGGCGCGCCCCGCCGATCGCGCAGCGCTTGGCGTGGACAATGATGCCCCGATCATATTCTGGTCTGGGCGACTGGATCCGGTGAAAGGGCTCGATTATCTCATCGACGCGTTTCATTCGTTGAGGGAGGAGTGCCAAGCCAACCTTCTGCTGGCCGGCGAAGGGGATGAGCGCGAGGTTCTGCAATCGAAAATCGAGAAGCTTGGCTTGCGAGATTGGGTCCATCTGTTGGGCACAAGATCTGACGTCCCGTCGTTGCTCAAAGCCGCCGATTTGTTCGTGTTTCCATCTCGCACAGAGGGGCTCCCCAACGCGCTGCTCGAAGCCATGGCCGCAGGATGCCCCATCGTCACCACGAATGTGCCCGGCTGCCGAGATCTGATACGTCATAAGGAGAATGGGCTCATCGTGGAATACGGCGATGCGTCCGGGCTTGCGCAGGCGATGCGCCGTGCGCTGGAGGATCGCACGCAGGCTGAGTCATTTGGCAAACGCGCAGCCGCCGACGTGTCGGAGAACTGGCACATTGACAAAACCAACGACACCTATGCCGCCTTGTATGATGAAGTAATTCAGTCCTCATAGTCCGCGACTGATCTGGTGGATTGGGTTGCCCGCGTGTTTGTTTCGCTGGTGGTCGATGCCCACCCGTCCCGGTTTTCTTTGTGCCTTAGTGTCTTCGTGGTGACATTTTTCATTCGGTGCGTCCGGGACGCACCCTACGCGCCTTCGCATAAGCCGTGAATCAGCAGGTAGGTCAGGCAAACCACACCACTCATTCTACCCCTGTTCATCTTTTTGACTTCGTGTCTTAGTGTCTTTGTGGTGACATCCTTTTCCTGCAGCTACTTCACTCGCCAGTCTGCCGCACGCAGTCGATGACCGTGCCGTCGACCCACTTGATGGCTGCGATGATCTTTTCGCCGAGCTTGGGCGGTGCAGGGGCTCCACCGCACAGGGCGAACACTTCCTTCTTGATGTCTTGGATCGGGCGGATGGGCAGTTTGGAATCTTTGGTGGCGTCGATCAGGTCCTTGCGCCGTGGATTGATGGCGATGCCCCGCTCGGTCACGACGACGTCTATCAACTCGCCGGGCCCACACAGCGTCGTCACCTTGTCGACGATGACCGGAATTCGGTCGCGCATCGAGGGGATCGGCAGGATCACGCATCGACCGGCCAGGCAGTTCTGCCAGCCGCCGATTCCGTGCAGCAGGCGGCCGTCGGAATGCGTCACGACGTTTGCGTTGAAGTCGACGTCGACCTCCGTCGCGCCCAGCACGACGGCATCAACGAAGGATGCAAAGTTGCCCTTGCCGTGGAAGTTGTAGCTGGTAAACGGACTGGTGTCCTGATGGTGCGGGTTGTCGCGCATGGAGCGCACGCCGTCGAGATCGAAGGTCTGCCCGTCGAGAATGTAATCGGTCAACCCTTCTTCCAGCATCTCCACGAGATACTTGTTGCTGCCGCCGCGAATGAACCGCGCCCTCACGCCGGCTTCCTTCATCATCTCCTTGAGGTAGATGGCGAAGCCGAGCGCCGTTCCGCCCGCACCGGCCTGGAACGAGAAGCCGTCTTTCATGATGCCCGTGTCACGCACGATCTGGGCGGTCATCTCGGATATCAGCAGGCGATCAGGGCTCTTGGTGATCTCCGTCGTGCCGGAGACGATCTTGGTCGGGTCGCCAATCGAATCCATGACCACGACCTGGTCCACGTTGTTGCCCTGAATCTGCCAGGGAATACAGGGGAAGGGGATGGGATTGTCCGTGGCGACGATGACGTGATCCGCGTAGATAGAGTCGGCCAGCGCAAAGCCCAACAGTCCGCAGGCGGACGGACCGGTGACACCATTCGCGTTACCGAAGGGGTCGGCCGTCGGGGCGGCGATGACGGCAATGTCGATATGCACGTCGCCGTCCTGAATGGCCTGCCACCTTCCGCCGTGCGAGCGGAGGACGGCCATGCCTCGCATCTTGCCCGTCGAGCAGTAATCACCGAGCGGCCCGTTCATGCTGCCTTCGATGTGGTGTACCACGCCGCTTTTCAGGTGTTCGATGATCGGCGCATGACACGGGAATGACGCGCTGGGAAACCAGCGGAGATCCTTGACCCCGAGCTTGGCCGCCGCATCGAAGACCGCGTTGGCCACCTTGTCGCCGTTACGAAAATGGTGGTGCGTGGAGATCGTCATGCCGTCGCGTAGGCCGGCTTTCTTCAAGGCCTTGACGAAATCGGGGACGATCTTATTGCCGTCGGCAGGATAGTCTGCACAGGTGCGTATGGGCGGCGCAGCCTTGTGTCCCTCGGGCCGATACTTGCCGACACCTTGGAAAGGGACGGCCGAATTCCCGTTAATCTCGGCGGGCACCATCCGTCCCGCGGCGTTCTTTACTAGCTCATTAGCCATCGATTATTCTCGAAACTAAATAGGTCTCATCGGGGAGTGCCGCCAACGAGGGCGTTACAACTGAACTTCGTAGCCGACGCTCCGTAACTCGTCCATTACCTGAACGCTCTTCTCTGTGATGTTATTGCTATATCGAAGTTGAAGGACGCCCGCTAGATCACTCGGAACTTCAATCTGTCCCTCTGGCGCGATACAGCATACTCGCTTTCGTCCAACGATTCCCACAAAGAGTCCGTATTCGAACACGACGTTCTGTCGGGGGCGCGGGTTGAGACTAGTACCGCCTCTGAGCTTGCCCTCGTCATCTGGTGTGCAGAGTATGAAAGCATAGCCCACGCCCGAGTACTCTTCAATTTGTTCGATTACCGTTCGCCCTTGAATTGGCTCGTTCATTATTGCGACCGGTTCCAGGCCGACGCGCCGAATGAGTTGCTCAAGTTCCATCCGTGCGGCCTGATCCCGTCCATGTACGATGAAGACCCGGTCCGCAGTGAATGCACCGTAGCGCCGAAGGTCTTCATGCCGACCCAAAGCGTATGATCGCCCTACATTCAGCACAGTCGCAATTGCGGCCAACTGAGATTGTCTCGCTCCAAGCTGGAGTAAAAGCTGCGAGTGTTCGGGGCACACGTAACCCGCGCGAAGCTTGTGAATGATATCGGACTTGTAGAGGCAAAGATCGCCTATACACCCAGTCGTTTTTTCGTGGGGACGCAAGATCGCCTCTTGCACGCCGACAGAATGGCATGCCGCAGCCAAAGCGAATTCGGAAAGTAGAAAAGACTGGAGGCATGGCCGACCGAAGAGCTCGAACCACTCATGCGTAGAAATGACCGCTAGTTTCCCATCACTATGTGAAAACCAATTGTCGCGAAACGGGACGCCCGTTAGAATAACTATACACTCGTCGCGGTAGTTTGAGGTCTTATATTGACTGAGGGCTTCTTCCCAATCCAGCTCTTGTTCAATGTGAACAGGGCTGTCAGGATCTTTCCTCATTAGTTGGAATTCTCTTTGGCAACTGTTGAACGCGCGAACGCTCTCCGCTAAGAATCGTTCATGTTCGTTCGGTAGCTGGACCACGAAGAGACTGATCGGTATAGACATGATGACTCGGCTCCGTTATTGTGCTCAATCAAAGAAGCTCAATCAGTGAGCGCTGTCAAGGCCACCACAATGCACGAGCAGTTCGCCCGCTTTTGTGGTCTGTGGCTACGTCCGCAACGTGATCGCTGCCGGCAGCCCAACGGTACGAGGCGGGCGAAAGGTCCACAAGTACGACTCCGATACGCCTGCAGGCCGCTTTAGCGGTCTTTGTGCCGCCAACGGCGGCATATTAGGCCAGCCGTTTTACGGCTGGTCCGGAATGTCAGCTTGCCTACTGCCATTTACCCCGTTTCAACGGGGTTTGATGACCCTGTGCAACCACCAATAATAACCCCGTTGAAACGGGGTCATCAAAAACAAACAAATGTACGTCGACTTTGTGACCAGCCCTTAAGAGCTGGCCTGAACCGCCTGCGGCGGAAACGCCCGTGAACGGGCGTGTCAGTACATATCCGGGTCATGCTGTCATGCGGCATAGACAAGCCTCCGGGACTCGTTCAGCCTGCGGATGAAGTAGGGATTGCGCGGTGCGCCGTCCTCTACAAGGTCAACCGGGCGGTCGAAAAGCTCCGAAAGTGCGCGCTGCAATCCAAAGAATCTATCGAAACGCCGCGTCGATGCGGGGCCCAGGTCGACAAGGAAATCCAGATCGCTGCGCTCGTCGCCGAACTCGTCCGTTGCCGCCGATCCGAAAACCTCTAGTCGCGACACCTGAAAGCGCCGGCATACGTCGGCCAGTGCATCTTGGCGTTTCGTGATTATCGTATGCATGTCAACCGCCTACCGGTGACCAATGGAAATTTCCTCGATTGCGTTACCATACCGAGCCGCGCCGGTAAGGAAGCGGTCCAAGCGCCGACCAACCGCTCCCTGACGGTCGCGGCTCGGGTTCTTGCGTCCCTTCTTTGGCGCATCACTGAACCGATTAGCTGAATATCACCAGCTATTGTACACCACCCATCGCCTTCGCCAAGCGAACGACCAATTGGGCGCGCTTGACCACTGGCGGGTCGATCATCTTGCTGCCGAGCGACACGACGCCGAGGCCCTTTCTCTCCGCCTCTTCAAAGGCCGCGACAATTCTCTGTGCCTTCTCCAACTCGGCGGGCGACGGGGCGAAGGCCTCGTGGATCACCGCAATCTGGCGGGGGTGGATACATCCCTTGCCCTCGAAGCCGAGCGACTTGGCTTCCAAGACGCTTTCCCGCAGGCCCTCCATGTCGGCCACGTCGGAGAAGACCGAATCGATCGGCTGCACGCCCGCGGCGCGGGCGGCGTTGACCACCTGGCTGCGTGCCCAAAAGCTCTCGCGCCCTTCCGTCGTGCGTTGCGTGCCTATGTCGGCCGTGTAGTCTTCGAGTCCGATGGTCAGCCCGACGATGTTCGCTGATGCCGTTGCTATCTCGTACGCCTTGATGGCACCCAACGCGCTTTCCACGATGGGCATCAGAAAGACCTTCTGGCGTCCCTCCGTCTCCGCGGCTCCGCGCGGGCTGAAGCCCGCGGCTCGGGACTGGATTTCCTGAATGCGCTCGTCGACCTGCCGCACTTGTTCTGGGGCTTCGACTTTGGGAATGAGGATCAGGTGAACGTTGTGCGGCACGACATATTCCAGATCTTCGACCCCACGGTCGCCCTGGTTGATGCGCACCATGCGCTCGGCGCCGTAGAAGTTCAGCGCGCGCAGGGCGTTGCGAACCAAAACACGCGCGGCATCTTTTTCCGGCGGCGCGACACTGTCTTCCAGATCGAGAATGACGCCGTCGGGCTTGTGCAGCCCCGCGTTAAGCATGAACTTGGGTTCGTCTCCCGGCAGGTAGAGCCGCGAACGGCGGAAGCGACCTCGCTCCGTGCCGTACGCCGTGCCTTCCGCAAAGTCGGGTATGTGGCCCCCGCCCACATCGACGCCGAGTCGGCGGACGGCCGCCTCGATACGGGCCGCGATAACGAAAGGCAGCGCCCCCGTATCTTCGATCTCGACTCGCGCGTGCTCCACACCGAGATGGGCGATGACATTACGTACGAGTGCGCGGGTGGCATCGCCGTACATCGATTCGACCTTGGTTTTCAGATCGAGTTCCACGCCGCCCGCGTCCGCAAGTTGGACGCGCACCCAGCAGTCGGAGCGGACGTCGTCGCCGCGGCGACCGGCCTCTGCTGATTTCGTTGTTTTGGATGTGCTCACCATGGTTCGGTCCGGATCAATCCCAACGAATGAGTCGAAGGATGTAACGCCCTTTCAGGGCTTCTACGCGATCGGGTTCCAATCACCAGGGCGTTGCCCTGGGCTATCTTGTCGTTGCCCCTTTGGGGCGATCAACCGACGGCAGGGTAGACACCGCACACCAGCGGCACACCACCGCCCACGGCCGCCGGCCGCTACGCGATTCACGCCAGATCGACCGCCTCCCACCGACGCGACAGTCCGGTGGGCACCACGCACTCCTGCTTCCGAGCCTTAACGCGTTCGCAGATCGAGCACCATGTACTTTGTGCCTTCGATGGGGTTATAGCGATAGGCGTCGGTTTCCACAAAGCCGAGCGACTTGTAGAGCCCGATGGCCGCCGACATCGACGGAAGCGTGTCCAGCTTCATGACGGCGTAGCCGACTTCGCGTGCCGCCCGGATGACCGCTTTCGCCAGATCCTTCCCGAGCCCGCGACCGCGAAACGCGGGTCTGACATAGAGCCGCTTCATCTCACAGACGTCGTCTTTCAACTTCCGCAGGGCGACGCTGCCGGCAGTATCTTCTTTCTCGACGGCCAGATAAAGACGACCGCTTGGTGGCCGATAGTCACCGGGAAGGTTGTTCAGCTCGCCGTCGAAGCCCTGAAAGCAAAGATCGAACCCAAGCCACGCCTGATACTCGATGAAGATCGCCCGTACGTCGGGGATGAATCGTTCGTGATGAGCTTCGACGATTTCCATACACGTCTGATGCTACCACAAAGCTGAAGGCGAACGAATAGCGAGCGTGAAGAAGGCACGAAGTAAGGAATCGTCCGAGCAAACAATGAACGCCTTTGCCGGTCACAGGTCGTTTTCCAGATGCCGTGCATTTCACGCCTTCGTGTCTTGGTGCCTTGGTGGTGGTCCTTTCTTTTCGCCGGGCGCTACGCGTCCGCAACCGTCAAGTTCATCAGGGCGCCTACATCCGCGAGGTTTTCCAGATCAAAGACGGCCTCTTTGATCTCTGCCCGGCGTGATTCGCTCATGATCGGGCCGGCCAGGGCGTCGAATTTCACCTGAATCTCGTCGATCGACATCGGATCGCGATAATCGCCCTTGGGCACGTCCACCTGATGCGAAAAGCTCTTACCGTCGTTGGTGGTGATGGTCACGCGCGAACACTGTTTGGCCGGAAACGCCTTTTCGAATTCGTCGTTGGCCACCACCTTGACCTTGGCCATCTGCAACCGCAGCCGTTCGTCCCAGAGCTTGTCTTCCTTGAATTCTAGTGGCGTGACGCGTCCCTCGGCCACCGCCGCGGCGATGCAATAAGGCAGGCTATGGTCGGCCGACTCCTTGCTCTCGGGCTTGTACTTCGCCGGATCGGAGAGAATGTCGGCAGCGCGTGCGATGCTCTCAATGCGTACCTCCTTAATGTCCTCGGCCTCGAGGCTGTTCTCGCACGTGATGTGCAGGGTGGCCGACACCGGCGAGTGCATGAGCGCCTCGATCGGGTAGGACTTCATGCCGCAATCGGTGATCATGAACCGCTTGCCGAGATCATCGGTGATCCACTTGTAGTCCCAACCTTCGCCGAGGCAGTGCTCCATGCCCTCTTTGCCTTCGAGCACGCCTTCGGGGCCGGTGTAGCCCTTCTCCGCCAGCAGCGCCGCTTCGACGCCGGCCCGAGTGGCCATCGGGCTGACCGTGTTCTTCATCATGGTGAGCTTGCCGGCGACGGCGCAGCCGAGCGTGAAGCAGCGGACCGACGCGATACCGATGGCTTGCTGCGTCTTCTCCCAGTCGAGCCCGATCATCTTGGCGGCCACCACCGGCGCGGCGTAGCCCATGAGCGTGGCGTGGTGCCAGCCGCGCTCGCGGATGCCGGGGACGGCCACGTGGCAAAGTCGCATGGCCATCTCGTACGTCAGTACGATGCCAAGGATCAGGTCCTTGCCGCTCATGTGCGCCCGTTCCGCGAGGGCCATCGGTGCCGAAAGAACGTCGCTCGGGTGCGACGGATCCTGCTTCCAGTAGATGTCGTTGTAGTCCATGGCCCGGATCATGAGGGCGTTGATCACCGCTGCATTGACAGGATTGACCTTGTCGCCCGCGCCGACGACGGTACACGGTCCCTCTCCCCCCATCTCGCGCAGGTACTCCAGGAACATCTTGACGTCGTGCACCTGGAATCCGCCCAATGCGCAGCCAAGGGTGTCGTAGAGAAATCGCTTCGCGGCGTCGATTGATTCGGGCGTTAGATCTTCGTATTTGAGATCGCAGGCCCAACGGGCGATGGTTTCCGTATGTGTTGGCATTCTCATCTCCTCTGCGTTAGCTGTCGGCTAGAAGCCTTCAGCCGTCAGCCGTCAGCCGTCAGCTCTTTTCGGACAAGCGATCGAAGAGTGCTGACAGCATTCGTTTGATTTCTTCTACCCCATCCGCGAGTTCCTGATATCGCGCTTCGTCGATATAGCCAAGGTCGTGCGCGAGAAGCAAGTGGTATTCCACGTCACTGGCTGAACCCATGGCTATCCCGACAAATCGCCGAAAGTCGCGGTCGGTGTTGCGGCAGCGGCCCTCGGCCAAATTTGCAGGCACCGACGCTGCGGCTCGGCGTAGTTGACTCGTGAGCCCGCGCAACTCATCCCGCGGAAACGCCTTCGTCGTCTTGTACACGGCCAATGTAGGCTCGTGCGCTTTCTGCCAAACCGCAAGTTTTCGAAAGTCCTGCATAGCATTACCTTCTGCAGGAGTTCTGTAGCTGACAGCTGAAGGCTGATGGCTGACGGCTACTTCTTTGCCTTCTTCCCGAGCCCCACCGCAATATCAAAATCGATAAAATCCACGTGATGGAAGATGATCGATTCGGTCGTCCTTTGTACGTGATCGCCCTCCTTGGAATGCGTGGCCACGATGTGCATCACCTCGTCCGGCAAACCATGCTTCCAGCACATGCCGACGCCACTGAACGGGTGGCGCAGGTGCTCGCCGCGCTGCCCTTTGACGATCCTTCCGTCTTTCTTGGCGTACTCAATTGGCTTGCCGACGTCGGCCAAAAGCGAACCGGCGATGAGATGATCGTGATGGACCGGCACACGATCGCCCCAGATTTCGTTCAGTGTCTTCTCGACGACTAAGCACATGCGGCAGCAGGAGCGGACGTGCTCGATATACTTCATCTCGATTTCGCCGGCCAGTAGGGTAAAGGGGATTTCCAGCAGCTCCTCCGGCTGCCAACCGCCCGTCGTGATGGCGTCCTCCCACACGTCGACGACCTTCTCCCGCAACGATTCATCTCGAATCTCGTTGATCTCGGGTAGAATCTGTTTGATTCGATCACGCATCGTGTTTGCCTCTCGGTTCAGACTTCCAAGTAGCGGCCGCCCACCGCGGCGATCAACGAATACTGGCTGCGCATGAATAGCAGCCAGCACCGCCACTAATACAACTTTCGATTTCAAATTCCCTACTTGGTATCGAGCCGCATGCTTTAGCTTGCGCGGTTCTCCGGAATTCGTTACGCCCTCGCCGACGAACGACCGCGCGGGCTGAAGCCCGCGGCTCAGGTCGTTGGATAGATTTCCCGTCCTATCCTGCGCCTAGCTGGTCGCGAATGACCGCCTCGAAGCCTCCCTTGACCACCAGCTCCTGCGCGATTTCGCCCAAAGGGTTGAAACGGTACGCCTTTTCGCCGCAGGTGATTCCGCCGGTGACGAAATCGACCGAGACGGCCTTTCCCGTTCGGATGGTCAGAGCTTTGTCAGCGGCGAATTCGCATTTCAAATCGTCCACCAATTCCGGACACTCGATGACAATGAATCCGTTGTTGAAGGCGTTTCGTTTGTAGGTCTGCGAGTAGGAGCCGGCGATGATCATCTGCATGCCGCGGAACTTGAGCGCCGTGGCCGCCTGCTCGCGCGACGAGCCCGACCCGAAGTTGAATCCGCCCACCAGGATGTCGCCGTCTTTGGCCGTCTCCTGAAACGCCGGGTCGTAATTCAACATGGCCTTGGAGCCCATCTCCTCCGGCGTGAGATCTTCGCGATAGGTGAACTCCTTGCCGTAGATGCCGTCGGTGTTGAGGTTGTCCTTGGGCACGAAGAGCAGTTCGCCTTTGATGGATTTTGGGAATCCATCAAGGATCTCGACTTGCGTGTCGGATGAGGCGGCCGCCCTGCCTGTCCGTACGCCGCTCCGATTC
>Ga0055452_10000083_pt1 | contig 20663 bp, 14 predicted proteins | sample China_Galinas_PW_6_FD_57735 | JGI IMG/M metagenome (GOLD analysis project Ga0055452, IMG submission 57735) | Wetland microbial communities from San Francisco Bay, California, USA, that impact long-term carbon sequestration - China_Galinas_PWC_D2 | ecosystem: Environmental > Aquatic > Marine >... | reverse complement strand
AATTGCGCACCCAAGATATAGAGCGCCTTCGCACGCAGTATCTCACGGGAGTTGGATCTACAGACTTCCGGCGCGCACTCGGGTATGAGCTGCTCCGCGTCGACCCGACGAATACGGAGACCTTGCGAGGTGTGGTTCTGACCCTCCATGAAGAAGAAGACCAAACCAACGCGTGTTATGTAGTGAAGTACTTGAGAGACAACGGCCTTCCCCGCAATCCCCACATCCTCGACTCTGAACTTGCGTGCGCCGTACAGCATGCGGCGAGGCGCTGGCCAGGAAACGCTTACCTCGTCAAATCTGCCGACGTCATAGATGAAATGCTGTGGGTGGCGCGCTCCTAGGCGAGCCGGCAACCCGTAGCCTCCTGCCGTCTCGGGGTTCAACGGTAGCGAACGGAGGCCTTGTTTTAGCCGGCGTCGTCGACCAAGCGAGCCGACGTGCGAAACCCAAACCTTTATAAGCAAGCGAATCCGCTTCGTGTCACTGCGGAGTTACACAAAATCATGAAAATCGGATATCGAACGATCGCAAGCTACCGCGTCCTTCCGCCCAAGTGGAAGATCGTCGGAGAAGAACGAGAATACGGTAGCCCGGCGGATCGCTACCTGCGAAAGATCGATGAATCGCTTCATGATGCGCATCGCCCCATACCGTACGGCGGTTCGGACGACATCGTCTCGCTCGTGTTCGCCAACCAGAGCTTGAAGCACGAGCTGACTTCCCGCCAGCTGGCCGAGGTGATCGAGGAACGTCGGGCGCTTAATGAGAAACACCTTCGCGATGTGAAGTGGCGCCTTCACGAGCTGCTCAAGCGTAAGCCACTCCGCCCGCGCGGCCCGGGCTTCTACGACGATCACAGCCTCACCGAAGTCGAGCGGCAGATCCTCGATCTCGAAAAACAGAATCGAGCCCTTGAGCTTACCTTGTGGCGCGATACGCATGAGCTCCGCGCGTCCCTCGTGGAGGAGCGCCGTGAACGACACGCCACGAATCGCCGGCTCGATTTCCTGGGAGGAGAACAAGATGGCCGATCGTGACCGCAGTAAGGCGTCCCGTGTTCGGGAGCTATGCAAGAAGCTCAAACCGGTCATCGGCAAGCAGGCCGATCGAATCTGGATGGCGCACGTTGCAGAGGACGAGACAGGCAAGACGCAAATCCAGGAATACCTTGAATTGCTCAGTGCCAAGCATCTCGATGGCGCGCTCGAAAGCGATGGCCCGGGGCTCATCCCGCCTACGGCTGCAGAGGCTTCAGGCGAATACGGGCTCGGCACGGTCGCCTACAACGGACGTGATTTGCACAAATTCGGTCTTCGCGAAAATGAGTGGACCCAACACGTCGGTCTCTTTGGGCGAAGTGGAGCCGGAAAAACGAATCTCGGATTTCTGATCATCCGTGAGCTCATCGCCAAAGACAAGCCGGTGCTCATCTTCGACTGGAAAAGAAACTATCGCGATCTCCTGGCGTTGCCCGGATTCGACGATGTGGCGGTCTACACGATCGGCCGGTCGGTTTCGCCGTTGTCGTTTAACCCACTGATCCCGCCTCCGGAAACACCTCCTCAAACCTGGCTCAAGAAGCTGATCAGCGTCGTCGCTCATGCCTATCTGCTCGGCGACGGTGTGATGTATCTTCTGCAAGAGGCCTTCAACCAAGTGTATGAAGAGGCCGGCGTGTACCAAGGCAAGGTGGAGCGATGGCCGACGTTCCGCGATGTGCACGATACATTGAAAAACCGAAAGGCCGTTGGACGAGAAGCGGGCTGGATGTCCTCGGCGTTGCGCGCCCTCGCGAGCCTTTGCTTCGGGGAGATGGATACGCTCTTAAATGAGGGCAATGACGACATCGCGAGCTTGTTGACGCGGCCCGTGGTGCTCGAGCTCGACGCGCTCACGCAGCAAGATAAGGTCTTCGTTGCCTCAAGTCTTCTTCTTTGGATTCACGGCATGCGCATGACCGAACCGACGCGGGAATCATTCAAGCACGCGATCGTTATCGAGGAGGCGCACCACATTCTATCGGGGGAGCGTCAGAGCTTTGTGGGCGGGCAGAGCGTGATGGAGCTGACGTTCAGAGAAATCCGTGAGTTCGGCGAATCGATGATCATCCTTGATCAGCATCCCAGCCAGATCTCTATGCCGGCGCTGGGTAACATGTACTGCGCGATTTGTTTCTCCACAAATCATCGATCCGATGTCAATGCGATGAGCCAAGCTATGCTGCTTCAGGATGATGAGAAGGCGATCCTCGGCAATCTTCAAATCGGCGAGGCGGTTGTTCGTTTGCAGGGCCGATCAGTCAAGCCGTTCATGATCCACGTGCCCGAGTTCATAATCCGCAAAGGTTCGTTTAACGATACGAAGGTACGCCACCATATGACCAAGCTCGGGCTTCTCTCGGTGCGGAGGCATGCCGTTCATACACCTGCGGCCCGCGCAGACGACTCGACTCCATCGCCGCCCAACTCGTCGATGCCGGAGCGGGGTCTCGATATCTCCATGAACGAGATGGCGTTTCTAGAGGATCTCGCGGCCTTCCCAGAGGGTGGCGTTGCGGAGCGATACAAACGCCTTGGTTTGAGCGTGCGCCAAGGACAGAAAGTAAAGGAAGCACTTGCGGGTAAGCGAATGATCCAGGAGCAGGTTCAGACCACTCGTTTCGGGAAGCTTCGAGTTATTCGGTTAACGGAAAAAGCACGTCTTTCCATGTCGGAAACGGAAGAATCGATTTCGGAGGCAGTCTGAGCCGGTTTTTCGCCTGCGGCAAGAAACTCCTGTTTCGGCAAGAATCAGCGCTGAGATCGCTTCCAAACGCAGAAAACGAGCATTTTCTGCGGCAGATGAGACCGTTCGATTGCGGATTCCGTGTGTCCTTCAGTGTACATTGTGCCGAGAAGTTCGCGTTAATCGGTTAAAGAGAGTGGAGTTTACGCGTGAGCGCCCTGATGCTCCGTCATTATCTTGCCAAAACGGGCCAAGATTTGGGTTTTCCGGCCGATCTGGACGCGGAAACAGCGAGTACCTTTCACCGCTTTCATCCGCCTGAAACGCGCCTACAAGTAAGGCCAACCTACTGTGGCGGCGATCCAATAATCGTAGCAAGCCACCGTTTTTAAACGTTGCTTACCACGCCGGCGTGGTGATGAGCATAAGCACCTGACAAGCGTCGGACGGCCCCACGCAAAAACTCCACATACACTTTTCGATCTGAGGCGTTTTGCCTCCTACTTTCTGTATTTCATAATGCATTATTCTTCCAGCGATCGCCGGCGATGCCACGTGCACGGCCCTTTTCGCTTACTACCGCAGCGATCGCACAAGCTGAACCACTCGGAACGTATCTTGCGCGGCAGCGCTTCTACTCACTCGGCCCTGAGAGGTTCCTTTGCATGGTTTCGAAGTCCGCCAGGTCAACATCGCAATCACCATCGAAATCGCCGAGTGGTCTTCCTTCCCAATCGACGCCCGCTGGTGCGGGTGACGTTGGGCAGACGTCGTCGCATCCCCAGATATCATCCCTATCTGCGTCATCTTCGCAGCCGACACCATCTCCGAGATACCGACCGTTTACTGCAAGACAGTTGGTCTCCCTCGTGTTGTTCGAGCAAATACCGTCGCCGTGACAGCATGCCCCGGGCTCTCTGCTCATGACGGTGCAAGATCCGTAATCGATTGCCGTTGGCAAGATCAGACCGCGGTTGAATGCCGATGACTCGGCTTCCGCCGGTAGCAACACGAAACTAATCAAGCCCGGGCCGTCGACCGTGAACTCTACGTAGGCAACACGCACCCACTCTGGCTCAACACCGACGCCGCCATCGAGCTGACTTCCGCCAATCTCGTCGACAATAGAGCCCTCACAAATACCGTCAGGAAACAGGTTGAATAAATCCGTATGTCCGATGGAGTTGCATGTCGCCAAGTCCGCTGTGTAATTGATGTCTGCATAAGCGCTGACAATTCCCGTGTTCGTGGTCCCCGAGTCCGCAGCCCAATACTCAACATAGATCGTATCGCCCGCGTAGACTCCGCGACACTCTCTGGCGGCGTGCTCGCCTGATCCTCGGCGCCAAGGGCTTCTACGACCACGCAGCGATACTCGAAGTCGATCTCCTGTCCATTCGAACGAGCTGGAAAAAACGTAAGAATGATTGCTGCGACCGGTACACAGCACGGCGTCAGTAGATGATTCCTAGTCATTACAGGACCTCCGAAAACAGCTTCTTGCACAGATAGGATTCCCCGCACGCGGTCGGACAAGCGGTGCAAGCACGACGGCTTGTGCGACCTGCTGCCATGCTTGCACCATGTCCCTGTTGTTCACCCGATGCCTCGCCGGTCGTAGTGCTCTACGGCACTTGAAGGCTTTGGATGCTTCTCTTGTTGAGGCGTTTGGGAGCCACGCGGACCTGTTCCGTGGGCACCAAGCCTTGCCCATACCGGGAGACAGCTTCCCCTTCGCTCGGACGAATGGACACTGTGGGCCTGGCAATATCCTCGAGCGCCACCAGTTCCACCACAGCAACCCGAATCCACGTGCCAGCCCCCTTGGTAGACTCCAGGGTGGCACCGCCCACGCCACGGACGACGCCATCATTCGTCGCGATGCTCGGCGCCGCGAACAGCGTGAACGTGTCGCCTGAGTCGATTGAGACAACCTCGAATTGTGACGGGTCGAAGAACAAGTCGGTGAAGACGACCGTTAGGCCATCGCTCGTCGGGCTTATGTCCTTAGCCCAGATCTCGGCGACTAGATGCTCGCCTCTTTCGAACGTAGCGAGTCTGCCGCGATCCAACCGCGAGGACGGCTGTACGAAGTCATTTGGCTCTCTGAGCTGCAGGGACAGCAGTACCGATGGAGCGGCCATATTCGCCCGTGCGACTGATTTGGAATTCGTGTCACCACCAGCCTCGGTGCCACGACCTGCCACCGCTCCTGGGCAATACACCGGGCCATCGCACTGGCGACATTCCGGATAATCAGCGATTGGGTCAACCAGATCGCAAGTTTTCTGCCACGCCCCGGCAAACCAGCCAAGGTCCCCACCGCTTACGCATCCGTTGCAGTCGAAATCCTTCTCTCCGCAACCGAACGTGTCCCAGTCGGGATCGTCTTCGCACAGAGACCAGCACGGGGCGAACAGCCCGAGGTCTCCGCCTGCGATGTTGCAGTTGTCGTCTAGATCGTAAATGCACGGGCAGACAACCTCGACTGTGCAGGTTCCGTAGTCGATGTCTACGGGTGGGACCAACCCGCGGCCATGAGCGGACGACTCTGTGGCCGCCGGCAGCAACGAGAAGTCCGCCGGACCGATCGCATCAGGGGTGAACTCCGCGTACGCCACGCGAGCCCATTCCGGTGCGATGGCAATTCCGGATTCCAACTGACTGCCACCCAGCTCATCGATCAGTATGTCGTCGCATGTACCTCCGGGGAACAGGTCGAACAATACCGCGTTCGTGATGGACTCGCAGTTGATTAGTCCTTCAGTCCACTCCAGGTCGGCATATGCACTTACCACGCCCGAGTTCGTCAACTCTGAATCGGTTGCCCAGAACTCAACGTAGAATGGCTCATCGGCGGGAACGCTCGGCATTCCGGAAGGCAGATCTGGTTTCTGATCTTCGGTACTCGGTGTGTCCAGTATCACGCACCGGTATTTGAAGTCGGCGATGATGCACTCGGCGGAACAACCGTCGTAGTCGTCGTTATTGCTATCGTCGCATTCCTCGCCGGCGGTGACGACGCCATTTCCGCACGACGTCACCGTGCAGTTGCTGTCGCATCCATCATCATCGATGAGGTCTCCGTCGTCGCAGATTTCTCCGATAGTGATCACACCGTTACCGCAGGCGGTCGGCGTACAGTTCCCCCCGTTGGCGGTATCGTCGTCACAACCGTCACCGTTGGTCTGGTTGCCATCGTCGCAGACTTCGTTCGTGTCAACCACGCCATTACCACATTCGCTGTCAGCTACCGTAGTCGCACAGAAATCATACAAGTTGAGACTAATATCTCCTGCGGTGAACCCTGCGCTTGTTCCGTCCAGCGTCATGAAACGTACGTACCAGGCATACGCGGGGTCCAAAGGCTCGGACCTGATCACCGACCCCGACGCATCGGGGCCGTCGTACAGCACAGCGAGGCCCGATGGGGCAATTGTCATCGACCAAGCTGACTTAGGCAGCCCGGATGGATACGATGCACCGGGGACTTCTGCTTCACCACTGAGACGCCAGAGAAGGTCCGTGGTGCCGGGGATTGGCGCTTCGCCGAACGGCCAATGCGGGTTTCCATCGGGTGGAATGTAGCCGTCTGTCACCTGGATGTGATAGTGGTTGTAATGCCCGTCCTGCACCGCGGCCTCCCAAGCAAAGTTGATGAGATGGTTCGCGCCGTCGTTGAAGTCATAGAGAGTGCGGACCCACGCCTCGGCACCGAAGGTATTACCCGACGTCGGCCCCCACACGCGCATGCGCAGGTAGCCGTCGCCAGGGTCGATCACTTCTTCATGTGACCACTGCCAGCTTCCGCCCGGGCCGCCAAACGTCGCGCGATTCAGCCCGCCCCAGGCCCATAGCGTGGGATCGATCATGCCGTCCTCAAAGTCGTCGCTCTTGGCAATGTCGCACTGGACATTCCCGCATCCCCGGACCGTGAATGTTCTTTCCACATAGGGACATGTCCCTGGGTCCCATGCGTCACCCGTGTAAGCCTCACCGCAGAAGTTTCGGATCGCATCAAAGGCGAAGCACATAATCCAACGCACGCGATACAATCCTGGCTCGTCAGGAGCCGTGAATGTGACGCCGTCCGTCGCGGTCTCCTCGCAGGTGGTGAAGTATGAGCTGCTCACCTGGAGCGGCTGGTCAAGCGCCCAATCGCCCAAGAACGACGAGTAAATGACAGCGTTGGGATTGCAGTCGTCGCAGCGGTTCCAGTCTACGGAGAACGTCATTGGCTCGCCTGGAGAGACCGTTGAAGGCAACGAAGTACTATAGGACTCGACACTCGGGCCGGGTTCCCCCTCAGTATTTTCGCACGCACCCGGTCCATGGTGAATCAATACCTGTCCGTTCTCCTTCTCGAAATCAACCGGGCATGTCTCTCCGACGGGCCCGCAACCGCAATCCAAGTCGAACACCATAATCTCGCCCACGGAAGAGCTATGGGCAACATACATTTCCGTTCCGTCGTTATTGAACTCAATGTCATGCGCTCCGGTGGAAAGGCCGTCGAAGCGGGCGACGATACTCATGGAGGAAGTGTCAATAGCAACGACGGTCCCGATGTCGGGCATGAGCACGAACAAGTATGCGCCGCTTGGATGAACTTCAAGTGCTGCCGGCGCGCTTTCCAGCGCATAACCGATCTTGGTCCAGGAAGATCGATCGACGACCCACATCTTCAAGTTTGCGGCATCGCTCATGAAGACGCGGTTTCCAACGCACCGTGTCGGGCCGATGTGCTCCAGTGCCTCGGGGAACTCCATGGAACGTGTGACGCCATAGGGCGCTTCGAGTGATATTTCGTAGAGCTTCGGGTTCGCAGATTGCCGCTTATGTGTCCCGATATACGCAAAGCGACTGTCCTCGGAAAACCCAATGCCACTATTGCCATTGGGTTCATCTGCAAGCTCTACCGACTCGAGCAGTTCGAATGCGCCACCGCTAATGTCGTAGATCGCAATGCTGTCATTGCCCATGTCATAACTTCGTCCGTCCTGTCCGACGGTGGCGGGGGCTGCCACACGTAACGCAGGCATCCTTGCCTGCTCCGTTTCCCCTGCGCGGTGGACCGCTATGGCCAGTCCGCCGCGTGCCACTGGCGGATCGCCCGCCAGGCCAATTCATACGCACCTGCGTGTATTCGAGGTAAGCTGCAGCACCGGACGTAGGGCCGGTCTCCTGCTCTGGATACCAACTGCGGCGGCCGCCAACAAGGACAGCCGCCGCAAGCAGCCCTGCCACCGAAACGAGGAGCTACGAGCACGGTTCAGTGTCCCTATTTTGGCACGGATCGTTCGAGCAACCATAGGGATACGGTTCGCCCTGGAAGGCCCGGATGATCGTAAACACGTCGTTGATGTTCACGATCTTATTGGGCTCTTGCGGTTCGACATCTGTGATCGAAACGTGCGGAGCATTGTCGGCCTCCTGAAAGGTCTTGATGGCCGCCACTGCGTCGTCGATGTTGGTCACGTGCTGTGGCGGCGTCCATTCTGTGACGTTGAAGGTACCAACCACATCGCCCCAATACTTGGGAACGGGTTGATCGATCGTGGAAAGCGTCAGCGGGTCCGTGAACCAGTTGCCGTCACCTATCTCTTGAATCGTTGCCCGCACGTCATAATCAGCAACCGGCGAGATAAAGCACCCGGTGACGTAAATGACAGCCTCCGGCCAATCGCGATAGACGGGCGTGTCCGAAAGCACGGCAAACCCGTCGGCGTCCGGTTCACCGACCCACTTCAGGGTGCCGATAGCACCGGGATGAAAGAGGCTGTTGGTCATCGTCACCTGGATGGCCGTGCTCAGGTCCGGCCGAAATGGGTTGTCCGGGTTGTTGGGATTGAAGGACAGGTAACGGTTTTTCTTCCAGTCGATCAGTTCCGGCACGGCGACAGGCGGTAGTGGATCGCAGGCATCGGGGAAGCCATTGCCGTTGTCGTCGATGCGATCGTCGGCCCCGGGACATTCCTCGCAAGAATTAGGCACCGTGTCACCATCGAAGTCGGGATCGCATTCATCCGGGATGCTGTTGTTGTTGCAGTCGTCGCTCACGAGTCCGTTTCCGTCCGGATCACCGAGGGCAACGTCACACCCGTCCGGAATACCATTTGGCTGACAATCCGGCTCGCACTCATCCGGGATGTCATTGTTGTTACAATCGTTGCCGAGAAGTTCGCATTCATCGGGAATGTCGTTGTCGTTGCAATCAGGGCTTTGGCCGCAATCGGCAAGCAGGCTGCACGTGTCTCTCAACGCAGTGCAACCCAGGTCGCACACGTCCGGCGTACCGGATTCGTTGCAGTCCGGGAAGTACTCGTACGCGCCCATGTCTACAACTTCGGGATACTCGGGCAAATCATCGACACCGGAATCTATCGTATCCGGGTCGTCGACAAAGCGGGGTAGCCCATCAAGATCGAGAGGAGTACGTTCGGTCGTATCGTCATCATCATCCAAGTCGTACGTATCTGGAGGAACAGCCGTGTTGTCGGCTGCGTCGATGCAGGGCGATCCAGAAGATAGACGCAGGTTGTCGTCCTCGTTGCCGGGGACACCATCTGGCCCGTCGATATCGACAAACTGTGGGTCAGCGCCGATGTTCGCGTCGGCGGAGTTATCGCAGAACGTCGCACATCCCTGGATGCAGGTGTAGGTCACAACCGATGCGCTGCTGCCCGGTTCATCATAAATCTGGTCGGACTCGCCTCCGAGGGCGGCGCTATTACCCCAAAGAATGCTGTTGACAATAGTTGGCTGGGCACCTGTGACTCCGGGGTAACTGGCGATTCCGCCGGCACGTGTTCCGGCCGTGTTTTGGACAAACGTACAGTTTGTTATGATAGGGTTGCTTGCGAAGTTGAGAATCGCACCGCCTTCTAATTCCGCGTGGTTCGCATCGAACAGGCAGTCTACAAGCTCGGAATTACAACCAGTTCCGTTCAGCATTCCGCCGCCTTGAGCGTTTGGCCCGACGGCTGTGTTGTCCCGGAACGTGCATGCGATCACAAGCGGACTACTGTTAGCGGTGTTATACATGCCTCCACCATCGCTGCTGCCATCGATGGTAGATACGTTGCCTTCGAAGATGCAATCGAGCACCGTGGGGCTGCTCCCGTTATCGTTCCGCATACCACCACCAAAACTCGTAAGGGAACTAGCTCCGCCGGTAATCGTGAACCCGCGCAAGACGGTGTCGCGTCCTTCACCGCTGCCGCAGATAACAACCGTCGCACCTCCACCGTCGATGATGGTGCTGCCTGCCCCGTCGGAACTCTGAACGGTGATGGCTTTGCCGATGAAGTCGATCGTCTCGTTGTACGTGCCGGGGGCGACCAGAACCGTACTTCCGTCGCAGGCGGCATCAATAGCATCCTGGATGCTGCAAAACGGGTCCGCCTCCGCTCCCGTGCCTGGGTCGGGACAGGTGTCGTCGTCTACGTACCAAGTGGATGGTGCTACGTGTAGCTCCAGAATGGCGTAATCGATCGCCGCGTCATCATAGACCGCGCAGTTCAGCAGGCCATCCGCCAGTAGCGGAAGCAGGTTGTCCCCCAGGACATCACTGAGGTTGATTGTTAGCACTGACGGATTCCCGTCCCAGCCAAGGTCGAACAAGAGGTACGTCGGTTCGAGCTGATCGAATAGGATGAAATCTGTTTCCCACGGCTGCCCTCCATTCTGTTTCAAACGAAAAGTAAGCGACGCCCCAGCGACATACTCGCCGTTCGCAATGTCGAAGACGAAACTGAATGGAATCAACCCCCCTGGAACCACCTCGTCAAAGTCGAATTCGTCGCCCGGATAGGCAGTAGTAACCTCATCCAACCAATCAGAATCACTGTAAACGTCGTCTTCACTCCCCGTTCCTTCGTAAATGAAGTCGTCGTCGTCACCGAGCATGTACTGAGGTACTTCCGCGCCTGGGCAGGGGGTACGTGCTACAACAGCGGCCCGCCAGACCTCGGATACTCCGCCTGGCCCTGAAATACTCGTGTAGTAGATGGCCCCGTATGAGGAAATCGGATCGTTTGGAACGTAGTCGATCCTGCTCAAGTACTGATCCTGCGGGGCTAACAGAGGTTTATGTTGCAGGCCGTCGAGATCGGTCACCCATATTCCCGAGTTTCCTGTGGACGGGTCATTGCGTAAGTACAGAATTACCTCGTTGCCAAGGTGGTTGTTCGCCAGTGCAGGGTAGGCTTCCTGAACTGTCCCACCGTCACTTGTAATCTCGCGCTGATCGGACCCGTCGGAATTCATCATGAAGATGTCAAGCCCGACTGTCGAGTTCTGGGACATGAAGGCGATTCTAGTGCCGTCCACAGAAGCATACGGCCCTGATTTGTTTCCCTCAAACGTGAGTCGACTTGAATCAGCACCTGTTGTGCAGTCGACTGACCAAAGATCCATCGCCGACCAGCCTTGACGGTAGAGCAGTCGACATTCTCCGTTTACGACCGCTGGGCAGGGAAAGGTCTGCGCACCCGCGCCGGCGATAAGCTCCAATGCTCCCGATCCGTCGGCGTTGGTCACCCAGATGTCGTAACTTGATGTTTCCGGCCCGCCCCAGTCGAAGACCAGCTTGGTGTCGTCGTGGCTGAAACGCATTGTCTGCGTGATTCCATCTGGATCCGGCGTCGGCCGGATTGGCACTGGATCCCCGGCCTGCCCATCCGTTTGGTAGACATAGAGCGAAGCATTCCCGTAGTACGGATGCGTAGAGAAGGCCACTGCTCCTCCATCGCTTGTAACATCCATGTAGTTTATAGTCTTGTTAGAAATGGACGAGAAGTCGTCGTCCGTCATTGAGAACACTCGCTCGGGGTTCCCGATTTGGATTAGTTGAGCTAGCGCACTTCGCGGAGCGTTGTCCGTGGTTGTGCGGAATTCCCCTGCATTTGAGCCCCGAGAATGATCTCTCGGCTGGGCGGCGCTCCAGCCCGGGTCCGACGCTAAGTCCCCGCTATGCGCGACGAAGACCCGATCGGCATTGGTGACGCCGTTGTGTTCGGCGGGACCGTACTCCGAGCCTGTATCAGAAAAGCTCGTGGTTTGAGACCGTGTGCCAAAGTCGATTGCCATCGCTGTCGCACCACGGAAAGAGCCGGCGAATGTTAGACTGACAACGACCGAAACAGACATCGCGTAGTTTCTTACCCTTGCGCCCATCTTTATCACTCCTTCATGCCGTAGCGACATGCTGTAAGACTATCCGAGCCCCTGAAGCCGCAAATCACCCTCAGCGATGCGCGGCGAGTCAGCCCGTCGGGTTCAATCCCTCACCATAGACCTGTGCGTTTCCGGCAAGGAAAAAGCGCAATGCTGGCGAGCGTTTCTTACGCGACGTCCCTGACGTCCCGTTTGGAGGCCACATTCGTGTGAATACTTGGTATCGAACGCGCCAAGTCCTACTTGAACTCGTGTCGCTGGATTGGTACACTGGTTCAGCGTCTACACGTTTCAACGTGAGGTTGATCACCATGCACGAATCCGCCGCCAATCCAATCACCCGGCTTCTCGTCAAGGCAAAAGGCGGAGATGAACCCGCCCGCCGACAGCTATGGTCGGCCATCCATGACGAACTGCGTGCGATGGCACGGCGGCAGATGGCCGAGGAGGGCCCGGGGCATACCCTGCAACCGACCGCCCTGGTACACGAAGTTTACTTCCGCCTGTTCGGAGCCAACCAGGGCGAATGGAACGACCGGCGACATTTCTTCGGAGCCGCCGCCCGTGCGATGCGCCAAATCCGAGTCGATGACGCACGTAAGAGGGGGCGACTGAAGCGCGGCGGTGATCGAGCACGTGAACGACTCGGCGATGTCCAGGCACTGTTCGATCATGATCCGCTCGAAACGCTGGCGGTCAGCGAGGCGCTGGACAAGTTGGAAGCGGAAGACCCGCGCCAAGCGGAAGTGGTCATGATGCGATATTTCGCCGGGCTGACGGAGGAAGAGACGGCGGGCGCGCTGGGCGTCTCGCGGCGAACCGTGCAAAACGATTGGCACCTCGCACGCGTGTGGCTGCATCGCGAATTGAGCAGGGGCGATACGGACGTACCCCCGTCCTAGCCCCGAGCCGCATGCTTCAGCTTGCGCGGTGCCGCGAATGCCGGTGAGATTATCGAGTCCGCAGGGGCCGCGCGGGCTTGAAGCCCGCGGCTCAGGTGGTCGTGTCTGAATAGTCGTACGACTAATTCCGCCGTTCCCGTGCCGCATGCTTCAGCTTGCGCGGCGCTGCGAATGCCGGTGAGGTTTTCGAATCCGCAGGCGCCGCGCGGGCTTGAAGCCCGTGGCTCAGGTAGTCGTGGAACTTATGAAACACGGTACCAGGTCCACGCAGACGCCCGTATGGTGATGAGATTCGCAAGACCAAGGAGCGAGCGGAATGGCGTCGGCCCCCTATCGATCCCCCGTTGAAAACGGGGAGGGTTGGGAATACACAGAGCGTGAAAACTAGGATTGATCCTTGAGCGTAGGGCAACGTCAACGAGTGCGGGATTTGTTCGAGCAAGCCAATGCGCTGCCAATAGATCAACGCCACGCTTTCCTGGCCAAGGCCTGCGGTGACGACGATGCGACACGCGCGGAGGTCAAATCGCTCCTCGAGCACGGCGAACGGGTTCCCGCCGACTTCATGCAGGTGCCCGAGCTCGCGGCGGGGCAATTGCCCGAATCCATCGACGAACCTGACCCGTTGCTGGGCAAACGCATCAGCCGATACGAGATCAAATGTGTCATCGCCGCCGGTGGCATGGGAACCGTTTATGAGGCCAAGCAGGACAATCCGCAGAGAGTTGTGGCCCTCAAGGTCATGCGAGCAGGCGTCACGTCCCGCTATGCGCTGCGTCACTTCGAACGTGAGTCACAAATCCTCGCGCGTCTCAGGCACGCGCACATCGCCCAAGTCTATGAAGCCGGTACGTTCAAGGAGGCGGCCGCGGGGCATGCCACGATTCCGTTCTTCGCGATGGAGTTTATTCCCAATGCGCTGCCCATCGCCGTGTATGCCAAGAAACGGGGACTCAGTATTCGCGAGCGGCTCGAGCTTTTTGGGCAGGTATGTGACGCGGTACACCACGGCCATCAGAAGGGCATCATTCACCGCGACCTCAAACCGGGCAACATCCTGGTCGGCGAAGACGGTCAAGTAAAGGTGATCGACTTCGGCGTCGCGCGCTCGACGAACTCAGACGTGGCCGCTACGACAATGCACACGGACGCCGGCCAACTCGTCGGCACACTGCAATATATGAGTCCAGAGCAGTGCGAAGCCGACCCGCTCGAACTGGACACTCGCAGCGATGTCTATTCCCTGGGTGTCGTGCTATACGAGTTGCTGTGCGGCGACTTGCCCTACGATGTAAGCCGCTCGTCGATTCACGTAGCCGCCCGGGCCATCTGTGAGCAGGCACCCTTGCTACCCAGCGCAATCGACCGGCACCTGCGCGGCGACTTGGAAGCCATCGTCCTCAAGGCCCTCGATAAGAATCGGCAAAGGCGTTACGAATCCGCGGCGGCGCTGGGAGATGACATTCGTCGGCATCTAGACCGAGAGCCGGTACTCGCGCGTTCGCCGGGGATGATCGCACGGCTCCTGCATGCCGTCACCCGTCATCCCTTGCTCGCTACGCTGGGCTTGTGTCTTGCTATCCTGGTCGGATCGATTGCGATGACGGCCGGACTAGTGTGGTACTACTACAAACAACCTCACTCGATGACCGTCAGCGAGGACGGACGTATCGCACAACTGCTCACGCGTCGCGGACGCGTATTGCACGAATTGCCCGTCGAGAGTCTTCTGGGGATCAAACAGGCAAAGGTCGTGGAGCGGGACAAGTCGCTGGGCGGTGGGCAATTAGCGCTGGTTGGTTTCTCGGCGAGCCTATCGAACCCGTTTCCAGGGGCGCTTTGCGCCTTCGACCCGAAGCGAGACTTGAAGAACCCGGTCTGGACGCAATCCGTGACAGAGGATCAGATGCCGGAGTTTCTTATAGACGAGCGTCACTTCGGCAAAGAGAACATACTTGTATATCGTTGGGATGTATTTGATGTTTTCCCGGACCGCCCGGGCGACGAGATCGTTGCCGTTTATGATGTCGCACCAACGACGCATTGCGCATTGCGCGTCTACGATCTTTCAGGAAAGATGCTTTATCAGGCATGGATGGACTTCTCGACCCATATATTGTTCTGGATGTCCGAACCTCGTCTCCTTGTCATGTTCGGCGACAACGGAAGCGCCTATTGGCCGCTGCGCGGCCACCCCGAGGTGAAGTATCCCCATCCACAGGTTGTGTTTGCCGTACCCCTGGAAGACGGCCTGATCACGAAGGACTACCTGACCGAGACGCCGGGGACCGGACCCCTCGAACCCGCGTGGTATAAGTGCTTGTTACCCGCCAAGGCGTCGGACGAGACCAGTGAAGTCATGCTCGATTCGCCGCCTTGGGGCTATGATCCCGCGCGGTTCGTCCGGTTCAGTTTTCAAGTTGGAGACAACAAATCAGCCAAGTTAGAGTGGGTATTGGATGTTGATGGGAGCGAGGTTCCCGGCTCCCGCGTGACTGCAGACATCTTCAAGATTAATCCCGATGATTACCCGGATCCGAAGAGGTTCCATCTCGGCGCGTTGCCGCCCGTCATCGCTGAACCCGAGTGAGGCGATCGCTTAAAACGTCCAAGCGCCGGTAGAAAGCCGTAGTTTCGGACGAACTTCAGCATCCGCACAGCCGGTTTCTTGAGCAGCCGCGATGGAAAGCTAACGGGCATCTGATCGTCTTCAGGATCGCGCCGCATCCAACCTTTTCAGTCGATCGGTCAGAACCTCCTCGATCCGACCGAGAATCTTCGCTGGCCATTCACCACGAAACTGGTCGGGCGTGACGCTGATGGCCGATATGCCGTTTGCCTCGTACACCGCCTCTTTTCTTGCCATTCCAGAACAATACGTGGGATCGTCCGGCATTCCAAAGTACTCGATCAGTATCCCGAGATCGCGAAGCTGAAAATCCGGGTACCAGACCCTTGTCTTGCCGCTATCAACAACGGCCAGTGGATGTTCGTAGAAATACGGAATCTCGTGGCGATTCAGCATCCGGCCTATCTGAGCCTCGCCCCAGCTCCGAAACTGCCTTCGTGGCGTTTCTCCATCACCGATGCCTGATGATGTCATGCCAGTCGAATGGCATAGCTTGTATAAAAGGTTTGCCCCGCGAGACAGGGCGCCAGGCGAACAGAAAACGATAGTGATGAGAACAGGAATTGAAAATGAGCATGAAAAGACGGGGGACGGGCCATGACGACCCGCCCCCCGGCGCACACGATAACAAGACGGAAGAGACACGCGGTCAGGACCATCTTCGAGTTACGCGGATTCGACATCAACAGCGGGCCGTCGGGATGTTGCAGCACGCGCGGTGACGTTGCTCATTTGCCGTGCCGCGATGAGCGCTCGTTTCGTCGTGTAATGACTCGCAGTCGGAGAAACGGCCACGTGGAAAAGAAGTGAAGGAACGAGGAGTCAGTCTTCTTCTGGAAGCATGACGGTGATGACAGGTTCGTGTCGGTCGCCTGAACCGCAGACTGCCTTGAGTGAGACAGTCTCGTGTCTCTTGGGCGCCTGCAGGAAAACGACCTCGAACTGCAGTTGATCGTGGCCCGCGGCTTTGCTGGACCGAATCGAGTTATACAACATCCATAGAAAGTCGTGAGCACGGCCGCGTCCGGACTGGCCGAGCCCGTTAGTCTTGGGCGGCGGTACGATGTAGCGATCCCAAACGGTGGACGTACACGCAACCGGGATTCGGAAACCCGTTTCCTTCGCCCATTCAGTAAGATCTACAAGGACACCATCTTCGATGGCCTGGGCGCGCGTGTAGCTGAAAATCACTGGCGCGTTTTCAAACAGATTCTCGTTGTTCATTTGTTCAGCCTCCATTTTACGCGATGGCGCATCTCTTCGTTGGACGGGCCATCGTTCCTCGGTTCTTTGATTCGCTTTCTCGATTTGCCGTTACTCATTCAGTTGTCCTTGTTTTCCAGAACGTCCAGCCGTTGGTTACACCGCCAGCCCGGCCAAGGTTTTTTGACTGGCGATACGCCTCGGTGGCTTCGAGAGCTGCACGTGTTGGGGTGAGGCAGACCTGACCGTTGGCTGCACCTGACGTGATCAGGATGCTCCGACCACTCTTGACTCGATCGTTCTCAACCACGGTCGAAGTGAACACCTCACTTCCAATGTCCCCGACCAACTCGGTGCCAACTGGCCACCATTCATGCTTCGCACGCTCGTTACCCACGCACGACGTGGAAATCTTGGATTGCCGCGTACGACTCCTTTCGTAAGCGCCACGGGAGGAACCGGACATCACTTCGGGTCCCTCGCAAGCGAGTGGATCGGGGCCGTGATCCACCGTTTTCGTCGCCGTCACCGATTCCCGAGCCACAATGTTGTCACACCTTTGCTTCGAAGGGGCACTCTCCCGCAGCAGGTCCAAATCCTCCGCTGTGAGTGTGTTAGCCACTTGGAGCATTAGCTCCGTTCTCTTATCCAACATGACGCATTCCTTTCCGTAGTGTGCGACCCAGCAGTTTGCAGAGCTGGGCCGGCAGGTCCTTGAGTTCATGAACGACGATCGTATCCGCAACGATCTCGCACAAACTGTCATCCTTGATCCCTATGCCGATCAGTTCGATGCTGGTGCGAACGATCTTCCCGGCAACCTCGATGGCATGCGCATGGGCGGCGTCATCGCGTGACTCGCAGCCGGCCTTCCCGTCCGTGACTACCAGCATGAGTCTGCGCGACTCGGACCGTTCGACCAGTCGGCGCGCGCCGATGACCATGGCCTCGCCGAGTGGTGTCAGGCCGGTGCCGCGGATGCTCGGAAGGCGCCGCATGGCACTCTTCAGGGGATCCTCGAATCGCTTCAGAAGGCCGATCTCGAGGTTTCCGAAACGGCTGAAGCGATCGCGCAGCTGGGCGGGTTCTTCGCCGCACGCTAGGGCGGCTCGGTTCAGGTCGTAGGCATGACCGGTGGTGAATGTGATCGCCTCGGTGGCGATTCGAAGATCGTCCAACGCTTCGAGCAGTACGCGCACTGCGCTTCGAGCGACGTCCATCTTTTGTGACGTCATGCTGCCGGAAGCATCAAGCACCAGGCTGACGGCGGTCGAACGACCTTGCACTACCGAGCGCGTGCGAAACACGTCGAGTCGCGGCTGATCGATGCACAGGCGATGCAGTGTCCGTGGAGACAGCACGCCTCGCCCCTGGTCTTCACGCCACCAGCGCTTTTCCGACGAGCGGAGCGCATTGGCCAGCCCGCGCCGCAGCCGCCGCACTTCGTCGGCGCCGGTCTGGAGAAGCTCACGCACCTCTCGATCATTGGCGGAAGGCACGATATCAACGCGATCGTGCTCCTTGGTGAAGACACGGTACACGGAGGATGCGTGACAGCGTGCCACACGGTCGGCGATGGCCTCGGCCAATGCTCCGCCGATCAACGTGCCGCCCCGACCATGCGAACCCACTTGTCCGGGAGAGCCATCCTCCGGTGGCGTGTCGGTCCCGTTCATCCCGAGCGGCTCCTGCTCTGAAGCCGGTTGCGCTTCAACTGACGCTGAACCTGGCGCCGGTTCCGGGGCGGGCTGGGCGGCGTCATCGCCGTCACTAGCCTCTGATTCTCCGTCGCGGGTTGCGTCGGTTGGGGAAGGAATCTGACCGGCTGATTGGGGATCGGCCTGTGATTGGTCCGTGTCCCGTTGCGTGTCCGTGTCGGACCCAGACGACTCTGGTTTCGTTTCATCGGATTCCTGACCGGAAGCAGCATCAGCAGCGCCTGTCGGCTGGCCGGATTGCCCGTCAGACGAGGCCCGCCGCTCATCGCACTGCCGGTCCCGCGTCTCTGAATCCCCATCGTTGGGCTGTGGATTGCGCTGCTGCGGTTGTTCCTTCATCCAGCGCTCCAGGATCTTCTCTGCCAGCGCCGCGGCATCGCGCGTGTTACGAACCGCCGGGAATTGATCGAACAGATCACCGTAGCCGGCAATCTCCAGTTCAAGCCCCATCATGTCACGGTGATGGGAGAGTCTTAAATAGACGGCCGTGCAAAAGCGATGGAAAGAACCACTCTGGGCGAGTATCGCCGCGACCCGCTCACGGATCTGCCGGAACATGGCGTCCAGGTTGGCCCGTACGCCCGGCCAACGCTTCATGGCGCGGCGTTCAATGAGCGCGTCTTCCACGACGTTCAGCATCCCTTCGTATCCAGGGTGCCTCGCCGAAAACTCCGTGACCACTCTGAAATCCGAAAACGCCACGTGACTCATTTCGTGATCGAGAAAACCGACCACCATGCGCTCCAGGGCGGCGCCCATGGTTTCAGGGAGTGAAGGCAGGACGATTCGTCTGCCGTCGGTGAAAGCCTGGTCGCCCTGACAGATCACGCTCACGCCGAACTGATCGGTTAACGTTCTGGCCAGCCGCTCGAGCTGACTCTCGAATGGATTGGCACGCATATGCTCAACTCCTTCTGCGATGCGCAAAGAAAAGGCCACGCCCGCCGCATCGCGGTTGGCAGGCATGACCTGTTTGGAGGTTGTCGGATTTGGCTTACTTGGCGTTCGTCTGTTCGCCTTTCGCAAATGCCCCGAGGTGATGGTCGAAGGTCTCTTGGATCACCTTGACGTCCTCTTGTGGAGACTTGTTGAGGACGCAGACGGCAAGCGCCCGGGGTATGTCGTTTCCCCGTTCGAGCCTAGCGCAAAGTGCGAGCAGACGGCGCGTCGTGATGACGGTGGTCAACTCCTCCGCCGCGTGCGACTTGCGCAGATCAGTGGCGGCTTTGACAAGTCGCTTGAGCAGGTCCTTCCCGAGAGAGGTGTGACGGGAATTGAGCAGGTCAACCTCGTCCTTGGCAGGAAGATAGTCGAGATGAACGACTACATCCCAACGATCCAGCCAGCTGAAGTTCAGCGTGTGGGTGCCGCTCGAGTACAGCGCCGAGTCCGAGCCGAATCCAAGCGTGTTGCCTGTCGCGACCAGCCGGAAATCCGGATGAGGCGCGATGTCCTCACCCGTGTCCGTGAGCAACAAGTGGCCATCCGGCTCGAGAACCTGCTGCAGCACGAATCCGATCTCCGGCTGCATGGCGTCGACTTCATCGAGTTGAAGGATGAAGCCCTCTTGCATCGCCTGCGGCAGGATGCCTTTGACGAAGACGGTCTGTCTGTTCTCGTTGACGGTCCAGTGGCCGACGAAGTCCGCAACGCTCGTTTCACCGTTGAGCGAAACGCGCCGGACAGGTCTCTGCGTCAAGGCTGCAATCTGCCGCACGAGTGAGCTCTTGCCCGTGCCGCTGGGACCGTACACGAACACACGCTCATCGTGTTCGATGGCTTCAGCCATGTCGCGGCAGGGCTCGGTCCACACAAAAGTGGGATCGGGCGTTGGAATCAAGGCATGATCCACACCGAAGCGCGCCGTCATCGGTGTGCCGGCGACGTCGAGTTGATAATGCAGGACGGTATCTCGTCGTGAGACGTTTCGTTCGCTAAGGAATCCAGCAAAGGTCTCGCCGGCCAGCGCCTGTTCCGGGAACTGCGCCCGAAACGCTTCCGGTTCGACCTTGTGCTCGCTTCGAAGGTGATTGATGAGCGTGAATCTCTCTTTTTGCCCGCACAGCGGGCAGGTGATCTGTTCGGTCATAATCTGTCCTTTCTGCAAACGGCGCGCGAAGCGCCTTGAATCACGATGATCGGCGGCTGCGCACGCGCGCAGCATTTCCACGTCGATCAGGAATCCGGTTCAGTTGTTCGTAAGGGAACTATTCGGATGTGTCGGTCGCGGGGCTTGTCGGCGGAGCGATGTACTTCACCGTACCGTCCTCGAACTCGATGTGAACGGTCCCATCGCGGGATACGCTC
>Ga0055452_10000082_pt1 | contig 20782 bp, 11 predicted proteins | sample China_Galinas_PW_6_FD_57735 | JGI IMG/M metagenome (GOLD analysis project Ga0055452, IMG submission 57735) | Wetland microbial communities from San Francisco Bay, California, USA, that impact long-term carbon sequestration - China_Galinas_PWC_D2 | ecosystem: Environmental > Aquatic > Marine >... | reverse complement strand
CGCGCGGTGCGCTCTTACCGCACCATTTCACCCTTACCGGCGGACGCGAGCGCCCGCTTAGGCGGTGTCTTTTCTGTGGCACTTTCCCTCGGCTTGCGCCGGGTTGGCGTTACCAACCACCGTGCCCTGCCCAGTCCGGACTTTCCTCCCACGAGTCTTACCTCGCGGGCGATCGCCTCCGCCCGCTTCATCCATCAGCTCGTCGATCAAAGTGACCGCGAATGCCCTGGCGGTACACGTTCATCCGGCAGGAGCGGTCCGCGTTATGTGGTGTGCCACTGCATTCAAGCCGTGCGGTGGGGCTCGTGGCGGTCATGCGCTGCACAAGCGCGGTGGCACACCCGCATTCTCTACCATGCGGATGGATTCCGCTAGACCTGCCGAACAGAGCCGCTCGCAGCGCCGTCTTGAACGCGTCGAGTATACGTCGCCGATTAGGAGCCGCCAGCGAGCCACTTGGATCGTCGGATACCGGCGGGCGTGGCAGATGGCTGGTTCGCCGGCGCACCGGGCGGCGGGGGAACCGGAGGCCGCACACCGCCGGCCGGCGGTCGTAATCCCGGCGGCAGAGCCCCTGGTGGCAGCTGGTGTTTGGCGCCCGAGGCCGGGGGAATGGGGGCGTCGAATGTCGGTTGTACCTCTTCGATCTCTTCGACCGCCCGGCGATTCTGTGCGCGCCAGTGCTTGATGATCTCGTCGATATCGTAATCCGGATTGGACTCAGACCAATGTTGGAAGAAGTCAATATTGGCGCTGAGCGGCTCGGGATCGGGCCTGTTGACCAGAGTCCGCATCGGCATGATCACGCTGTCACCAATGACAAACGCCTCGCCCGGTCGCAGTACGGGCAGCATGTTGAGCAAACCGGAAAAGTGGTCGCTGACGACCTTTTCGACGTAGTGCTGGTCGTCCGGATTGTTCATACGCATGGCCACGAAGCTGTTGCACTGCGCCAGCACCGTTTCTGATAGTTCGGAAGGTCGTTGGGAGACGATCATGGCACTCACGCCGTACTTTCGACCTTCTTTGGCGACACGTTCGACGGCGATTTTGGCAAACGCCGTGCGGTCTCCTGTCTCGTTGGGTACGTAATTATGGGCTTCTTCGAAGACCAGCAGCATGGGGTGCCGTTGGTGCGAGGGGGTCCAGAAGTTGAGATCGAAGAGAAGCCTGGTGAGCACGGCCACGGTCACGTCGACGATCTCGAAGGGAATGCCGGACAGATCGATGATCGTCAGGTTGCTTCGCGGTTCGACGCGCCCGGTCAGCAGCTTGATCAGGTGGTTCATGAGCTTGGAGGTCTGTCCTTCCGTTGCCTGCTCGCTCAGTTCGTCGCGGAAATAGCGAGAGTTTCTGCCGTGCTCGATCGGTCGCAGCAGGAATTCGTAGCGCCGATCCTGAAACTTCGTATCGACCTGATCGATCAGCCCCAGCAACTTGCCGAAGTAGAGCGGGTGGGGGGTCTCGCCCTCGGGATTTCCACGGTTGAACTGGCATCGCTGTCGTCGCATCAAGGCCTGCTGTTCATCCGGGCTTAGTGAACGCAGCGCAAGTTGGCTGAAGGCCAGATGATCGTCGTTGAGCACGTACCGCGCTTCGTTCAGGTTTTCGGCGTAGTGCTTGAGGGCTTCGAGCGAGAAGTAGATAGGTGTATCCAGTGTCAGCGATTTGGACAGTCCGAGTTGCCTGGCGGCGTCCTGTTTGAACTCGAGAATCGCGCTTCGCAAGAAAGAAATCTGCGTGCTGACGTGCATGGGGTTCGACCGGTCGACGAAAATCGCTTCCAGCTCCTCGTACTTGAGCAGCCAGTAGGGAAGGATAAGATCGTCCACATCCAGGTACGTGACGTTCGCGTTGATCTGTCCGTCTTCGTCCGAGAAGGCGGTGCGATACTCACCGTGCATGTCGAACATGACCACCTGGGCCTGATTGAGGTCCAGGATCTCCTGCAAGATTCGCGTTGTGGTGCAACTTTTTCCGCTACCGCTGTTTCCGAGCAGAGCGACGTGCTTGGCGAACATCTCGGTCCCCAGGATTTTGACCTCGAAATCCGGGTTCATAGCGAATTTGCCGAGCGTGAAGCTACGCGGGTGCTTGGAGCCACTAAGGAGCTGATCGAAGCTGCCGAAAATAGCCTCGAAATCGCTTCTGACGGCCACCCAGACGTCATCACCGATGATCGGATACTCGTTTACGCCACGAACGAAGGACCCGGCCTGAATCTCGCCCAGCAACTGGATGTTCATGATCAGTTCGGGTTCGACGTCGGCGCCCGAGGTCTCCTGGCGGCCGGCCGCCACAACGAATCCGACGATGGTCCGTTCGTCCATGGGAATGGTCACGTAGGAGCCGAGCTGTCCCACGCGGTAGGTACGGTCCTCGTAAAGCAGATTGAGGTCGCGGGCGGTAATCACGACGTCGACACGCCCACTTTGAACGCGAACCACATTGCCAATCTTGAGTGGATTCATAAATTTCTCTTCCAGTTTCCAGTTCAGGCCGGATGGCGATTCTTCACCTATCGAATATCGTAACTCTTCGATCGAGCCGAGAGATCTGATTCGATAACAGGATCGGGGACGTGCAGCGGCATCAATCCCCATGCTTATGCGGACGATCAATCGTAAGGCGGGGCGGAAGCGGTCGGCTGAAGTCGGACGTGCGCGTAGGCATCGTTATCGGTCTAGAGCCAGCGCAAATTACTTGTAGCGTCCGGAACTAAGCCTTTCTCGGACGACGAATGGGATTAGCCGCTACACTCGATCGTTTGGTGCGATCGTCATGCCTTGGGACTGCCGATGCGTTGATCAAGATCGGATTGTGCGACCACGCAAGATAGCATTCAAATGTGAGCGCCTGGGATCACGGACGCAAGCGGCCACTCTCTCGCAAGCCTGCGGAGACGATGTTGGTGCTCGCCCGTTTTTCAATTGAATCCAGATGAAGCTTGAAATCCGTGCGTACGACGATATACTATCTAATGCCCGTGCGATGCACACCTGTTCACGGTGGCCACCGAGGCCGGGCGAAAGTCTTTGAGAAACCAAGCTTCCACTCGCTGCGGCACCCTTTGACCGCGCCAATTACTTCTACAGGGTGCCGCACGCCTTTTTATAGGGTCTAGCGGTGCCCAGGGCAGTATCCTCCGCCATTCGATTTGTTTGCCGGACCGATGTTGTTGACGCGGCAGCGTTGGTCGGCGGCGCTCCGTGGCACGATTTCATGAGGGTCCGAACAAGCGTGTACGAGGCGAGGCTGAAGGCGTGTATTGTGAAAAAAAGGGATAGCCGTCAGGTAGGCGCGCTTTCCACTTGAGTCGATAATCGACGACCAGGGGGCGGCTTTGCCAATCGGTGAAGTGGAACTTACTATCCTGGTTTACAGAGGGTACGTTTGACACAACATATCGTAATGGACGAGCAGTGATGTCCCGACAAGGCGCTCAACCGAACGGCTCCATGGACAAGACGGTTTTGATGTTGGCTGATGGTATGTCGAAGTTCGTGCGGCGGCGATGTGCCATACGGACGATTTGCCTGGCGTTTGCGATCTGGCTGTTGATTGGGGAGCCCGCCCAAGCCTACATCGGGCCCGGCGCGGGCTTCGCGATCGGATCGTCCCTGGTGGCGTTCTTTTTGGCCTTCCTCTCCGGGATGGCGGCCATCTTCCTTTGGCCGCTGCGGTGGCTCCTTCGATCGTTGCGTGGACGTCGCGCTCTGGCAAAGTCGCGCATCAAGCGTTTCGTCGTGTTGGGCCTCGACGGCATGGAGCCCACCTTGGCCGAGCAGTTCATGTCCGAAGGGAAGCTGCCGAATCTCAAGAAGCTGCAAGGCCGCGGTAGCTTTCGCCGGCTGGGTACGACTGCACCGCCGCTCTCGCCTGTGGCCTGGTCGAGCTTTCTGACTTGCTGCAATCCGGGCAAGCACAACATCTTTGACTTTTTGACGAGGAACCGCCGCACGTACATGCCGGCACTGTCGTCGGTCAGCATCGGTCCGCCGCGGAGGGAAATGAAGATCGGATCCTACCGGTTGCCCCTTGGAAAGGCGGAGATTCGATTGCTGCGAAAGGGGAAACCATTCTGGAACGTGCTGGGCGAACACGGGATTTTCGGCAACATCATACGCGTTCCCATCACCTTTCCGGCCGAGCCGTTTCGCGGTGTGTTGCTGTCCGCCATGTGTGTGCCGGATCTGCGCGGCACACAGGGAACGTTTTCTTACTACTCCACGGCCGGGCCAAGCGACGAGCACATCGGCGGCGAGCAGATTCACGTGACGCGCGACGGCGACACGATTCGATCGCACCTGGTCGGGCCGGATAACGGAATTCGGGAAGGGGCGGGCGCTATGCATTGCCCCTTTGAAGTCAAAATCGAGTCCTCAGATCGGGTCATCTTGAAGCTGGGGCGTGAACGGTTCACGCTCCATCGCGGCGAGTACACCGACTGGATCAGCGTGGAATTCAAAGCAGGTCTTGGGATCAAGGTCCAGGGCATCTGCCAATTTCTGCTGATTCGTTCCAAACCCGAATTCGAACTGTATGTGACGCCGATTCAGATCGATCCCGACAACCCCGCGATGCCGATCGCGCATCCCTCGGTTTACGCCACCTATCTATCCAAGACGCAGGGCAAGTATGCGACGTTGGGTCTGGCTGAGGACACCTGGGGCATGAACGCGAAGATCTTGGATGACGATGCGTTCCTGCACCAATGCGAGGAGGCCGACGAGGAACGCGAAGAGATGTTCTTCGACGCGCTCGAGAAAACTCGGCGTGGGCTCGTCTGTTGCGTGTTCGACGGTACGGATCGCATTCAGCACATGTTCTGGCGTTACATCGATCCCGAACATCCGGCCCGCGACGGGCAGTGCAAGAACCAACGACGTGACGCCATCGAGAAGCTCTACAAGCGCATGGATGACCTTGTCGGGCGAACCATGAAGGCGTGCGAGGACGAAGACACCGTGCTCATGGTGATTTCGGATCACGGATTCTCGTCGTTCCGCCGGGGTATCGACCTGAACGTGTGGCTGGAGCAGAACGGCTACCTGGCGCTCAAACCGGACGCCTGCGGGCAGAAGTACCTGGCCGACGTCGATTGGTCTAAGACCAAGGCGTACTGTCTGGGGCTCGCGGGCCTCTGGCTAAACGTCAAAGGACGCGAGTCGCAGGGCATCGTGGAGCCGCAGGAAGCAGGGGCACTTCGCGACGAGATCTGCGAGAAGCTCGCCGGATTGAAAGACGAGGAAAAGGGCGAGACGGCCATCAACCGTGCCTTCAATACGCATAAGATCTATAACGGGCCGTACAAGACCGATGCGCCGGATATCATCGTCGGCTACAACAAGGGCTACCGCGTATGCTGGGAGGCGGCGATCGGCGAACCGACGGACCGCGTTTTCCACGACAACAACAAGGCGTGGAGCGGCGATCACTGTGTGGATCCCAAGCTGGTGCCGGGCGTGATGTTTTGCAATCGCAAAGTGAAAACCGAGAATCCGCGACTGATGGACATCGGGGCCACGGCATTGGATTTGTTCGGCGTAGAGGTCCCTGGTGTGATGGATGGTCGACCCCTTATGGTGGCGGACGCAGATGGTTCGTTTCCGGTAAACGGGAGTGGTAACGGTCGCGGCCCCGTGTCACGCGTAAACGGGAAGCACGCTGCAAAGGTGGCGGCATCGTGACGGGCTGGAAATGATTCGGACGGGTCTAAGAAAAGGACGAACACACCTGCACCCCGCCTGGCGGCAGACCTTCGCCGGTCGTGTAGCCATTCTGGCGGCATTTGTCTTGCCATTGCCGCTTGGGTTCGGGTGCCATAGCGAGCGTGAAAACGCTGCGCAGGTACCGAAGGTGATCGTCATTGGGTTCGATGGTATGGATCCCCGGATGTGCGGGCGCTTGATGGACGCGGGGGGCATGCCGAATCTCGCCAAGCTACGTGACGCCGGTGGCTACAAACCTCTGGGTACGAGTATCCCGCCCCAGAGCCCTGTAGCCTGGTCGAATTTCATTACCGGTGCCGACCCCGGCGCCCACGGGATTTTCGACTTTATTCATCGCGACCCGTCCAAGCAGTATGCCCCCTACTACTCCGCGGCGGAAACAGAGGGCGGCGATGAGGGGTGGGAGATCGGGCCGCACAAGATCCCGTTGACGTTCTGGCCGTTCAACCAGAATCCGACGCAAACGCTACTCAAACGCGGTGGCACGCCGTTCTGGGATCATCTGGACAAAGCGGGCGTGCCGATTCGCATCTACGACATTCCTGCGAACTATCCGCCGAGCCCGTCGCAGCACGGACACATGTGCTGCCTCAGCGGCATGGGCGTGCCCGACCTGCTGGGTACCTACGGCACCTATCAGTATTTTTCGGAAGACACTTTTCGCAAGATCGAAGAGGGCGGCGGTATTCGCGAGCCGCTGGCGTTCCGCGGTAACGTCGCGAAGGCCAAACTCACTGGGCCCGACCACACGTATCTCAAGAAGCCGGTGAGGGTCAAGGTGCCGTTCACCATATATCGGCATCCGGACGAAGCGTCGGCGCGGGTCGAGCTGCAGGGGCAGACGGTCATCCTCGAGGAAGGCGAATGGAGCGACTGGCAACGCGTCGATTACCGCTTGGAAATGCCACCGTTCCTGCCGGACGCCCATGCCAAGGGCATTTGCCGGTTCTATCTGAAGGAAGTGCGGCCGATCTTCCGGCTGTATGTGACGCCGATCAACATCGACCCGTCCGACACCGGCGGCCAGCAAATCAGCGAACCAACCACATTTGTGGAAGACATCTCCGAGGAACTGGGACTGTTCTATACCTCCGGGTTTCAGGAGGATCATAAGGCCCTGTCCAACGAGGTGTTCAACGAAGCCGAGTACCACGAGCAGGTCGACTACGTATTGGGCGAACGACTCAATCTGCTTGACTACGCGCGCGAGCACTACCGGAATGGGCTTCTGTTCTTCTACTTTTCGAGCACCGACCTACAGGCGCACATGTTCTGGTGGGACTCCGACGAAAAGCACCCGGTGCGCGACGCGGAGACCGCGAAACGATACAACGGCGTCATCGAAACGCTGTACCGACGAATGGACAAAGTGGTCGGAGATATCGTGAAACAGTACGGCGATGAGGCCACCATTCTCGTGATGTCCGATCACGGCTTCTGCAACTTTCGGCGACAGTTCAACCTCAATCGCTGGTTACGCGACAACGGTTATATCGGCCCATCGGATTGTAAGAACCTCATAGATCCGCGCCAGGTGGACTGGTCGAAAACACGTGCATACGGTCTGGGTCTGAACGGGCTGTACCTTAACCTCAAGGGACGCGAGCGAGATGGTATTGTGTCGCCGAACCAGCGGGAGGCCCTGCTCGAAGAGCTGCGGCAGAAGCTGCTGGCCGTACGCGATCCGGAGAACGGTGCGCCGGTGATTGCCGAGGTCTACCGTACCGATGAAGTGTATCACGGTCCCTTCGTGACGAGGGCTCCCGATCTCATCGTCGGGTACCACCGCGGCTATCGCGTATCATGGGCGGCGACGCTGGGAGATATGGATGAGGACGTGATCTCGGACAACCATTCGGCGTGGAGCGCGGACCATTGCATCGCGGCGGACGAGGTCCCCGGTGTGATTTTCAGCAATCGGCCGATTCTACGTGAGAAGCCGTCGCTGGTGGATCTGGCGCCGACGATCTTGAAGGAATTCGGTGTGGTGCCGCCGCCGGAGATGACGGGCGGCAGTCTGTTCGAGTCGCGGGTGGCGGTGAAGTGACTGGTAGGAAAACGGAGCGGTAATCGTGGCCAAGATCAAAATAGACCCGGCGTTGTACGACAGGGTAAAGAAGGTCTCGCAACTGGCCGGCTATCCGACGCCGGAAGAATTTATCGAGCACGTGATCGAGAAGGAACTGTCGGTGTTGGAATCGGCGGACTCCGATGAAGAGGTGACCGAGCGTCTGCGCGGGCTCGGTTATCTAGAGTAGGCGGCGTTGGGTGGCATGGGTCCGCCTCAGGCGGACTTGCCCGTGGTTCGCACCTGCGATCATTGTTCGCCCCAAAGGGGCAGCGACATGACAGCCCAGGGCAACGCCCTGGGGACCGAAACACAATGACGTAGGAGCCCTGAAAGGGCGCAACAGCCTTTGCAGGGGAAGTTGCACACCCAGGGCGTTGCCCTGGGCTGACATGTTGCCGCCCTCTTCGGGGCGGAGCGTGACCACACGCGTGGCGTAGATCGAGTCTGCCGATTTGTGTAGCGCAACAAGGTCACGCCACGCGGTTGGTTGTTTGCCTGTTTTTGCTGGAATGGCCGGCGTGGCGGTGAATGCTCGTAAGCAGCGGTGAATCATGAATTTCTTGGGCTGGTTGCTGACGAACATCGCGTACGCCTTCTGGTGGCTCTGGGACATCGTCGTCGATGTGGCAGGCGTGGCCTTTGCGGCACTCGACGCACTTCTGAATCCGATTCTTTCACCGCTGCTACGGGTGGTCAATCCAATCTGTACCTGGATTGGCGATGCCGTGTATGCGGTGCTATCGCCGCTTCCCGTCTGGCTGGGGCTTTCGCTTCTGTCGGCCATTGCCGGTGTTGCGCTGCTGGTGGCGTTCGGCTGGCTTTCCAACCAGGATGCGATCGGGCGGGCCAAGGACGACATCAAGGCCAATCTGCTGGCGCTTAAGCTCTACAAAGACGAAATCCGCGTCACCTTTGTGGCACAATGGCGTCTGCTTTGCGCGATTGTTCGATTGCAGCGGTACATGCTGTTGCCTGTGCTGATTCTGGCATTGCCAATGGTACCGGCTTTGGCGCAAATGGGCGTGCGGTATCAGTGGCGACCGCTCCATGTGGGCGAGCGCTGCATCGTATCATTGAAACTGGCCAAGGCATTTGCCAAAGGTGCGAGTGTTGAGATTGTAAATCCCGACGGATTTATCGTCGAAGCCGGCGTGCCGGGAGGCGGTGTGGCGGCGTGGCGCATTCGGGCTACGGAACCGGGACGACATACAATTTCGTTCAACGTGCAAGGTGAAACGGTGACCAAGGAACTGGTCGTCGGCGATGCATTCCAGCGCGTCAGCGCACTGCGGCCGCCGGCCGCTTGGACGAGTCAGACCCTACACCCCGTCGAATCGCCGTTGTCCGGCAGCAAAGCGGTGGAGTCGATCGAGGTTGATTACCCTCCGCGCCAGTCGATCGTGTACGGCGCGGACTACTGGGTGCTGACGTTCTTTGTCATTTCCATGGTTGCGGCAATTGTCTTCCGACCGGTGTTCAATGTGAAGTTCTAGTCGTGGTGGAGGCGTTTGAAAGCGTGGGCGGGCGATTCGATACGGTGTTCATCGATTTCTACGGCACGATCTGCTCCGGCGATCGGGAAGCCGTCGAAGGCGCCTGCCAGCGAATCGTCGATTCACTGGGACTCGACATGAGCCCGAAGAAGTTCGCCGTGACCTGGGGCGAGCGATTCTTCGCCACGGTGGAAAACTCAAACCACGACCGATTCCAGACGTTACACGCCTGCGAACTGTCCAGCCTCATGGCGACCTTCGATGATCTGGGGGTGGACGCCGATCCCATTCCGTTCGTATCGGACCTGGAGGAATACTGGCGCAACCCGCCGATCTATTCGGACGCCTTGGAGTTTCTTCGCGGACTCAACCTGCCGGTCTGTTGTGTCTCCAACGCGGATTCTGAGGCCCTGCTAACCGCGATCGAGAAGCACGATCTGAGGTTTGATGCCGTCGTCTCATCGGAAGAGGCCAAGTGCTATAAACCGGATCCGGGCATTTTCAAACGAGCTTTGACGCAAATGGGGTCTGATCCGGAGAACACGGTTCACATTGGTGATTCCCTGCACAGCGATATTGATGGAGCGATCCGTTCAGGCATCGGCCACGTCTGGCTCTGCCGCGAAAACCGCATTCACGATATTGGGACCGCCAGTCCCGATTGCACGATTTCTACATTATCCGAGCTTCCAGACCTCCTGGACGGGCGGACGTAGGTGGGCGAAGACCGGCCGCCAGACCACGAGCCCGGGTTGCGCAGTTTGGAAGGAAACGGCGGGATTTTCGGGTCGATTCGGGTGGTCAATCGGCGTTGGTAGTATCGCTGGGCGTAGTCCGCGGCGCAAATGCCGTTGTAGTGAGGACGTGGGGTAGCTTCTCGAGTTTCCGCCGCCGAATGGCCGCCTCCTGGCTGTCGTTGATCTCGCCGAGGTACAGCACCTGGCGTTGCACCGACCGGCCGCCACGACCACGACGCGATTCGACCACGCTCCCGTAGCGGTGCCGCTTGCCGTTTTTCTTCCGTGCATGGCGGCGAAGAAACATCCTGCCAGAGTCATAGCAGAACCAAGCCACCGATTTCAAAGGGGTAGGTCTGCACTACACGGGTCGCGGCCACGACAGCTTCGTTTCCGTATCCACCAGAACGGATTCTCCAGAAAATTTCGCCCAATATTCTCGAATCGTGCGAAGGCCGGGCTAGGCAGGAACCGGGTATGCGTTCTTTCGAACGAGTTGAGGCTGAAATGCAGGGGCGGTCGCCATTTCCGCCAGCACGAAGCCGCGCAGCGTGCTGACGAGCGTCAGGGCAATCAGCAGGGTGGCGATCGAGGCGTTGGAGGCACTGGCGAAGCTGTTCTCCACGAACCCCCGCGCGGCGATCGCCAGCAGAAATCCTAGTGCCAAGCGTAAGGCATCCTGGCCGAGGGGATTCACCACGCGCCGGGTCAGCAAAAACGCGTGAAGGATGTAATAGAACAGAACGGAAAGAACGAGCAGTAACCCGATCGCGCCCGCGTTGCACCAGACCGCAAGGTACGCGTTATGAAACTCGCTGATCCCCACCCGTGTCGCGAGCGGGTTGTGCGAGCCGATCCCCCGCCCGATCAAGGGGCTCTCCATAATGACTTCAAAGGCCTTGGACCACAATGCCTGGCGCCCACCGAGGCTCGCCGACGTCAAGCGCGTCACGAGAAAGTTCGTGCTACGGCCCTCCAACAACTGGGCGCCGCCGACCGCGAGCGCCACACCCACCAAACCGACCAGACCCCACACGCGGAAGTAGTGTCCGCCACCGCGTCGCAGCAGCAGCGGCGCGCTGGCCAACGCCGCCACCACGAATCCTGTGCGGGTGCCGCTGAGGAACAAACAAAACAAAATGACGGCCATGCCCCCGACGCCGACCAACTGCCACAGCCACCGCCCCTTTTGCATGGCCGCCCACAGCATGAACGGAAACAGCAGGGCTCCGGACGCGGCGTAGTTCGTGGCGTGCACCGATGTACCGCCGCCGAAGCGCAGTGCCCGGCCCGCGATAAAGTCCAGCGCAAAGGACATGCTCATCAGGCACCAGATCACACCCGCCACCACGAACATACGAAACAGGGCATCCACCTGCTTCAGCGACCGCAAGTATCCCGCCAGACCGATGGTCAACGCCACCGTGGTCACCAGCAAAAGCCCGCCATTCTGCAGGGACCAGAAGACGCGCGGCGCGCGCGTGGCGCAGGCGAGACCGATCAGCGCATACAGAAACATGCCGTAGAACGCCCATCCCGGAACTTCAAAACGCCGCACCAAGCTTAGGATCAAGGTAAACAGTGCCAGCGTGCGCATGAAAAACGCCGCGATGTTGACGGCGTTCACGTCCACAAAGACAAGCGAATACGAGCACACGAGCAGGAGAAGCGACAGTCCCGGCCCCTTCACGAGCTGGATGGCGACAATGCCGACCGCGACGATGACGAGCAGCCCCACACCACCCACGCCGTACACGTCGACAAAAGCCGTCACACGACCCTGCAAGTCGACATCGGCTTGTGCCATCATCGCGATGCCACTCATGCGTAAGGTCCCGTCACGCGCTCCATGTTTGGTCAGCCTGATACAGCCGGGCAGGTGCGCCATGGCTCTCAAGCGGCAATCTGACGAACTTCGCTCGATCGCCGGGGCTGAGCACTGCAAAAAGCAGTGGCACCCGTCTGAGGCCCAACGCCACCCATCAATTCACGTTTGATGCAGCATTAACGCTCCGTGCCGCGATCGTGTGATCTTTCCTGTAATCGAACGATCTCGGCCGTCAGCCGCCGCCGCGCCTCGTACACTTTATCGGCGTCCTCAGGATTGGCGAGCACTTCGGCGACGATTTCTGAAAGGACAGCGCGTAGATGTGCGCAGGTGGCCACGGGTAAGCCTTCTTTTTCGGCAGCCTGGATAAGGCTGAAAAGCGTGCGCAGATATTCATAGTCTTCGACGCCCTCGCGCCACGCCTCCCAGCGCCGACTGGGGACAAGAGGCTCACCGCCGGTGTCCACCGGCGCATCCGCACCGTCGTAGACCACCGCCCACCGCCCCCGACCACACGTGAAATCGTCCCAGCCGTTGCACGACTGTCGATCGCGCCCGGTCGCGTAGAACCAGAACGCACAGCCGGTGTCGCGTGCGGCCCACGCACGCCAGGGTTGTAGCCGGTAATTCCCGTACGGGGATAGTGATTTCGCATCACCCGTTGCATTGTAGCGCCAAATCTCGGCTTTCGTCGTTTGTCGAAGATGTTCGCGCACCGCGCTGGAACGCGAGTTGGGTTCCGGCAGGCACCAGATGTCGACAAACGGCGAGAACTGGTCGATCCGGGAAATCTCCCCGTTCCCCACGCTGTTCGCAAACACGGCGATTTTCGGATCGACCTGTTTGATGAAGCGGGCGAGCTGGAGGAATTCATCGCACAGGCTCTCGTCGAACGGGTACATGGCGAACCGGTCGTACGACAAGCCACGTGCCTGCAAATGGTCGACCCAGGCCGCCAGATACTCGCGCATCGACGCCTGCCACTCTGCGCTCATAAAGGGGCCGAATGCGTGTCGCCCGACGCGTCCCTCCTTGTAGCCCCACCAGAACAGGTAACGCCGCGCGTGGGGGTAGCGATCCAGCGCGCGATCGAACCGCCCGAAATCCACCTGCAGCGCCCCGCCGACCGTGCGCTTCCCCTGAGGCAATTCCGTACCGGGCACCACATACACGTTGGTGTGGTGCATTTCCAGATCGCGCACGACGCGGCGCAACGCGTCGCCCTCGAAACCAAGACGGCTGAGATAGGCCCAATTGAATGAGTGCAGTGAAGTCTGCGGCGGAAACGCCGGCGCATGGACGGTTACGCGCGCGGGAATCGTGATCGTCTCGCCGGCCGCTGAGGGTGCAAATCGGTCAAGACGGAAGGCGAACTCGTAGTCACCTGGATCAAGGTCGCGAAGATGAATCGTCAGCCAGAGTTGTGCGGCGCTTCCCGCCTCGATGGTACAGCGTCCGTTGGTCATACGGACCAGTGCGTCACCGATGACACCGGCGCCGGGCGTCTCGACGTCGGTCGCCAAGCGCATTTCCAAGCGATCACCCCACATCTCCATGCGCCCGGAAGCCGACCGTAGCGGCGAAACAGAGACCGTCACCTGGGCATTCTGAGCGGATGCGTTGACCACGTCGATGGCGGCTGTTTCGTACTCGCCTCGCCATCCCTCAATCAACAGGCGTTCCCCATGGTGCGCAGGCTCCTCGAACACAGCTTCGGACTTGTGCTGAACCATCGGGTTGGCGCGGTGCCAACTGAGCCCCTTGGACCATCGCTGCCCCAGCCATCGACCCCGGGTGGCCTTCACACGGGCATCAAGATTCGTGACTTGCTTTTCCAGGTACGAGGGCGTGGATTCGTGTGCTGTTGCCAGTTCCGCAATTTCGTCTCGTAGCGCTGACGAAGTTTCGACGCCGGCCGCGGCGTCATGAAGCCTCTGGATCTGCTCGCCCAACCGGCGATAGGAACGAACCGATTTGAGAATCTCCTGCACTTGATCGGTGCGAAAACGATTTGAATCCGCAAACGTCACGCCGCTTGCGTCGTGCGTGCCATCGAACACCTCGATCTCGTCGAGAAAGACATACCGCTTGAATGCGATAAACGTAATATGCACGAACCGGCCGCGTGTGCGCAAGCCGTCGATTCGGAGAACCTCAGGCACGCGTCGAGGGCTTCCGATCGGGCGCACATCCCCCGAACGATCCAAAACATCGGCGACGTGAAACGTCTCGCCGTCGTCACTCACCGTAACCAGGATCAGCGCGGGAAGGTAAACGCCGGCATGACCACCTCCCACGGTGTGAACTCGTATTTCCTCAATCGGCACGACCGATCCAAGATCGATGCGGACCGACGGCGCGATCGCCGAGTCCTTCCAGCCCACCGTAGAGAGATGCAGCCAATGGCTCGATTTCTTGACGCCGTCGGTTAATTGGACGGCATCGCCGGGGTCGGTACAGGCCTTGTAGTTGGGCGCGGGATCGAGCCGATAAGGCTTTCCCAAGGCGACGTTGTCCGCCGCCTTCGCGGACACAGGTAGAAAACCGATCGTGGCCGCCAGCCACATTCGGCTCGCAGCCCATGGTGAGCGCAGTTTCGGGTGGCGCCTCAGATCGGCTGTCCGAACGGAGGCATCGTCGCGAGTGGATGGCTTGGTCATATCCAGGTATTCCTACGTCCGCTAAGGTCTGAAAGACTGACGGACAAGACATCAGTCCACAGATATCGGTCGATCACGTCAACCGCATCAGGGCGAGGAGGCCGCTTCGGCACCCAGGCCCACTCAAAGCAAAACGCCGCACGTGATCGCTGATTGTTCCGATAGTACATACACTTGAGGGAATCTCATTATGGGTGGCATGTCCGCGTTGACGTGGGCATAATTCGACAACCCCTTGGCCCATGGCCACGCAAGCGTGGCCATGCCACCCGGCTGCCGCCTGACTTGGGATGCACCCCATTTGCTTGGCAAACGCCGGCCCGGTTGGCAAACAGTCCCGGCTCCGGTACGTTGACCGCCACAGGGAGGGGTACGGAAGCGGACCCAACCGGCGGTCAGGGAGAGCGGTCCGTGCACCAGGTTTTGCAACATCTACGAAGCGGCGAGGTGGAGATCGCGCAGGTCCCGTGCCCCGTCTGTCGCCCCGGACATCTCCTCGTACAGACGACGCGCAGCCTGATTTCAGCAGGCACCGAGCGATCGCTCGTCGAATTCAGCCAGGCGGGTCTGTTGGGGAAGGCGCGGGCGCAGCCGGACAAGGTCAAACAGGTACTTCAGAAAATCAAAACGGACGGGCTGCTGCCGACCATGGAGGCGGTGTTCAGCCGGCTGGATGAACCGCTTCCACTGGGATACTGCAACGTGGGCACGGTGGTCGAGGTCGGGCGCGGCGTCGACGGCTTCTCAGTCGGTGACCGCGTCGCGTCGAACGGCCCGCACGCAGAAATGGTCTGTGTGCCCCAGACGCTCGCGGCGCGCATCCCCGAGGGCGTAACGGATGACGAAGCGAGCTTCACGGTGCTCGGCGCTATCGCCCTGCAAGGCATCCGTCTCGCCCAACCCACATTCGGGGAAACTTTCGCCGTCACAGGCTTGGGATTGCTCGGGTTGCTCACAGTGCAACTGCTGCGGGCACATGGGTGCAGCGTGCTTGGCATCGATATTAATCCGGATCGCTGCAAAATGGCGGAGTCATTCGGTTGCCGGACGGTGACACCGTCCGATGGCGGTGATCCGATCAAGGCCGCCGCGGCGCTCTCAAAGGGCCATGGTATCGACGGCGTTCTGATTACGGCATCCGCCAAGAGCGATGACATCGTACACCAGGCCGCCCAGATGTGCCGCAAGCGCGGTCGCATCGTGCTGGTCGGTGTGGTCGGACTCAACCTTCGTAGAAGCGATTTTTACGAAAAAGAGCTGTCCTTTCAGGTGTCATGCTCGTACGGGCCGGGACGATACGATACACAGTACGAACAGCGCACGCAGGACTACCCCCTGCCGTACGTGCGTTGGCCTGTAGCGCGAAACTTCGAAGCGGTGCTTGCGGCCATGGCACAGCAGAGCGTGGACGCCCAGCCACTGATTTCGGACCGCATCGAACACGCCGAGGCGGCGAGAGCATATGAACGGGTGGTCAACAACGCCAACGTGCTCGGGCTGGTGCTCACCTATCCACAACAGGCTCCGCCCACAGAACGTACGATCGACACGAAACGAACGGAGACAAAAACGGCGAAGGCAACCGCACCAGTAGTCGGTTTGATCGGCGCGGGCAACTTCGCCAAGCTGGTGCTGATGCCCGCGATCCAGGCTGCCGGGGCGGACGTCCGCTGCATCGCCAGTTCCGGCGGCGTGACAGCGGCGCACCTGGCCGGCAAATTCAACGTTGCGCAGAGCGCAACAGATTATCGTACGATCATCGATTCGGCTGCCATCACCGCGGTGTTCATCGCCACGCGGCACAACACTCACGCCGCCATGGTGAGCGAGGCGCTGGCGGCAGGCAAACACGTATTCGTCGAGAAGCCGTTGGCCATCGACGAAACAGGGCTGAACCAGGTGCGCGAGGCGCATGCTGCGCATCCGGGTCTGCATCTGATGGTCGGCTTCAACCGGCGATTCGCTCCACACGCTGTCGCCGTGCGGCGCTTGCTCGAAAACCGCTCAGATCCGATGGCGGTTGTCATGACCGTGAACGCGGGCGACCTGCCCTCGAACCATTGGCTGCACGATCCGGAAGTCGGTGGAGGTCGCATCGTGGGGGAAGGATGCCATTTCATCGATCTCGCGATGTATCTTGTCGGGGAGGCGATCACTTCGGTGCAGGCGGTTATGTTCGGACCCGACACCGGTGGACGGCGCGATGACAAAACGACCATCAGCCTGTCCTTTGCGGACGGCTCGATCGCCACCATTCACTATCTCGCAAACGGACCCAAGTCGTTTCCGAAGGAACGGATCGAAGTCTTTAGTGAAGGGCGCGTGGCCACGATCGACAACTGGCGTCGCATCGTTTCCTACGATTGGCCCGGTGCCAGTGCTATGAAGATGAGACAGAACAAGGGGCATCACGCCGAGGTGGCGGCGTTCCTGGAGCGTGTGCGAAGCGGCGGCGCACCAGCGATACCTTTTCACGACCTGGATATGGTGACCGCCGCGTCGTTTGGGGCGGTACACGCAGCGCAGGAAGGCTGTATCGTACGATTGGCAGTGGGCGGGTCTGACTGAAGTCGCGTATCGTCCATCAGCCCATGGGTTCCGACGGGGTCGCATGAATTCTCTTGGCAAATACTATCACGCCCTGCGATTGCTCGGCCCTCGCGTGGTGGCCCTGCGACTGGGCGTCGCCATGCGTCAGACGCTCGGGCTGACGCGCCGCAGGTTTCGCCCGCGACCCTGGGACGGGATCGAGCTGGCGACCGTCACAAGCACGGGGACACCGGCTGATCCCCAGGCGTATGCCGCGTTCAAGTCCGAGTCGCCACCGCCCTTTCTTTTTCCACTGGGCCAACCGCCCGTCATTCCCAATAAGATTCTGAATGCGACACCCGGCACGTCGATCCCGTTGCGGGAGAGGTTGTCGTTGTTGGACGAGGACCGTTGCATTTACTTTTTCGACCAGACATCGCCCGAGCCAATCGACTGGCATCGCAACGCGCTCGAAAAAAGGGCCTCCGATCCCGCGACCGCTTGGTGCGACCTTCCAACCTTCTACCCCACACAGGGCGACCCGCGCACGCTTTGGGAACCCTCGCGCGCCGCATGGGCGTATGACATCGCGCGGGCACGCGCCCAACAACTCGACGTTGACGCCGGTGGTTTGCTTTATCGCTGGCTGGATTCGTGGATGGACGCCAACCCACCGTTTTCCGGGTTTCAGTGGAAGTGCGGGCAGGAGAGCACCGTTCGCCTCATCGCGTTGACGGTGGCCTTCTGGAGCTGCGCCAAGGACAAGGTCACGGCACCTCAGCGCTGGACGCAGTTTGCGAGGTTGGCGTGGGCGACAGGTTATCGCATCGCACACCATATACGGTACGCGGTGTCGCAAAAAAACAACCACGCGCTGTCGGAGGCCTGCGGACTGATGCTGATCGGCCACCTGTTTCCGGAATTCAGAGCGTCGGCAAAATGGCGCCGCACCGGTCGCAGCATCATCAAAACCGAGTTGAGACGCCAGGTGTATGACGACGGCAGCTACATCCAACACTCGATGAACTACCACCGCGTGATGCTGCACGTGTCGATGCTCGCCATGCGACTCGCCGAACTCGGCGAGGAACCGTTCCCGGACGATTTGTACGAACGCATCGGGCGGGGCAGCGAGTTTCTCTTTCAAATGATGGATGCGGACACCGGCAAAGTGCCCGACTACGGTCACAACGATGGCGCGCTGGTACTACCGCTCAGCGAGTGTGCGGCCGATGATTTTCGCCCGGTCGTACAGGAGTCGCATTTCCTCGCGCACGGCAAACGACTGCTGCCGCTCGGGCCGTGGGATGAATCGCTGATATGGCTGTTCGGCGAAAACGCCCCTGCGGCCGAAATCGAGGAGGCAAGACAGCCGAAATCGACCGGCTTTCCCGACGGCGGCTACTACACGCTACGGCGACCGAAGAGTTGGGCCATGATTCGCTGCCATACGTATCGTGACCGCCCGAGCCAATGCGACCCGCTGCAAGTAGACCTTTGGTGGAACGGGCAAAATATCGTCCGCGACTGCGGCACGTTCCGATATTACGACGCCGCACGCCCAGACCGCGAACACTATTTCAAATCGATCGCGGCGCACAACACGGTGCAAATCGACGGGGAATCGCCCATGGCATTGGTCTCACGCTTTCTATGGCTCCCCTGGTTGCGCGCCTCGACACGCCGCTATCAACCGCGCGCGGTGGCCGCGATCTTCTTCGAAGGGCAACATGAATCCTATGACCGTTCGCCGATTTCGGTCCTGCACCGTCGCGCCGTGGTCGGTCTGACGCGCGACGTCTGGTTTGTGGTCGATGACCTCATGGGTACGGGAAGTCATGTGGCGACACTTCGGTGGCATCTCATAGACGCACCGTTCGAAGTGGACGAGGACGCCCATTCGGTCACGTTGTCCACACCAAAGGGCCCGTTCACCGTCTGCGCCGTCGGCCGCCCAGCCTCCTCTGACCGGTTCGAGGTCGTCTGGGGTCGAGATTCGAAGAACGCCGTGCAGGGGTTTGCGGCGCCGTTCTACGGGCGCTGCGAGGCCATACCTGCTCTCGAGATGGAAGTTTCTTTTATCCACACGAAACGCCTCATCACGGTATTAGGTCCGGGTTCCGCCGCGCGTGCTTCCTTCCTTGAGCAGTCCGATGAATTCCAACGGTGGGAAATCCGGGGCGGCGATGAGCGGTGGATCGTGGATCTTGCCAAGCCGTCGCGCGCGACCGACCAGATTCTCCTCGATCCGCACGGCTTGGAAATGCCCACGCCGCAGCCCCGGCCGCAGGAATCTAACGCACATCCCTAGAGGCCTGCGCCTCCTCGAGTGTCCGAATGAACCGCTCCGCGAGTAATTTACGCGAGAATTGTGCCTCCGCCAGCGCGCGTCCTTTGCGCCCCATCTCCTTTAGCTCGTCGCGGTGGTCGCGCATCCACAGCACGGCGTCGGCAAACGCGCGCGGATCGTCCGGGCGAACGACAACGCCGCAACGATGCTCCTCGATCATCCCCGCAAGCCACCCCGGATAGTTGTTTAACACGGGAAGCCCGCTCGCAATATAGTCGAAAAACTTGTTGGGCGAGGTGCCGTAGTAGAAGGCGGGGACGTTCTTCAGGATCATCATACCCGTATCCATGTGGGGAAGAACCTGCGCGAGTTCAGCCTTCGGGATGGAAGGGACCCATGCGATCATCTTGTCGGTGCCCTCGTCTCGGCTGCGTGCCACCAGCCTGTCCCGCTGGTTGCCCTGACCAATGAACACAAAACGGATCCCCACCACGCCTCTTTGCTTGAGCTCGATTACCGCATCCAGCACCGCGTCCAGACCGTTGGCCAGTCCGTGGGCCCCGGTGAATACCAGTCGAAACTCATCCGGCGCACCGAACCGCTCGTCCTGGAGCGGGCCGTCGTCCGGTCGAAACAGATCGAGATCGCAGCCGTTGGGAATCATGGCCACCCGTTCGGGCGGATAGCCGGTGCTGCACACGCCGTCCCTGAGGCCCGGCGACAACGCAATGACCCGGTCGGCCGCACGATAGATGCGGCACTCCATTCGTTTCAGGTACCAGATAAGCACGGGGTTCTTAATGATGCCCAGCGCGATGGGCAGTTCCGGCCATCGGTCGCGCACCTCGAAGACGAAGGGTACGCCGAGCCGCCGCGCCCCTTTCATCCCGGGGATGCCCACCGTCAGCGGCGTAGACGTCGCGAAGACGAGGTCCGCGGCCAGCCGACTGACAAGCCTCCCCGCGGTACGAGCGAAGCGCCCAAAGGCAAGAACCCTCTTCGCGAATCCCATTTCGTTGCCATACCGCTCGTTCACACGGAGAACGTGAATCCCATCCACGTCCTGTTCGGAAACTCGTCCGCCACCCTCGTCGCCGGCATCCCCCACCGCGTAGGCCCCGCAGATCATCGTAACCCGATGACCGGCCTCGATCAGATGCCGGCTCATTTCATAGGATCGCGTGCCCGTGGCGCCACGCTTGGTCGAGAAATGCTGATGAATATAGGCTACGTGCATCGAATCACCGGAGCCGTCGCCGCGCCCCTTCATCCGTGAAGGGTGTCAGAGCCGATTGTCGCGGCAGCACGCTACGGGTCAAGCCGCCTGGCACGACGTACGATGCAAAGGGTGCGTGACAGAATCGGCGGACGCGAAAAGGCGCAGGGCAGGTCGTTGCTCCGCCTCAGCGGAGCGTTGACCTGCCGATTTGGCAAGGCAGGTG
>Ga0055452_10000080_pt1 | contig 20945 bp, 13 predicted proteins | sample China_Galinas_PW_6_FD_57735 | JGI IMG/M metagenome (GOLD analysis project Ga0055452, IMG submission 57735) | Wetland microbial communities from San Francisco Bay, California, USA, that impact long-term carbon sequestration - China_Galinas_PWC_D2 | ecosystem: Environmental > Aquatic > Marine >... | reverse complement strand
GTCATTGGCCAGATGGGCCAGCATCTGCCCGACCATCTCGCACCACACTTTGATACGAGGGTCTGAGGAGCCCTGGAGATCGCTGCGTCTGGCGCCGTCGTAGAAAAAATACGCCATACTCTCCGCGAGTTCGGGAAGACGCAGGTCCTGGTTGTCGTGCAGGTAAGGATGCCCGAGCTCCGCCATCAGGTGCAAGAGGAAACCGGCGCTGATGATGTCGGAGCCAGGCTCGAACGTATGGAGCGTCTGGTCCCCGTATTTTCGTGGATCGATGAACCCACAAATCCGATCATCGTGTTCCACGTCGGGTGAGAGGATCGTCCATAGCCCGGTCCAGGGGGCATCTGCGCCGTCCGGTTTGGCGCTCTGCAGGCAGAGATTGAGGTATTCATCCACGCCAAGCTCGGCGCTGATGCTGGGCGCGAACCCGAAGTCGGTGATTTTCTGGATGCCGTCCGGCGTGATCAACATGGTGCCGGGGCAAAGGCTACCATGTACCACGCGATCAGAATGTTCATGTGCCGCGCGCAAAGCGTCAGCTAGCGCGACGGCCCACCGCAAAAGGTCTTCCTCGTCCCGGGGGGTGACGTCGGTCTCGAAGATAGGAATCCGGTACGGCGTGGCCGGCTCATGTTCCACATAGTATCCGGTTTCATCCGACTGCAGGTCGGTTGTGAATTGAAGGACATGCGGGGACCGCGCGGCGAGCTCACGCTGCAGCTGTACGTTCCTGGCCAGGCGATCGGCCAAGGAGCCTGCATTCGCGTCACGTTTTTCGGGGGGAGGCTGGATAACCCGCCGAAATGACATGCCCATCGAGCTTTACCCTTCTTCGTCCTGCGCTACGCGGCGCGTCTCTAGGAGGACCGTATACGATTATAGAAGGCGCCAGGCGTAAGCACATACGCACGACCTTTACCCATCGCCCAGGCCCGTGTACGGTATACCGCGGCGCACAAAAGCCCATCCGGCAGTTTACAGCACATTTGGGTGCGTGATAACATCGGCTGCACAAGGTATGGGGCATTAAGGGGCGAATGTCCAGCGCGTCAGTGCCGTTGACGTCGCCGGCTGAACTGAAACGACAGGATGGTCATATGGTCTCGGAGGATCGTCAGGGTGTGGCCAACGCGGCCGGCGGCGAGTCCGTGCCGTCGTTGACCGACGGGTTGCTGGCTGCACTGACCGGTGCGGATGAGGCCACAAAATTCAGGGTGATATCTGACTTGCTGGCTGGGATCGCGGATCAGGCTTCCCAGGAGGCTTCCAGGCCGGGAGCGTCCGAAGAAATCGAGTCCCTCTCGCGACGCGTCAAAGAGCAGGCCGAGCAACAGGCGACTCTGAACGATCGCATACGCACGCTTCAAGTCGAACTCGATCAGCGCGATGCCCATCTGGGTTCCGAGCGATCCCGTGCGGAGAAATTCAAGTCCATCGCAGACGAGCAAACGTCGCGAATGGAGGGCCTGCAGGCTCGGACCAAGGAACTGGAAACGCTCCTCGACGCGCGCAACAAGGAAATCCACAAGGCCAACGTGGAGACCGAGAGTCTGACCCTGCAACTGCAGCGCTCCGATGCGAAAGCACACGATCAATCAAAAGTGAGTCGCGCGGATGAGAAGATCCTGGCGCTCGAGGGGGAGAACGCGAGATTGCGCGAGCAGATCGAACAACTCCGCAAAGACAAGAATTCGGAATTGGAAAGGGTAGGCGAGGACTTGGCGGCCGCGCGAGTGGCGGTTGCTGCCAAGCAGGATATCGACTTCCCGGCGCTGTGGAGTCGTTTGGCGGCATGCAAACCACCGCTCGTGGAGGGTCATCTTGAAACGAATGTCAAGGCGGGAGAACGGCTCGTTGATTCTTACATCGAGCTCGTCAAATTTGTTGATGATTTTGACAAATTGATGCGGCCATTCCTGAGTCGCTATGCGAGTGCGCGCCCACGGTTGCGGGCCGTCTGGGAGGCGTACGCACGCGGCACGGGGCTGCGCGATACGATTCAGCAGATCATTGTGCCGGAAGGAGGGCGGCCGACCGGAATCCTGCGCAATCAACTCCGTGCCCTCTACAAGTGGACGGAGGCCGCTATTTGGGGATGCGAGGCGGCCATCGAGTCTATTGGGTCCGAGATGCCGACGTTTATGCGGAGTAAGGAGGCCTACGGCATGGGATCGGACTCGACGCGTAAGATTTCTGAGTTCATACTCGAGAATGGGCCGGACGCTTTCAGTGACCACATGAAAGGGATCCGGAGTGCCAAGATCGCCCAGTTCTTTGGCGTCAATGTCAACCAGTAGCGCGCTCCCGGAAATTTCGTTTTTTTGGTCTCGAATTACGCAAAGGACGTGAGATGAAAATGAAAACACAAAGCCGTTCGATGCGGATGTGCCTCGTCACCCTTGCCCCTTGCCTGCTATGTCTGGTGCAGTTGGGGTGCAGCGATCGCACGCTGACGATCTCTCAGCATAGGTACATCAATACGGCGATGCACCTGCATCGTCCGCTGGCGGAACAGACCGGCGACCCACTCGAGGTCAACATCGTGTGCGTTTCGCCGGAAGACCTGGAAAAGACGGAAAACGACCGGCTCAAGCCGGGATCCGGTATTACATCCAAGGAGTGGTACGCCCACCGACCGGAGGTCGGAGGGCAGCAACCGGGGAAGTTTTGGCTGCCGAGCGATCAGATTTACTTGCTCACGAACATGACTGGGCTCTGTGGTACCGTGAAGGGCCCGTCCCTCGCTGGCTCCGTGGAAGACGGGGTGGCGCAAAAGGTGGTGCGCGGGATCAAGTTGCCCAAGAAACCCGGACACAGGCAGTCGGCCGTCTACGTGTTTCCAAAATTCATCGGTCCCGATGGAACGGTGCTTCCGACGCCACCCGTAGTGTTCAGTCCGCCAACTGCGTATTCAAGGAACTTGGCGGTCGAAATCGGCGTTCAACCCGGCGGAGACAACTACGGGCAGTTCATCAAGAATACGACAAAGCGTTAGGATGCGACCTGGGGGCTGGCGTATTCGTGATGCCTCCACATGGACCATGACTTTGCTATGACGACTGCTGGTCTAGCGCGAAAAGGGCGGTCGGCGCCAGAGTGCTCAATCGGTGCTTTGAGCCGGGCAACTCGGAGAGATTGAATGTATTTTTGGACGGAAGTGCATTGGTCGGAAGGCATGTTTATCCGGCCGCACCACTTTCAAGCGGCGCAGCGCCGGGCGGAAACCATTGCGCGAGTCGGATTCGACTCGTTGCGGCCCTTCGCCTGGGGCTTCGTGCGGTTGAGTGTCGCGGCGGAACCACTCGAGAATTTTACGCTTCGGCTCGACGAATGCGCCGTGCGCATGAAGGACGGCACATGGGTCGAGATTCCGGAGAACACACAAGTTCCGCCGATTGACTTTCAGGAGGCCATCGAGGCGGCGCGCGGTCCGCTCGATGTCTATCTGGGCATTCCGGAATGGCAGGAAGTACGGGCCAATTCGGTCTCCCTGGAACGCCCCGAACAGGTGACGGGGTCGCCCCGCTATGAGCCCCACCCCATCACGCGTCGTGATGAAAACACTGGCGAGAACCCGCAAATGGTGTACATACGCCGCATGCGTGGCCGCTTGTTTGTGGCCGGCGACGATATGACCGGCTACGAGACCGTGCGGATCGGCGCGGTCAGTCGGACGGACCGCCCGGGTGCCACACCGGAATTCCACGAACTGGGGGCGGGGCCGGTATTGGCGATACAAGCGGACCATGGGTTGAGTTCTCTCGTGAAGTCGCTCGCCGATCAAATCGAGGCCAAGAGTGAGGTGTTGGCGCGTGAGGCGCGCGAACATCGGATGCTCTTTACTGACGGCGTGGCCGCCAATACGGAACACCTTCTAAAGCTCAGTGCTCTCAATGACGTGCGCGCCCAGCTTCGCGCGCTGGTACAAAGCCCGCTGCTCCACCCCTATGATGTTTTTGTGCTCCTCTCGCGGCTGGTGGGCCAACTGTCTGTGTTTCACGATGATCTGGTACCTGGCGAAATCCCTGTGTACGACCACGATCGCCCGGGAAACGCGTATGGAGTCCTGCACAAGCGCATCGTCGTGCTGCTTGAGGCGATGCGTCCGATGGCTTACGTCGAGAGGCGATTTGCCCGCAAGAAGGATGCAAGAGGGCACGACGGGCTGGAGGTCGAGCTCGATCGGAAGTGGGTTGACGACAATCTGGAGATGTATGTGGGTCTCATTTCCGAGGAGATGGACATCCAGGAAGTGGAGCGTCACGTGTATTCCAAGCTGAATCTGAAGCTGGGCTCCCCATCGCGCGCGCCACGTATCGCCAATATTGCCGTGCGCGGTTTGCGAATGGAGATTAAGTCCGTACCGGCCGGTACCCTTCCGCGGCGCCAAGGGCTGCATTACTTCAGGATTAATAAGACCATGGGGCCCGATCGCACCGACTACTGGAAGGAGTGCGAGCAGGAGCGCGGGATCCGCGTGAGCACGCAAGAAGGTCGGTTGGCGGACTTCGAGAAGTTTCAGCCGGCAATCTATATCATCTTGAAGGAACGACCGTGATGGAAGAATCCGCACAAGAGTCCCTGCGATTGACTGAGGCATGTTGGCCTGTGTTGGAATTCACGACGAATTTCACGCGTCAGGTGAAGTACGGCACCGTGCCGGAGCCCGACCAAGTGCGATACGAGGCGCTGGCGGCGCTTCGCGACACGGAAGACCTGATGCAGAATGATCCCGCGTGCGGTCGCGCCTGGGAGGAGCGGGTCAAAGCCATGCTGGTCTACATGCTCGATTACAAAATGCTGAATACCGACTGGCATGGCCGGAATTTCTGGTTCGACAATCTTTTCGAGACGGATCCGATGATTCTGGACCACCCGGAAGCGCTGGGCGGCGAGGAATTTTTCCGAGAGTGCGATGAGCTGCAAAAGTCGTACGAACTGGCCGAGATGCGCGACCATCACAATAAGGCGATTCTGGCCGAGCAACTTAGTCTATATTTTGTTTGCCTTCGGCTTGGATTTAAGGGAAAATTCCATGATAGGCCGCTGGAGCTTGCAGACTACACGCGCCGGCTGTTTTCCCGTCTCCCCGCGTACGCGACGACTCGCGCGAAGGAACTCTTTCCCGAAACCTACAAGCACAATCAGGAGGTCAAGGTCAATTACAATCTCGGCCTGAGTCTTACGATTGTATTGATCATGTTGTGTGTCGTGGTCAGCATTTGGGCGGTGACCTCGCGGATCGCCTGGCGATCGGCGGTGGGGGAGATCGAGGAGGCGGCAATCAAGATGGAAACCAAGGCGGACGCCGGGATTCCGCAGAATTCGGGCACCGAGGATTCCACGGCGTCTTCGCAGTAACATTCCACCGGCTGCAAAGCGCCGGTTGAGCAGGAAGGGCACAGACCATGGGTAAATTCATCAAGATGTTCAAGGCCCTCCCGCCCGAGGTTCGCCTGATGTTGGCGATGCTCGGGCTTGGCACGCCGGTTGGCGCCATTTACTTCCTCAGGAGGTTCTTCCCGACCACACCCCTGTGGCTGATCATTCTGTACATTGTCCTCGGGGTGCTCGTGATCGGCCTCCTGGTGTTCATTGTCGCGCGCATCTTCGGTCGCGGGGCGCGGAAGCGATCGAAGAAGATGGCCGACGAGTTGGCCAGCGACGCTTCGGGGCCGACCAAAGTCGATGCCGCCGCGGCCATCAAAGCCAACAACGAAAAGTTTTTCAACGCCGTCAAGCAGATGCGCAAAGAGGCGCACATCAGCGTCTACGATCTGCCCTGGTACATCGTGATCGGCGATTCAGGCTGTGGAAAGACCTTTCTGGTCAACAATGCCGGGCTGACGTTTTCACTCGGCAAACCCGAGGGCTACAAGCTCGGCACCCTGAATTACAACTGGTGGTTTACCGAGGACGCCGTCTTTGTCGACATGGCGGGGCGTCTGTGCAATCCCCAGGACGACGGTGACCGCCGCGAGTGGGAGGCCTTTCTTAACACCGTCGGCAAGGGACGTCGCGGGTATCCGATCAACGGCGCGGTGGTATGCGTGTCGATGGAACACCTGCTGAACGACCCTCCGGAAAAGCACGAGTCCGACGCGGTGATCGCGCTCGAGCGGCTGCGCGACCTCCAGAGCAAGCTCGGCGTGACTTTTGCGACGTACGTGGTGGTGACCAAGAGCGATCGTCTTGTCGGCTTTCTTCAGTACTTCGATCGTCCGGACAAGGGCGCCATCAAGAACCAGATGTTCGGCTGGTCTCGTCCGGGTGAATTCAACGAAATGCACGACCCGGACAAGTTCGATGACGTCTTCGACTCCATGTACGCTCGGCTGCACGAGCTGCGACTGCGCCGTTTGAACGACGAAGCGGATGAGATCGATCTTGGGCTGGCGTACGCATTTCCGGAGGAGTTCCGGCGGCTTCACGAGCCATTGCAGGTTTACGTGCGCACGCTTTTTCCCATGTTGCGAAATCCGCGGGCGGTGAAGAACCTGCTGTTCCGTGGACTCTATTTCACGAGTGCGACACAGGATGACATGATCCCGCCCGGCACCGTCGAACGGTACGGCGCCGAGGGGGCCGACCAGCTCGCCAAACTCCAGGCGCTGTTTCCCAAGACGGCCTACTTTATCAAGGATGTTCTGTTCCGGAAGGTCTTCCCGGAGCACGGTCTCGTGTTCCGCAACGAGCAGCAGGTTGTCAGGCACCGCAAGCTCGCCAATATCTTGCGATTCGGCACGATCGGGCTCGCGATTGCGCTCACCGTAGGTTTCATCTTCGCCTTCAGCTCGTTCCGCAAGTTAATCCTCGATCCGCGTGAGCATGCCACAATGGTGGCGGATGAGTTCGTCAGCCTGAATTCCGACAAGAAGCTCGAGGAGGCGGAGAAATTCAGTGGGCATGTAAATGAGCTGAGCAACAACATGATGGCGGCGCGATTTCTTTCCGTGGGATGGGGAGCGGATGAGCCGATCGAGCGCCTGTCGTCCATCAGAGCCAAGCTGGTCGAGTCGGCGATCGTCTCGTCGTTGGCCGAGGTGGATGGCGTCCTGCGGTCGGGTATCGATTATGCCTCGGGCGACCGGGCGGCCGGCGATCGATACTTGAAGGCGGTCAAGGCTTACTTGTCGTGGTACGGATGTCGCAATGCGACCGACGCCACGGGATTGGACGCGACCAGCTTTGACGACATGTGGTCGATCGTGGCGGAGCCGCACTCGGTTTCCGATACAGAGAAGCTCAGCGAGCAGGTGACTTGGTACTTTGGCGCCGTGGGCAAGGACGACTACCTGCCGAAGAACCCTGCGAGACTTATCAAGCGGATTCCCAGCGATTCGCACGAGACCATTCTCATCGCGCTCGGGCATGCCTACGGGTACTTCCGCGACTACTACGCGTCACTGAATACGAAACAGCACGCCGATCCGCAAATGCGTGAGTGGATCCGCATCCTGCACGCCTGTCGCGCCGCGGTCGAAAACTACGATTCGATGATGGACATGGCGGGTGATATGCGTCAAATCGGGACCAGTCGCCAACTCCAAGCGTTTGCCACCGGGTTCGTGGAGAAGTACGGATTGTTCGCGGACGCGCTCGATGGAACCACCTGGGGCCATGGCCTGCAGGGGGAGGGGCCGGACATCACCTCCATGGTGCAGGTCATTCTCGCGCTGCACAAGCGGTGGAACGACTACGAAGAGGAACTCAAGGCGATTGTCGCCAAAGCCACGTGCAAGATTTCCGACACCGATATCCTGGCGTCGATCGCGTCCTTCAGTGAGGAAAACGAGAGTCTTGCCAGACGAGGGCTGGATTGCGAGTTTCTGAGGAACCTGAAGGAGTGGGAGATCATCCCCGAACACGTGAATTGTTTGCCCAACCTCTTCATCGAGGAAAACCTGAAGGACGTCGTGCGAGAGATCTTTAACGTCTTTCCTGAGATCATTCAGTTCATTCCGCCGGCGGACAAATTCGGCAAGGGCAAACTGGTCTTGCGCGAAGAGGCCAAGACCGTACGCGATCGCCTGCGCGAAGTAACCGACGGCTTGCGAATGAATCTGACCGTGCCGGAGGATCTTAGCGGGGAGACGGCCGCCAAATGGGACGAAGAACTCGTGGATCATTTGGACACCGTACGGGAACGCGAGGGACGGCGTGTGGCGAAGGTCGAGGTTCCTGAATTCTGGTATCCCGAGCGACTGAATTCGCTGCTCGGCGGCTATCAGCGGTTGATGGCGCATGGTCGCGGCACCGTGCTGTTGGCGACGATTCGAGCACGCCTCGCCGAACTAGAGCCAGCGGAGTGGGGGTTTGCCGAGCTCATTCCATTCGAGGAACGCACCGCTCCCCGACGGTCGGCTTACACGATTCAAGTACGCCGCCCCGATACCCGTGACGAACGTCGCCGCGAGGAGCCGAAGGCCGATACGGCAACGCCGGAACGTGAAGAGCCGCGCAGGTCCTCTTGGAGGGACAGGCGCGCCCGCCGGTCAAGGGGAAATGACGAATCGGTGGAGGATTCCGCGGAGCCCCGTGATTCCGGCCGCCGACGTCGAGACCGTGATGCACCGAGCGATACCACACCGCCGGCAGACGATTCGGGCTCGATGGGCGATGGCAAGGGGCGAATTCCCGCGTGTGCATCCTATGAGTTTTTGAACGATCGTGCCGAAGAACTGGCTTTGGTACTCGATGACCTCGGTGGCATGGAGGAAGAGCGCGCGTATCTCACACTACCCGATGCCAATGAAGATCTGGTGGGTCTGTGTCGCCGCGGGCTAACGGACACTGGCCGAACGTACATGAAGGCCTATGTGCGGGCTTGGAATGCGGCCTACCAAGACATTCAACTGGAAGAATTCAACTCGCTACGGCAGCGCGCCAAAACCTGGGATGAGTTGGCCAGAGAACTCGACAGCCGCGGCGGTGGTGGCACGCTTGCCGACAATATTGCCTCGGAGTTTGAGGCTGCCCTGTCGGACGTGCTCCAAGCCATGCCCTTCGCCACGGTGCATCCCAAGGAAGGACCATGGGACGGGCACAGCGATTGGCCGGCCTGGAATGTCGTGGCGGGTGTGATGAACGAGGCACAGCGGAGCGAGTGGAAGCACGATCGGTTGGGGGCGGCGGATCTGACGCGCAGAGTCGACGCCCGGGCAAGTGGCGGGCGGCCCTGGGAGGGGGTGGCCGGCGATTTCGCGGACGCGTTCGAGCGGCTCTGCAATGGCATTCGAAACAATGCCAACCTTCCGAACTCGTTCGAAGACGAGAGTGCCTTTCGCGGCACCTCGATCCCGTGGGGCGAACTTGCCAAACTGCGCGATCGATACGGATTTAGTGAGCGGGAAAAGCTGACCGCATCCCTGGTCGATTTCGAAAACACCGTGCAGAATCTTCTCAGCGGTGAGGTGACCCGCATCCTGGAATCCATTCAGCGACGTTATTTTGGTAACTCGTTACCTGACGGCGGATGGCCTTATCTGTCCGGGCAACGCTACACAGATTCCGGTCTAAACGCCGTCGATTTCGACCAATTCAAGCGGTTTCTCGTCGAAGTCTATCGCGCCGAGGAGGCGTTTCGGGAGCTCGAATCGCGGCTCACGGACAGCGCCCCCGGGCGCTCGGAACGCCGCCGGTTCATCGCGCAGTGCAAGCTCTGGTACGACTTCCTGGGGTTGCAGAACAAGCTGCCACCGAGCGAGGAGATCCTTGGTGTCGCGGTCCGCGCCGGTGTAGGGCAAGAAGACGCCACTGCCGAGATGTTCGGACAGCGGCTCGACGATACGGCACAGCAGACCGCGACTGCGATGGTCTTGGACCTTGGGCTGGATATCTTGTCCGGCAGTGGCCGATCCGGTGATGGGGCGCTGCAAATCAAGACACTCACGGAAGTGAAGGTCGTGAACCAGGACGCACAATGGAAGTGGCCGGGTGTCGAGGGCCGAGAGTTGTCGGTCCGTTTGGAGGGGGTGCTTCCAAACAAGCAACTGCCCGATGGGCCGCGGATGCGGCTTGGTATGTCGTCGCCGCTGGCGCTGTGCGTGTACCTTCACCGATACGGTCGTACGCAGGACGAAGGGAAGACATGGGTTGTATTGCACGGTTTTCGGCGCGTGGCCGACGTGGGTGGAGGCCAGCAACAAGTGGGTGAGCGATTGATCTTTACTTTGGGTCGGAGAATGCCGCAACCGATCCCCAGGCTGGGTGGATAGGGCTCGTGACACCGCGCCGGATGCAATCGAGTGACGCCGGTATCGTGGGATCGGGAATTGTCCCCGGTATGGCGAGATTGGACCTGGTGTGTTGGTTTCCGTGGCTTCGGAGGCAATTGGTCCGGTTCGGATAGACCGAGAATTCGATGGGCTGGAAAGATCTATTCAAATCTCGCGCTGCGCGCAACAAGCCCGATCCGCGGCTTCGTTGGTTCGGCAAGCTCCCCACCTACCCCGACTATTACAGCTCGCCGGCGGATGAGGATTGGGTCGTCGAGTTCAACGAATGGGTCATGAAGGGGTATGAGCACTACCACGGTCACCTGGCTTCGGCTGACGGTGCCGTGCACAGCATGCCGATCTGTGCCTGCGCGATCAGACTGCCGAAGTCCGGCATGACCGTCCTGGGGTCCATTCTTGACTATGGCGGCGACATGCGCGGACGGAAATTCCCTTTGTGTCTTTATGTGGGCGTGCCGACGTTGCGCTGGCCGGGCCCGACCAGCGATCGCGCCGGAGCGGCGACAGCCGTGCTTGGCGAACTACTTGCCCTGCGGCATGAGATTGCCAGGTTCATTAACTCCCCCGGCCCGCTCGATGCGGTGCTGGGCGGGCGTGAAATATCGCTGTCACGCTTTGAGGAAGATTACAGCGATACTTCCTGGCTCGCGATCGCCAAGGATTACGCCATGGCGGACTGGTGGGAGGGCGCCCGTGATTTGCTCAAGATCAAGGACTTGTCGGCTTGGCTGGCCAAGACCTCATCATGGGGCGATATGCTTGCAGCTCACAAGCAATCCGGTTTTGAACCGACGTTGCGATTTCCGCTCGCGATGCGCGTGCCGTTCGACATTCAGCTTCCCGGGTGGCTGATGTGGCTGGAACACCGCATGGATTTACAAGACCGGGCATTGTCGTTGGTGGTGTCGGGAGATCTCGATTACGAGAATGGATTCTTGGCGGTCATCGCGCGGGATATCGTCCCGGATGACTTCCTCCTCACGACCGCACAGGCGGCAGCCCATCCCTATCTGGACGACGTGGCATCGCTGGAGTGGGAAGCCGCTCAGGACGACGAGACGATCGACCCTGTCCCAGACGGCGACATGGTGCCCTCGGCAGCAGCCCCGGTTGAAAACAGCCTTGAGCGGTGGCTCGATTTCGTACAGTCGCCATGTAAATCTGCTTGACGATTCTGGGGTGCAGACTATCCTAGCGGGTTCATTTGGCCGGTTGCCGTCTGCCTCGAGAAACAGGATTCGGCGGTTTCCGGCAGGATCGCGAGGTTCAGGCGACGGCTCGTCGCTGACCAATTCTCGTCAAGAGTGTCGGTTTGCCTGGACTCGGGCGAGGCGGAGCAACGGTACCCGTGGCGGGCCGGTACGGGAACCGATACGGGCAGGAGGCGGCCGTCGGTATTGCATCTTCGGGAACGTTGCAGATGGCGTCCTTTGACGAACAGCAAATCCTCGATCTCGGAAAAAACCCGATCCCGGGCGGTGATCCGTGTGGCGCGGACGTGGCCGACGACGAGCAGTACATCGAAGTCGACGCCCAAATGACCGGTGTGGATCGCATCGAGGCCGATGAGCCCGATTGGTACGTCATAGAACAAAACTGTATCAACATCCTGAGTACCAAGTCCAAAGATGTCGAGATGGCGGCGGCGTTGGGGCATGCGCTGTTTAAGCGTTACTCCTATGCGGGTCTTGCCGCTGCCTTCGGTTTGTTCACCGAGCTGTCTCGAAACTTCTGGGACAATCTCTTTCCGGCCCGCCCACGTCGCCGCAAGGCGCGCATGGAAACGCTGGCGGATCGTTTTACGGAGCAAGCTTGGTTTCGAGAGAACCAGCCCAAGCCGAACGATTTCGACGGCATCGACCTGTGCTTGACGCGCGCGGAGGAACTGCAGGCGCTGTTGACGGAAAAGATGCCGGATGATCCGCCGGAACTCAAGAAGTTTCTGCGTGGTTTGAAGGAGCTTGCCGACAAGAGGCCCAAGCCGCAGGCCGCACCGGCGCCGGCCGCCGAGGGGGCGCCTGCCGCGGGGGGCGCTGGTGCGCCCGCAGCCGCCGCACCGGCCGGTTCGTTTTCGACGGGCGAGGTTGCCGATCGAAGCGGTGCTATCAATGCCATCGCTGCTGCGGCGACCTACCTTCGGAAGACTGAATTGAGTGACCCCATACCCTATGCTATCGCGCGCATTCTGAAATGGTCCACCATCGCGCTGCCCACGTCGGAAGAGGCCAAGACGCAGATCGAGCCGCCCGAGAAAACGACATTGGAGGCGTTGCCGCATCAGCTCGCCAACGGCCTGTGGGACATCCTGCTCAACAGCAGTGAAGCGGCGTTTCGGTCGGGTGATCCACTCTGGCTTGACTTGCAGCGGTACACTTGCGCCGCCATGGTCGGTCTGGGCCCCAAATTCGACGCGGCTCGGCAGACTGTCATGTCGCTCACCGGGGCACTGGTTCAACGACTTGGAAGCGGGCTTTACGATCTCATGTTCCGAGGAGGCACGCCGCTGTGCAGCGGCGAGACACGCATGTGGCTGGAGTCGGAGGTTGTCGTGGCCGCAGACGGTGGCGGCGGTGGCGGTGGCGCGGCTGCGGGCAACGGACAAATGGAAGAGGCGACGGCGAAAGCGAGGAAGCTGGCCGGCGGTGGCAAGCTCAAGGAGGGGCTGAAGGAGCTGCAAGAGGGGCTGGCCACGTGTACCCAGCGGCGCGAGCGACTTCTTTGGCGGGTGCGTATTGCACAGCTCTGCTTTGAAGCCAAAAAGCTTCGGTTGGCCGGTTCTATCCTGGAGGATTGTGCCGAGGAGATTCGCCGTTATCGTATCGATGAATGGGAACCCGTCTTGGCGGTTGACGTCGCACAGACATTGTATCGGTGCCGCAAGACGCTTACGGCGGCTGAAAAAGCCCCGGCGCAGGAGGCGCTTCAAGGCGTGCGCGATTCGTTCGCGTGGTTATGTCAGTTGGATCCGCTTGCGGCATTGGCCGCGGAGCCTTCGGGCCAGTGATCCTAGGGTTTTTCACTTAGTAGGAGCCGCAACCTATGGCTAAAGGACCGTCCAAGGCTCGCGAGTCGCGGGTCAACATTGCGATCTCAGATCGCCTCCGAGGTGGCGCGGAGCCTGAGCTACCGTTCCGCATGCTCGTCATGGGCGATTACACCTTGAAAGACGACAAGCGTGAGATTTACGATCGCAAACCGATCGACATCAACAAGTCGAACTTCGATTCGGTCATGCAGAGCTTCAATCTGTCGACGGATTTGACCGTCAAAGACAAGATTTCGGGCACAGGCGAGTTGCCGGTGTCGTTACGATTTGGAACGCTGAAGGATTTTCGCCCCGAATCGATTGCCCGGCAGGTGCCGCAGACCAAGAAGCTGCTGGAGTTGCGCGATGCCATGAAGGCCTTGCGCCCCAAGATGGGTGACAAGGCGGCACAGAAGGAACTGATGGGCGCGATCAAGGATCCCGCGATGCGCGAGAAGATTCTGGGCATGATTGCGTCGCCCGGATCAGGCGGTGGAGAGGCGGCCGCGCCGGCGCCCGCGGAGGAGGCGTCGCCCGAGCCACCACCGGCGGATTCCGGTGGCGATGAGCCGGCACCACCTGCGGAGTAGTCTACCAGGTTAAAAACGGTCGAAGAGAACCGGTCGGAATGAATTGCGTGCCGGTAACCAAGGAGAAAACAAACAATGGCGGAACAACCCCAACAGGCAGCTGCCCAAGCGCAAGCGGCGGACACCACCGCCGTGGATTCGCTGATCGACAGTTGGGACCTGGACAACGAATACCGAGATCTTTACCGGAAAGGCATCGCCGGCATCGTGCAAAAAGCGGCCGGTCTGGATCTCGACAAGGTGACGGTGAACAAGCAAGTTGTCGATGATTTTATCGCCGAAATCGACCAGCAGATCAGCGCCCAAGTGAACGAGATTCTGCACAACGAAACATTTCAGCAACTCGAGTCGGCGTGGCGTAGTCTTTGGTATCTGGTGGACAATACGGAATTCCGACAGAACATCCGAATCGAGGTGTTAAACGCCTCGAAAGACGACTTGCTTGAGGATTTCCAGGACTGCAAGGATTGGCAGAAATCCGGCCTGTTCCAAACGGTTTACCGCGATCAGTACAACACCTTCGGCGGTAATCCCTACGGCATGATGGTGTCGAACTACCAGTTCGATTGCCGCAACCCGGAAGTTGAGCTGATGGGCGAGATCGCCAGAGTGGCGGCCGTCGCGAAGTGCCCCTTCATCGGTGGCTCCAGCCCCCAGATGTTCGGCAAGAAGGAGGCTTCGTTCACCGGTTTGCCGAAGATGTCGGAAATGTACGAGATCTTTGAGCAGCCGCAATACACGAAGTGGAACGCCTTCCGCGATTCAGACGACGCGCGTTACATCGGCCTCGCCATGCCGCGATTCCTGCTCCGCAAGCCGTACACGGTGGAAGACCAGGACGTCAAGGACTTCACTTTTGAAGAGGATGTGCGAATCGAGAATCACGATCGGTATTTGTGGGGCAACGCGTCTTTTGCGCTGGCCGGACGGATGACTGAGAGCTTTGCCAACTTTGGTTGGTACAACGCCGTGGTCGGTCCCAACAGCGGCGGTACGGTGCCGGATCTTCCGCTACACCAGTACGAGGCTACGGGCCAGCACCATACCAAGATTCCGACCGAAACAATGATTTCCGAGGATATGGACGTCGATCTTTGCAACTTCGGATTCATCCCGCTGGTCATGCGAAAAGGATCGAACAACGCTGCGTTTTTCGATGCCCCCTCGGCCAAGCGCGTCGGGAAGTTCCCGGATACGGCGGTCGGCAAAGAGGACGAGACGCGCGCCCGGCTGGGTATGTCGCTGCCTTACCTCATGCTGTCGTGCCGAATCGCCCACTATCTCAAGGTGATTTGGCGCGAGAATATGGGGCGCGTTATGGACGCGACCAAGATGGTGGACGAGATCAACAAATGGCTAAAGCAGTACTGTCGGCAGGGAACGCTAGACGACAAGCTTGCGGCCAAATACCCGCTTAAGGAAATCCAAGTGTCGGCCGAGCCGGTGCCAGGGAAGCCGGGTATGTTCAAATCGGAAATCCAGATGATCCCGCACTTCAAGCTGAAGGGCGTCGAGGTCGAGCTGTCCATGGTCGGTCAGTTTGATCCGCCACCGTCCTAAGCCGAAGTGCCGGTGAAGCACAGGATCGCGGCGTCGCGGTCCCGGGCCGGTTTTTGCCTGCCCGGGTCCGCGGCGTCGAGCTTTACGGGTGACGAATGTTGAGCCGACGGATTGGCGAATGGAATGCGTGGCCGGTCCTCGCAGTCTTGCAGAAAGGGGCTGGGTCCGGCTGTATTGGTGTCGCGTGCCCACCCCATCGGTGTCGTCGGGCCCACGACCCCAGTTCTTGCCTCGCCACACGTGATGACAGGGCGGCGCGAACGGTCGCATCTGATTTGTAACGTCTTGTTGATAATAGACTTACGTGGCATGTGGGGCGGACCCGCATGACATTGTTGGTTGTGGCACAACTTTTGCATTATTGGTGTAATGTCTGTCGAATTCGGATGTACAGGGGGCCAGCCGATTTGACAGTCAATCAATGCGGAATTCGTTCTACGAGGGAATGTTGAGTCGCCCAATTTGGCGGTGAGCCTTGCGGTCGCACCGTGCCGGTAAGGGCGAGGTGCCAGGTAACTTGAAAGGAGAATGTTTCGATGCCAACGCCATGCAATTTGAAAGTCGGAGAGTACCCGGGATCGTCCGAGAAGGAAGGTCGCGAGGACACCAGCGATGTTTTCGAGATCGAACACCACATTCATCAGCCGGTGGAACCAACCACGGGTCAGGCGACCGGTGTGCGGGTGCACTCGCCGATGCGTATCGTGAAGATCATCGACAAGGCCACGCCTGGCTTCCACAAGGCGCTTTGTACCGGCCAGAACCTCGCGGAAGTGATTCTCACGTTCTATCGCATCTCACCGACATCGCGCCAGGAGGAGCCGTATTACAGCATCACGCTCCGTCAAGCGCGCATCGTGGATATGCAGCCGTACATGCCCATGAGCTTTGTGCCCGCCAATGAGAGCTACCGGCATATGGAGCAGGTCAGCATGGTCTATGAAGAGATCGAGTGGAACTGGATGCCGGATTCCGCGGTGGAGATGGACAAGTGGCGCGCTCCCGGTGGTGGCTAATAAGCCCGTGCCGTGTAGCGACGATCGTTCGACGAGCCTTCGGTTGCCGGCGCTCCGTTGTTTGGTGCCACAGTGATCGGCGAGGGATGATCGGGCATGGGCCGCGAAAGAACATTGCTTCGGCGGCTGGCGGAGATCGAGGACTCCGGGCGCGGACGCTACGAACCGTCCGCGACGGAGGATCTCGAGGCGCTCATGGACTCCGTCCGGGATCACCTCGGTAGGCTCTTGAACGCGCGTCACGGCATGAGCGAGGCGATGCCCGATTACGGGATTCCGGCCATGACAGACATGACCATCGGCAGCGGCGATTACGTGGAGCGCGTGCAGGATGCCATTCGGGTGGCCGTCGAAAAGTACGAACCGCGTCTTGGGCGAGTCCGTGTGACCCGCGCAGCCGACGAGGATGAATCAGGCCAGCAGCTTGTCTTCCGCGTTGACGCGGTCCTGCACAGCCAAAGCGGCGATCATCGCGTTTGTTACGAGACGCAGGTCGCTGGCAACGGGAAGTTCGACGTGCTGGACTGACGCTCCCTCGGCGGTGCGGCAACCAACATGTCGGCGGCTTTCCGCAAGAATGGCAATGCCGTGTCAGTGGCTGCGCTGCGACGCGCTCCGATCGATGCCTCAACCAGAGATTGACCCTTGAGCAATATCTACTATCAGGACGAATTGCGATACCTGCGGGACGTGGGGCCGGAGTTCGCGCGTCTCAATCCGGAGATCGCCAGAACGCTGGGGGACCGCGGATCGGATCCCGATGTAGAGCGATTGCTCGAGGGCGTGGCCTTCCTTTGCGGTCGCATCAGGCAGAAGCTGGACGACGAATTGCCCGAGGTGACGGCGAGTTTGATGTCGCTGCTCTGGCCTCATTACCTCCGTCCGATCCCGTCCATGACCATTCTCGAAATGCTGCCGGATATCGAGGCGATGCAGGCTCCGCTCTTGGTAGACGCGGGAGCCGAGTTTGCCAGCGTGCCGGTGGACGGGACGCGATGTCGTTATCGTTCAACGTGGCCGACGCGGCTGAGGCCGTGGCAACTGGCGGACGTGAAGCTGGAGACCGAGGCGGCGCGGCCCGTGCGATTGGTGCTTCGCTTGCAGGCGGCGCCGAAAAGCTCGCTAGACGAACTCGAATTGGATCATGTACGTTTCCATCTTGCCGGCGATCCGCGTACTTCATTCACACTTTACCTGCTTCTCTGCGCTCACTTGGAAAGCGTCACGGTGAGCGGGCCCGCCGGGCAAGGGCGCCGTACGTATTCGATTCCTGCGGGCGATGTTCGGCCCGCGGGTCTGGATAAGGCGGATGGCGTGATTCCCTATCCGGCTCATTCGTTCGCCGGGTACCGGCTTCTTCAGGAGTACTTTGCGTTCAAGGAGCGATTTCTGTTCTTCGACGTCAGCGGTCTACACCGTGCCGTGGCGGCGCTCGAGCTGGAACAGAAAATGGAGATCACCTTTACGTTCAACCGTCGGCTGGATTCACTGCCGGTGGTGACGCGTGAGAACGTGCGGCTGCATTGCGTGCCAGTGGTCAACCTTTTCGAGCATAGCGCGGATCCGGTTCGCATCAAGAACGATCGCACACAGTACTTGATCCAGCCGCTCAAATCTGGCGTGGCCGATCGGCGGCATCTCGAAGTCTATTCGGTTGATCAAGTGACCGGGCTGGTGCACGCCGAAGGGTTGGAGTCGAGGCACTACGAACCATTCTTTTCGTTCCGCCACACGGGGAACGGGGATCCCAAAGATTCCACGTACTATCAGACGCGCCTGGTTCCCGGCATTGAAAGCGGTAAGGCCCGGCCGGGCACGGACACGTACATTTCGTTTGTTGTCGGTGGAGAAATCACCGGCAAGCCGCCTGATGAGACGATTTCCATCGAGTTGACCTGTACCAATCGTGATCTACCGGTGGGTCTGCGGGCCGGTGATATTCGCGAGCCCACGGATTCCTCTCCGGGTTCGTGCACGTTTCGGAACCTGTCGAAACCCACCGAGACGATCAGTCCCCCCCTCGGTAACGCGCTGCACTGGCGTTTGATTTCGCACATGTCGCTCAATTACGTGTCGCTGGCGGATTCCGAGCACTTCAAAGAACTGCTCCGGGTATACGACTTTCAATCTGCGCATGACGCGCAAAGGGCGCTTGCCCAGGAGCGACTGATCGACGGAATCGTCAGTATTTCGTCGCGTTTTGAGGAGCGGCTGATTCGCGGGGCGGCGGTTCGCGGGACGTCCATCGAGTTGGAGTTGGACGAGGATCACTTTGCGGGTGAGGGCGACGCGTACTTGTTCGCCACCACGCTCGAGCGTTTCATGGCGCTTTATGCCTCACTAAACGCATTCACGCAGTTGAATGTCCGATTCGTGCGCGGCGGGCAGGTTCGCGAGTTTGCTCCTCGGTGGGGCGAGCAGCTCACACCGGCGACGGTGAGGACGGGAGCGTAGCATGTCGACCACGGGCGATCCCATGCTGGTGAAAGTGAGCGATGATACGCTGCTGGGACGCCTTCTCTCGCGTGGGTGTGAGTTCGAGTTCTTTCATGCCGTGTGGCTGCTGGAACGCGCGGCGGGTGAGCGCATACGGGTCGGCGAGCGGGGTCCCGTGGCCAAGGAGGCGTTTCGCTTTCGTCCGGATGTGTCATTGGGGTTTCCACCGAGCGATGTGCGGCGCATCACGGCCTATGAGGACGAATACAGCCACGAACGGTATTACCAGTTCGATGTGACGTTCCTGGGGTTGTACGGCTCCAGTACGCCTCTGCCTGTGCATTATGCCATCGACATTCTGCGCGGAGTCGACGCCGGGACGGCAAAATCTGCCTACGAGCAGCAGGCAGCGGCTGAAGTTGGCGAGAGCGGATTTCGCGCGTCTCGCACACCGGAGCGTGACTTCCTGGACCTCGTCCACCACCGTCTGACGTCACTGTTTTATCGAAGCTGGCTCAAATACCGATACGACCGGGCGTTCGCCGTGGGCGGGCGGGATGCGCTCACCAGTTACCTTCTCTGGTTGATCGGCTCGTCACCGGACTTTGATGAATCGACGCTCGGTGTCCCGCCGGTGCGCATGTTGCGCTATGCCGGGACGATGACGCAGCATCCGAAATCCGCGGCCGCGCTCGAGGGCGTGCTTGTAGATTATTGGAAGGACTATCCGCTGCGCGTCGAGCAGTGCATGGGGCGTTGGGTACCTATCGCGCCGGCGGATCAGAACCGTCTCGGTATGCGCAACTGCGCGCTGGGTGTGGATTTTTCCGCGGGGGAACAGTTGTACGATTTGAACGGGTCGTTCTGCGTGTCACTCGGGCCGGTGGATTGGGAAACCTATCAGTCTTTCCTTCCGGACGGGCAGCGATTCGCCGAGACGCAGGCCGTCACGTCGATGTGCTGCAGCGATCCGCTGACCTTCGCCGTGGAAATCACAATCCAAGAAGGGGAAATTCCGGAGATGCGCCTCGGTGCCGGAGACGATGGGGCGCGCCTGGGCTATACGAGTTGGGCACGCACGGATGATTTACCGGAGACCTCCGTCCTGTTTCCGGCGCTAACCGGAAATCGCAAAACGAAACCGGAGCGCAGGGACGTGCATGACGCGCCGGAGGCTGCCACGGTGGAGGATACATGGTGAGGGGGGCGCCGCCGTCATGTACCGGGTTTCAGGGCGCCGCCGCAGGAGAGAGCATTCAAATTAGGAATTATTAGGCATGACTACATCTTCCCGAACACAAGATCTGAGAGCATTGCTCGGTCGCTTCGACGCGACATGCATTCGGTGCTTCCAAGGCGCCACCACGCTGTGCCAATCGCGTGGGCACTTTGAGATACTGCCGGAGCATCTGTTACTGCGTCTATTGGACGACACGACAGGCGACGTCACGCAGATCTTCAGTACATTCAATGTCGATCGTGCCCAGATTCGCCGCGCCCTGCAACACATTCTCGAAGAATTGCCGTCCGGGCACCGTGGAAAACCCGAACTGTCGCCGAAGGTGGTCGAGCTGTTTCAGGTGGCCGCCATGTACGCTGACGAATTCTCGTTCGATCAGATTCGAACCGGGCTGCTGATGATGGCCTTTGCGCTGAATCCGGAACACACGCGTGTGGGCGAATTCACGCCCGAGATGGACCGCATCGACGTCGACCAGCTACGCGACAACTTCCATGAGATCGTGCTCGGCTCGGCGGAGGCGCCCGCCGGTCGTGATGTGGGGGTGGCCGCCGCACCGGGCGAGGGCGGCGCGTTGGCGCAATTCACCGTGGATCTAACAGCAAAGGCCGAGTCCGGTGCCATCGATCCGGTCTTCGGGCGCGACCACGAAATCCGCCAGATGATCGACATCTTTGCACGACGGCGCAAGAACAATCCGATTCTCGTCGGCGAGCCTGGAACCGGAAAGACGGCCATCGTCGAGGGTCTCGCCTTGCGGATTAGTGAGGGGGATGTGCCGCCCACGCTGAAGGGTATCAAACTGATCGTTCTGGATCTCGGCTTGCTCCAGGCGGGCGC
>Ga0055452_10000078_pt1 | contig 21162 bp, 17 predicted proteins | sample China_Galinas_PW_6_FD_57735 | JGI IMG/M metagenome (GOLD analysis project Ga0055452, IMG submission 57735) | Wetland microbial communities from San Francisco Bay, California, USA, that impact long-term carbon sequestration - China_Galinas_PWC_D2 | ecosystem: Environmental > Aquatic > Marine >... | reverse complement strand
GGTTAGGCCGATCGGACCCATTGGACCTTGACAGACCCGGCTTCATAGAAGGGGCGACACAAGTCGGCCCAAGTATTGCCGTACGAGATGGGGGCGCCGTGCGATCACCAAACAAGACACCACCGACGTATCGCGACCGTCACCCTATCCAACAGCCATCGCAATTGATTGTGTCACCGCTCCCGCGGTTCACTCTTCCTTCTACTGCCTGTCCCACCGTTTCCACGGTGGGCTTCGAACCGGTCGCCGCTCACGCGGCTTGCGGATGCCCTGGCAATCGAAACTGCGCTTGGTGCGCCAGGCCGTTTCGGTCCATTCGTCGTTCAACCTCGCGGAGTCATCAAGTTTGTCGCGTGCACCGCCGCTTGCACCAGGCCGCTCCTTGACAGTCGCGGTACTGATCACATGCACCGCGGCGTTCGTGGACCAAAGGCGACCTGCGGTCAGTACCGCGACCGTGAGGGAGCGGCCCATCACATGGCAGGCATTCAACCTGCTGCCGCTGCAGCCGCTTGCAATGAATCGGTGGGCAGTGCCCACCCTACGGCACTGATCACGTGCACCGCGGTGTTCGTGGTCCGATGGCGACCTGCGGTCAGTACCGCGACCGTGAGGGAGCGGCCCATCACGTGGCGGCGGAGGATGCGGCGCGCGAAGATGGACCAAGCGATCGGTGGGCAGTGCCCACCCTACGGCACTGCTGAACATGCCTGTCATGAATGGTGCGTCAGGGACGTACCCTACGACTGCCGCGCTACATTTGCAGAGAGCGTGCCGACGCGACGGTACTGGCGGGCATGCCGCCAGAGGCACCCGATCAGAACGCGCCTTGTACGGCTCTCGGCTGCCGATATCGTAAGATGATCGTCCCCGCAGCTATCAGGAGAATCGTCATCACGATCATCCCCCACTCGGATACTGTGGGCACCGGCCCGCCGGAGGGCTGGGCTTCATAGGCCCCCATGTCGACGGTGGCCGTGCCGTCGCCGTCGTGGTCGACGATGCGCGGGTTGCCGTCGAGATCGAGAGTCTCGATCACCACAGCGTTGTCACCGGCGTCGATGCACGGAGAGCCGGACGCCAGTCGCAGATTGTCGTCCTCCGTACCCGCGCTGCCGTCCGGACCGAGCGGATCGACAAGCTGCGGATCGGCGCCGGTGTTATTGACGCCGCCGAGACTCCCGGTCCATCCCTGAACACAAGTATGGTTGAGCGACAGAAGATTCGACGGATTGTTGTAGGCCTGCGACTCTTCACCTGCACCGAACATGTCGCTGTTATCCCGGAACACGCTGTTCGTAACGGTCACGGCGCAGCCCACATAGTTGTACAGGCCGCCGCCACGGGACCCGCCGGTATTCAGGCTGAACGTGCAGTTGATCAGGTCGAGGATGGTCAGATCGCTGAACAACGCGCCCCCATCGCTGACCGACGAGTTTCCGGTGAAGATGGAATTGACGATCGGCATCGGCGTTGCACCGCCGCCGGAAAAGCTGAACATCGCTCCACCTGCGGTGGAGCAACGACCTGCCCGACGGTTTCCGACTTTCGCCGATTGTGTCGCGGAGTCGGTGAACGCATGCATCGACTGAGAGTCTACCAGTGCCCCCGACCCGCGGCTATACTGACAAACGTCGGTGAGCAATCGTAGGAACTAAGCTCCTTCCAGAAGGAGGATCAGTCATGCCCCAGGTACACCACCGAAACGTCCGCTTGCCGCTTCTGGGATTGGCGCTTTGCCTGCTGATCACCGGATGCCATGGCATGGAGCGGCACACGATCAGGCACGGCGATCGGAATCGCGTCTACTATTTGCACAAGCCCAAGAACGTAGCTGCCGGCGCCGTGCCTCTGGTCATTATGCTCCACGGGGCGGCCTCCGACGGTCCGGACGCGGCTATCATGACGCGGATGAACGAAAAGGCCGACAGCGAGGGCTTTCTCGTCGCCTATCCCAACGGCACGGGATGGGGCGTACGTCGCACGTGGAATGCGGGCGTGTGCTGTGGCCCGGCCTTAGAGGGCGGTGTGGACGACGTAGGGTTTATCGAGGATGTTCTCTCGGAAATCGAGTCGGGCAATCTCATCGACCCGAAGCGTATCTACGTGGGCGGCTTCTCCAATGGTGCCATGCTGGCGAATAGAGTCGGGTGTCAATTGGCCGGCCGCGTCGCCGCCATTGCCGCGGTGGCCGGCACGTTCGACCCGAGTTCATGTCAACCATCGGCACCGGTGTCGGTGATTGCCATCCACGGCACCGCGGACGAATTGGTGGACTATGACGGCGGGCAATTTCCTCCCATCGCGGGCAGGCGATCTTATGTCGGTGCGGCAGATGCCACGTCTTTCTGGAAAGCACAGAACCATTGCGCCATGACATCCGAACCGGTAGTCTATGACAACGTGCGCAAAGCACGCTTCAGCCGGTGCGACGATGGCGCGGAGGTCGTGCTGTACACCATCGAAGGCGGCAACCACTCCTGGCCCGGCGGACGCCGCGTGTCGATCTTCGGCGGCGCGCCGTCTCCCGATCTCCCCGCAACCGATCTCATCTGGGAGTTTTTCGCGGCGCACCCAAAGCACTGATAGCGCGTGGAAGCGTATTGGGGCCGGCCACTACATCAATCAACAGGCTGCTGGTACTTCGATTCATTGGGATTTGCGTGTGGCAAGGGCAAGCGGAGCCTGCCCGTACCTGTTGACGATTCACCACGGGCAAACCAGTTTGCCCATGCCACCCCGCCAAGCTGCGATATCACCTGAATCGGCCCGCTATCCCGCGCGCTCGTAACGGATCTCCATCCCCTTGAACTCGTTGCCGTCGGGAGCGACGAAAAACATCGTCAACGTATGGTGATCGTCGTCCTCGAGCGTAATGACGGACTTCTTCGTCATCATGCCGCCGACCTGCGGGTTGGGGATTTGGCCGGTCATGGTCCAGACCTTGCCCGTTCCGTCGAGATCCCCGGATTCGGTTTGCATCATGGTCGAGGCCGTATCGATCCAAAACCCTTCGTACTTGTTGATAAAGGTGTTGTAACCCCAGTAGCCTCGGCCCTCGAAGTTCGGAAACGCACCCTCCGCCTCGTCGCCTTTGTAGACCTGATGCAGGAACCGGTTTCCCAGGTCCAACGTGTTGATCATCAGGCCTGTGGAGACAATCGGATCGCCCGGCCCCATCCAGATCTTCACCTCAGATTTGAACTTCCCGACAAACGGCTCGAGCGCCTTGTGCGCCTCGACGACCCCACCCATCGCGCCGCATTCCGCCGTTCCAGCTTGTTCGTTTGACATTGGAATCGCTCCTCTTCATTTTTCGGTCGAATTCCCGATCCCGCACCCGCGGTAAACGCCATTCTATCGAAGAATTCGATCCAGGTGTAGTGCCGAACAGAAGTGCGGTGAATCAGGACGCTGCATCGGTGCCGGGCCGTGTGCCTCTGCAATTGAGCGGCGATCTCTCGTCGGTACAATCTCGCCCATCGAAGCCCTGCCCTGCTCGACAGATTGGTTGTGTCGCAGGTCGGAAGAGCACGGGCAAACGAGTTTGCCCATGCCACCCAGCGCACCGCATCGTTTGAGCTGCGACGAAGCACTATGCGCGCTCGAGGTCGTCCGGTTCCACGGTGCGCTCGTTCGTCACATTACCGGTATTCCGCGTCGACGCGGGCTCGAAGAGCAGAATGTGGCACACGCTGTCCGCCTCCGGCTTGTGCTCGACACCGCGAGGAATGACGCAACATTCGCCTTCCGCAAGTTCGATGACGCGCTCACGCAGGGCGATCTTCATGCACCCTCTTAGGACGAGAAAAAACTCGTCCTCGGCATCGTGCTTGTGCCACACGAATTCGCCCCGAATCTTGGCGATCTTGACGTGCTGCCCGTTTAATTGACCGATCACGCGCGGCGACCAGAGTTCCTCGATGCGCGTGAGTTTCTCCTTCAGATTGATGCGATCAATCATGGGCCATCTCTCCGACCGTTCCCCAGCGGCATTTCACAACGACGCGAGCCTCGCGACCGACTCGAACATGATACCAGCTTCTCGCCATTCCACGAATGTGCGGGGCTGTGCCTCTGCTTCCGGTTTCAGCGGGAAATGGATGCAGCGTTCGACGTTGCAGCCACGACGCGTATCATGCTTGGCATGACCCGGCTGATCGCGCGACTGATATTGGCCATGCTCATTCTGCCGCTGAGCGGCGCCATCTTCGTGCTGGGCATGGGGTACGTGGCATCGATGGGCGGCCAACCGGGGCCCTACGAGCTTCTCCTGATCTGGGGCGCCCTGTACGTATTCATCGCGGTCTACTCTTGTCGACGTGGATGAGAGAGTTGGACGCCAAAGAGACTGTCGGTGTGGATACAAAAACCACGCCCATGACATGCTCAAGACAACGCGAAATCATCCGTGCAAAATACCGGGCTACGCTCTTCGACAGCCAATGGCGCTCCAGGTTCTGACGGCCATTGCATGCGCGTCGTAGAAGGCACAACACGTTTTGGTTGTCTTGGTGCTCATGCCGGGTGTGCCTTGGATGCCCTGGCGATTGGACTATTCGGGCTTCTTCAACTCCATGACGATGTTGGCGAAATACGTCGTGTCCAGCTTCTCGAAGCCGGGCTGCGGGCGCGAGTTGTACTCATGGGTCACGCCCACCCTGAATTTGACCCGCGGGTCCTTGAAGGGGAAGACCAGGGCCGTGTCCAGGTCGAGGCGGTAGTTGGCGAACTCTTCGAAGTCCGGGCTGTAGGTCGTGGAGTGCGTGAATTGCGCCCACGGCGTCAGGTCGATGCGATAGTCGAGCCCGAGGTCGATAATGGCCTGATCATCGGACAGTCCCGAGTCGTACGCCTCGTGCCGGTAACCGAGACCGGCGCGGGTCTTGAATTCGTGTTCGGGTTTCTTGATCCAGTAGTAACCAGCACCCGCTGCGGCGGTCGCACGCAGATCCAGATCCTCGAATTCGTCGAACTCCAGCTCGGTACGTACATACCAGTACCACTTGTCGGTGACGTGGTTCTCGAAATTGACGCCGCCTCGGTACTCGTTGGCCGTTCGCAGGCCACTATCGTCGTGATACTTTGCAGCCAAATAGAAATGGAGCAAGTCGCGGTCGGTCTTTCGCTTGACATCGAACCGACCGCGAGCTTCGAGCGTATCCGTGTTTCCTTCCGTAGAGGAGCCGCCCGCTTCCAGTGTGGCGGTCCACACCGGCGTGAGTGCCTTGCGCGTTTCTTCGACCTTGGCCTTTAGTGCGACGACCTCCGGACTCTCGCCGCCGACGGGCCAGATGGCCGCGATTTTGTCCGGCGTCACCTTGACGTCACCGAGTTCGGTTTTGACGACGGATGAGGACCGGTCCGCGCCGACCTTCATCGTACCCACCAGGCGATCGCCCGTGGTGAATTCGATGGTCAGCGGCTCGTCGATCGCGACGGCTTCCACCTGCGTCGCATCGAGTTCCAGCGTGCCGGCGAATGCTGTGGCGATGACCAGCTTGCCGCCGTCCATTCGCTCGATCCGTCCGACAATGGTGCTGCCGTCGGCCGTATGGACGGTATCGCCACGAACTGCGCACACGAATATGATCGGCACAAGCGATAGGCTCGCCGTCAGTAAATATCCCAACCGAGTTCCCACGACCGATTCCCCCTTCCGGATTCACCAGGGCGACGATCGCCGCCAATCAGTAGAGAACGAGTGCCTGCCCACTACGTGCCAGGCACGCCGTGCGTCAATCGACTTCAAACCTCTTCCGCAAACGCGTTGTTGATGGTATCGGTGATCCATCGGTCGAGTGGCGTGATGACCGCATTGCGAATCAGGCCGATGATCACCTCGCGCCCGTCCAGCGTCTGCGTCGTGGTGATCTGGCCTAGATCGCAATTGCCAAACTGGCCGACAAACCCCGACACGCCGACGAGTACCGCCAACCTTCTTAGCATTCTTGTATCCGACCTCCGCATGGATGCCTCCCCCGCAAGGTACCGTTCGAGATTGGTTTATGCGCCCCACAACGGGTGTGACGCACCGATTTTAATGTAGCAATACACGGTATCCGCTGCAACATCATTCGGACGAGTCGCCGGAGGCGCGAAGGTGCGCGTGATGAAGAGTCTGTGATTTGATCGATTCGCACATTGTGAAATGAATGCGAACACCAAGGATGAAAGGAGATTGGTTTCTTGCAGCCCAACAAACAACCCAGGGGAAAAAACCGACCACCGTGTCTATCGCGCTCGCGAACGCTCAGCCCGAAAAACACCACATGAATGCGCGTATCACTGGGGACCGAGGTTCTCAACCGGTGGATGACCGTTGCCCGCTGCCCCCTTCCGCCGGCGTAGGGACCGCACGAGGAGGTATCCGCCGAAAATCACGCTGAGCCCGATGAGCGACACGTTGCGATCGGCGAGAGAAGTCTTGACGGGCACTTCGACGGGGACGAGCACCTCACGCCCGTCCTCAAAACGAACGGTCGCATCGCGCCGACCTCGTGGCGCGCCACCGACCGTGACGGTCAGCCGGAACGTCTTTGAACTTCCGCGCTCGATTCCCTCGGCGATGGATTTTACGCTCGCCGTGAACACGCCTTCCCGTCCTCCCACGCCGCGCGGGTTGGTCAGCTCGGCACTCCAACCGGTTGGTGCGATTGGGACCGCAGCACCATACTGCGGGAACTCGACAAAGACGATCGGGGAATCTGACTCATTCGATACGACCCATTCGTAGTTCTGCCCGCTTTTGTCAGCGCCTCCTTCGATCGCAACGCCGTCGGAGCCGTAGGCCACACACGCGTGGACAAGTGCGAGTGCGAACATAAGAATTGCCAACCGACTTGCGTTCATGGGATATTCATCGACGATCGTTTGTTGCGAGATAACCCGGCTTCATTCTCGATACGGTGTCGCTTTCCGCTGCCAACCACAACATGGCGTCATCCGTTGCGTCCGGCGGAGTCGGCCGTTTTCTTTAGCGCTTTATCGACGGTTGCGACGTGAAACTGCTCCAAGGTCCGCGAGTCAAGGCCCACCTCTTTGCGCAGCTTGAACACGAGTTCGGCCATGAGCCGGTTGTACTCCGTTTGGAAATGACGCTCCTCCAGGCGAGGCTGGACGGCCTCAAAAGTCGGATGAAAGCCCGGATCAAGCTCGTCACATCGCACGAGAAAGATACCGTCGCTCGTCTCCACGGGTTGACTGACTTGTCCCTGTTGAAGCGTGCCAAGCCGTTGCAGGGCCGGCTTGAAGCGTTCTCTCACACCTTCCAATGTCACCCATCCCCAGGAACCGCCTTCTTCGGCGTGCAGTCCGTGGGAGTACTTCTTGGCCAATTCATCGAAGGGAGTACCCCGATCGAGTTCACTTCGAACGGTGCGGGCGGCCTCGCGCGTCTTTTCCCTGGCCAGCCGCGATTCCTCGCGCGTGGGCGCGCGCGAGCCCTTTGGTAGGAATTCAGAGTCACGAATGTCGATCAGCGACATCCGTCGCCGCGCCGGTTTGCTCCAATCCTCCTGATTGGCTTCGAATGCGGCCACCAATTCCGCCCGTGTCGGTTCGGCGATTTTGGGTTTGATTTCAGTCTCCAGATAGGCCGCGATGACGAGTTGACGGCGGCGGCGTTCACGCTCCTCTTTGAGTGACGAGCCTCTCGACTCCAGGTATCGCTCGAACTTTCGCTGCACGCCGTCGAATTCCGTCGTCACCACACGCCGCATTTCGCCGTCCACGAATCGATCAACCCGTTTCTCCATCTTTGGGTCGATGCGTAGAGCCGCCCGGTGATAGAGCAACGCGTCGGCGATCTTGTCGTTGATCCAGCGAAACGACTGTTCCACGACGAGTTTCTGGAACTCGTCGCCACGCAGTTCGCGCGCCTTCGCCAGCAGGCCTTCCCGGGTTTCGATCCAGAAGTCCTCCGCGCGAATCACATCGTCACGAATGACCAATTGATCTTCATCAGATGCGACGGTTGCGGCAGATCGTCGTGTAGGTGTGCGCGGAGACGTCGATTCGCTCGATCTCTGCTTGTCGACGGATCGATCCTTGACGGTCCCCACGGGCACGTAACAACCACTCAACCACACGACGAACAACGCGTACGTCGCCATTCTCCGGGCTCTCATCGGGCAATCTCCGTTTGCGACATGGCCTTGCGAAACATGTTTCTCAATATCGGCAAAAGTGACGCCGACGCAAGATAGCCGGGCGGCAGCCTCAGGTGAACCGTCTCAGGGTCGGGCATTCGCACGGTCCCCGGTGCATCCAGGAACAGCGGCTCGGCCGCGGTGAGTCGATCCACCTTCATCACTACGTCAGGCGGGCTGAGATTGATGGCTCTGATGCCGAACTTCCTGGCGCCGATGCGAATCTCAGCCAACTGCAAAAGGCGGTCGACCTCGGCCGGATAGGCTCCAAAGGCGTCCACCAGATCGGCTTCGAGTTGATGTAGATCGGGGATCGAGGTGCAGCCCACGATTCGACGGTAGACTTCAATCCGTGAACGTTCGGAGCGAATGTAGCCGTCTGGTACATGGGCCGTGGTCCCGAGATCGACGTGTACCGCCGGCGGCGTGGCCTCGGGCTCATTACGCATCCTGCGGACGGACTGATCGAGGAGCTTGCAAAAAAGCTCATACCCGACGGCGCCGATATGTCCGCTCTGCTCCTTTCCCAACAGATTCCCGGCGCCGCGGATTTCAAGATCGCGCAGGGCAATACGGAAACCGGCGCCCAGCTCACTGAATTCCTCGATGGTCTTGAGCCTCTTCGCCGCCTTTGTGGTGGGCGTGTGCTTGGGCGACAGCATCAGGTAACAGTAGGCGCGATGGGCGGAGCGCCCGACTCGTCCGCGGAGTTGGTGCAGGTCGGCCAGTCCGAATCGCTCGGCGCGGTTGATCAGAATGGTGTTGGCCGCGGGAATGTCGATGCCGCTCTCGATGATGGTCGTGGATACCAATACGTCGGCCTCGCCACGAACGAAACGGTGCATCACCTCTTCCAGTTCGCGTCCGCCCATTTGACCGTGACCGTACAGCACGCGCGCCTCCGGCACGATCCGCTTGACGGTGTCCGCCACGGCGGCGATCGACCGTACGAAGTTGTGTACGAAATAAACCTGTCCGTCGCGGTTCATTTCTCGCAGGATCGCATGGCGGATCAATTCTTCATCGAACATCCGCACTTGTGTGGCAATCGCGCGCCGGTCGACGGGGGGTGTTTGCAGCGAACTGATGTCACGTATGCCGACCATGGACATGTGCAGCGTGCGAGGGATGGGTGTGGCCGTCAGGGTCAGTACGTCGACCGTCGCGCGCATGGCCTTGAGGCGTTCCTTGTGCTCGACGCCGAAACGCTGCTCCTCATCGATCACCACCAGACCGAGGTTGGCAAATGACACGTCCTTGCTTAAGAGCCGGTGGGTCCCGATGACGATATCGACCTGTCCCTTCTTGACCCTATCCACAATGGCCGCTTGCTCCCGTGCTGAACGAAAGCGTGAAAGGCATGCAATTTCGAACGGGTACTCCGCAAAGCGTTCGCGAAAGGACTCGTGGTGTTGTTCGGCCAGCACAGTCGTTGGCACCAAAACGCCCACTTGGCGACCGAATTCGACAACCTTGAATGAGGCGCGCATGGCGAGTTCGGTCTTTCCGTATCCCACATCGCCGCACACGAGTCGATCCATCGGGCGAGACCGCATGAGATCGTCGCGAATATCGCGAGCAATAGTGATTTGGTCTTCGGTCTCCTCATAAAGGAAAGAGGCCTCGAACTCACGTTGCCATTGTGTGTCGCTCGGATAGGCGATGCCTTCGCTCTGCTCGCGAATGGCCTGTACGCGAAGGAGTGACTCAGCCAGTTCCTCGACCGAATCGGCGACCATCTGCTTGGTTTTGCTCCACCGTTTGCCACCCAACTTGGAGAGCTGTGGCTTGCGCCCGCCGACGCCGATGTATTGCTGCACCAGATCGATCTGCGAGGTGGGCACGTGGAGGACGGCCTTGTCCGCAAACTCCAGCGTCAGGAATTCCTCCTGGCGTCCTCCCTCGCGCGTCTTCATCGTTTTCAAGCCACGGTAGATGGCGATGCCATGCATGACGTGGACGACAAGATCGCCGACTTTCAGGTCCATCCACGATTCGAGCGCGCGTCCTGCGTGGATCTTTCGAATGCGGCGGCGCTGGCGCTGCCGGTGGAAGATTTCATGGTGCGGCACGACGATGGTGTCTGCGGTGCACCACTCGAACCCCTGGTGGAGCACACCCACGTGGAGATGAAGCCTGTCGACAGGGCGGTCAGCCTGCTCCCGGATCATTTCATCCAGGCGTTGCCGCTCGCCGTCGTTGTCGCAAAAGACGTAGATCTCATGGTCGGCGGTGGCGCGGCACAGCTCGGATACGGCGTCCGAGGCCGCGTCGGAGAACCGTGACACGGAATTGACCTCGAAGGTCACGTTGTCCTCATCGCGTGCGTAGGTCGCGGCGATAGGATACAGGCACATCTGTGCGAACGACTGTACCGTCGCCAACACGCTCTGCTCGCTGAACATGGACTCCGCCGTCCCCAATCGGGCACGCAGTGTTTCGCCCATCTCCTGAATTTCTACGGGATTGTCTAGCACGATGAGTGCATCGCGCGGAAGGTGCTCTAGGATTTGTGCCTTTAGACTGTCGCCGGGTGTTGCCGAGACGGGCATGGCCGTCAGGCTCGTCACCGTAAGCGGTTCGATCGATCGCTGGGTCGTGATGTCGATTCGTCGAATCGACTCGACCACCTCGTCGAAGAATTCGACACGTAGCGGATTGTCGTCCCCGAACTCGAACAGGTCGATGATGTCTCCGCGATGTGCCACATCACCGGGGGATTCGACAAGGTCCAGTCGTTCGTAGCCGCGATCGACAGCCCAAGCCAGGAGCGCTTCAGGCGACGATGCAGCCAAGCCGGACACCGGCATGTCCTTGGTCAATCGGACGGTATTGCTTTGCAGCATGTCGAGGGAGGGCACCGGTTGCATCAGGGCTTGGATGGGGGCAACGATGAACAGCGCGGGAGGCGTCACGTTGGGGTTGTCTCGTCCGATGTGCAACGCCTGGCACAGCCGAAGCCGTTCGGACGAGATTTCGCCACTGGCCGCCCCTTCTCCCGGAAGCGCCTCCCAGGCGGGGAAGACGCGGCACGAGCCGTCCAGGAAAAGTTCGATGTCATCGCAGGCATTGTCGGCCTGCTCGGGGTGGGCGGTCACGTAGAGAACCGATCTGGCGGCGCCGCGGACGAGTGCGGCCAGCATGGGCGCAGACGATCCCCATAGCCCTGACACGTGTACAGCCCCTGTCAATCCGGCGACACGCTCTTTCAGGTCACGAAGACGCTCATCCTTGGCGATCGGTTCGATCACCATAACCGGCGGCATGATAGACCTCCCGGGCGATTGACGCCAGACGATCGGCGGCGTCTCTTCGGTTCACCAATTCCGTTTCAGGTGACAACTTAGGACAACTCGCTACGAAGGTGCGCTGGCTTACCGTCGAAAGCGCTCTTATGCTAAAGATGCGTCGTATGGCGGATTCCAGGCCCCCATGTGGGACTGCGATGATTCGTCTCCTATGATGGAATCGGCCGCTCACGCGTGCCGAATCGTTCAAAAAAAGTTTGTGGAGCAACATGATGATCCTTCGAAGTCGGACAGCTTTGCTTTGTGGCGGCCTTCTCCTGGCGGCGTCCATGTCGGCGCAGGCGTCTGAGAAATTCACGCTCGGTCGCTTCATTCCCGCCGATTCCTGGATGTTCATCAACAGCGCGCCCAATCCTGAAAACGCCTGGCTCGACGAGCAATGGGCAGAAATCTTCGCCGAACTGAAGGCCACTGGAATCGATCGCGATTTCGTGAACATCATCCTCTCGCTGGTTCCCGAGCAGGATCACGAGACAGCACAGGCGACTCTTGACAGGGCCGGTGAACTGGTTGGCGCCGTACGGTGGACCGATCTGTTCGGTGGCGAGATCGCCTTTGCGGAGCGTATGACATCCAAGCTGCCGGGATACGAATACATTTTCCTGGCACAGGGTGCGGGTGACAGCAACAAACATAACGTCAAGGCACTGGCCGGAATGCTGTTCGAGATCGCGACCCTCACAGACAAAGTGGAGCTCTCGGAGAGCAAGACGGAATCCGGGCGCTCCTGGACACTCAAGCTGGTCGAAGGCACCCCGGCATTTGCCCGGGCGCCGCAGCTTACACTCTTCCTAAAGAACGGCGTGCTGGGCGCGACGTTTGGTTTCAACACGGCGCAGGACGTAATCGCGCTGATGGATGGAAAGCCCGGGCTCAAGTCGATCGTGGACCTTCCGCGGTATAAGACCGCCGTGAGTGAGGTCCGAGCGCCCGAGGATTCGCTCATGTATTTCGATATCAAGACCCTGCTGGGTGGGATCCAGGGGATGCTGACCGCCCAAATCAGTGGAGCGGACGGTGGGCCCAATGCGGAACAACAAAAAGAGCAGGTCGGGAGGATCATCGAGACGTTGTTTGAGATCGGCGACGTCGTGGATTACAGCGTGGCGTCCATGGAAACGGACGGCGTACGCCAACTTACCCACTCACTGACGCGGCTGCAAGAGGACAAGATGGACACGCCGGTGGCACGCGCTTTTCTCGAACGCAAGGTCTTCGATCAGTTCGACAAGTACATCCCTGCTTCGGCGACAGGCTTCAGCATGAGTACGACGATCGACTTTGGTGCGTTGTATGACGTCGCTATTTCATTCGTCGAGGATAAGGTACCCGACGGGCCTGCGCACGTGGCGAAATGGCGGGAGATTCTACAGACGGTCGGATTGGATCCGCACCGAGACGTCTTTGCATGGCTCAGTGGTGAGATCATCCAAGTGTCGCTTCCATCGGCGATGGTGTCCCCGATGAGCAGCGGCGACAGTGTCATGATGATTCGCGTGAAAGATCCCGAGCTGGCGGCCGCCAAGGTTCGCTCGGGAATCGGTTTCGTCGAGCAATTCTTGCAGAATACGGGCCAATCGATCCTGGTAGCGCAGGCGCCGGGTCTGGACGAGGGATTTGTCGAACTGACTCATCCGCTGCTGATGATGTTCGTGAAACCCGTGGTGGGCGTACGTGACGAATGGCTTATGATCGGAACTTCTTCGTCCGCCGTGAACAAGTGTCTTGACGTCGCGGCGGGGAAAGCGCCGTCGATATTGAAGAACAAGCGGTTCGTTGCGGAGGGCTTGGTACCGACGGGACCGGTTCTTTCGGCCAGCTTCGCGGATACCTCAAAGTTCGGGCAGGAATTGGGGGCGGCCATGGGTATGGTCAGCCTGTTCGGCGGCGGTGCGATTGCCAGTATTCCAGACTATGACCCGGACGCTAAGAGAATCAAGGGCGCCCTGAAACAAACGATGGGCATCGTGCTAAAGCTGGCGCCCGTTCTACAGAAGATCGACTTCTACAGTTCCCAGTCGTCCATCACCATGCGGCGCGGCGCCGTGGTGCGCAACGAGAAGGTCGTCACCTACAAAAAGCCGAAGAAGCAGCCCGAGACCGCAACTGCGGAGGCGACGCCGTAGCCCACACGCTTCATCCGAGGGACAGAAGCGACCGGTCATGGCCCCGAGTCAAGCGTGTGCGACCGCAAGGGCGTGCGCGGAGCGTTCGCAGGGGAAGCGCAGGCCGGGTATTGAGCTCCGAAAGCACCAGTCTGGTGTGCCGACCGGGTTGACTGTGGGGCAAGGCCACACGGTCCGCGTCGCAAACGCGAGACGCCGCGATAAGCGTGCGCGATTCACCGCTCTAATGCACCATGTCACGATAGGTTCGCTCCGGGAGAGCTTCGACGCGCTAAGAGCCTATCCCAGAAACACCATCAGGGTGAACCTGGCGGCTTGTCCGCCAGTGCCGGCCCGCGACCGTCACCCGATTTTGAAATAGGCTCTAAACCGAGAGGCAGGACCGGCGGCGCCGGTTTCCGTCGCGCGTCCGTGTTTCAGGCGACCCCGCCAACCATTCGCGACACCAAATACACTCCGAAAAATAATTCATTCTTAGCGCGCGCTTTTCCCGTGGCTTACGTTTGTGTTTGCCGTAGCGGGGATTCGCGGCGGACCGCCCTGCGTGAGAAGCAGGGGACACCTTCAAATGCCGAGAATCCCAGCTCGACACGGGCAGCCGCCGGCGTGCGCCGTGGATGCACGGCGTCGCCCGCATTTTCTGGGATTGACCACGCCGCCACCCACGGAGACTGGAGGAGGCGGAAAGCGTTCACACACTGTATGTCCAACAGACAAATCGAAAATGGGGAATCCAGACCCGTGAACATGAATAACGATGCCGACGCGAACAGACCTGACGAAACCTGCCACCGCACACGCCGGCCCTGTGCGGGTCATGGTTCACCCCCAGTGAAGGAGTTCTGGAACAGGGCGAAGTCGCGGAGGTCTACGTCGGTGTCGTCGTCGAAGTCGGCGAAGCGGCAGCCGGGCCCGGAATACTCATCCGGTCCGCCGTTGATGCCCGGGCGGCGGTTTGTGAGGCACTCGTGGACGAAGTAGAAGTCAAACAGATCACGATCGCCGTCATTGTCGAAATCCCCGCTCCCGTCGACGGGGATATCTCCCCAGCGGATGTAATCCCAAATCGTCGTGCTTTCGACAAACTGGGCTTTGGCCCGGAAGATGACTTCTGGTTCTACCGACGGGTATGGCCCTTCGGGAACACCAGCGTCGACGACGTCCCCGTCAATATACAAGGCATAAAGAACATCGTCATACAGTTCCAGGCGATATGTGTGTGCGAATCCGGGCGTTATCTCGGGGTAGAGTACGGGCAGTCTGTTATCCCGGATGAATCTGAGCTGGTTGTCCGCGATCGTAAAGTGGTAGCTAACCGACCCGCCGTTATACACCACAAATGCCGCCGGTGCTGTGAACGGGAGCTCCGATCTGTCCCCGGTGGTCTGGACCCGCCATTCAACAAAGAATCGGTCAGCACCGATGAAGTCTGCCAGGGAGCGGCGATAGCTGGACTGTTGGCCTTCAGGCGGGTCGTACCCCTCACAAAACTCGACGTCTTGGTAGAAGCGCCCTGCATCCACCCATTCCTCCGTGTTGCACCAGTTCTGTCCAACGTACCAACCGACTTCATCGGGAAAGGAGTTGCCCTCGTATGAAACAATAGCCGCGTACAAGTACACGCCAGGCACGAGCACGATCACCGCCATCCACCGACCTGCCATTGCCGAGGCTCCGTGAGCGTGAGGGAAGTCAAGAGTCCCGTGCGATTTGCGCGGGCGCAACGAATTTCACCGCATTTTAGCCAAAGGAAAAGAACAATGACAGTGCGAATGACTCAGAAGCAGCCGGTGTGATTTTGACTGCCGTCGTTATTATCGGTCTTTGCTTCAACGAGTGCATCGCTTCCGAAACCTGCAAGGCGAACTCGGGCAGCACGAAACACGTCTGCGCGGCGTGGGACAGGCAGGCAGCGCCGGAAGAAGGGGTGGACTTCGAGGTCAATTATGCTTGTGGAGGATGTTCGGACGCCCCCAACGTGGAGTTGAAGACCGGGGACGACGATTGGGAGGTCTATTCCGAGGTTATCAGCACCGCGGCGCCGGCCAACATGGGGGCGCTAACGACCACCGACAACGAGAATTACATCGTCAAGCTGGCCAATGGGGCCGGGGCCGGGGCGGCCGGCGTGGGCTCCATGGTTCTGGAACCGGGCGGTGCCCACCACTCCTCGATGCATCCGGGTCCAGAATCTCCGGCAACCTGAACGGAAACCTGACACTCAAGGAGAGCGGGGGCTCCGGCGGGACGCTTTCACTGAGCATCGACGGCGATGCTAAGGGTGACATTACTGTGGCCACCATCTCGTACCTGTCGATCGGCGACGACATTGAAGGGAAACTTGTCGCCGACGACATCAGCGGGTCGATGACCATAGGGGGTGATATGTTGGACGAGATCGAGCTCGACGAAATCACCGGTTCATTGACCATCGGCGGAAATGTCGACAGCCTTCTATGGTTGACCGAAAGTAGCAGTGGGACGATCACCACAGGGGCTGTCAACGGCGTGGTAACGCTCAACCAGTCCGATGAGGCGGTTTACTCCGGAACGGCCACGTTTGATTCAGTACCGTCCGGCGGGTTGGTGATGACCTTATTGGGCGGCCTGAGCGGAACGATCCACGTGACGGGCAACGTGGGCGGCACAGTGGCGGCCGCGGCCTTGAGCCCCAACACGGGGTTGCTCACAGGCGGCAGTATTCAAGTGGACGGCAACGTATCCGGGTCAATCGTGGTGCAGGTGGATTCGCTCGGTGATATCGAGATTGGGGGTGCCCTCACTTCTACAGGTGATGTACTGGTGCTGGGAGACATGGGCGGCGAACTTGACATTACCGGAGCTGTTGACGGAGACATCATAGCCAATTACTTGGGGGATGGGGCCGGTGTCACCGAAATATCGAGCGGCGTGTATGAGATCGTGCTGGACAGGCCCATCTCAGGCGGCGAGTGGACCACCATCACATATCTGGGCGACGACAGCTATGTCACCTATGCGTCGCTTCCCGCGGACGCCGAGGCCGACGGGCAGTCCGCCTCGGATGACTACACGGCGATTATCAACTACCTCAACGAAGTGGAAACCCCGCCTTACGGGGATTACAGCACGGATATGGATCACTCTGGAGGGTTCAACTCGTCGGACGCGCTCCGCTTGTTGGATTTGCTCAACGGGGCGGGCAAGTTCACCCCCTGGTATGCGGCAACCCTGCCGACCAATACGTGCCCGTAAGGCGAGGCACGATGCGGGCGGATGCCACCGGGCGGAAGGGGCGAACTAGTGGACCGATTCGCCGGAACTTGCGGGTATGACGTGTTTTGCCACCGGTGTACCCGAATCAGAGCACCGGGCGCAAGCCCGGTGACAGCGAAACTCGACGCCGTGTCCGCGGGCTTGCGCCGCGCGGCTCTGGCTCCGGTCCGTGGGCTCGCGCCCTCGGCTCTGACACGAGGAGCACCCGCAGAATCAAGCGAATTGCGGCACCCAATAACCGTGCGTGAAGAGGCGCCACGTTGGGTGGCATGGGCAAGCGATAGCTTGCCCGTGAGCGGTTGTGCATAGCACGGGCAAACAAGTTTGCCCATGCCACCCCCGATGCCTGGCGCGTAATCACGCACGCTGATTTGGTTTGGACGGTCGCCACGCTTGGGTCTGAAAGAGCCGTCGTTTTGCCGTGGGCTGCTGACGCGACCCCGTGCCCGCTCAGCGCGGGGTCGCCGGAGATGTTCGAAGCAGAAAATGGTGCGCGAGACGCTCATGCGTCATCGCCACCAACCCGTGGCGCGCCAAGCCCCCTCGGCGCAGCGATGAATCAGGCCAGCGCGTCCGCCAGATATTCGAGCAGGTGCCGCGGTGCGGCGTCGGTGTGATGTTCGATGTGGCAGCGGCAACTGAAGCCGGAGACTGCGACTTCCGCATCGGCACGCGCGCGGATCGCCGGAAACAGCCGTTCTTCTCCGATGGCCCGGGCGACTTCGTAGTGATCCAACTCATGGCCGAACGAACCGGCCATGCCGCAGCACCCGCTGTCGATACCGGCGGAACCCGCAAGGCCGAATCTATCTACCAGTTTGAGAGCATCCGCCTGTCCGACCAGTGCCTTCTGGTGACAATGCCCGTGATAGAGAAGACGCGCTGTTGGGTTGAGCGTTCCCAGGGCCGCAGGGTCCTCCGCCAAGACGCGCTCCAGCAACGTCTCGACCATGACCGCCTGCCGCGCCAGCCGCCCCGCGATTCGGTTGGGCACCAGTTGGGGGTATTCATCAACGAGGGTGAGAATGCAGCTCGGTTCCGTGCCGACGATGGGCACGTCCGCGCGAGACCAGGACGCCAGCGCAAATAGGTTTCGTTCGGCCGCCGCTTTGGCCTCCATCAGAACTCCCTTGCTGATAGCCGGACGACCACAGCAGACGGTGGACGGACACACCACTTCGTATCCGGCACGCTCGAGCAGAGTGACGGCCGCGATGCCGACCTCCGGTCTGAAGAAGTTCGTCCAGGTATCGACAAAATAGACGACGGGCCCACGTACCCCGTTGCCTTTGCCGCCGGCTTTGCGATGCCGTCGAAACCAACTGCGAAACGTGCGTGCGGCAAACCGCGGCAATGCGATTCGCCGATCGAATCCGTAGTGCTTTTCGAGGTAAGTGCGAACAGGACCCGATTGGGACAAGACGTTGCTCAGGCGGGAAAACGCACTGCCCCAGCGCGCCAATCCCGGTAGTTCCGTCACGAGACGCGCGCCGGGCGGCACCCCGCGCCTGCGATTGCGATCGGCCAGGTACTCCACTTTGAGCCGGGCCATATCGACGCCCGTGGGGCACTCGGTCTTGCACGCCTTACAGCCCACACACAGATCCATCACCTCGTCCAGAGCCGGGTCACTCAGGCCGTCGAGTAGCGATCGATTGGAAAGAGCGATTCGAAGGGCGTTCGCCCGCGCGCGCGTCGTGTCGCGCTCGTTGCCCGTGGCCACAAACGACGGACACATGGTACCCACTGCCCGTTGACGGCATTGCCCCACACCGCTGCACATGCCGGCGAGACCGGCCATCCCTCCATGGGCTGCGAAGTCCATGTGTGTCTTGACGGTCGCGGTCTGAAAGTCGGCTCCTTGTCGCAGACGCTCAGTCATGGGCCAGGGATCGACGATCTTGTGCGGATTGAAGAGTCCCGCGGGGTCGAACAAATCCTTTACACGACCGAATGCCTCGATGATCTTCGTGCCGTAGAGCTTCTCCAGCCAGCAGGAGCGAAGGATGCCGTCACCGTGTTCTCCGGTGATCGTTCCGCCGAATGCCACTGCCAGGTCGGCGACATCATCTGCAATGCGTCGCATGCGTTGGACGTCACTGGCGTCCTTCAAGTTCAGGACCGGACGAATGTGCAGGCAGCCGACGCTGGCGTGCGCGTAGTACCCGGCCTCGACCTGTTCTCGACAGACGATGTCGCGGAAACGGCCGATGTAATCGTGAAGCCGCACCGGATCGACGGCCGTATCCTCGACGAATCCGTACGGTTGTTTGTCGCCCGGGCGAGACATCAACAGTCCAAGACCGCTACGGCGCAAATCCCAAACGGATGCCTGGTCGGTAGGGTCAATCACTTCCACAACACTGTAGGCGTCGCGGCGGGTCGTTTCATCGCCGAGGAGACGATCCAGGCAGGTGCGGATATGATTCTCGTCATCCCCAAAAAACTCGACAACGAGCAGTGCTTCCGGGTTTCCCTGCAGAAAATGACACCGATCGGTCAGGCCTGCACCCGTCCGCCCGGCGTCGATGATCATGCGATCGATCAACTCGACGGCTGAGGGCTCGTGCAGGAGGATGGACGGGACGACCGCCAGCGCGGCGAGCAAGTCGGCGAAATGGAGCACGGCGAGCCCCTTGGCCATGGGCACAGGGGTCAGCTTCAATCTGGCGCCGACGACAATCCCCAGCGTCCCCTCACTGCCACAGAGTACCTTGATCACCTCTGCGGGCTTCCCGGGCGGTCCCAGGCGATCCAAACCGTAGCCGCCATTGCTACGAAGTATCTTGGGAAATCTGGCTTGAATCTCCTCGTGGTACTCATCGCGGATGCGACCCAAAGACTCCTCGATTCCTCGTGCGACGCTGGCGTCGCATTGTGACGAACGGCCGTCAAGGTCGGGCGCATCTCCCAGTGACGTCAAGCTTCCGTCGGGCAGCACCACATTCAGACCCAGTACATGGTCCACTGTACGACCGTATCGGATGGAGTGCGCACCACATGAGTTGTTGGCGATCATTCCGCCTATGGTGGCCCGGCTACTCGTGGCTACGTCGGGTGCGAAGTGGACGCCGTGTGACGCGAGCTGGCGATTCAGTTCGTCCAGCACGACACCAGGCTCGACGTCGACCGTACGATCTTTGAGATTGACAGAGAGAACCCGTTTCATGTACCGCGACAGGTCGACCTGGATCCCGGTCCCCACTGCTCCGCCGGTCAGCCCGGTGCCTGCGCCGCGTGCAATGATCGGCGTGCCGGCGTCACGGCATGCTTCGACCGTCGCGGAAATGTCCTCGACGTCGCGTGGGCAGACGACGCCCAACGGCACGATCTCGTAGATGCTGGCGTCGGTGGCGTACAGCGCCCGGGCCAGGCGATCAAAACGCACGTCACCCCTCACACGCGATGAAAGCACATCAGCCAATGGGTGCGATTCACTCGCGGCGTCCGATTGATCTCGGAGGAGACTCAAGACACCGCTACTCCTTGATGGGGAAGGTGGCGTGGTCCAGTGCAAGCCGGCGGTAGACGCCGGCCGTCTTGTCGGACATTCCGCTCACCGGATGATAGGTCCGCACGAAGTCCCGCCCGGTGGTCGCCAATCGCCGCGCAAAAGTCCGATCGTCAAGCAGGCGGTCAATGGCGTCGGCCATGGAATCAGGTGATGCGCCCGCACACAGGATTGCCGTATCGCCGTTGCGAAGGTAATCAGATACGCCGCAAGGGTACGACACCACGGCCATGCCCACGCCCATCGCCTGCAACGGGTTAATCAGGTAGGAGCCGTTGTCGGCGGGACGCACGAAAATGTCGCCGGATTTCATCGCATCGACTGGATCACCCCAGGGACGCGCAAACGTGACCGTACTGGAAAGTTTTCGCTGGCGCACGCGGCGCCGAAGGTTGGATTCGAGCGGTCCCTCGCCGAGAAGAAATACCAGTAGTTCTCGTCCTCGACCACGAAGGACGCTCACCGCGTCGATCAGGCACTCGACGCCGCCACGCCGGTCAAAATCAGTGGTACAGAGAATCGTCGCCGTGCGCGATTCATCCGCAAAGCACGTGACATTCTGTGAAGCGATGACACCCGGGCGGATCAGTTCGGTCTTCGCCTCGGACGCCGGTAACTGGTCATGCATGACTTGGGCGAGCGGCTCACTGAAGGGCAGGTATGCACCGACGCGCGCCTCTTCGATTTTGTCCAGGCCCTCGCAATCCGCGAGCGACGTCACTTGCACGACGAGATCACTTTCGAAGACCTCGGAAATGGCCGACGCCAGTTCGTAGGACCCCGTCGACATGGCATGGACCACCGTGGGTGGG